>Ga0209614_1002079_pt1 | contig 13763 bp, 13 predicted proteins | sample BlaSprsedimmetaG_FD_185484 | JGI IMG/M metagenome (GOLD analysis project Ga0209614, IMG submission 185484) | Hot spring sediment bacterial and archeal communities from California, USA to study Microbial Dark Matter (Phase II) - Blank Spring... ... | reverse complement strand
GACCCGCTCGCCATCCACCAGATACTCCGCGGGGCGCAAGTGCAGATTGTAGCTCGAACTCATCGCATAGCCGTAGGCACCCGCATCGTATACGACCAGCCCGGTATTTTCGTGGGGCGTGGGCAGGATGCGCGCTTTGCCGAGGAAGTCGGCGGATTCGCACACCGGGCCGACGACGTCGAAAACGCGCGCTTCGTCGCCAACTGGCTCGATGAAGTCGATGTGGTGGTATGCGCCGTAGAGACTGGGACGGATGAGCGTCGCCATGCTACCATCGGTGACGATGAAGTGTTTGTCTCCATTGCGTTTTACGCCGATGACGCGGCAAATCAGCACGCCCGCAGTGCCAACAATGCTGCGCCCTGGTTCGACGATCAGCGTGAGGCCGTCGGGCAGCAGTCCGCGTAGCGCGCTGAGCAAATCACGTGGCGTGGGGATCCCGCCCGCGCGCTCGTAGTCGATGCCCAGACCGCCGCCCAGGTTCAGGTAGCGCAGGTCGAAGCCTTGCTGGCGTATGGTGGCACTCAGATCGCTCATCAGGACTGCTGCATCGTGGAAAACCTGTACATCCTTGATCGTCGAACCAAGATGGCAGTGCAGGCCGACCAGGCGCAGGAGCGGCGCGCGTTTCAACTGCTGGAGAAACCACGGCAGGCGTTCGGCGCGAATGCCGAACTTGGAATCGCGCATTCCTGTGGCGATGTAAGGATGAACGTCGAGTCGAATGTCCGGATTAACGCGCAGCAACACGTCTGCAGGTCTGTCTGCGTCGCGCGCGGCCTGCGCGATGTGTTCCAGGTCGAATTCGCTGTCGATGTTGACCATCACGCCACGCTGCACCGCCAGTGTCAGTTCGGCGCGTTGTTTACCGTTGCCGTTGAGGATCATCTCTGCCGGAGAAAAGCCGGCGAGCAGCGCCAGCCGCAGCTCGTTGCCGCTCACCAACGTCGCACCGCAGCCAAGGTCGCGCAGGATTTTGAGGAGGGTGAGGTTGCCGTTGGCCTTGACCGCGTAGGAGATGCGCGCCGGTAGTCCGGCGAGGGCCTCGGCGTAGGCGGCGACGTTCGCCCGGAGTTGCGCCGCGCTGTAGAGGTAAAACGGGCTGTCTTGGACTGTATCTTGGATATCTTTGACTTTGATTCCTTCACAGTACAGATAACCATCACGGAAATGAAAGCTCATAGAATCGTAACTCCACATCGAATGGCATTTTACGGAAAGTATACTACAGTCATGGTCGAGCGCAGGTCTTAGGTAGTTCCAGGATTTAACCAGGCCACAGCAGAGAAAAGTTCCTGCGCTAGCGCCAAAGTCTGGGGGGAAGACCACGATGACACATTCCAGATTCTACACAGCTAAAGGCGATCATGGCGATACGGCTCGGTTGGGCGGGGATGCGCGGATTTCCAAGAGCAGTCTGCTGTTGGAGGCCGTTGGCACGGTAGATGAGGCTACGTCCGCGATTGGCATGGCGCGCGCGTTGGTAGAGGACGCAGCACTCAAAGCGACGTTGCGCACTGTGCAGGAGCACTTCGTCCAGTTGATGGCGCACCTCTCGGCGACGCCGGATACCCGCGAGCGGTATCCCGGTCCTGGCGCAGATGCCCTGGCGTGGTTGGAAGCGCGCATTGCCGGTCTCGAAGCAGAATTGCCGCCGTTACGTGCGTTCGTGTTGCCCGGTGATTCGCTGCCCGGCGCAGCGCTGCACGTGGCACGCACCGCGATCCGCCGCGCGGAACGCTGCGTTGTCGCGCTCGCCGAGGCCGAACCGGGCGTCGAGACGGTCAGCCTCGCCTATCTCAACCGCCTCTCATCGCTGCTGTTCGTCGCCGCGCTTTGCGTCGATGTCAGATAGCTCTGGCGAGTCGCTCTTTTTACGTTAAAGCTGAAGGCTGATAGCTAAACGCTCTTTATAGATGATAACCATTTCCCTATTCTCAGAATTCTGGTAAAATGAGTAAATAAGTTTGTCTCATCGCATCTCTAGGATGCGTCGAAAGTATTGATTGTTGTGCCCCGGGAGTGAATCCGGGTCGGCGGAGGGTTTTCTCCGCCAGAAGTTGATGGGGGCGGATCGTGCGTCCCGACGGTAGATGCGTTATGGTTTCGCCGTGGCTAGGATCCCAAATGGGGAGTGTTTGACTTCCCAAAGTTTGTTTTTGGGGAATATTGTTGGAGTCGGTAGGCTGAAGAGCACGGATGATCTTGTGAGTCACCCTTGACGATTGTCGCTGCTTGGAAGCTTACCTATCTCATATTCGCTTAGCTTATCAGGCGGCTATGGCGTGTTCTGCCATAGCCGTTTTTTGTTTTATGGAAGGGCACATGGCTGGACGTATTACGGCGCTGGAACCGCAAAAACGTTCCAGAGACCGGGTTAACGTTTATCTGAATGATGTTTTTGCCTTTGGATTAGCTGTGCTGGCTGCGGCGAACTTGCGCGTGGGGATGACCCTCACGGATGACGAGATCGCTGCGCTGCGGCTGGCTGACGAAGTGGAACGCGCGCGTGAAAAAGCGTTGAACTATCTCTCCTATCGTCCACGCAGTGAGGCCGAACTGCAAGGTCACTTGCTGAAAAACGACTTCGCCGAGACGACGGTCGACGAAGTGTTGTGCCGTCTGCGAGAGGTTGGCCTGGTGGATGATGAGGCTTTTGCGCTCTATTGGGTAGACAATCGTGCCCGATTTCGTCCCAGAGGCAAGCGGATGTTGATGCAGGAACTGCGTCAGAAAGGCATCGCGTCGAACGTGATCGAAACAGCGCTGGCGGAATACGACGAGGTTGCTGCTGCGCAGCACATCGCGGAGGAGCAAGCCCGTCGTCTGGCGCATTTACCCCCCGAGGTTTTTCGTCGCCGTTTCTGGGATCGCCTGATGCGGCGCGGATTCTCACCGGACATCATTCGGGAATTTCTCGCTACACAGCCCTTCTTTCACCTTGATACCGAAGAAAGCGAGGAACACTTGACATGGACTGGGTAATTGGAATAGTTTTGTTGCTCCTTGGATTGGCTGTAGGCGGCTTTATCGGCTACAGAGTGCACCAGGCGAGTTACCAGAAAGAACTGGGAAACCTGGAGGCCATACGTACACGGCTTTTGGAAGAAGCTGAAAAGCAAGCGCGGGATACGGTACTCAATGCCAAGGACGAGGCGCTCAAACTGCGCGTCGAACTTGAAGCGGAGATGGACCGTCGCGGCGAGAAGCTGCGCCGTGAAGAAGAACGGTTACAGTCGCGCCGCGATCAGTTGGATGACCGGCAGGATCGTATCGATAAGCGCGAGCAAATGCTCAACAAGCGCCAGAGCACGTTGGACAGGCGTTGGAATGAGCTGGAGAAGTTGGAGCAGGAGCAGCGCGAGGTGCTGGAGCGCGTCGCGAATCTCTCGACAGAGGAAGCGCGTGAGGTGCTTTTGGAGCGCGTGGCCGAAGAGACTCGCCAGGATATGGCCCGCGTGATTCGTGAAGAGGAGTTGCGCGCGCACGAAGAGGCTGAGCGGCGCGCGCGCGAAATCGTGACTGTAGTGGTGCAGCGTATTGCCACGGAGCAGGTCGCTGAGCTGACGACCAAAACAATGGAGATTCCCAGCGACGAGCTCAAAGGCCGCATCATCGGCCGCGGCGGACGTAACATCCGCGTTTTTGAGCAGAAAGCGGGCGTCGATATTATCGTCGATGACAGCCCCGAGATAATCACTATATCATCCTTTAACCCCATCTTGCGCGAAGTAGCGGCACGTGCGATGCACCGGTTGGTCGCCGATGGCCGCATCCACCCGGCACGCATCGAGAAACTGCTGGAAAAGGCCCACGAAGAGGTCAACCAGATTATGAAGGAGCAGGCCGAAAAAGCGGTCTATGAGGCCGAAGTGCCTACCCTGCACCCTGAGCTGATGAAGCTTTTAGGGCGCTTGTATTTCCGCACCAGTTACGGGCAGAATCAGTTGGCGCATGCGGTTGAGACCGCGAAACTCGCCAGCTTACTGGCGGCGGAGTTGGGTGCGAACACCGATGTGGCACGTTTGGGTGGCCTGTTGCACGACATCGGCAAAGCCGTGGATTTCGAAATAGAAGGCACACACGCAGCTATCGGTGCGGACCTGGCAACCCGCTATGGGGTTCCGGCAGCCGTCGTCAACACGATTGAGGCGCACCACCACGAGGCCGAGCAGCAGAGCCTTGAGGCCATCATTGTGGAGACCGCCGACGCGATTTCCGGTGCGCGGCCTGGCGCGCGACGTGAGAGCCTTGAGCACTACATCAAGCGCATCCGCGCGTTGGAGGATATCGCGCGCTCCTTCAACGGTGTTGAAGAGGCCTACGCGATTCAGGCCGGGCGTGAGGTGCGTATCGTCGTCCGACCTGGCGATGTGGATGATCTGGCAGCCTTGCGCCTTTCCCGTGATGTGGCAGGCAAGATTGAGGATACGATGGAGTACCCGGGGCAAATCAAAGTTACCGTCATCCGCGAGACGCGGGCGGTGGAGTACGCGAAGTAATCTCGACGGATTGAACGGAACGAACGGATTATAAACAAGCCTGACAGGTCGTGCGAACGATGTTCGCCCAAGACCTGTCAGGTTTGTTTTATCCACAGATCGACGGTGGTTTGGTAGTCTAGTTTGAACGTCGTCCGCAGTTCGGGCAGGGCGTCTTCGGGCAGCAGGAGATCAACGGCGCTATAGCTTTCCTGTGCGGCTAACACGCGTAGCGCAGCGACCACAGGCATCAGGGAGGCGGTGGGCGGCAGCCAGGCATAGCCGTCGGCTTGGGTGGGGGTGCGGAACTGCTCGCGCAATCCCAGTACCACCGGCGTGCCGTCGAGTTTTCCGCGCCACACGGTGCGGCGCAGCGCCGTCAGTTCAGGGATCGCCAGCGAAGGCCAGAGTGTTTCCCACCCCTGAACGCCGCATTGATACCGCCCGATGCGCAATGCGAGATGCTCCGGAGGCCCGCTGTTTTGGGATAGTTGCGTGAGGGGCGGAGACGTTCCTCCAATCGTAGTTTGCATCTCTTTTGCGCGCATCCACGGTTGAAAATCCAGTCGCCGGTAGAAGCCGGTCATCTCTGGCTCCGGCTGCGTGGTCAGCGCGTGACAGTCCAGCGCGCGCGCGTGTTCTTCTCCGGCCTCGATCAACGCCCGCCCCACGCCCTGCCCTTGCCACTCCTTGTGGATGTAGAGCACCGACAGGTGCAGATGCGGTCCGAAGGGCGCAGGTTCGCGGTTGACGTAGTACTCCGCCTCGCCAACGATGTCTCCTTTACTCTCGGCGACGAGCGGCAGATGGCCGCGTAGCAGCATTCCGTTGAGGTGGATCGCGCACGTCTCCACGCTCATCCAATCGCCACCGTTGTACCAGCGACCGAAGAGCCCCAACGTCGCTTCGTCTGCCGGTTGGCGCGTGTATGGATCGCGCCACGCGTCCACGGTGCTACAGTGGACAATGCTGATCGCGGCGGCGTCAGCCAGGGTTGCAGGACGGATGGTGATCATAGGGCGCATTGTAGAAGTGGATAGGGAAATGTCAATTCGATGCTATAATTTTGCGGGATGTTGAATAGTCGCATAGTCGCCAGTCTTATAGTCAGAGTTGGTAGTTTGGGAAGTCGGTGTAGCGGCGGTGAAAATGATGGGGATATCAAGGAAGATCACAGCGTTGTTTTTAACCGGCGTGCTTGTCATAGCTTTGGGCGTCGTCGCCTGCTCGCGTACCGCGGTTCAAGAAAAATCGGCGCAGGCGGCTACGGCAACTGTGGAAAGTGCAGCCGCGTCACCTGTCCCGGTCCAAGAGAAAGTGGAGGAGGCGGATATGGTATCGTCGCAACCTACAGTCGTGCTGCCCACCCATGCCCTGGAGATCAGAGGCGTGGACATATCGAGTCTGCCCCAGGTGGAGGACAAGGGCGGTGTTTTCTACGATGAAGCCGGGCAGGCGCAGGACATTTTTCAGATTTTGGCCGATCATGGCGTCAACTATGTCCGGCTCAAGCTGTGGCACACGCCCGCCAATGGCTACAATGATCTTGAGAAGGTCAAAGCAATGGCGGCGCGGATTGAGCAGGCAGGGATGGGTTTCCTGCTGAACTTTCATTACTCCGATACGTGGGCCGATCCCGGGAAGCAGTACAAACCCCTCGCGTGGTGGGATTTCGACTACGAGCAGATTGAGGCAGCGGTGTACGATCACACGAAGGAAGCTATAACTGCGTTGCGCGAGCAGGGCACGGCGCCTGACATCGTACAGATCGGCAACGAGATTACCAACGGCATGCTCTGGGATCACGGTAAACTGGACGGTTCCGTTGACCAGTTTGCGCGACTGGCCGGACTGCTCAAGGCCGGTATTGCCGGGGTGAAGGATGCCGGGTGTAATGCGAGGATCATGCTGCATCTGGATAAGGGTGGGGATAACGAGCTTTACCGCTGGTGGTTCGACAGCATCATTGCGGAAGGGGTTGAGTTCGACGTTATCGGGCTATCGTTCTACGGCTACTGGCATGGCGATTTGCGCGACCTCTCCGCTAACCTGGCCGATCTGGCGCAGCGCTATGACAAGGAACTCATCGTGGTGGAGACCGCGTATGCCTACACGCTGGACAATCAGGATGGCTATGGCAACATCATCGGTAGCGCCGATCAACTCATCAACGGCTACTCAGCGACGGTCGAAGGCCAATCTGCCTGGTTTCGAGACATTATGCAGGTGGTGAAAGACGCGCCGGGAGCTACAGGCGTGTTCTACTGGGAACCGGCGTGGCTGGGGTTGAAAGGCTGTGGCTGGAATCCGGCAGACCCGCAATCCGGCAATGCCTGGGAGAACCAAACCCTCTTCGATTTCAACGGTCACGTGCTGCCCTCGTTGGCCGTGTTCCGCGAGTTTGCTGAGTAATTACAGTCACGCTTCTGTAGTAATTTGTTCCTTTAGCCATCTGCGTGCTACGTCGAGGCTTGACCACACTTCGGCAGCACTGATCAACTCGAATGGAATATCCTGGTCCATATCTAGATACCGCAGCAGCACTGCGCATGGATTCAGGCGTGTCAATAGCTCAGCGGGCAGTGGCAGCGTAAGTCCATGTCGAGTGAATAGCTCTGCTAATACGCCAAGATCGTGGGTGCGCCGAAACACGACATCGTTGGAAACCAGTACGGCTTTCAAAACCTTTTCCAGGTATTGTTGCGCGTGAAAGCACACACTGGAAAGCGGCGCATCGGGATGCTGCAAGAGCAATTCCACTGTCTTCCAGTCGCGTTCGGCAGCGCGTATGAGCGCCTGTGCTTCAAGTGTTGCCGGTCGTGGACTACTGGGCAGCATAGAGCGTTCTCCCTTCTCGTAATGCCCAATAAATGGGGCTGGTACACCAGTCTTTGCGCTCTTCGACGTTTTTCTCTGTGTAAACCAATACATCTACACCGGTGCCGATGGGGCCGATTGCTTGCCGCAAACGGAGCACTTCTTCATAGGGATTATCGACCTGCGGTTTGATAATCATCAGGTCTACATCAGAATCTTCGTTTGCATCGCCACGACCATAGGAGCCGAAGAGAATGACGCGACTCGGCCGCGCGGTGGTAACTATACGCGTAACGATTTGTTGGAGTGTCGATTCCTCAATCATCTTATCGTCTCCCAGTTCAATAGTACCCTATCCACTACAAAATGTCAAAGTTTGTACTTCCCATAGCTATATGCCACGCTTTGTCATATTCCCCCGCTACACTAGAGCCGTAGAAACTTTGTTCTATCCCGAACTTGTGGTATAATCGCTCGTTACTTGTTACTGGAAGCTTGATACTTGATACTGGATGGTCGAGCTAACCTCTTGTCATGCATCACGCATCATCCACTTCTACTTTCTCATTTCTCATTTCTCCTGGGGGGAACTATGGAGCCTGGTTTCATTGTCATTCGCGGTGCACAGCAGCACAATCTCAAACACATCGACGTGACGATTCCGCGTAACAAGCTGGTGGTACTCACCGGCGTGAGCGGTAGTGGCAAGTCATCACTGGCCTTCGATACGATCTATGCGGAGGGACAGCGCCGTTACGTCGAGAGCCTGTCCTCGTTCGCGCGGCAGTTTCTGGGGCAGATGGAGAAGCCGAAGGTGGATTACATCGGTGGCCTCAGCCCTGCCATTGCTATCCAGCAGAAGGCGGTCAGCAAGAACCCGCGTTCGACAGTAGGCACGGTTACCGAGGTGATGGATTACCTGCGCGTGCTCTTCGCGCGCGTGGGGGAACCGCACTGCCCGCAGTGCGGGCGCAAAGTGGCCTCACAAAGCGCGCAGCAGATCGCCGACCAGCTTGCGGTGTTGCCGAGCGGAACGCGCTTCCAACTGCTCGCACCCGTCGTCCGCCAACGCAAGGGGACGCACATGGACGTGCTGGCACAGGCCAAGCAGGAAGGCTACGAGCGCGCGCGCATCGACGGCGTGCCGACGGAGTTGAGCCGCGAGATCAAGCTGGCGAAGACGAAGAACCACACCATCGAGTTGCTCGTAGACCGGCTGGCAATCCCGGCGCACGTGAACGGCTCCGGCGACGAGACGTGGTGCGACTTTACCACGCGGCTGATGGATTCGGTGGAGACAGCGCTGCACGCGGGCGAGGGGATGATCGTCGTGGATATCGTAGACGGCGAGGAATTGTTGCTCAGCGAGCACCACGCCTGCGCCCATTGCGGGATCAGCTTCCCGGAACTCAGCCCGCAACTGTTCAGCTTCAACTCGCCGCTTGGGATGTGCCTGGAGTGTAACGGCCTGGGGACGAAGCTGGAAGTCGATCCCGCCTTGATTATCCACGACCCTACACTCTCGATTATGGATGGCGCGGTGCGGTGGTATGGCAACGTCCGCAAGAAGAACAGCCAGTGGCAGATCCACCAGTTGGGATCTATCGCCCGGCACTACGGCATAGATTTGGAGACGCCGTGGCAAGATTTGCCGCAGACGTTCCGTGACGTGGTGATCTACGGATCGGGTGACGAAAAGATTCACTTCGAGTATCATGCCGAGAACGGCGACAGTTCGTGGACGGGTGAGAGCTACCGGCCTTCGAAGGGCATTATCTTCCACATCAACCGATTATTTCACCAGACGAAGTCCGATTACACCCGCCGCTGGTACGGTAGCTTTATGAGCGAGCTACCGTGTGGGGCGTGCGGTGGCGCGCGTTTGCGCCCGGAAGCGCGCGGGGTACTGGTAGGTGGTAGGTCGATTATGGATGTGAGTGCGATGCCCATCGACGAAGCGTACGCCTGGGTGCAGTCGCTTTATGCCCAATTTGACGACGAGCAGTTGGAGATCGGTGGTGAGGTGCTCAAGGAGATCCGCGACCGCTTGCAGTTTATGCTCAACGTGGGCCTGCACTACCTCACGCTGGACCGGCCCGCGCCGTCGCTTTCCGGCGGAGAGTCGCAACGCATCCGGCTGGCGAGCCAGATTGGATGCGGCCTGGTGGGCGTGCTCTACATCCTCGATGAGCCGTCCATCGGCCTGCACGCCCGCGATAACCGTGCTTTGCTTGACACGTTGCTCCAACTGCGCGACATGGGTAATACGGTGCTGGTCGTGGAACACGATCACGAGACGATGATCGACGCCGATTGGATTCTCGACCTCGGGCCGGGCGCGGGCGTGCTCGGCGGGCGCGTGGTGGCAGAGGGGACGCCGGAGGATATTGCCGTGAATTCGAAATCGCTCACCGGGCGCTATTTAAGCGGCGAGTTGGCGGTCGTCTCGCCTAACGGTGGGCGGCGTACGCCACAGAACGGCAGCCTGACGCTGTGTGGCGCGACGCTGCATAATCTGAAACATGTGGACGCGCGCTTTCCACTCGGTGTGTTCACCTGCGTCACCGGGGTGAGCGGCAGCGGCAAGAGCAGCCTCGTCGCCGAGACGCTGTATCCCGCGCTGGCCCGCGATCTCAATCGCGCTGAAACGCGACCGGGGCCTTACACCGCCATCGACGGGTTGGAGCACCTGGACAAAGTCATTGACATCACGCAAGACCCCATCGGGCGCACGCCGCGCTCGAACCCGGCGACCTACGTGGGCGTGTTCAACGAAATCCGGCAGGTGTTCGCGTCCACACCGGAGGCGAAGATACGTGGCTATAAGGCGGGGCGCTTCAGCTTCAACGTGAAGGGCGGGCGCTGCGAGGCGTGCAAGGGGCACGGTCTGCGCCGCATCGAGATGCACTTTCTGCCCGACGTGTGGGTGACCTGCAAGGAATGCAAGGGCACGCGCTTCAACCGCGAGACGTTGCAGATCCGCTACAAGGGCAAGAATATCGCCGACGTGCTGGATATGGACGTGCAGGAGGCGCTGACCTTCTTCGAGAACCATCCGAAGATCGCGCGGCGTTTGCAGACACTGCACGACGTGGGGCTGGACTATATCAAGCTGGGACAGGCCGCGACGACGTTGAGCGGCGGCGAAGCGCAGCGCGTCAAGCTGGCGAAGGAGCTGAGCCGGGTTGCTACCGGGCGCACCGTCTACATCCTCGACGAACCGACGACGGGCCTGCACTTCGCCGACATCCAGAAGCTGCTGGACGTGCTGCACCGGCTCACGGATGCGGGCAATACCGTCATCGTCATCGAACACAACCTGGACGTGGTCAAGACCACCGACTGGCTCATCGACCTCGGCCCGGAGGGTGGGGACGCGGGCGGCTACATCATCGCCGAGGGTCCGCCGGAGGCTGTCGCGCAGGTGGAGGCGAGCTACACGGGGCAGTTCTTGCGGAAGGTGTTGGAGCCGGTGCTGGTGTGAAGTGAATCGTCGTCAGTTTACAAACTGTGAAACCCCTGACGTTATGCGGTCAGGGGTTTTGTTTTGTCACGAGCGCGGCACGGACTGTTAAAACATCTTATTGACAGCCCTTATTTCTGGGCTTATAATAGGGACTAGAAAAGGGCCTTATATTTAGACCGTCGTGGAGGTGATTGCTGTGTATCAGACCAAAGTAAGTCTCAACGAACCGCTGGCCGAATTTGTCGGCAAGTATAAAAGTTATGGATTCAAGGACAAAAGCGATATGATGCGCACCGCTTTGCAGTATCTTCACCGGGAATTGGAATCGCAGCGTCTCAAAGAATCGGCTGCCTTGTATGCCGAACTTTATGAGGAGGATTCCGAGTTACAGGAGTTGACCGAAGCGGCAGTGGAAGGGTGGCCTGAATGAGCGTGCTAAGACGGGGCATGGTGATCGATGTCAATCTGGAACCGACACAGGGTTCCGAAACCGGCAAAGTACGCCCGTGTGTAATTGTGACGAATGACATCTATAACGAGCGCGTTCCGGTCATCCAGGTTGTGCCAATCACAGAGTGGAACGAGAAAAAAGGCCGTATTGCGACGAATGTGATCTTGACTCCGACGCCGGGCAATGGCTTGACGAAAAAATCGGTAGCCGATTGTTTGCAAACGCGCCCGATTGATCATCGTTATCGTTTGGTACAAGTTCGCGGGCGCTTACAGGCAGAGGATATGGATAGGATTGACGTCGCATTGAAGCGCGTGCTGCAATTGGAGTGAGATGTGCGAGAATACCGATCAACACTTTTTGGAAGATGCAGAGATGGTGCAGGATATCCAGGACTACGATGCTGCTATGCAAGCGATTGCGGACGGTGAAGAACTGATCCCCGGAGAGGTCGTGAATGCGCTCGTGGACGGCGAAAACCCCATTCGCGTGTGGCGTGAATATCGCGGGATGACACAGGGGCAATTGGTGCAGGTCGCCGAAATCAGCGTGCCTTATCTCTCGCAGTTGGAGTCGGGAAAGCGCAGAGGCAGCACCGATGTTTTGGGTGCGATTGCGAAGGGGCTTGATCTGACGTTGGATGATTTGATCGATTTGAGGGCGACTACTCCGCCGGCTATTCTGGAACGGGTCGCGCAAGCACATGAGGAGGAGCCGGTGTCCCTTGATGAAATCAACACGCTCGTTCACGAAGTACGGCGGCAGCGATAGTGCGCATCGAGTTGCATCAAACCGCAATAGCTTCCTTGCGTAGAATCTCTTGCCAAAACGGGCTTATCTTGCCGGTCGTAATCTCACGGGGGGTCCAACCCTGGGCTTGAATGGGTAACAATAACCGCGCCGCAACGATACCGAGTAATTCCAACCGCTCTCGACGGCTCAAAGGGTCCCAATCTGGCGAAATGACGATGAGATCGATGTCGCTGCCTTCGGTTGCCGTTCCGTGGCGCTGTGAACCATAGAGCAACACTTGTTGTTGGCGGATGCCAGATTTTTCCAACGATTCTCGAAAGCGTTGGATCTGAGCTATCAGTTCAATGCTTGGCGTAGCCATTTGATGATCTCCTCAGTTTGCTGCAAATAAGACTCTCACCGCACCAACGCCGCCCAATACCCCTCCTCCGTCGGCGTGACCAGATGCAGCAGCCCTTGCTCATCCGCCGCAACCGTCTTTGCGCCGGACCAGCGGCTTTGGCGGATGTCGAGCCAGCGCAAGGTGAGCGTCTTGCCCCCCGCCGCGCCGACGTCCAGTTGCACGTTGCCGCCGTCGGGGAAGAAGACGCCGTATTCCACGCCGGGATTGGCGGTGCAGTACGCCTCGTTCCAACTGCGGTTGCGCAGCAGATCGTTGTGTGGTTCGCAGGTGAAGATGTCCAGCGCATCGGTGAACATGCGCATCGAGCGAATGTGCGCCTGGGCGATGACGTTCAACCCCAGGCCCGATGTGGGCCGGTGGAAGCGCGACGAGGCCAGCCCGCCGAAGATGTTGCGCCAGAACCGCTCCTGTGCGTCGCGGGTAGAGCCGTAGCGCCCGGAGTTAGCCCCGTAGATTTTCACGCTGTTCATCGGGCGGACGTGGCCGGAAGCGATGAGACGGCGGCGAATCTCCTGCGGGTTGCTCCAGTGCTTGTCCGCCGGGCTGTGATTATTCTGCGAGACGTCCACGAAGCTGTATAGCTCCGGGTGATCGAAGGTGGCGGCGTGCTCCCCGTCGAGCAGATTGTGCGCGTCCCACATCTCTGTGCATTGTACGAGCGCGCCGGCCTCGGCGGCTTTGGCCTGGATGAACAAAGCCCAATACTTGCCCCATTCGGGACTCTCGTTGGTTTCGTTGTCCATACAGTAGAGCGTGTTGCCGTAGTTCAGGGAGATCGACAGCATCCGCTCCACCTGCTGAATCTGATACGGCAGCACGACCGCGTTGTTTTCCAGTGCAGGCACAGTGCGGAAGAAGGCGCTTTCGCGCCGTCCGGGGTGGGTGGTGATGACTTCCTTCAATCCCGATTCGGCGGCGGTGTAGTTGACGTTGTTCTTGGGGTTGTAGGGATTGTTCTGCCACGGCTCGCGGGCGAAGTCGAAGCGGTCCCACATCTCGAACTGCGCGATGATGTCCCGTGCGGCGGCGAGTTCCAGAAAGCGGGCAAAGCGCTGCCAGTACGCCTCGCCCGGTTGGTTGAGATCGTACAGGCCGGTCGCCGGGTCGCGCTCGAAGGGCCACACGTCGCCAGGATCGCGACTCGACATCGTGCAGCGGACGTAGTTCCCACCACAGGACTTGAGCAAGTCCAGGTGCGCTTCCAGATCGGGTATCTGGAAGAGGTTGTCCTCCCCGCTGCCGCCGATGAGCAACACCGGCCGGCCTTTATACTGCCAGTAAAACGGGTTCTGCGAATACGGTTGGATGCGATTTGTGTTTTGCATAATACCTCCATACAAAAAACGTTGTTTTGTATCATTTCAATAAAAGGGGGAAGTGGGGGTTTGGGGG
>Ga0209614_1002078_pt1 | contig 13766 bp, 10 predicted proteins | sample BlaSprsedimmetaG_FD_185484 | JGI IMG/M metagenome (GOLD analysis project Ga0209614, IMG submission 185484) | Hot spring sediment bacterial and archeal communities from California, USA to study Microbial Dark Matter (Phase II) - Blank Spring... ... | reverse complement strand
GGCTTGAACTGCCGGTTGGGCTGACGTATGCGGATGTAGACGAGACGCCCTACAATGGGGAACTACCATCCGAAACAGCCGTGCGGCTCGCCATTGCCAAAGCCAAAGCGGTAGAATCCTCGGATAACGGCGTCTGGATTCTGGGCGCGGATACCGTTGTAGACTTGAACGGCGTTTCGCTTGGCAAACCTGCTGATTCCGTCGAGGCTGGCGCAATGCTACGCCAATTGCGTGAACGTTCACATGCCGTCCATACCGGTGTCGCATTATATCACGCAAGGACCCGGCAGGTGTGTGCGCGGCGGGTCACCAGCATGGTGAAAATGCGCGCGTATACGGACGCTGAAATCGAGGCGTATGTACGCAGCCGCGATCCTATGGATAAGGCCGGAGCTTACGCCATTCAAAACAGCGCCTTCCGGCCAGTTGCGCACGTAGACCGCTGTTATGCAAACGTCGTTGGTTTTCCGTTGTGCGCCATCGCTGCGCTTCTAGAAGCGTGGGGCCTCGCATTGAGCATCAATATCTCGGACCTCTGCCTGGCGCATTTTGAGTATCGCTGTCCGGGGGCGGATGTAGGGATTCGTTTATGAGAAAATGTATTGCATATTTGCTGCTTATCGTGCTGATGGCCGGATGCGGTAACACGCCTATCACAGCCCCGCCGGCTACAACGACGACCACGATCGTCTTCACGCCTGTTCCAACACCCTCGCCCACCCTGGACGTGGTAACGCCGGAGACCGTAGGGCGCGGATTTCTGAGTGCCTGGGAAGCGGGTAACTACGCAGAGATGTATGGCCTGCTCTTGCCATCGCTGCGCGCAGGGTTGACCCAGGCGGACTTCGAGAACGCCTATCGCAGCGCATTGAACCTCACCACGACCATCAGCGTCACGCTCACGCCACAGACCCTGAGCATCGACAAAGACAAAGCCTGGATCGCGTTCAACCAGGTATGGCATACCGGGCTTTTCGGTGACTTGCAAGCGGCCAACCAAGTCAGCCTTGCCAAAGAGAATGAGCAATGGGGCATCGACTGGCACCGCGATACGATCTGGCCGGATTTGGCGAGTGGCAACACATTCGCCGTCGAATACCAGATTCCACCGCGCGCCAATATCTACGACCGCAATGGCGCGGGCCTCGCTACCCCCAGTATCATCGTTACCGTAGGCGTGATCCCACAGGAGATTCAAGATGAGACGGCGGTGCTCAATGCACTCACCCAGGTCTTGGGCCTGCCCCCTGAAGAAATCCAGGCCACTTACGCCGGACAACCGGCGCACTGGTACATCCCCATCCAAGATGTCACCGGCGAAACCAGCCTGGCCTACGACGAGATGCTCAGCCTGCCCGGCATCCAGCGCCGCGAGCGAACGGGCCGGCTTTACCCGCTCGAGGGCGTCGCTTCACACGTTATTGGGTGGATCTCACCCATCCCGGAAGAAAGCTACAGCGCGTACCGGCAACGGGGCTATCGCGGCGACGAACTAGTGGGCATCACGGGCCTGGAAGCCTGGGGGGAATCTATCCTTGCGGGCACAAACGGAGGACGGCTTTCTATCATTAGCGCCGATGGCGCGCACATCAAAAGCCTCGTCGAACGCCGCCCGGAGCGTGGGCGCGCCATCTACACCACCATCGACCGCGCACTACAATACAGTGCCGAACAAGCCCTGGGCGAACGGCGCGGTGCCATCGTCGCGTTGGACGTGCATACAGGCGCGATCCTGGCGCTGACCAGCGGCCCGCACTTCGATAACAACGCCTTCATCCGCCTGACCGATACGTGGTCGCGCCAGGCGATACTCAACGACCCCAATCTCCCCCTGCTCAACCGTACCATCCAAGGCGTCTATCCTTCCGGCTCTGTCTTTAAAATCGTGACGATCACCGCAGGACTTGAAGCCGGCGGGCTGACGGCAGAGAGTACCTTCTTCTGTCCCGGATATTGGGATGGCCTGGGTGAAATGAATCGCAAAGTGTGTTGGCTGGAAACCGGCCATGGAACCATCACACTCAAAGATGGGCTGTCCGCCTCCTGCAATGTGACATTCTACGAGGTCGGGGCAATCCTGGACAGTGTCGCGCCCGATACGCTGTCCACATACGGGCGTTCGTTCGGCTTCGGCGCCAAAACCGGCCTGCAAGAATTCGCGGACGCGCCCGGACTGATCCCTGATCCCGAGTGGAAACAGGCCACCTACCGCGAAGGATGGGGAACCGGCGACACGGTGAACCTCGCTATTGGACAAGGGTTCCTGCTGGTCACGCCTTTGCAGGTCGCGCGGATGATGGCCGCGGTGGCAAATGACGGCACCCTCTACCGCCCTTACGTCGTTGACCGCGTGGTAGATAGCGGCGGCGGCATCGAACCCATCGCGCAGGTACAAGCTACCGGACGGCTACCCATCTCCCAGGCGAACCTCGCCATCATCCAGGAAGCCCTATACGGCGTCACCACTGCATCTTTCGGCACCGCCACACATCGCTTCCAGGGATTGAACATCCCGGTCGCCGGCAAAACCGGCACCGCCGAGCAGGCCGACGAAGAGGCACTGCCCCATTCCTGGTTCGTGGGCTATTTCCCGGCGGACGATCCGCAAATTGCGATGGCAGTATTGGTCGAAAACGCAGGCGAAGGATCCACCGTTGCCGCGCCAATGTTCCGCCAGGTGCTCGAAGGGTATTATGGCCTGCCGATCACACCGCTGCCCACCCCCGCCGCCGTGCCAGAAGGCGATTGAGACTCTGTCCGAAAAAGTTGTCTGCAAGCGTCTACAATGCATCGACGGTGAATTCTCGGATAGTTCTGAGACTTTCAATTTGCGATTTCCGTTTCGCGATCCGCAATTCGTGTGTTTGCAAAAGTTCGATTGTGCACGATAATGCACACTTAAGAGCAATTTCGTTGACAGAGCGTGCGAGTCGTGCTATAGTGAAACGGTTGGACGGGGACAATGCTCAAAAGCGAACGCCACAATCGGATAATGCAACAGCTTCATACGACCGGCAGTGTCTATGTCTCCGAACTGGCACGCACCTTCCAAGTTAATGCAGTCACCATCCGCAGAGACCTGGCCGAGTTAGAAAGGGCGGGGCAATTGCACCGCGTTCACGGGGGCGCGGTGTTACGTGCCGGGCAAACAGCGGAGAGAGACTTTTCCACTCTTTCCACAACCGGCCAAGAACAGCAAATCGAACGACGCATCGCCGAAGCCGCCGCACGCTTTATCCCCGATCACAGCGTCGTTTTCTTGGGGCCGGGCGCTTTGACTCGCGCCATAACGCCCTTTCTGCACAAGCACACGCACCTTACGATCATTACCAATGCGCTGGACATCGCGTGGTACGTGGCGCGACAGGCCCGGTTGGCTGCGCCAACCGCACACACACTCCACCTGATCGGCGGGCAGGCGGCGCCGGATTATGGACTCTACGGGGAAACGGATGCCCTGCGACAGGTGCGCGCTGACCTGGTGATCTTCGAGGCTGGCGGATTGGACGCAGAGCAGGGTTTGACTCATGATGACCGGGATTGTGCCCATACGACGCGCGCACTGATGAATATCTCGGCGCAGGCGGTGGCATTGGTTGTGCCGGAGCGTGTAGGCCGTGCAAGCGCTATCTTCGTTGCGCCCGCCAGCGAGGTCGATGTGCTGATCTCAGGCCGCGAAGCCCCCACCCCAGCACTGTGGGACTTGAGCGAACTCGGTGTGCGTATTGTCTTGACGTAGACTCTATCCGTAAATTTCACTCGCGAGGGGTTCTAGTGCGTCAACGGTGAATTTTCGGATAGATTCTTAGCTAACCTTCCTGGGATTCTCGCCCCCAGGAAGGTAAATCCACAAGTAAAGGAGCTTTTCTATGGCAAGTGTAACCTACAAACACGTTACCAAACACTTCGGCGACGTTGTCGCAGTGTCGGATCTCAATATCGAAGTGGCCGACAAGGAATTTTTGGTTTTCGTTGGGCCTTCGGGCTGCGGAAAAAGCACCAGTTTGCGCCTGTTGGCCGGATTAGAAGAGATCACAGAAGGCGAAATCTACATCGGCGACCGGTTGGTCAACGACGTGCCGCCCAAAGACCGCGACATCGCTATGGTGTTCCAGTCCTATGCCCTCTACCCACACATGACGGTCTACAATAACATGGCGTTCGGCCTCAAGCTGCGCAAAACCCCCAAGCAGGAGATTGACCGCCGGGTGAAGGCTGCAGCCGGTATTCTGGGCATCGAAGACCTGCTCGACCGCAAGCCCAAACAACTCTCCGGTGGACAGCGGCAGCGCGTCGCTGTGGGCCGTGCCATCGTCCGCGAGCCGAACGTCTTCTTGATGGACGAACCGCTCTCCAACCTTGACGCCAAGCTACGCGTACAGGCCCGTGGTGAAATTTCCAAACTGCACATGAGCCTGGGGACGACTTTCATCTACGTGACCCACGACCAGACCGAGGCTATGACAATGGGAACGCGTATTGTTGTGCTGAAGGATGGCATCTTGCAGCAGATTGACACACCGCAGCACCTCTACGACCTGCCCGGCAACGTCTTCGTCGCTGGTTTTATCGGCAGTCCTGCGATGAATTTCTTCAATGCGGCCTTGATTGAGGAAAACGGTGTTATGTATGCGGATTGCCGCGATTTCCGCGTCGCTGTCCCGGACGAACGCCGCTCAATCTACAAATCTCACTTAGGCACAGAAGTCATCCTCGGCTTACGGCCCGAGCATATTCACGATCCCGATTACGCGCCGCCTGGTATCGTTCCAGCACTGGTCGAAGGTCGTGTCGACGTCACCGAGTTGATGGGGAACGAGGTGCTTATGTATTTCACCCTCGATCACGCCGAATTTATCGGGCGCTTCGATCCACGCACCAAGTCCACCGTTGGATCCACAAAGACCGCAACCTTCGACATGAGTCGCATGCACCTTTTCGACAAAAAGACTGAGCAGGCGATTCGCTGACACAGCAAAAACCCGGGATTTCAAAATCCCGGGTTTTTTATCCAACAGACTCCTGGACTTTGGCAAGCAAAAGTGTCGAAAGCAGAAATAGCACTCCGTAGATAGCAAAAATCACCACGTACCCCAGCCCGGGGGCATCCGGTGTATAGCGCGTGAAGAAATCGGCCAGCGGCCCACCGATGTAGGCCCCCACTGCCCCGGCCCCCGCACCTGCCAGATTGGAAATCCCCAAAAAGCGTCCGGCCTCGTCTTTAGGCACAAGGCTGGTTCCTAAAGCCCAACTCGCGGTGTAAAAGATGCCAGTAGCAATCCCAATAATACTGCCGCCAACGAAGACCAGCGTCAAGTTGATGGCAAACAGCGTGACCCCCGTCCCTAGCGCGGCAATAAGGCCGCTCCATGCCACAATCTTTTTTCGCCCGACCCTATCCACCAGCCAGCCGGCAGGCAGCGCGGATAGCAGGATAAAGACGCCGACGAGCATCATCATCTGGCTAGCCGGTCCCGCCGCCGACTCACGCGTGAACCCTAACCGCGCTTGAAGAAAATAGAGCACAAAGCCCGCCAGATTTGTCACGCTCACCAGAAAGGCCAACCGGCTGATGATCCACCAAACGAAAGCAGAGAGGATGCGCGTCTTTTTTGCACCGAGAGAAAGCCAGGCACTTCCCCCTACCCCCAGCACGACAGCCACGATCATCGCCGCCAGTCCCACCAGCCCCATGATCACAGCAAGAACGAGAACCGATTCAACGCCCCGCAGCCATCGCCCACTCCAGACAACGACTTCGCCCATCAGCAAGATCACCGCCGTAAAGAAGCTCGTCATCAGCAGAAGGCGCATGAAGGGTTGCCAATCCAGTGGTGGAGGCGTCGTTTGTAGCGGTTCCTCTGGGACAAACATCGCCAACAGCATCGTGAGGAAAATGACGCCCATCAAGAGCAGCAGTCCGCTCCACATATCCCCCGCGCCGATCAAACGTGCGATGGTGAAGGAGACCAGCACCACCGGTATGGGCACTTCGAACAAGGCCTTGACACCGGAGAAACGCCCGCGCCTCTCCTCCGGCACCAGATCGGGGATAAACCCTTGTTGCGCACTATGCGCGGTATTCGAAAAGAACTGTAAGAGGACGTACAGTACGAAGAGAGCGCCATAACCTACCATACCGTGCATCTGCGCAGTAAAGCCAATAGCCACCAGAACCACCAGGACCAGCAGCGCGCCCGCAAGGATGAAAGGCCGGCGCCGTCCCCAACGCAGTGTAGAGCGATCCGAGAGCATACCCATCAAGGCCTGAGCCAGCAGCGCGGTCATCAAGGCCCAGAGACGCATTCGCCCGAAATACGTACCCTGCTGCGTCTCCCCCACGAATTTCTGAACCAGCAAAGGTAAAACGAGCGGTACGAAAGTCTGTGTGAGCGTAGTCAAGCCCAAATAGAAGATATTGACAGTGATGATGTCATACCAGCGGGAGGCTCTCGTCATGGGTGGTTCAATGTTCAGTTGAGCGAGACCCGTTCGTGCAGCATTGCTTTCGGGGACATCGTCGCCAGCCGCTCGGCGAGTGGAACGTACACCCGCATATAGTCCAACACAGCAGATAGCAAACCTCGCGCCGTCGGCATCTCCAACAAGCGCTGCTTCTCCTCCGCTGCTAACGGCAGCAGTGCTGCCCCGAGCACGCCCAACGTCGATACACCCGGCCGCAGTATTTCGGGCAGTAATGCCGCCGGCCAGACGCTCGCCAGCGCCTCCACATACCGGCGCAGGTAATGGCCAACTTGCTCCACCAGCATCCAATCAGGACGCGGTTCCTCAATCCATGGCCACAGTTGCACTGTCGCTTCCAGGTAAATCTGATCCTGATGGATTTGCAGCATTTGAAAACGATATTGACCTACGACGAGCGCGTTAGCAAAATCGCGCCCATTGCCTGGTATATCATCAAGCAGATAAGCCAATGTACCGACGTTTGCCACTGCGCCACACGTCACATCCGATACCCATACCACGCCCAACGGCTGCCGCTGTTCACGGCACACCCGCAACAGCCAATCCACCCCCTGCTTATCAGGAAAGATAGGATAAAGTTGTCCTGGAAAAACGATCTCAGGGCTGGGATAAATGGGAACCCGCAACGTCTTCATACCGGTATTGTATTCGTCCTGCCCGTACTGGCAAATGAAATTTGACAACTTCCCCACTTTGCGTATAATCTAGCCAGTAATGCCCCAGTGGCGGAATTGGCATACGCAGCAGGTTGAGGGCCTGTGCCTTCGGGCGTGGAGGTTCGAGTCCTCTCTGGGGCATTTTAATTTTATCTACACCGAACAGACGGGCTGAGGCCAATATGTTGCCGGTTGTAACATCCCCCAACACAAGTTTGTCTTTTTCTGAAAATTGTCCTATACTGATTGTATAACACTCCTGTAAAACAACTCGCTCCTGACCATCGTCGTTCGGCTTAGCCACTGCAATCGTGGTTGCTTTGTTGTTTCCATATCTGCTATTGGTCAATTTTTGTAAGGAGGGCGCTATGATGGAACTGATCGTCGAACGTGTCAATGTGTGGGCTGCCAGCATCCCCGATGAACCGGGCGGGCTGGCTCGCGTACTCGCCGGGCTGAGCGAGGCCGGCGCAGACCTCGATTTCTGCATCGCCAGGCGCGCGCCGGAGAAACCCGGCACGGGCGTGGTCTTCGTCACCCCGCTGCGCGGTGATCGGGAAATTGAGGCGGCTTCGCTCTTGGGCTTCAACGTCACCAAATCGCTCCATTCAGTTCGCGTCGAGGGCGAGAACGCCCCCGGCATCGCCGCCACCCTCACAGAAAAGCTCAGTGCAGCGGGCATCAATCTGCACAGCTTCTCTGGAGCAGTGATCGGCACACGCTTCATCTTCTACATCGCGCTGGACAGCGAAGAAGACGCCGAAAAGGCCTGCAAGATTCTCCAGCAAGTGTAACCCCACAGCCTTCAACACAACACCGGAGGCGCGTGAGACATCGCGTTCACGCGCCTTATGGTGATGTATGCATAGCCCCCACCCCCACATTGTAATCATTGACTCTTCGACACATTCACTTATACTCACCTTGGCAATCAGCAAAGAGTACATTATCGTGACTGCCAGACAAACAACGATTCGACTCCTTCAGACGGAGGCTTGCAATGACCCATCCTGATCCCTATGTTTCCCCATTTACCTGGCGCTACGGCTCGCCGGAGATGCGTGAGTTGTGGAGTGAGCTATACGCGCGCCGTCTTTACCGGCGCATCTGGGTGGCGATGGCGCGCGTGCAAAGCCGTTACGGGCTGGTGACGGTAGAACAGGTCGCCGACCTGGAAGCGCACGCTGAGGACGTAAACTTCGCCCGCTCTCTGGAAATCGAGGCCAGCATCCGCCACGACGTGATGTCCGAAATCCGCGCCTTTGCCGAGCAATGTCCGGTGGGCGGCGGCATTATCCATCTGGGCGCCACGTCGATGGATGTGCGTGATAACGCCACCGCATTGCAAATCCGCGACGCGCTCGACCTGCTGCTGCCTAAGCTGGACGGCCTGTTGCTGGCCTTCGCCGAGCAGATTGAGCGCCGGGCCACCACCCCCTGTATGGGCTTCACGCACATCCAGCCCGCCGAACCGACGACGGTAGGCTACCGGCTCGCTGCTTACGCGCAAGACCTGCTCATCGACCGCGCCGACCTGGCGCGCGTGCGGGCTGAATGGCGCGGCAAGGGATTCAAAGGCGCGGTGGGGACGTCGGCTTCGTACAAGCTGCTCCTGGAAGGACAAACCGATCCCGCCACATTCGAGGCCGAGGCGATGGCGGAACTGGGACTGCCCGCGTGGCCCGTTGCCAACCAGACCTACCCCCGCCGCCAGGATTGGGCCGTACTCACCTCGCTCTCCGGCATGGGCAGCACGCTCTATCGCTTCGCCTTCGACCTGCGCATCCTGCAAAATCCAGCCATCGGTGAGTGGGCCGAACCGTTCGGCAAACAGCAAGTCGGTTCGTCAGCGATGCCGTTCAAGCGCAACCCCATCCGCGCAGAGAACGTGAACAGCCTGGCGCGCCATCTCGCACAACTGCCCCGTGTGGCCTGGGACGATGCCGCGCACTCCTTGCTGGAACGCACACTCGACGACTCCGCCAACCGGCGTATCATTCTGCCGGAAGCCTTCCTCATCGCGGATGATCTATTGGGGACAATCACACGCTTGGTGCGCGACCTGCGCATCAACGATGCCGCCATCGCGCGCAACCTGAATACCTACGGGCCGTTCGCAGGCATCGAACCGCTGCTGATGCGCCTGGTGAAAGCCGGGGCGGACCGCCAGGCCATGCACGAAGTTCTGCGCGCCGTGGCGATGCGAGCGTGGAGCGCTGTCGAAACCGGGGAACCGAATCCGCTGGTTGACCTTTTGGCAACGGATAACCATCTGCTGGCACACCTCGACGCCGCAACCATCCGCGCCAGCCTCGACGCCCGCGACTACGTCGGCGATGCGCCGGAGCGCGCCCTGGCGCTGGCGCAGCGCATCCGCGAAACCATCGCCGGGTAGGTGCAAGCCTGCTACGGCCATCCTGACGTAGAAGCGCACCCTCTCCCCGATTGATCTGGGCTGTTATTCACACCTTCCGGGAAGTTACACGACTTCCCGGAAGGTTGTGTGAATCCTACCGTTTGCCTCTTGACACCGCAAAAAACTTGTGCTATATTGTTCATAGTAGTTTATACGTATAAGCTTATACATATAAGCTTATACGTATAAGTGCAATCCGAGAAATTTCCTCTTTTTCCCGAGTCCAAAAGTGCAAGAGGTGTGCAGGATGGTAAAGCTATGAAGCGACCGACGCAAGTGGATGTAGCTCGACTGGCAGGGGTCTCAACGGCAACCGTTTCATATGTAGTAAACGGCCTTGCCGATGGCCGGGTGCCCATCTCCGACGAAACTCGCCAGCGCGTCCTGGAGGCCATCGAGGAGCTGGGCTACGAACCGGATGCCCGCGCCCAGGCGCTGCGTTTGGGCCAAACCCATACCGTCGGCCTCATCCTGCCGGATATCCACAACCCTCACTTCTGGCAAACCGCCGATGGCGTCGAGCAAGAGCTGCGCGCGGCAGGATACCACATGCTTCTCTCCAGTGCCGATCTCAGCCCTGATCATGGAGAAGATATTTTTAAAGAAATGTCGCGCCGGCGCACCGACGGGATGATTTTAATGAGCGCTTTCATCTTCCAATCAGAAGGAGCACAACAAGTTCTAGCACGACTGCTAAAGCGACGATTCCCTATCGTGAGAATTGGCGAGCACCCAACGATAGACTGCGTGGTATCCAATTACGAAGCGGCGACCCAAGAAGCAATGGCCCACCTATTGTCGTTGCAACACCGGCGGATCGGCCTGATTTACGGCGTGCGACCACCCTGGGACGATTTCAATAGCACTGAACTATCCGTCGACTCCCCGGGAGGTTTGGACCGTCTGCAACCTTACCAAGACTACCTGCAAGCTGCCGGCCTACCAGTTGACCCAGAACTGATCGTCACGTGCGGCTCAACCATTGAAGATGGCTATCAAGCTGCCCAACAGCTTCTTAAGCTTCCGGCGCGGCCTACAGCCCTGCTGGCCATCAACGATCTGCTGGCCATCGGCGCTTTGCGCGCTGCCAGTGACCTGGGGCTGCGTGTTCCCGATGACTTGTCATTGGTTGGTTATGATGATATTCCCCTGAGCAGTTACCTGACGCCGCGCTTGACGACTAGCTCCAAAGACATGGTAGAAGTGGGGCGGAAGGCAGTTGAACTGCTGCTAGCCCGCATCCAGGATCCCGAGCGGTCTCAACAAAGAGTAGAGGTACAGGCCCGCTTTATCGTTCGCGAGTCAACAGGCCCGGCCCCGTTCTGACGCGGACGGATATACCCAAGTCATCAGGAGGGAAATTTCTTTATGCGCAAGATGTCCGGTATCGTCAAGTTTCTCAGGAACAACGCCGCTGGTTATATGTTCCTCGCGCCGTGGCTCCTGGGTTTCCTCGTGCTCACGCTTTACCCGATGATCTATTCGCTGTGGCTCGGTTTCACGAATTATAACTTCACCAAGCCCGATGCGACGCAATGGATCGGGCTTGGCAACTATGTGAAAATGTTCGGGCCGGTGTTCGGGTTGTCTGAGTTCACCACATCCACAGGCGATATGATGCGCATAGACCCCTACTACTTGAAGTCGCTTTCTGTGACGTTTACCTATGTGTTCGTATCCGTGCCGTTGAAGCTGATCTTCGCCCTCGCAGTGGCGATGCTGATGAACCAGAAACTGCGGGGGGTGGCATTCTACCGCGCCGTGTACTATATCCCCACGTTACTCGGCGGCTCGGTGGCGATTGCGGTGCTGTGGCGCAAGCTGTTCGAGAAAGACGGTCTGCTCAATATGTTCCTGGGCACCCTCGGCTTTACCAACCTCCCCGGCTGGATCACCAACCCCAAGTACGCGCTCTGGACATTAGTTTTGCTAACAGTGTGGCAGTTCGGCTCATCGATGATCATCTTTCTCGCGGGGCTAAAGCAGATCCCGCAGGAGTACTATGAGGCAGCAGCCGTGGATGGCGCGAACAAGGTACGGCAGTTTTTCGCCATCACCATCCCCTTGCTTTCGCCGGTGATTCTGTTTAACCTGGTGATGCAGATGATATCCGCGTTCCAGGCATTCACCCAGGCCTACATCATCGGCGGCGGCAGGGGCGGCGTGCTCAACTCCACGCTGTTCTATACCCTCCACCTGTATATTCAGGGATGGGCATACCGCGAGATGGGTTACGCATCCGCTATGGCGTGGGTGCTGTTGCTCATTATCGGAGTGCTCACGGCGATTGTCTTGAGAACATCGAACTTATGGGTGTCCTATGGAACGGGAGAATAACGTGAAAACCGGCACGCGTACGCGTATACGCCATACTTTAACCCATCTCTTCATCATCATCCTGGGGCTGTTCATGATCTACCCCATCGCGTGGATGAGTATCAGCTCGTTCAAACCCAACAACATGATCTTCAGCGATCCAGGGTTGATACCAAAAACGGTGACGCTTGAAAACTACGTTACCGGGTGGAAAGGCTATGCGGGCACGACCTTCGGGAGGTTCTTTGCCAACTCGCTCTTTATGTGTGCCGTGGCCATCATCGGGAATTTGATCTCCTGCACTATGGCGGCGTACGCGTTCGCGCGGCTCAAATTCGCCGGCAGAGGCTTCTGGTTCGCAATCATGATGATCACGCTGATGCTCCCAGGTCACGTCACCCTCGTGCCACGCTACATCCTGTTCAACACCTTCGGATGGGTGGGGACATATCTGCCGATCCTCGTGCCGAAATTCCTGGCGACGGATGCGTTCTTCGTGTTCTTGCTCGTGCAGTTCATCCGCAGTCTGCCAAAGGAGCTTGACGAAGCGGCAACCATCGACGGGTGTTCACAAGTCGGGGTATTCACACGCATTATCTTGCCAAACGCAGTCCCTGCGTTAGTGACAACCGCGCTATTCACATTCCTGTGGACGTGGGACGACTTCTTCAACCACTTGCTGTACCTCACCAAGCCGGAGACCTTCAGCGTGTCGCGGGCGTTGCGCACGTTCGTCGGCGATGCGGGGGCGGTGTCTAACTGGGGCGGCGCGCTGGCGATGTCCACGCTCTCGATGATTCCCGCTTTCATTTTGTTCTTCTCTCTGCAAAAGTACTTTGTCCAGGGTATTACGACAACAGGCTTAAAGGGCTAGTGCTATCACAGGAGGACTTGAGTATGAAGTGACGATAAGTGACGTATTTTGCGTTTGTCCGCTTAAACTATTCAAAAAGCTAAAACGACACAGAAACAGGAGGATTCTCAGATGAAACAATTTCGTGCCATTACACTTTTGGTCCTGCTCGTGACAATGTTCGCGGCATGTACCACCCCGACACCTGAGGTTGTCGAGAAAGAAGTTGTTAGGGAAGTGGAAGTTGTCAAAGAAGTAGAAGTGGAAGTCGTCAAAACCGTGGAAGTAGAGAAAGAGGTCGTGAAAGAAGTCACGGTTGAAGTCCCGGTGCGCGCCGATGGACTCCCGGAATACACCGGCGGCCCCGCTGAAATCCGCATCGGCTGGTGGGGCAATGACGACCGCGCAGCCCGAACCCTACAGGTTATCCAGTTGTTCCAGGATGCGTATCCCGAGATCAAAGTGATCGGTGAGCCGAATGGCGGCACGTCCGACCACTTCCAAATCATCGACACGCAGCTTGCGGGCAACAACGCCCCTGATATTTACCAACTCGGCGGCAACTGGCCCGACTACAAGCAGTACCTCGAACCGCTGAATGACTATCTCGGCAAACAGCTTATGATCGACACGCCCGAGCGGTTCGACCAGACCGCACTGATCCCCGCGACGGACGCCGACGGCAATCTCTATGCCATCAGCCTCGGCACGAACACGCTCATCCTCGCCTACAACAAGACGATGATCGAAGCGGCGGGGGTTGCGCTGCCGAAAGACAATATGACCTGGGATGAGATGATCGCCTACGGCAGAGAACTCAAGGCAGCGCTCCCGGAGGGTGTCTGGCCCTTCGTGGACAACAGCACCAACACGGCGAACTACATGAGCTATTTCTACACGCAACAAGGCACTCCGCTCTACACACTCGACGAAGGCGGCAAATCCTACGCGACGGTTGAGTCCGCCCAGAAATGGCTGCAGATGTGGGCCGATATGCGCGACGAGGGGTTGATCCCCGACGCTGACACCACCGCGACCT
>Ga0209614_1002074_pt1 | contig 13769 bp, 13 predicted proteins | sample BlaSprsedimmetaG_FD_185484 | JGI IMG/M metagenome (GOLD analysis project Ga0209614, IMG submission 185484) | Hot spring sediment bacterial and archeal communities from California, USA to study Microbial Dark Matter (Phase II) - Blank Spring... ... | reverse complement strand
CAGGAGCTTACGCCGCTTCGGGCCCAAATAGTGCCATGGGTCGAATATGTAACCCGTTTTGTGGTCTTTGGTATAAATCATGTTCTTCACCATAACATGTTGATGTTGCATATGTTTTCTATCACGGGACAACATGAAAGTCAAGACAAAAATGCAATAAAATAATATTATTTCAAATACTTAAGCTAAAAACGACTTTTTACGAAACCATCAACTTTTGCTCCCGCTACCCTTGTGCCTTGAAATTTCCTTTATAGGATTATTCCTGCTATACTTCACGCGAAGAGAAAGGCTGGGCAAGGCATTTATATCTATCGGCTTGGTTACCCTGACGCTTTTAAGCTATGGGTTTATATCTGACCGACTCCTGCGTCCCCTCGAAAACAGATACGAGCCTTATGTTACTGAGAGTGCGGCGGATGGGCCTAAATATCCGGTAAGGTTTGTTGTCGTCCTGGGCGGAGGGCATACCTCGGACCCCAAACTTCCCATGACCAGTCAGATAGATGATTCTTCCCTGGTTCGCCTGGCAGAGGGAATTCGAATTTACCGGAAGCAACCGGGTAGTAAGCTTGTTTTGTCCGGCGGAGGGGTGTTTGACCCGGTTCCTAATGCCAGAGTTATGGCCGGTATTGCCAGGGAAATTGGCGTTGATGGGGGCGATATAATTGTCGAAAGCAGGCCCAAAGATACACACGATGAGGCCTGCATCATAAAGTCTATAGTCGGCAGCGCCTCCTTTGTCCTGGTGACCTCAGCCTCTCACATGCCGCGGGCCATGGCCCTGTTTAAAAAGCTCGGGATGAATCCGATTCCTGCCCCTACCAGACATCGAATCAAAAGTAACCAGGCGTTAAGCCCTGGTTCATTCTTTCCCCAGACGGATGACCTCCATAAGTCGGAAACGGCTATTCACGAATATTTAGGGATAGCCTGGGCCAAACTCAGCGGACAAATATAATTAAGCTCCTACGATAAATAATACTTTGCGCCTTTGCGGTGAGTCTGTCCCGGCTATTATATCCCGGTCTTGAGATGGGCCACAAACCGGCCCACAATGGGCACCAATTGCGGATCTTCAGCATGTCTGGCTATAAGATTTACAATGGCGCTGCCCACGATGATGCCGTCTGCATGCGGGGCCAGCATGGCCACCTGTTCCGGCGTGGAGATGCCAAATCCCACAGACACAGGGACGGCGGTGTGTTTCTTGATTGATTTTAATTTGGCCAGGAGATCGCTCGGCAGCTCCTTCCTGGCGCCGGTGATGCCGGTAACCGAGACGTAGTAGATAAATCCGCGGCTTAAGCTAACAACCTTCTTAATCCGGTCGAGGTCACTGGTCGGGGCCAGGAGAAAGATGGTATCCAGACCCGCCTTATCCGCCTCTCTTTTCCACTCTTCTGCTTCCTCTGGCGGAAGATCAGGGATGATAAAGCCATCCACGCCGGCTTGAGCTGCTTTCCGAGCCGTGCGTTTCAACCCATACTGCAAGACCGGATTGTAATAAGTCATCAGGACGAGCGGGATCCGGGTCTTGCTGCGAAGATTCCGAACCAGGCCGATGACGTCCTCCAGGCGTACACCCTGGGTCAAGGCACGCTGGCTGGCGGCCTGGATGGTCGGCCCATCGGCTAAGGGATCGGAAAAAGGCACACCCAATTCAATTAGATCCGCCCCCTGCCGTTCCATCTCCAACACCAGTTCTGCGGTATGGGCAAGAGATGGATCACCGGCCGTAAGGAACGGGATAAGAGCGGCTTTTTTTATTTTTTTCCTGCCGGCAAAAATCTCTGCAATGCGGCTCATACAGTACCTCCTGCTAAAAGACCGGCTACGGTCTCTACATCTTTATCTCCCCGGCCGGAGAGGTTGATGATTACTATATCCTTACGCGATAACCGGGGCACTATCCTGGCGGCATAGGCGATGGCATGCGCGCTCTCCAGGGCAGGGATAATCCCCTCGGTCTCGGAAAGGAGCTTAAAGCCTTCCAATGCCTCAGCATCCGTTACCGAGACGTATTCCGCACGCTTGCTATCCTGATAATGGGCGTGTTCCGGCCCCACACCGGGATAGTCCAGACCCGCAGCTACGGAATGGGTGTCTCTGATCTGGCCGTCAGCGGTCTGAAGCAGGTAGCTCATAGCCCCATGCAGAACGCCGATGCTTCCGGCGCCGAGGGTAGCCGAGTGCTGCCCGGAGGAGATGCCCTCTCCACCCGCCTCCACGCCGATCAAGCGGACCGGGTCACTTCGGAAAGGATAAAAAATGCCCATAGCATTACTCCCGCCACCCACGCAGGCTATAATAACATCGGGAAGGCGTCCCTCTTTTTTTAGGATTTGCCGCCGCGTCTCCTGACCGATTACCGATTGGAAGTCACGGACTATCATGGGATAAGGATGCGGCCCCACCACCGAGCCGATCACATAATGGGTATTTCGCACGTTGGTTACCCAGTCCCGGATAGCCTCGTTAATAGCGTCCTTCAGGGTCTTACTGCCCTGTTCCACAGGTATGACCCTGGCCCCGAGGAGTTGCATACGAAAGACATTCATGGCCTGTCTTTTGATGTCCACCGCGCCCATATAGACATCGCATTCCAGACCTAAAAGGGCCGCAGCGGTGGCCGTGGCCACGCCGTGCTGTCCGGCGCCGGTCTCGGCAATAACCCGCGTCTTACCCATTTGCCTGGCCAGCAAGACCTGGCCCAGGGTATTGTTTATCTTGTGTGCCCCGGTGTGGGTCAAGTCTTCCCGCTTTAAATAGACCCTGGCCCTTTTTAGTTTTTCCGTCAGACGCCTGCAGAAGTAAAGCGGGGTCGGCCTGCCCGTGTATTCCGTAAGGTAGAAGCGGAGCTCTTCCTTAAAGGACCTGTCTTTCCGATAGTGGTGATATTTTTTTTCGAGTTCCATAAGGGCCGGCATCAATGTTTCCGGGACAAAACGCCCACCAAATATGCCAAAATGCCCCTTTTTATCTGGAAGCATTATGCTTACCTCCTTTAAAAAGAATACAGAAGACAAGAGGATTATATGCTTTACGCTTGCTGCACCCGTTCTATAAACAGCCGCATCTTATCATGATCCTTCTTGCCCGGCGTCATCTCCACGCCGCTGCTCACATCAACCGCATAGGGCTTAACAGCCCGGATAGCGGCCTTGATGTTATCCGGGTTAAGACCGCCGGCCAGGATAATCGGCCCGATCTTTCCGGCCTCTTTAGCCATGTCCCAATCAAAGGCCTGCCCTGTACCACCGGCAAGCACGGGATGATAAGTATCTAAAAGAAAAGCACTCACCTTACCCTGGTAAGGTTTCAGGCATTCGATATCTTCTCTCTGGCTTATACGAAAGGCTTTAATTACAAGCCTGCCAAATCCTGCACAATACTCAGGGGATTCCGACCCGTGGAACTGCAAGACCGTCAACCGGCAAAAATCAGCTATGTCTTCTATCACGCTCTTTTCTTCATCCACAAAAACCCCGACCAAATGCACAAAAGGAGGCAAGGCCTGGACGATCTCCCGGGCCTGTTCTTTCTCCACCCCGCGAGGGCTTTTGGCAAATACCAGCCCTATGGCGTCTGCCCCAAGTGCCTGGGCCGCCAGCGCATCCTCAATCTTAGTGATACCGCACACCTTTATCCTGATCACTTTTTCCTAACAGCTCCCTAACCGCTTTTGTCCTGTCCGGGGCCCGCATCAAGGTCTCGCCGATCAAAACCGCCTGGGTCCCGGCCTCCTCCAGCCGGACAATGTCGACCCGGGTTTTAATCCCGCTCTCACTGACTATTACCTTCCCCGCCGGTATCTTGCGGCAAAGGTTAAAGGTAGTTTCCAGCGATACTGTAAAGTCCTCGAGGTTCCGGTTATTGATCCCGATCACTCTGGCTCCGGTTTCCAGTACCCGAAGGAGTTCAGGCTCATCATGCACCTCAACTAGGGCCTCCATCCCCAGCCCATGTGTCAAATCAAGAAGCGACTTCAGCTCCCTGTCTCCAAGGATGGCAGCGATGAGCAGGACGGCATCCGCCCCGTAGGCCCTGGCCTCATAGACCTGGTAGGGGTCTATAAGGAAATCCTTACGAAGCACGGGCAAGGAGACCGTTCGCCTGACCTGCGGCAGAAAGGCAATATTACCGGCAAAAAATTCTCTGTCCGTCAATACCGAAATAGCCGCCGCCCCGCCCATCTCATATTCCGTAGCTACAGACGACGGGTCTATGTTGCCGGCTATTATGCCGGCAGAGGGCGAAGCCCGCTTTATCTCGGCGATGATATTTATTCCGCCACCCGCTGTAAGGGCGCCGCTCAATGACCGCGGTGTGGCCAGGCGGCCTATCTCCTGCATCAAGACAGGAATGGGTTCTTCCTCCTTACGCCGGGCCACCTCAAGTCTCTTATTTGCAACGATTTTATCTAAAATCATTATAATTACCAAGCTTTCAGCCTTCAGCCATGAGCTATAAGCTTTTCCAACTCATGCCGCTTTCCGGGAAAACGTGATGTACTCCTCAAGCTTTTTGCCTGCTGCACCGCTATCTACGAGTTCTTCAGACATCTTTACGCCCTCAGGCATGTCCCTGGCCTTACCGCTAATAGCCAGGGCGGCAGCCGCATTAAGAACTACCATATCCCGGCAGGCGCTTTTTTCACCAGCAAAGATGGAGCGCACAATCTGTACATTCTTTGCCGCATCGCCACCAATAATCTCCGCCGGAGTAGCCCTTTTGAGACCAAAATCCTCCGGCTGCACGACGTAATCGCGGACAGCGCCTCCTCTGAGTTCGCTTACCCGGGTAGGTCCGACTATGCTCAGCTCGTCGAATCCTCCTTCACCAAAGACCACCATAGCCGCCTTACTACCAAGGTTCTTGAGGACGGTGGCCAAGGTATTGGTCAGCTTGCCATCATAGACGCCCAAGACCTGGACATTGGCTCTGGCTGGATTGGTAAGCGGACCCAGGATGTTGAATATAGTGCGCAGACCTATTTCTCGCCGCGGGCCGATGGCATGCTTCATGGCCAGGTGCAGCTTGGGGGCAAAAAGGAATCCAAAGCCAACCTCGCCGATTGCCGCAGCCAGCAGCGCGGGGGAAAGTTCCAGATTAGCCCCCAGCGCCTCTAAGATATCAGCGCTCCCGCATCGGGAGGAGACGGCTCGATTACCGTGTTTAGCTACCTTCACCCCCCCTGCCGCTATCACAAAGGCGGCGGTTGTAGAGACATTAAAGGTATTGGAAGCGTCGCCGCCAGTGCCGCAGGTGTCCACCACTATCTCTGCCTCAACCTTAATCTGGGTGGCCTTTTCCCGCATGACGCGGGCCGCTCCGGTTATTTCCGCTACCGATTCACCCTTCATGCGTAAGGCCGTGATAAAGGCCCCTATCTGAGCCGGCGTACAGGCGCCGCTCATGATCTCTTCCATAACCGCCATCATCTCCTCTTCGCTCAGATCCTGGCGGTTAACTAAGCAGGCCAGCGCTTTCTTCATCACAGTCATCTCCTCCCCCCGGACAGTTTTGTAAAATTCTTCAGGAGCCCCGGTCCCTCTCTGGTCAGGATTGATTCGGGGTGGAATTGTACCCCCTCTGTGATAAACTCTTTGTGCCGAAGGCCCATGATTTCTCCCTCTTCGGTCCAGGCGGTTATCTCCAGACAATCGGGCAGGGACTCTTTCTCTACAATAAGCGAGTGATAACGGGTAGCCTCAAAGGGCAGCGGTAGCCCCTCAAAAATCGTTTTCCCATCATGATAAATCAAAGAGGTCTTGCCGTGCATAAGCCTTTCGGCGCGCACTATGCGGCCGCCAAAGGCTGCACCTATGGACTGATGCCCCAGGCAGACTCCGAGTATGGGCAGCCGGCCGGCAAAATACCTGATAGCTGCCACAGAAATGCCGGCCTCTTCCGGGGAACACGGCCCGGGAGAGATGACCAGGTGTGAGGGAGAAAGTTTGTCAATCCCCCCGAGGTCGATCTTATCATTACGCTCCACGATCAAGTCTTCACCCATCTCGCCAAAGGCCTGGACGAGATTATAAGTAAAGGAATCGTAATTATCGAGGACGAATATCATCGCCTATTCCAATCCCCTTTTTGCCCATTCGATAGCCATCAGCATACCGCGCGCCTTGTTTACCGTCTCCTGATATTCCTTATCCGGATCGGAATCAGCTACAATCCCCGCTCCGGCCTGGACACTTATCCGTCCATTTTTAATGAGCAGCGTGCGGATAGCGATACACAAGTCCATGTTGCCGGAAAAGCTGAAATAACCAACCGCACCGGCGTATGGCCCGCGGCGGTCTGGCTCCAGTTCTTCGATGATCTCCATGGCCCTCACTTTCGGTGCGCCACTTACTGTGCCGGCCGGAAACGTAGCGGAGAAAACATCAAAGGCATCCTTACCATCCCTTAATATCCCACGCACATTGGAGACGATATGCATGACGTGTGAATACCGTTCAATAGCCATCAGTTCGTTCACTTCTACGCTGCCGTATTCTGATACCCGGCCCACATCATTCCGCCCCAGGTCAATCAGCATTATATGCTCGGCCCGTTCCTTGGGGTCGTCCAGGAGTTCTTGTTCCAGCCGGCGATCTTCCTCCTCGTTTGTCCCGCGGGGTCGCGTCCCGGCAATGGGCCGGACCTCTATTTTCCGGTTCTCCAGCCGTACCAGGACCTCCGGTGAAGAGCCGATGAGATACTCGTTATCAAAACGAAGATAAAAGAGGTACGGCGAAGGATTTATTTTACGCAGCGCCCGATAAAGCGAAAAGGGCTCTGATTGCCAGGTCGTCTGAAAACGCTGGGCCAGCACCACCTGAATGATGTCTCCCGCCCGGATATACTCCTTGGCCTTTCTCACCATATTTTTAAAGTCCTCAGGCAACATGTTGGCTGATACAGGAAGATCATCTTGAGGAATATCCCCTGACTGCGGAACCGGTGCTCTACGCAGTCTGTTAATAATATCGTCTATCCTGGCTATGGCCTGATCATAAAGCGATTGCAGATCATCGCCTTCCTTGATGTGCACATTCGTTATGACCTTAAGAGACTGGTTGAAGGTATCATAGATGAGGATCTGGTCACAGATTACAAAGACCATATCGTAGAAGCCGAGCACATCCGGATTTGTCTCCGGGATGGCCTCTATAAAACGCATGGTGTCATAACCGAGGTAACCCACGGCACCGCCAAAAAAACGGGGCAGGCCGTCAAATACCACGGGCTTGTAAGCCGACAAGACCTTTCGCAGGAACAGGACGGGGTTCCCGGTTTCAGCATGGACTTCACCGGCGGCGTCGAGGCGTTCCAATCTGTCGCCTTTGGCACGGATTATAACCGAGGGATTAAGACCGATAAAACTGTATCGACCCCATTTTTCCCCGCCCTCCATGCTCTCCAGGAGAAAGGAATATTTCCCCTCTTCAAGCTTACGGTAAATGGAAAGGGGGGTCTCCATATCCGCGAGGATGTCCCGATAGACCGGGATGAGATTCCCTTGCTGAGCGAGTTTCTTAAATTGTTCGAAGGTTGGTGAATACATTTTTTGCACTTAAACGCAGGCTAAAGCCTGCGGCTACCAGAACTGTTACCGCAACCGGCCGCCGCAACCGCTGTACAACCGGTAGCCGTACCCATTAGGGTACGAAAGAGAGATGAAAAATTACCAATACTACACAAGATCAAAATTAAAAACCGCAGGCCATTTGGAGATGACCCACGGTTTATTGGACGGTACGTATGTTATTAACCTGGAAGTGGGTACACCTCACCCTATATCAACCCACTCCACCACCAGCGTAAAATTATACCGTCATAAGCTTTCATATTGAGTTACGTTTACCAAACTCAAAACTATGTGTCAATAAATAAAATAATCCCCAAGTCCACCGCCTTTTTCTGTTTACTCACCGCTCATGCCAAAGGCAGATTCGCCGAGGCGAAAAAGGCGCAAAGGGCGCAGAGAATACAGGGTGTTTTTTAATGCGGGTTCTTCTCTGGCTCCCGAATTCTGTCTTAACTTTAAGTCGCGCTGTTACACTAAGAGCTATCAGCATTCAGCTAATAAATCCCCCCACCCCCTTTTTTAAAAAGGGGGTGGGGGGATTTTAGCAAAGGCACTAACGTTTCAGGCTAATCAGTTCGGCGAGCATATCGTCGGTAGTGGTGATGATCTTGGAATTGGCCTGGAATCCCCTTTGCACGGTGATCATGCGGACAAATTCCGCGCCGAGATCCACATTGGATTGCTCCAGTGAGTTAGGGGCGATGCTCCCCAGTCCGTTCGTACCGGGCTGGCCGGTGATAGGCGCTCCGGACTCGGTAGTCACCGAGAAGAGGTTGCCGCCCAGCTTGGAAAGGCCGATCAGGTTGTTGAAATCGGCCAGACCAATCAAGTTACGCGGGATGATCTGCCCGTTAGAATAATGGCCGGTGATTACACCCTCGGCGCTGACGGAGACGGACTGCAGGAAGCCCGCGCCAAAACCGTTCTGGTCCTGAAAGATAGTGGTTGAGGCGCTGGCATACTGGCTGCTGGCCAGGGCCTCTTTCTCCCAGGCAGTGGTCCAAACACTACCAAAATTGAGATCAATGGTCTGGTCCGTCCCCGTAAAATTGGCTGCAAACTGGAAATAGCCATTGGCACCAGGAACTAGAGCAGCACTTAACCCCCCAGTCAATGGATCAATAGATTTAGCAGTAATATCCGTTATGTCTCCAGAGGTGTTGAATTTTATCGTACCATAAAGCAGCGCACCTGCTTGCGGCACCACCGGTGGCTGTGCCACTCTTGCATCTTCGTTTGGATTACAGGTCACTAAATACTCCCACTCGGTGGCGACAGCCGTGCGGTCGAAATAGACAGTTATATCGTGGCTGTTGCCCAGCGAATCATAGACCTGGATGGCGCTGTGGTACGCGTATGCGTTGGAACCAATGGGCGGGTCTCCTGCACCATTCCAGTTCCCGGTCGCTGCAGGAGCGTATAGGTCAAAAGCACTCTTCGCTGTCTCTCGCGAGTCTAAGTTGGTAATGATCTCTATGGCATCTGTCGCCACCGGAGCAGAACTCTTAGGAACCAGGATATCCCCCATCGTACCGGTAACCTCACCGGTATCCTGATCCAGTCCCCAGCCCTGTACTACGTATCCGGCCGGATTAACCAGATAACCGCTCTGATCGAAGCGGAATTCACCGGCCCGTGTATAATACTTACTTTCCGTACCCGGGGCCCGCACGATGAAAAAGCCGTTGCCGCCGATAGCCAGATCGGTCGGCTGTGAAGAGCTCTCAAAAGAACCCTGGGCAAACAGGCCGCCTACGCTGGCCAGTGTGACGCCACGGCCGACCTGTGCCGAACCGGCTGCTGTCGATATCTGCTGGGACAGGACGTCCTGAAAGGTAGCCCGGGACGATTTAAAGGCCACGGTGTTCACATTGGCGATATTGTCACCAATGACGGACATGGCATTACCCATAGTGGAAAGACCGCTGATGCCTGCATAAAGCGAACTGGAAACGGACATAATTTATCCCTCCTCTGCTTCCTTGGTTGTTAAGTTCATACTTTTAATGAAAATCCAAAGTTCAAAGTTCAAATCAATGACAAAATCCAAACCGCAAAATTTGACATTTGGGCATTTGAACTTCATTTGAAATTTGAATTTTGTCATTTGAAATTCCACGCCTCTTTTTATTATTCAAATCATCCATCCTAACTGTTTGCCTCTTCACCGCTAATCCCGGCCGGCGCATTTACGACCCTGACCACATCAGCCACGCCGATCCTTGACCCATCTTCCAGTACCAGCATGGTTATCCCCCCTTCAAAGTCCAGGCCGGTGATACGACCGCAGATGGAGGTATTGACCGGGACGTCATACCCCGCGCCATCTCTGGCTACAACATCGAAATAATATCGGCCATCGGGGAGGACCGCGCCCTTCTGGTCCTTACCATCCCAGTCCAGCGTATAACTACCGGCATGCCTGGACCCAAGATTGAGGCTGCGCACACGTGCGCCGCTTTGATCGTAGATATTGATGACACAAGAGGTTGCTTCTTCCAGTAATCCATACCGGGCTTCAGTGGCTTTACCCTCTTGCAGCGTGAGCTTATCCGTGACCACTTCTACCTTCTTATTGATCAAAGAAAGGAGTTGCAGGTTATTCTGCGAGGTCTGGTAGGCGATCAGATTATTCATATTTTCGTTCAAGGTATAAAGCTGTTCCAGACTGCTGAACTGGGCAAGTTGCGCCGAAATCTCATAGGCCTCCATAGGTTTTAATGGATCCTGGTGCTTCATCTGGGCGACGAAAAGCTTCATAAAGGAATCCTTATCCAAGATCTGGCCACCCCCGGATTGCGTCTTATTATAACCAGCTGAGGCGGCCAGCCCCAGTCCCTTTATATCCATTTCTCATCCTCCTTTTATGAATGTCATTAGTCAATAGTCATTTGTCACTGGTAAAAGTGATCAATCTCCCCCGCTTAACCAATGACCGATGACTAATGACCAGTGACGTTGCCTATAGTCAGGCAAATAGGTCAATCCCCTGTATCAGGGACTTGGGGGGATTAATAGATACGGCTCCTATCCCTTCTCCCCCGGCATAATCCTCATCTCCATCACGATATAACGGCCATGGCCTGCGACCATGCCCGGCGTATGGTTCGTGTTCTCTAAAAAATTGGCGAAAATCCTGGCTCAATTCCAGATGGCACTCCCCCATTTTAATGCCCTGTTCGGATAAGGCCGTTCTTAGTTGCGGCAGGCCGCTCTCCACGATCTCCTTTACTCTGTAGTTGTCAAGGGTAAATGTGGTATGGAGCTGGTCGTTTTTGAAGACCAGGTTGACTTTTACCTCGCCCAGGTGCGGCGGAAAGAGTTTAATAATCACCTGATCTTCCTTCAGGCGAAGTGAACCAGAGAGGCGGCCGGTAATCTGAGAAAAAATATCCTCCGGATAAACAGCCGGACTTAGCGTGCCTTTTGCCGCACTACTCACGGTATTTGCCGCTGACGCCAGCGGTGCTCCGTCTAATATGAAGAACGGTTTCTGCACCAATTTTTCGCCGTGCGCCCATTGGTCGGCCATTTCTTCTAACCAGACCGGCGCTGTTCCACCCTCCCTAGACAGCTTTCCATTGGACGAGCTATCTAACGTGAGCGGTTGTTCTTTCAGATCAAGCCCGGCCCCTACTTCTCTGAGCCTTTCCAGCCAACTGTCCTGCCAGGAACGCAGAGCGGCCATCTGGCTGTCTCCAGCCGGTCTGACCCCTGTTTCAAGCTTTATTTTGCCCAGAAGGTGTTCCAGGTTGTGGAAAAAACTATCTGCATCAATGGGGTTTTGTTTCCGTTCTACGACCTCGGTGGTCTTGTCCAGTATAGAAACGAGTTTCGGGAGAGAAAACCTTTTATCGCTTAGGCCGGCCTCAACAGCAACTTTACGGATTTCTTCCTCAGTCAGACCCAGTTTGGCGAGCAGATCAGCAAGAGAATTCTCATGCCATTCCTCAAGGGGCACACCAGACAGGGGACGATTACACTCCTCTTTTAGCGATCTCACCAGTTGGCCAATCCCTGCAAATCCTTCTTTGGATAGACACTTTTCTGAAAGCTCAACCACCTCCTGTGGCTTTAGCCCAAAGCCCTCCAGCATAGCGCTTACGGCCGATAGATCCGAAAGAGTCATGCGGTGTTGTTCGGTTCGCATCCCGGCCTGTAGAGCCTGCGGTTCCAGCATGGCAAACAGGATATTAATGTTGTATTCTCCCTCTTCGCCTTTCATTTTTGCTGTAACCTGAGAAAGTTCGGCTTCTTTCAGGCCGCAGGCACGCAAGAACTCAGCAAGCATCAGCTCATCCGGGTGTTCTATGACCAGGCCGGCTCCGGATAGACTTGTCTCTTTAAGTGTGTTTTTTAACGACCGGAGAATATCGCGCAGGTCATTAAGACAAAGCTTCCCACCGGGAACGGGACAAAACCGGGATCCTTTTCCACTGATACCCGTACGGTCATAGCGGGCAGATGGATTGTCTTCCGGTACCATCGCCTGTCTCCCACACTGGGCTGACCCGCCCAGACAATTTCTGATTGGAGAGGAACTGTTATTTAAAAAGGAAAGAAACCGGGCGCCCCCTTCACCTTTTGTTGCCTGAGCATCAGGGCTCCCGGTGAATGTACCATCGAATATTCCGGTCAAAACAGGCCCTGTATATAGCAATATTTTCACCTCCTCCCGGTTCCAGTTTGAACTCTGGCCATTTGTCTTGCAACGCCTGTGCCATCAATTTCTTACAGAGACTTGTCTTTTATTCCAGGAAGTTGGTTTTCATCCGGAATCTTCTCCTCCCCTGAGGCTGTGTCGCAATCTCACAACGTGTTGAAATCATAGAGATTGCCACGCTCCCTTCGGTCGCTCGCAATGACAAATAACAATTATGACACAGCCTCTTAAAGGGGGAGGGGACATGGAGGCTCTCGGATGAAAACTGGTTAGCGTAATTACGGGTCTTATCGACCTTTAACCGTGAGGGGGGGTCGGCAAATTTTTCAGCTTTGGCTGCGGAATAGCGGAAAAAATTGCCGGGTGAGACAAGCAAGGGCTCAAAATCCAAAACTTAAAGTTCAAACGAATGCCAAATGACAACAGGATCTTCAGCTATCAGCTTTCACCAATTTGCCCAAGGCTGATAGCTGACGACTGAATGCTCAGTGAACTTGGTTCCGCCATCAAAAAAAGTTTAAAAACTTCGTTGACCCTGATAAATCAGGGTAATAGAAGGGTATTGGACAACCAAATCTATCATCAACGAGGTGAATAAATTAGGCCGAAAGGAGTGTCGCCACGCCCCGTAGGAGCGGCATCTTGCCGCGACACCGTTCGCACCTACCTGCCCGCCATCGCTTTCGCTCAGGCGAAGCGGGCGGGGAAGGTGCTTCTACCGAGAAACGACCTCTCAGGGCAGGAAATTGGCAAACCGGCCCGAAAACAGGCGGTGGATTCGGGTGAACTTTGGTATTTGACATTTGGATTTAATTTGGCATTTGGATTTTTTAAAGGTTCTTACGGACAACGGTGAACTGACAACGGTGAACGGATACGCATCGTGACATAAAACCAGCCAACATCAACCTGGTTCCAGGAGACTCTGAATCCGCTTATGGAGATCTGAAAACCTGTAAGGCTTAACAACGTACCCATTCGCTCCCAGTTGTATACCTTTTTCTACATCGGTTCGCTGGGCCTTCGCAGTTACAAAGATTATAGGTATGGATTTGGTGATTTGTGACTCCCTTAACTGCTTGATCACTTCATAGCCGTCCATCTTGGGCATCATAACGTCCAGAACGATCAAATCCGGTTTCTCGGCCAAAGCGTAATTAATGGCTTCCAGGCCGTTGGCGGCTGTTTCAACTTCGTAACCCACCTTCCTGAGATTGTAAGCTACGATGTCCCTCATTGGCTTCAGATCATCTACGACCAGGATCTTTTTGGCCATATTCCGGTTCCTCCTGTTCAGAAGGCAGAAGCACTGTGAAGACAGAACCTTTACCCAGTTTACTCTTCACAGATATTTTCCCCTGATGTGATTCAACGATGTGTTTTACGATTGGTAGCCCCAGTCCTGTGCCTTGTATCTCGTAACCCAAGTTTACCACAAAAATTGATTTTTACCTCAAAATTATCCTAGATTTGACCCGATTGGTTTGATAACCTATTGATATTATTGGATGCGAGTTTTGG
>Ga0209614_1002073_pt1 | contig 13774 bp, 14 predicted proteins | sample BlaSprsedimmetaG_FD_185484 | JGI IMG/M metagenome (GOLD analysis project Ga0209614, IMG submission 185484) | Hot spring sediment bacterial and archeal communities from California, USA to study Microbial Dark Matter (Phase II) - Blank Spring... ... | reverse complement strand
AGGGTGCGGAGTATTACCAGTACATCGCTTCCCTCGTCGCAACATGGCGATTGCAAGGAAAGGACATCTACAACGAGCTGCAAACGTTACTCACACAGGAGCTCTGTCTACAGAGCTAAACAAATACCTAAAAAATATACACTGAGGTGATGACTGAAGATGGAATTAGCTCTACTAGCTGTTAGTGGTTTGGTCAAAAGCTTTTTAATAATGAGTACTATTGCCCTGTCAGGGACGGGAAGCGCCCACCGCCATGACGGGTTACCGGCGATTAACGTGTATGTAGTGGAGTAGCAAGAACCGAAAATGAAACGTGAAAGAAGACGGATCTGGTACTGTTTGCTCTTTGCGGCTGTTTTCACCGTGCTGGTGTTCGTGAGCGTAGGCGGTGCTGCGACCTATACCGTCTGTTCCCGCGGTTGTGATTATACCAGCATACAGGCGGCCGTGACCGCGGCAAGACCTGGCGACACCATTGTGGTGCACAGCGGCACCTACTACGAGAACGTGAACGTGAACAAGCAACTCGTGTTAAAGGGCAAAGACACCGGCGGCGGTAAACCGGTTGTTGATGCTGGTGGACGGGGAAACGCAATCACGCTTTCTCACGATGGCATTGTTCTGGACGGTTTTACCGCGATAAACGCGGGCGGTTATCCGCAAGCAGGGATCGCCGTTACCTCAAATTACAACACTATTCTCAACAACCTCGCCTCGAACAACGAGTTGGGCATTTATCTGCCCTCATCGAGCAAAAACACGCTGACTAACAACACCGCTAACTCGAATAAGGTGTACGGCATTTTGCTGTTATCGTCGAGCAACAACAACAAGCTGACGAGCAATAAAGCCTCGAACAACCGGGATGAGAATGCGCCATGGTATTGGGCTTGCGGCATTCAACTGAAAAATGGGTGTAACGACAATACGCTTACGGGCAACACCGTCTCGAGCAATACTTACGGCCTTGTCCTGGCTGATTCAAGCAACAACAATACGCTTACGGACAACATTGCTAATTCGAACCGCTACTACGGCATTTTCCTGTGTTATTCAAGCACTAACAATACGCTTACGGGCAACACCGCCGTGAACCATAAAGAATTCGCGTTATCTACCGGTATTCACCTGGATTCTTCGAGCTACAACAACCTGGTGGGCAACACCGCCTCGAACAACGGCCGCGGCATTTACCTGGCGCTTTCGAGCTACAACGCGCTTACCGGCAACACCGTCTCGAACAACCAAAACGGCATTCATCTGTGGACTGCGAGCACCAATACCCTCACGGACAACACCGCGTCGCAGAACAACAAAGGCATTTGGTTGTATTCTTCGAGCAACAACAATATCCTCAAGGGCAATACCGCTACGACCAACTCCTACCACGGCATTTGCCTGGAATCTTCGAACAACAACCAGATCTACAACAACTACTTCGAGAACACGAATAACGCTTTCGATGACGGAACCAACATCTGGAACATCCCCAAGACTCAGGGCATGAACATAGTCGGCGGCTCGTGGCTCGGCGGCAACTACTGGAGCAATTATGCGGGCACGGATACAAACGGCGATGGGCTTGGAGATACGCTGCTTCCCTACAATTCGTTGGGCTATATCGCAAACGGTGGCGATTGTCTACCTTTAATTATGGCGGTGGGGGGGGGAGTGCTTTGCGGTGATGTCAATTGCGATGGTGAGATAGACGTGTGCGATGTTGGGCTATTACAGTACCACGTCGGTTTTCCCGGCGACCCAAGGTGCGCAATCTGCACTGACTGGGCAGCAGACGTCAATGGCGATGGTAAGATAGACGTGGGCGATGTCGGCCTGCTCCTTTACCACGTCGGTTTCCCAGGAGATCAGCGATACGCGCTGAAATGTTGTAGTTGATCCAGCCGACGGAGTTATCAACGGTGAAGAGTTCGTGAACGAACAGCAAGGGCCAGCGGCACGAGGGCTGGATACCGGCGATAGGGCTGCAGCGAGCTGAGCAGCGTTGACCAAAAAACCCAAATCAGACATTCTACGGCAAACGAGTGCGCCGACCGGGATTTGAACCCGGGCAGTTGGCTTGGAAGGCCAAAGTCATACCACTAGACCATCGGCGCGCTGTGCTGCATAGTTATTACCGCACGATACTTATTAATCTATTTTTCAACGGCGCAGAGCTATCGGTCATTACGGCAAGCAACAGCTCTAAAGCGCTCGTGCCTGACAGCACCGCCGCACAGCACCGCACAGTGCGCGCGGTCCCAGCTCGTGATTCAGACCTCACCCAGGCTTGCGCTTTTCTTCTTGCACCAGTTTTCTTCCGTGCAGTAGGCGCGAACGATGAAGAGCGGAAAGAGGGTCACGGTGTCGAGAAACGTCCTGCTGCTGGGCATCGTCAGTTTCCTGAACGATGTGAGCAGCGAGATGATCCACCCGATCCTTCCGCTGTTCGTTATCGCGGTCGGTGGCACCGGCCTGATCGTGGGTCTTATCGGCGGTTTGCAGGAGAGTATCGCGAGCATCTTCGAGGTCTTGTCGGGCTACTGGTCTGATCGGCTGGGTAAACGGAAGATCCTGGTATTCGGCGGCTATTTTACCTCTGCCGGCTTCAAGTTGCTGCTCGCCTTCGCGGTGATCTGGCAGCATATCCTGCTCTTCACCAGTTTCGAGCGCGTGGGCAAGGGCGTGCGAACAGCGCCACGAGACGCGATCATCGCCGATTCTATGCCCGATGCACGAGGGCGAGGCTTCGGGATCCATCGCGCATTCGATACGCTGGGCGCCATCCTCGGCTCGATCACGGTTCTCCTTCTCCTGTACGTGTTCTGGAACGACAGCGATCCGCTCGCCTTTTACCCGCAGGTCATCCTTATTGCTGCGGTTATCGCGTTTGTCTCACTGCTGCCACTCTATCGGGTACGGGAGGCGAAGCGAGCGCCGCAGGAGCTCGGGTTGCATATCAGCTTGCGCCGACTGCATAAGCCGCTCAGGCTCTTCATCACCGTTGCGACGATCTTCGCGCTGGCTAATTTCACCTATATGTTCTTCATTCTGAAGGCGATGGACACCTTTGCAGTTAGCGGGCACAGGGAGTCGATTGCGCTGACGATCGCCCTGTACGTGCTCTTTAACATCTTCTATGCGCTCTTCGCCATTCCCTTCGGCACGCTCTCCGATCGTATCGGGAAACGGTACGTGCTCATCGGTGGCTATCTCCTCTTTTCCGTTACCTGCCTCGGCTTCGCCTTCTCAGAGTCGCTCCCGGCCTTTCTGGTGCTCTTCCCGCTGTACGGGCTGGTCTATGCGATGATCGAAGGGAATCAACGTGCGTTTGTCAGTGACTGGTCGGTGAAGGAGTTGCGAGCCACGGCGCTCGGTACCTTCCGCACGATGATCGGACTTGCGAAGTTACCGGCAAGCCTTATCGCCGGAGTCTTATGGACGATCTCGCCCGCACACGAGTTCACCTTCCTCTTCGGCAGCGCCGTCAGCATCCTCGCCGTGCTGCTCTTCCTCCACTATGGTAAGTATTACTGAACCGCTATCCGGTGCAGGTGCAGCGCTTACCGCACTGCCCTTGCCCTATCCGGAAACGCAGGATTGGGAGGGCATAGACGATGCTGACCGGTGCCTGCACCTCACCGTCCGAGGGGTAATGGGCGTAGTTACGCGGTGGGATAGCAGTAATCCGCCCCCAACTAACAGCTACCACAGCCGGTCCTCGAACCCGGGTAGTACTAAAGAAAAGACCTCAGAACCCAGCCCACCGTCAAGAGGCGCCGTGGGCGAAATGCAGGGTTCAGGTATGCTCTTCTTTCTCGAACTGGTCTTGAATATCTTTTCCCAGGCGGCCAATCGCATCGGAGCGGCACTGGCGGCAGTGCTTCATCTGCATGATATAGGTGCTGCACGCGTCCTGAACAGCCTTCTTCTCCTGCGGCGTTGGTGGCGTAATGTGCTCGAACCGGTACTGCGGGATGATCGGCATGATGTTCTGGATATAGACGCCCAGCTCATGTACGGTCTTCGCAATCTCAATGATATGATGGTCGTTCACCGTCGGGATCAGCACGGTATTGACCTTGATCAGAATCTTCCGCTTGACCGCTTCGCGAATCCCTTCGAGCTGCTTTGAGAGCAGCAACTCAGCGGCTTCACGGCCCGTGTATTTCGTGCCCGCGTAGTTGACAAAGGAGTAGATCTCCTTACCGATATCGGGGTCCACAGCGTTCAGCGTTACCGTTACCGTTCCGATCTCCAGGTCCGCGATATCCTCTATGCGATCGGGCAGGAGCAAGCCATTCGTGCTCACGCAGCGCATCAGATGCGGGAACGCGTCCTTAACGAGCCGGAACGTCTCGAAGGTCTCCTCGTTGTACAGCGGCTCGCCGGGGCCTGCAACGGCAACCACCTTGATGTAGTGCACCTTCGCGAGCACTTCCCGTACCCGCTCCAGCGCATCCTGCGGGCTGAGTACCGTGCTGGTAACACCGGGTCGGCACTCATTGACACAATCAAATTTGCGGATACAATAGTTGCACTGGATGTTACATTTGGGCGCAACGGCGAGATGCATGCGACCGAATAAGTGGCAGGCCTGCTTGCTGAAGCAGGGATGCTCCTGAATCTTTCTGAGCTGCGCGGGATCCCAGGGGACTTCCTTACCCTCGATCTCCGTTACCGGCAGCTGTTCAGTCTCTTTAGCGCTCATATCATTAACTCTTCTTTTTTACCTTAACTTATCTCTCTGTTACCAGGCCTCTTCTACCTTCTTGCATTCCGGTAGCTGAAATGGCACACCCCGGTAGGCGGCAAGCGCTTTGCGCAACGTCCGCTTCGCGAGGCAAGCGCAGTGAATCTTCTGCACGGGGATGGTGCCGAGGAACTCAACGACCCGGTCTTCCTCTACCCTCTCCGCCTCTTCCAGTGTCTTCCCTCTGATGAGCTCCACGAACGCCGCGCCTGCAGCGAACGAGCCTGCACAGCCGATCGCCTGGAAGCTCGCGTCTCGTATCGTGCTGTCCTCGACCTTCAAGAAGAACTCCATCGTGTCTCCGCAGGGGCCGGTGTAGATCGCGTACGCATTTGCATCGCTCAACTCACCGACGTTCACGCGATTCAGATAGAAATCAGCCGCCTTCTCCGAGTAGCCGGATTTCCGTAGTAGGTCTCTTAACTCACCCATCTTAACACCACTCTGCGTTACTCGTATCTTACTCTCCCGCTCTTCTTAATAAGCTTTATTTTACCGCTGCCCGGGCACGCACGCATGCACGCACGCACGCAAGCAATCAGCTCGGCTATTAGCTGCCTTTGATCACCGCGCCCAATGCTGCACCCGCCTCACGTATCCGGGCCAATTCATCCTGATCCGGAATGTACTGCGTTTTCACGGCTGCGACCGGCATATCCCAGCCGAGGGCGCTCATCATGGCCTCGATCTTCTTCGTTGACTGCTCGCCCCATCCATAGGAGCCAAAGGCAAAGCCGATCCGGTTCTTTGGCCGAAGCCCTTCCAGATACGTGAGGAACGCGCCAACCGTGGGCAGAACGCCCATATTCAGGGTGGGTGAGCCGATCAGGACCGCTTTTGACCGAATGAGGTCCGTGAGCACGTCTGAGATGTGCGTGGTCTTCAGGTTCCGCACCGTCACGGGCACACCGGCCTGCTCCAGGCCGTCACGCAGGCTCTGTGCCATCTGCCCGGTCGAGCCCCACATGGTATCATAGACGATCAGCGCTCTCTGCTCCGAGTCATTGGCCGCCCAGTGCTGATACGCGTCCAGGATCTGGGGGAGATACGACCGCCATATGATCCCGTGGCTCGGTGCGATCATCTCGATCTCGAGCCCCGAGAGCGCGGTCAGGGCCTTCTTCACCTGCTCACCATAGGGCAAGACGATGTTCGCATAGTACTTCGCCGCCTCTTCCTGGAGGATCGCCCAGCCAATCTCATCGTCGTAACGCTCAGCCGAGGCGATATGCTGCCCGAAGGCGTCGTTGGGCAGCAGAAGCTTCTCCTCCGGGATATACGTGACCATGTTATCCGGCCAGTGCACCATCGGGGTGAGGAAGAACTGCAGCGTTCGTTTGCCGATACTCATGCTATCGCCCGATTTAACGACCTTAAAGGGCCACTCCGCCTTGTAGTGCCGGCGCAGTCCCTGCTCACCTTTTGGCGAGGTGACGATCGTGGCATTGGGGGCGAGTTCAACCATCCGCGGGAGACTACCTGAATGATCCATCTCCACGTGGTTCGCAACCAGATAGTCGATCTGAGCAGGATCGAGCACTTTGGAGATCCGAGACCAGAGCTCATCACAGAGGTAGTGCTTCACGGTATCCACCAGCACCACCTGCTCATCCACAATGAGGTATGCATTGTAGGTCGTGCCACGCTGCGTCAGATACCCGTGTAAGTTCTGCAGATCCCAGTCGATCCCGCCGACCCAATAAATACCCGGTTTTATCTCTACGGGTTCCATGCTTCTTTTTACGCGCCTTCTAACCGCTCTTTCGTAGCGCCCTTCACGTGCTGAGCATCTTCTCAGCGATCTTCTTCCCGAACGCCGTACAGAGCGGATCGCCCTCACCGACCATCATCTGCGAGGTCTTCACCTTCAAGCCCGGCTCCACCATCACCATCCCGATCATACGCTTCATCGTGTCGTTCATAATCTGGATCGACTCGCCGCCCCAGCCGTACGAGCCGAAGGCCGCGCCTATCTTGCCCTTCAGGTTCGCCTTCTTCATCTCGATCATGAAGAGCTTGATCTTGGTCGAGACGTCCTCAAAGTACGTCGGGCAGCCGAGCACAACGGCATCGACGCCCGCAAGATCATCAGGCTCTGCTTTCGTGGCAAACTTGGTCACCACGTCAATACCGTCCGCTTTCATCGCTGCTTCTATCAACTTCGCCATTTGCTCGGTATAGCCCAGGTTCGTATCGTATACTAACAATGCTTTTTTAGCCATTTTTTTCATTCCCTCCTGATTCTTATCATTCACCCACCATCGGTACCCCGCAGTTCGGGCAGGTGAGCGAGCGGCAGGGAACGCCGCGCCGTTTCGGTGCTGCGTAGCCACACTGCGGGCACACACAATTCTCCGGCGGACCGCCCCGGCCGAATCCCGGAGGCGGTCTACGAGCACCTGGTTCTCCCGCCATGAGCTATCTCTCCTCTCTTACCGAACCTTACCTTACCTTACCTTACCTTACCTTACCTTACCTTACCTTACGTGCTATCCTCAGCGGCAGCCGGTGGCGTAAAGGCCCGCAATTCCAGCTCCTTATCGATCATGAGCAGACCCTTGCCGTCCTCGCCGATGAGCTTCAACTTCGTAATGATCTCATTGTCATTCCCTTCCTCCTCGATCTGTTCGGTCACAAACCACTGGAGGAAGATCTGTGTCGCATGATCCTTCTCCGCGATCGCGAGATCCACCAGCTCGTTGATGCTCCTGGTCACGAACTGCTCATGCGCCAGGGTCTTCTCGAACATGTCCATCGGCGATTGCCATTCCGTCGGCGGCTGCTCGATCGCCCTCAGCGTCACCCGTCCGCCCTGCTCGTTCACGTACTGGTAGATCTTCATCGCGTGCGTCATCTCTTCCTGGTATTGCACCATGAACCAGTTCGCAAAGCCCTTGAGCCCGATATACGTGCTGTAGGCAGACATGGAGAGATACAGATAGGCCGAATAGATCTCCTTATTGATCTGCGCATTGAGCGCCGCTTCCATTCGTTCGCTTATCATGGAATATGCGTATCACCCCAGCAACTCCTCAACTTCTGCCCGGCCCTCTTCCAGCTCCTCAGCCTGCTCCTGGTCGATACGGAGCAGTAAGGTCTGGAATTCGCCCATGTGCGTCTTCTCCTCTTTCGCAATGTCCAGAAGAATCTTCTTGAGCCCTTCGTGCGTTGCCATTGCCGCGAGCTGCTCATACAAATTGATCGCGTCGAGTTCCGCGATGATCCCCACACGCACGATCTCCCTATCCAGCTCTTCATCACTTACCTCTCCAAAATCCGTTGGTATTTCAGATAGCATTTTTTATGTGCCTCCTCATCACGCGCACCGCGCGGCTTCACCTCGCACCGACGCTGGCGCCACAAATCAGGTGTATATTCTATCCGGGGCTGCGATTTAAATAGTTGTCGCTTTGTCGCAACGTGCGGTGCCGTGCGCAGAAAGTATTTATATGATTGGATACAGATACAACATGTGGGCTATTCCATCAGGAGGTGATACGCATGGCTTGGAGAAGGTATTTCCGAGATCCGTGGGAAGATCTGAGACGTATGGAAGAGTGGATGGATCGTATGTTCCGGGAGACATGGATGCCCTACTACCTGGAGCGGAAGGCGCTGCCCGGAGCAGAGGGAGAAGAAGGAGCGGCGTTGACCGTCTCACCCTCGGTCGATATCAAAGAGGATGAGACGGGGAACATCGTCGTGAACGCGGATATACCCGGCGTTGAGAAGGGCGACATAAGCATCTCGGTGAAAGGCGATATGCTCGAGATCAGCGCGGAGAAGAAGGAGGAGAAGGAAGAGAAGGAAGAGGGCTATATCCGGCGCGAGCGGCGGTACCGGAAATTCTACCGCTCGATACCCCTGCCGGCTGAGGTCGATCGTGATAAGGTTGAGGCATCGGTGAAGGACGGCGTGCTCACGATCTCGATGCCCCGGCTCAAGGAAGCGGAAGTCAAGAAGATCGAGGTAAAGTGAAGTGAAGTAACCTCGGTGGTCGCGGCGGGTCCGCTTACCAGAGACCCGCCTCTTTTTATGCACCACCGCATAACTATAAGAGTACTAAGATAGGAGGTGAAATGGAAAAAATGACTGAACTAGAAGTAAAACCGGTAACCTTACCGCTGATCGGCGATCCTGCGCCCGATTTTGAGGCTGATACGACCTTCGGGAAGAAACGCTTGTCTGATTACCGGGGGAAATGGTTGATCCTCTTCTCGCATCCGGCCGATTTCACACCGGTCTGCACGACCGAGTTTATCGCCTTTGCGAAGATCCACGATGAGTTGAAGAAGCGGAACACCGAGCTCATAGGCTTGAGTGTCGATAGCACCTCGTCACACATCGCGTGGGCACGGAACATCGAGGAGAAGGTCGGTGTCAAGATCCCGTTCCCGATCATTGCTGACCTGTCAAAGGACGTGGCCACGAAGTTCGGGATGCTGCATCCACGACAGAGCACGACCGCGACGGTCCGCTGCGTCTTCTTCATCGATCCCGACGGGATTCTGCGTGCGATGCTCTACTATCCGCTGTCCACTGGACGGAATATGGACGAGATCGTGCGGATGATTGATGCGTTCCAGACGGCCGATAAGTACAAAGTGGCGACGCCGGCTGACTGGCGGCCCGGAGATGAGGTCGTGGTGCCAGCGCCGAAGACGCAGCAGGACGCGGAGAAGCGCGTGACCGAAGGGTACACCTGCGTCGACTGGTATCTCTGCAAGAAGAAAGTATAACCGGTCTACTTCTTTCTTCTTTTCTTTTTCTTTTCTTTTCCTTTTTTACACGTAACAAACAGAGGGGCCGGTGGCGCCCCGAGAAGGAGCATCCATGCTCGAAATAAAAGATCTGACAGTGGAAGTGGAAGGCAAGCCTATCATCAAGGGCTTGAATCTCACGGTCGAGAAGGGTGAGGTGCACGTGCTCTTTGGTCCGAACGGTTGTGGCAAGACGACGCTGTTATTGACGATCCTCGGCTTTCCGAGCTATACCGTCACCCACGGGCGCATCATGTTCAAAGGCGTGGATATTACCGCGGCAACCACGAACGAGCGGGTGAAACTGGGTATGGGGGTCTCGTTCCAGCATCCGCCGGAGATACGGGGCGTACGACTCGGTGACATGGTCAGTATTGCTCTGGGCCGGAAGGAGGGTGTCATTGACGAGCAGGTCATCGCACTCGCGAAACGGATCAATATCTCGGCCGAGTTCTTGAATCGCGACGTGAACCTCGGCTTCTCAGGCGGCGAGGTGAAGCGCTCGGAGATCTTGCAGCTGCTCGCGCAAGCGCCCGACTTCATCATGTTCGATGAGCCCGATTCAGGGGTGGACGTGGAGAATATCGAGCTCATCGGCGAGATCATGCGTGAGCTGCTGGATCGTAACAAGCGACCGAGCGAACGCGAGCGAGCAGGTCTGATCATTACCCATAGCGGGTTTGTCATGCACTACATCAATGCAGACCGCGCACACGTGATGCTCAACGGCCAGATCGCGTGCTCGGGAATGCCAGATGAGGTCACCAAGCATATCATGGAGTCCGGATTCGAGAAATGTGTGGAGTTATGTGGACAGAAGGTGTGCGCTGACGAATGAAGAGCAAGGAAGAGCTAAAGGACCGTGCGAAGCGTGCCCGTGATAAGAGGGCGGCACTGGGCGAGGATGTAGACCTTGAGCAATTTGAGACCCGAACGGGGGAACACCAGGCACTGGACTCATTGAGTGAGCTCGAGACGGAATATGCACAGGATCTGCTCCGCGCCGGCATAGAGCCCTCGGAGAAGGATCGATCGGGCTCCTTCCTGCAGCGCGACCGTTCGGTCGTCTTTTCGAAAGTGAACTACCCCGGGCTTGAGATCATGAGCACTACAGATGCGCTGGCAAGATACGAGTGGCTCACCGACTATCTCTGGCAGCTCATCCCGGTTGATGCGGATAAATACACCGCGGAAGTTGAATTGGCCGCAAGTCACGGGTACTTCATCAGGGCGAAACCAGGAGCAAAGGTGACCATGCCGGTACAGTCCTGTCTCTTTATCACCGCTGATAAGGTCAGACAGAACGTGCACAACATCGTCATCGCCGAAGAGGACTCGGAATTGCATATCATCACCGGCTGCTCGGTCTCCCACTCGGTCACGACGGCACTGCATCTCGGCGTCTCCGAGTTCTACGTGAAGCCCGGTGCGAAGATCACCTTCACCATGGTCCATAACTGGAGTAGCGGCATAGAGGTGCGGCCGCGCAGCGCGGTGCGCGTGGAAGATAATGGTGTGTACATCAGTAACTACATCTTGATGACGCCGGTGAAATCGCTGCAGATGTTCCCTACCACCTACTGCGTGGGTAGAAACTCGCGGACAACAACGCAATCGATCATCTACGCCACGGAGCAGGCGAATATCGATATGGGCTCGCGCGCGGTGCTCCAGGGCGAAGGGAGCAAGGCGGAGCTCATCTCACGCGTGATCGTGAAGGACAATGCCAGCGTCGTTTCCCGTGGCGATATTGTGGGCGCGACGAAGAACGTGAAGGGGCATCTCGAGTGCGGCGCCCTGATACTCTCAGACACTGCGCGTGTGGCCTCGGTGCCGGAACTGACGGCCACGCGGACGGATCTCGAGCTCTCGCACGAAGCTGCGGTCGGCAAGATCGCGGAAGAGGAGATCAACTATCTCATGGCACGCGGGCTGAGCGAGGAGGAAGCCACCTCGGTGATCATTCGCGGCTTTCTGAATGTGGACATCACGGGCCTGCCCGAGGCGCTGGCGCAGGAGACGAAGAAGATGTTCGAGCTGAGTTTAGAGAAGGTAATGTAAAACCTTTCTTTCGGCGAAGCTTTTTCCGCAAACGCTTTTTTAAAGGGTTTAAAGAAAGCTTTACCAAAGAAACATCATACGTAATCTGCAGTGAAAAAAAAGCTGTATTTGTTTAGCTCTGTAGACAGAGCTCCTGTGCAAGTAACGTTTGCAGCTCGTTGTAAATGTCCTTTCCTTGCAATCGCCATGTTGCGACGAGCGAAGCGATGTACTGGTAATACTCCGCACCCTTCTTAGACCTGAAGGTACCGATGATCTTCCGTATGAGTACCTGCTCGCTGAGATTGTTGGTTTGCTCCATCCCGGGATAGAGGAGACAGGTATACCAGTCTCCCAGGCCGTTTCTGATGTACGTTATCGGCTTCTTCAGTTCTTTGAACTGGCCGAAGTGCGCCACTAACTCTGCCATTTCGCTATCCCACGCTTCCTTCTGCTCTTTCCGATCTTCCATTGACGCGGGAGGATCTTTTCCGAGGTACTCCTTCAACGCCCTGTATCTTCCATGAATGCTCTCTGAGAGTTCAGTACCACCAAGTTTCTCACGGAATGCATCCACTTCCCGTACCAGGTGTGACCAGCAGCGTTGCAAAACCGGGAAAAAGTTGTAGGCTCGCCAGCCATCGGTTACGCCCGCGCAGGTGATCTCTGTTCCGAGGATCTCTTCCAGGACATCTCCACCCCGGGAAGGCCTGATAACCACTAATGCCTCGTCCTGAGGTGTCCTGAATGACCAGAGCCACCAGTTCTTGCCCAAAACCCTCATACCTGTTTCGTCCACGTAGATCCATGGAACGACTCTGATTCGCTGCAAGATACGTCCATATCCCTTCTTGCAAGCTGCGCTTACTCGTAAGAGGGCGTCCTGGACGCCCTTGGGAGTAAGGCTGAGGGCGTTCAGTTCACATGACACGTGAAATCACTAATCCGGCGTAATACACCGCGGAGGTTGAATTTCAACATTGCCCGGTAGACCAGGAGGTTCACGCCGAATCTACCCTCGGTGGGGTAATCTCCATGCGCGGCTTCAAACGTATGTCCGCAGGTGCGACACCGGTACTTATGCCTGTTGTACTGCACGACTTTGATCTTCGGCGGTGGTGGAATATCCTCTATCACTGTTGCTTCAACACCTACCTCCTCTGAATCTTTGCTCCCGCACGCTTCACAGTGCTCTGCGGTAACTTCCACTACCTTGTCAGGCTCACGTTTTGGTCTGGTCGCCCCTCGATGCCCTTTCGGGGCCCCGCGCTTCTTTACACCTGCTGACTTCGCCTCATCCTTGAATCGTTGCGCAGAAGTGGGTGTATGGGGATATTCATACTGGGCGAGTTTCGCTCTTAATGCAGCGTTCTCTTTTTCCAGCTCTGCTATTCTTTCTTCCAGATCCTAGCAGTAACTGCCGCTAATCGCCTGACCGCGCTACTACCCACACGCTCAAACCGTCACCCCTCAAAGGTGTACAAAAACGTGTATTTAAATATGCATCTTTTCCACTCCAGTTTTGTGGGAAACGAGGGGGGGCATTTATGGGTATCGAAAAGCTCCGGAAAGCTTATAGGACGGGGGAGCTAAACAAATACAAAAAGCTTAAATGACGAGAACAAGATGACCGGAGGTGGCTTTTTATAGCTGAGAAAGAATAAATTACGTGAGATATATTAACCGGCTGGGTAACCGGCAGGGAGAAGTGTTATGACTGCTAAAGTATCAGTTTATGAAGGGCAGATAGTTCAGGAGATAAAGGGTGTGCCGGAGGAATACTTGCCCAATCTACTCCTGATTGTTCGCTTGTTCCGCGAGAGCGTAGCATTAAAGCCCGCCGAAACCAGCTTCCGTAAAGGATGGGAAGAAGCATTAGCAGGAGATACCCTGCCAGTGTCCGAACTATGGGTGGACATTGATGCCGAGTGAGCCTGCTGAGCAGGTGCATATTGAGTATACTCCTGAGTTCAAACGCAACCTGCGGGCACTTGCTAAGAAGTACCGCCGTATACGGTCTGATGTCCAGCCAGTGATTGACAAGCTCGAAGCTGGCGAAGTCATGGGCGTTCAGGTGCCAAGAACACATTACGCTATCTTTAAGGTACGCGTGCGAAACAGCGATATTCAGAAGGGTAAACGTTCAGGCTATCGCATGATTTATCATCTCAAAAGACCGAAAAATATCATCCTCGTGACTATCTATTCCAAGCTTGACCAAGCA
>Ga0209614_1002072_pt1 | contig 13777 bp, 14 predicted proteins | sample BlaSprsedimmetaG_FD_185484 | JGI IMG/M metagenome (GOLD analysis project Ga0209614, IMG submission 185484) | Hot spring sediment bacterial and archeal communities from California, USA to study Microbial Dark Matter (Phase II) - Blank Spring... ... | reverse complement strand
CTTTTTTTAAAGGCTCATATCCATGATAGCCTGCAGTCAGTGAAAAGGAGGTATGGGCCAGTGCCATCTCTTCATGGAGCCTGCGTCGAAGACGAGCACTCTCCTTGATGGTCTGGATAAATTCCATGACCAGGATGGACAGCCTGTCCTTGACGATCTTCTGAATTCGAAGAGCAAGCTTGAGCCTTTTTTTGAGTCTGGCAAGCTCCATCTTTGTGGGCCTGGCAATCTGTATCTTTGTAGCCATATGTGTTTACTCCAAGTGTTCCTGGTCTTGTTCCTCGGGGAGGTATTTGTCTATGTACTCACGGCTGATGAGTTTCAGGTCCTCCACCGGGAGTTTTGAGAATATATTCCATGCAATCCCCAGGGTCTCTTCAACCGGTCTTCTGTCATACGGACCCTGAGATATGAATTCCTGTTCAAATTTATCGGAGGATTCCAGATAGATCTTGTCCCGGTCGCTGAGACCCTCGGCCCCGATTACCGTTGAGATCTCCCGGAGGTAATTTCCTTCTGCATAGGCTGCGTATGACTGCATGAACACGTTGTTGTGGTCTTCTCTGGTCTTTCCTTCTCCTATGCCTTCGCGCATCATCCTGGACAGTGAGAGGAAAACGTCGATCGGTGGATAGATGCGTTTTCTCTCAAGCGCACGTGAAAGCACGATCTGTCCTTCGGTAATGTATCCTGTAAGGTCGGGAATGGGATGGGTGATATCGTCATCCGGCATGGTGAGGATAGGCATGATGGTAACGGAACCCTCCTTGCCCGATATTCTTCCCGCCCTTTCGTAGATGGTAGACAGGTCTGTATACATGTATCCTGGATACCCTCGTCTGCTCGGTATCTCACCTCGCATTGCCGCGAGTTCGCGGAGCGCGTCGCAGTAGTTCGTTATATCCGAGAGGATTACAAGCACATGCATCCCATGCTCCCAGGCAAGGTAATCGGCTGCGGTCAGTGCGAGCCTAGGAGTAGACAGGCGTTCAATAACAGGAGCGGATGCCGTATTGATGAATCCCACGGATCGGCTCAATGCTCCTGTCTCTTCAAGATTTGCAATGAAATAGGCTGCATCGTCGTAGCTTACGCCGATAGCGCCGAATACAATGGCAAACTGCTCGTCCTTACCCTTTAATCTCGCCTGACGAACGATCTGAGAGGCGATCTTGTTATGGGGAAGACCAGAACCGCTGAAGATAGGGAGTTTCTGACCGCGCACCAGCACATTAAGTCCGTCGATTGCAGATATTCCGGTTTCGATGAACTCGGCAGGAGGCTGTCTGGATGCGGGATTGATAGGAGAGCCGTTAATGTCCAGATAGTCGTCAGCTACAATAGGGGGGCCGTTGTCCACGGGCTTGCCGTTGCCGTCGAATATCCTTCCGAGGATATCTTTAGAAACGGGCAGCTTTAAGACCTCTCCTTTGTACCGTACAGTGCTTTCAAGGAGGTCCACCTCGCTGACGCCCTCGAATACCTGGACAATGGTTGTCTCCTTCCCCACTTCAATAACCTGTCCACTGCGGATTTCCCCGGTGCCCAGGCGTACATCGACAATCTCGTTGTATTTGATACCTGGAATGCTTTCGATCATGAGCAGGGAACGTCTTGCCGTGGAGATCGCCTTGGTCTCGCGTGTGAAAAGCTGTCCTGCTTTCATTTCAGGGCCTCCCCCGGCGCAGCTGATTCAAAATCCGCCACAAGCTCGCCGATATAATTGTCGAAATCCTCGTTCGGGATATCCTTCATTCGTGAGATCTTCTGTATAACCGGCAGAGCGGATATCTCTGCTACCGATGTCCCGGTCTCGGCCATACCCTTGGCCATTTCATAAAATTGTATGATCGCAGACAGCATGGTATGTGCCCTTTTGGGCGTTGTGTAGGTGTCTACCGGGTGGTAGGCGCTCTGCATAAGGAAGTCTTCGCGTATTATCTTTGATGCAAGGAGCATAAGTTTGTCATCTTCAGGCAGCGATTCCGGCCCTACCAGGCGTACGATCTCTTCCAGCTCTGCCTCCTGCTGAAGGATTCTGAGCGCAGTGTCCCTCATGGAGGACCAGTCAGTGCTTATCGAGTTCCACCATTCACGCGTGGCATCGGCGTAAAGCGAATAGCTTGTCAGCCAGTTGATAGTGGGGAAATGACGTTTGTTTGCCAGGGACACATCGAGAGAGTACAGCGCCTCGACGATCCTCAGCGTGCTCTGGGTGACTGGCTCTGAAAAGTCGGCACCCGGAGGGCTTACTGCACCGATGACCGTGACAGACCCCGATCTTTCGGGGCTGCCCTTGCACTGTACCCTGCCTGAGCGTTCATAGAACGAGGCGAGTCTCGATCCGAGATAGGTTGGAAATCCTTCTTCTCCCGGGGTCTCCTCCAGCCGGGCCCCGATCTCCCTCATTGCCTCGGCCCAGCGGGATGTGGAATCCGCCACAAGCAGGACATCGTATCCCATATCCCGGAAGTATTCGGCTATGGTGATGCCTATGAAGATGCTTATCTCCCTGGCCACAACCGGCATGTTCGATGTATTGGCGATGAAGATCTCTTTTTCCTGCAGAAGCCTGCCTGTCTGGGGGTCTTTCAGCTCACGGAAACTGTGCAGTACGTCGGACATTTCGTTGCCGCGCTCTCCGCAGCCCACATAGAGGTTGAGGTGTGTCTGGGACCATCTGGCCATCTGCTGCAGGGTTACGGTCTTGCCTGTTCCGAATCCGCCGGGTATGGCTGCCTTTCCACCCAGTGCGAGCGGGAACATATAATCTATAATCCTTGTTCCGGTGACGAGCAGGTTGCCGGGGTTCAGTCTCTTAGCATATATCCTCGGTTTTCTCGCAGGCCAGCGCTGCATGAGGTGGATGTCCTTCTTTTTATCCCCGTCCTTGACTATTGCAACGCTCTCTTCAATGGTGAAATCTCCTTCATGGATCTCAAGGATTTCCCCCTGTGTTCCTATCGGGATCATGATTCTGTGTTCCAGAAGGCCTGTTTCCTGGACGGTTCCGATGATGTCTCCTTCCATGACCGTATCACCCGCAGACAGGGTAGGGGAGAAATGCCATTTTGCCTCCCTGTCCAGCGGAAAGGTTCTTGCTCCCCGCGAGAGGAAGTCTCCGATGTCGTCCTTCATGCTTACCAGGGATCGCTGGACACCGTCAAAGATGCTGCCCACAATGCCGGGCCCGAGTTCCACCATGAGGATGTCACCGGTCCTTTCGACCGGTTCTCCCACCTTGAGGCCTGTGGTATCCTCATAGACCTGAATTACGGCCTTGTCCTGCTCCAGGCCTATGATCTCTCCGGAAAGCCTGATATCCCCAACTTCAACCACCTCGTAGACCCGAGAGCCGCGCATATTCTCCGCAATTACCACGGGCCCTGAGATCTTCCAGATCTTACCCATGCGTCATCTCCTTATGAAAACAGCTAGATTTCAATGCTAAACCCTATCAGTTTCTTGGCATAGGACTGATAAAAACTCTTTATTTTTCCGGAATCCTGGTCAAAGAGAGTAGGTATCTCTACAATGACAGGGACCGTGCTCTTGGATCGTGAAATCCTTTGTGCGATATCATGTATGTAGTTCTTCCATTCATCGGGGATGATGATGATACCTATCGAGGTGTCTTCTAGAAAATCGTTCAATGCGGTGCGTACCTGTTCCGCCACATTGCCTTCCTGGCGGATAATACGCCAGGCGCCGATACCTCCCATGCGCATGAACGTAACCTGATCGACTGTACCGATCATTGCAACCATAAGATCTTTCTGATTTTTCATAGCTTACATCTCGAGGTAGTTTGCAACATCTGATATCGGGAGAGAATCCGAGACAGACTTGAGCACAAGCCGTACCGAGCGTATCTCCCATTCCTTTGTCGTGAGCAGAAGCAGCACCATGGCCGGCGAGAACACCTTTGGTGAAAGGAGTTCTCTTAAGAATCTGTTTTGGTATGCATCGCTTATCCGTTCAATGGCGCGCACATCCTTTTGCGCTTCAAAGTCTTTCACAATATCCCGCAGCATATTTGCATATCGGGTATGTTCAAGCTGAGAAACCATCTCAGGTGGTTTGAGTGTAGAAATGGCAGCGAGTCTCTCAGGGGAAAACAAATCTCCTCCCGGAATAAAATATTCGATCCGTGCAGATGTTTCTGAAAGGACCGACCGCGTCACCATCTTGAGGTTCGTGATGTCGATCATTATGCCCAGCGACTTTTCAAGCACCCCTGAATCATCCATGCGGGAAAGATGTTTTCTCAGCTGAGAATAATAGGTCTCCTGGAGCTCCCGTTGAGCTTTTGCCTCCATCCTTGAGTCCATATCCACCAGCTGGTCCACGATCCCGGCATAAGCGAACAGATTGCATCTCTGGAGCAGGGATTGTATGTCTTCGACACTGCGGGCAGCGGAAAGTTCACCCAGGAGGCCCTCTTTATGGATATTGCCGGTGAAGATGAACGGTGCGTCTTCTTCTACACAGAGCCGTCTCAGTGCAATCTTGATGTTGAATACGTCGAACTTCTCCATGTAGAGCGAGGCAATGCGTCTCATTTCGGCAGGTGAGCGGAATTTCAGCATACGATCCAGACAATCGTCGAGATAGGTCTGAAGGAATCGGTTTGCTTCATCAAAAGTCTTTACCGAGTTCTTATCCAGATACAATCCGATGGAAGATCCCTTTATAGCGGTGATCGCATCGTCAATGGTCGATTTCTGAAGGGCATCCTTCAACATCGGCGGGGTTATGCCCCTGGCCTCTTCAGCCTTGAAGAGCGCAGTGGCGAATGCATAGGTCGGGCTTAACTGATTCACCGATCACCTTCACCGAAGAGCTTCTGCCCGATCTCGGGCAGGACCTTGTTCAGCAGCATCTCGAGCCTGGTATCATAGGTGTTGTCGATGCTCACCTTGCCCTGGGTATCCTCGGCAATAATCCCGCCGAGGCAGTTGATCTCCTCGATCTTCTCGACCTGTATGCCGAGGTTCTTGTTATCTGCAACGATCTTCTTGACAGCATCGATGTCCTTGGATGCCACACGGAACCTGATCTTGTGAGATTCATCCAGTCCTGAAATCACCTCGTCGATCAGGCCTGTCCAGGTTTGTGGCAGGGTTGGATTCTTTGCAAGGGACTCTTTAACCTGAGAGATTACCTTGTTCAGGAGCAGATCCTTCTGTTTCAAAACCGTGAGACGGGCATCCACAGCACCTTTTGCAATGATCTTATCTCGTTCCTGTTTGGCTTCAGTCAGTATTCTGTTCCTGATCTGCTCAAACTTGAGATCTCTGGCCTTTTCTGACTTTTCGATGAGATCCCGTGCCTTTGCGTGCGCATCATCAACAATGCCCGATGCCTCCTGCTCGGCCTTGTTCATAATGGCCTGCCGTATCTTTTCTGCTTCCATGGAATCACCCTTTCCCGCTGTTTTGCGGGTATAGTCGTATAAGAGTTGTCCTTTTAGTTGTCTTTGCCTGAGTCATGCCGGGCAAAGAACTATCCTTAAAGTGCCCTGCTGACCGGGTCGGCTCCATTGCGGGCTCGGCATGGCTACATCAGTTTCAGGATACTGAAGGCCATGATGACAAAGACAAGGCCGAGAACCCCTATGAGCTCAACAAATACTGCCAGCATCATGGATGAGGTGAGTATCTGGCCCTTTGTCTTGGGCAGCAAGGCTATGCCAGATGCACAGACCGATCCCTGGAAGATGGCGGAAAAGAGCTCGGCTGCCCCGCCCATGGTTCCGATGGCGGCAATGGCCAGACCGGAACTGCCCGAAGTCGCCAGATTGGGCATGACCACGGTGAGGATAATGATCAGGATGATGAGCCCGTAAAAGGTCTGGGTCATGGGTAGTGATGCCAGCACGACCACATTTCTGAGCTGTCCCGAATCCTCGGACAGGGTCGCTACACCGGCTGTTGCCGCCAGACCGATTCCTATGGCTGAGCCTGCCAGACCGCCGATTAATGCAAGAGAACCCCCTATAGTGGCCAAAGCCTGTAATTCATTCATATCTTCACCTCACTTTATGATCTAGTACCTACCACTACCTTCTTGTAATGACGCACCATAAGCGGTGCGTATTCTCTTCCGCCGCCCTCGTAGAATTTCATCAGGAACTCCACGAAACACAGTCTCAAGGAATGGATAAAGGCGGCAAGGCTGCTCAGGAGCATGTTGAATGTATGCAGAACAACCAGCAGAACAGTGCCGACTATAAATGCCACGATAAAACCGGCTATGCCCGGTATGATTCCGGCCAGGATAGAGGAAAACCACTCGGCAAGCAGATTGAACGACGAAGCGAGGTAGTAGGTGGCCAGACCGACCCCTGCCAGCCTCGAATAGGACATGATGTCTCCCAGAATGCCAGTCAGGTCGAAGATCCAGAAGAGCGCCCCGAGGTAACCCATCTGCATGAATGCGCTGATCACGATCAGGATCAGACCTATAAAGAGCGGATAGGCAAATGCCGCATAGATCTGGGCATCAAATGGAAACAGCGCTATATTCAGCAGTGACCAGAACAGGTAGGGGATACCGAACACCTCGGTGATAAAGAGTCCGATCTTGCTCAATATCAGCCCGATGTTTTTCTGGCGCACGCCCCTGATCAGAGACAGGACATGCGCGATGTTCACGTGGATTATCCCGACGATCAGGGCGATTACGATAAAGGTTATGGGATCGGCCAGCTGTTTCTGTATCCATGTAGCCACGGCCAGGGTTTCCAGATTGACTGAAAAGTATTTATTCAGAAAGTCTCCAAGATACGTGCCGCTTAAAATGCCGAAAATCAGTCCAACCGTGCCGCCGATATACAGAACGTTTCTGAAGAGACGGACATTTGGTGAGCCTGGGTCGTCTACGAGCTTGTCGAGGAAGAACCGTGTTACGGCAAGGAGCCCGATTGCATAAACCGCATCGTTGAGCATCAACCCGAAAAAGAAGGCAAAGAAATACGCCACAGATGGGGTAGGATCCCAGTCTCCGTACTTGGGGATGCTGAAGAGATTCACTATGACCTGGAATGGCCTTATTATTGAAGGATTCTGGAGTTTTGTAGGAGGTTCTTCATTCTCCTGGGGCTTGAGCATCTCAAGAAAGTGGTATTCGGCAGATGCCTCGAGAGACGATCTCATTTCGTCTGCACGGCTGATGGGCACCCATCCCTCGATAACCGTGGCATAGTGGAGGTATGAAAGCTGTTCCAGGACCATAAGCCGGTCGTGGTGCTGTGTGAGAACCTCCCGGTAATGGACTACGTCGTCGAGGTTTTCTTCTACGACTTTTGACAGCTGTTCGTCTATCTTCTTGATCTCAAGCGCAAGTTCCTCCTGAAGCGACCCGTGTTCCTGGAAGAATCGCCTCAGTGTCCAGTCTTTGTCGGGCAGCCTCAGCTGTATGGCTCCCAGGTCAAGGGCAAGCTTCATGATGGGTTTTTTATGGTCAGCCCGTGCAATAATAAGGGTAACGACCTCGCCTGAGAGTACGGCTGAGATTTCCTGTATCAGTCCTGGTGCTGTTTTGGAGAGAAATTGTTTGTGCGCCTCGGCAGTCAGTATCAGGACCGTCGTGAAGAGGTATTCCCCGCTGTAGCAGAGGTCCTGGAAAGAGAGATCGACATTCTCCCCCAAAGGACTCAGATACCGTATCAGGGACTGGGTGTCCGCTATCTGATCCTGGAGTGCCATTCGATTTTTGGCCAGCTTAAGATATCGGTCGTGGATATCGTTGATCCGGGATATCATTTCCATAATGGTTTTCTGCGGGACGCTCTCCGGCACCAGTATCTCTCTTTCTTCCCGAAGGGCCGAAAGAATATCCTGTATTCGCGAGATGGCCAGAGAGACCTGCTCTCTTTGGCCCCTGATCACTTCCTGTTCCTGCATTGAGATCTCACCGGCAGGTTCCACATGCAGCATGCCCGATGTCTGGAGATCTTTGAGCGTAGACACGGTGTCATCCTTGAGCGATGCAAGCCTCATTTTGTACATGGGTTCCGGTAGATTGATCAGCAAAGGTATCATGACAGGGATCCATGCCTTTTCTGTTTGCCTTTAATCCGCGTCAGAGATTGATTCAGTTCACACATTAAAGCAGGGTGTTTCATGTGCAACCCCTCCAAATCCATTTATAAACAAACACAGGACAATATTTTAAATGGTTATGCCGATAAGATGACCAACTCCGTAAATGCGGGTGAAAACCTGAAAATATTGTTTTACCCTGCGGATCACCATCGCATTATAAGAATACACTCCATTAAACAATCAGCATCCCATCAAAATGTATTAAATAATAATCGTGCTATAAGTAATCAAATTAATTTTGGATTAAAGAAAGTCAAGAGATGAGGGAAAAGATTCCCGCATCATTTGCATGCAGTAACATTCAGAGAATATGAAATATCAAGTAAAGATAGTGAATTGGATACTATTTAAGAAAAAAGTATAGAATGCTCGCTTCGATTGAGATTAATCTATAAGAATGAGGACAAGATTTCCGGCAATGCAGGATCTTTCAATCCTGAAAATAATGTTGCGTAAAATGTCCGGGTCAAAAGACACTGCAAGAATACGTGGCGTCTTTCAAGGGGATGCTATCTCGAACAGATGTGTCTGCCACGGGTACAGATCAAGGTATAAACCATATCGGATCAGGTCCGAAGCTTTCCTTGCGTAGAATGCATCTGTAAGGCACTCATGAAATACCATGGTGTCTTCCTGTATCAGGTTCTTAGGAAGATAGACCCTCCCCTGGGAATGCTCTTCGGAATAGTTGATCACAATAAGCCGGAACATGTTTTCTTGATGCCAGACCCATGACAAAAGGTTGTGGTATGTCAGGTTTTCCTCCCAGGCAGGTGCCGGATTCATCAGCTCCCATCTGCCTGAGTGCATGAGTCCATGGTTGATATAATTCAGCAGGGTATCATAAAATACTTGTATCTCGTGGTCGGGATTTTCCTGCAATCTTCTTTTCAGTTGAACAGGCAGTCTGCGCGATGTCCCCAGATCCTGCCCCTCGTGGAAAAGGTGCATGCCCGGTACCGTCGCTGCGACGACAGCTGCCGCCATTGACTTTTTTCTGCCGAACGCAGCTGCCGCGCGTGGCTCGTCATGGTTTTCGATAAAACGTACGGACCTGCGTTGATAATCATGCCCTGCCTTGAGGTGGTCGTGTATCTGTCCTGGAAACGCGTTCAACACAAGATCATAGAGCTTTTTGTCATAGGTATAGTCAAAACCAAGCTGCTGGAGCTTCCATTCCAGATCCCAGTAAGCCTCTGCAATGAAAATGAAATCAGGATGGTGTTCCTTCACCTTTTGTATTGCCTCGCTCCAGAATTCTCTTTCAGGCCTCGATTTTTCTTCCAGTAAGCAGCCCCAGGTCTTTTCAAAGACACTGTTCAGGACGAGCATGGCCATGTCGCAGCGCACACCGTCTGCATGCCGTGCAATCTCCATGAGGATATCGATCATGGCTTTCCTCGCCTCGGGCATAAAGTAGTTTATCTGCACGGTGTCTTTCCAGGGGGGGAAGTAGGGATCCTTCCCGTGTGCGAGGATATCGCCGTTCTGAGTTGTTATGAACATGTGGGGATTCTTTTCGTGCTCTTCTTTTGCTGCACGGACGAAGAAGTTCGGGTTCGAAAGGGTCCAGGGGTGGTCAAGCGCCAGATGGTTGGGAACGAAGTCCAGGATCAGCCCGATCCCTGCATTATTCAGGTTTTTCTTCAATGCAGCGAGGTCCTTTTCTGTCCCGAACGCAGAATCGGGATTGTAGGCATGCACTGCATACGGGGACCCTGCAACATCGGCTTTGTTCCACCCCGGCAGTGCATGGCCGTATTCCCTGAGGAGTCCCTGTTCAGAAAGAGCGCACATCCTGGATCCGGGACTTCTCTCCCAAATTCCCATGAGCCACAGGAGCGAATATCCCTTGCCGGCAAGCCGCGTCCAGTATTCGTCGGGAATGCTCGACCATGTCGTCTGTTCACCGTACTCTCTCTTCAAATCCTCCAGGCAGGTAATCATGTTGACTTCCAGAAGGGCTGGATTGGAATGGAATCTCATCGTTCAGGCTCCATATGGAGAGAGAAACCCTTTCCAGCAGATGTTCGTTTCCTGGAGGCTTCTACGATCTCTGAGACGGTACGAGAAAGACCGGATATCTGCCACGTCGAGACACATCATGATCTTACCGCCGCATCCACTGTGGTGACACAAAGCGATTCAGCCAGATCAGAGGTGCTGATTTCAACCATGAAGCCGCGGCTTCCTCCATTGATGTAGATCTTCTCGAAGTCCATGATCGTCTCCTGGGGATACAAAGGGAGCCTGGTACGTGTCCCGAAAGGGCTGATGCCCCCGACCTTGTAGCCGGTATAGTTCTCGGCGGATTTTTCGTCGCAGGGGGTGATACGCTTCATCCCGAGTCTTCGTGCAAGCTGTTTTAAGGATACCTCGCAGTCGCCATGCATGAGTACGATATTGGGTTTCTTCCCCTCGGTATCCAGGAGCAGGGTCTTGATCACTTGATGTTGAGGAACATCAAGCGATGTTGATGCCTGTCTTGTCGCCCCATGTTCCACATAGGGATAGAGCATGGGTGAGAACCGGATGTTCCTCATCCTGAGAAACCGAACTGCCTGTGTTACGAGATACTCGTTCCTTGACATGACAATATATGGTTAATACACCATGTGGGGCGACGCTCACAAGATTTTCCTGGCGCTTGGCACCTCATCGGTCTTTTCCAAACCAGGAGCTGTCGCCAAGCACTACCGAGGTCTCTATCTGTCGCTCAGGAATCGACCAGTACTGTCTGAGAAGACGGTCCTTTTCATCCGGTGATACGAGGGTGTAGCCGTGTTTTTCATAGAACCGGACCGCCCAGGATGCATCAGCCCATGTCCCCACCAGAACCGGTTTCCTGCTCAGTGTTTCCAGGTGTTCTGCAAGCCTGGTCCCGATCCCTAGTCCCTGCATCCCGGTAAGGACATATGCATGACGCAAAAGGCTTACATCCCCACTGTCCTGAATCCCCATGATCCCTAAGAGTCTGCCCGAAGCCTCGAATCCCCAGAACTCTACGCCCTGGGTGAGTTCCTCCTCCAGCTCTGTTTTTTCCATATAGGGGTCTTTCCACCTGTCTTCGGGGATGACGCCCCGGTATGCCTGTGCACCGTCGTTGATGACCGCAAGGACAGCATCTAAGTCGTCATGAGTACAAATGCGTATGCTGCCGGATATCTCATCCTGGCCGGCGCCTTCAGAGGCACTCCCGGGCGAGGCCTTCGGGTGTTCCTGTTCAGGCCGTTGCCGTTCATCGGTAACAGGTTTTCGACTCGATCCCGATGGTCTGTGAATACACCCTTTTTCGATCTCCTGCATCCAAAGAGGATGGCGGTGCCTTGCATAGTCGAGGCGGATATATCCGGTGAAGATAGCCCGTACCATGGGGCGATTCGGCTTGATGACAATGGCTGCCATGTGGGCGAGAAAGGCAAGGAAGAACAGCACGAAGAATATGTTGTGTGCCCAGGTTGCCGCCATGACAAGGGGATACGACATGTCCGGCGCGTAGATGTTCTTGTAGGTCTTCACCAGCCCGGAGATGATGAGCCCGGCAATGATGATTGCTATACCGGCGTAGGCAAGGCGCTGTTCAGGCAGGTATTTATGAAAGGGGGGCTCCTCGGCTTTGCCGAAAAGGCTTTTTATCACGAGTATGGATTCCTTGAAGTCTCCTTTTCTGGGGATCATGCCGGTTTCTCCCAGGAGTCCGTGATAGACCACGTGGAACAGGGACAAGGCAATGAACGGTATGGATGCCAGGTAGTGGATTTTAAGGGAAAGGATGAAATCCCCGGACCATGCGAGGCCGGGTATTTCGGTGATAAAGTAGCGTTTTGCTATCGGCAGCTCGAAAAGACCGGTAAAAAGGAGTACAAGTCCTGACAGGGCGATGCCCCAGTGTTCGAAAAGTTCAATGATGCTGTGCCTCCTGACAAGGCCGGTCCCTTTAAGTATCTGATCATTCATCGCCTTTGTCCCTTCTTTTGGGTTCCTCCCCTTTTTTGCTCAGGGAACTCTTGACAGCTGCAATGCCCGCTGCCAGGCCGACAAGAGGCGTGAGAAGGACTGTCCTGCCGAGAGAATCCGTATCGGCCATGGACCGCTGCACCTCTTGAAGATGCGGTTTTCCCGGCCCCTTTTCGATCGCAGCGTTGAGCTTGTCGAAAGGTACCCCCGATACGTACAGCGTTGCTGTTCCGCCGTTCTCCTGTTCCCCGTAAATATAGCCGTTCATCCTTTCGCGGCGCGCGTGGGCTTCGGCATGGATCTCATCTTTGGGGCCTATGAGCAGGGCCTTTTGCGGACATGCCTCGATGCAGGCAGGTTCTCTGCCCTGGATCAGCCTGTCCTGACACAGGTCGCATTTGAACATCACCCCGTTACCCGCCAGGGTGGGTGCTAAGTGGAGATAGATCCCGATGCCGGATTGTCGCTGCGGGATTGCCCAGGGACAGACTGTCCTGCACTTGGCACCGCCGAAACAAAGATCCTTGTCTATTACCACCGCCCCGGTTTGATACTTGTGATTGGCGGAAAAAGGGCAGATGGTGGCGCATGCCGGATTGTCACAGTGCATACATCTCCTGGGGATGTGCAGGGAATAGTTTCTGCCCTGGTGTTCCACCTCGGCAGTCTGGACAAAGGTCAGGTTGTACGGTGTCAGCCTGTTTCTGACCTCTTTCTTGCTCGACCAGTCTTCGATCATGCCCCTGGGAAACAGTTCGGGTATGGGATCGACCGGATCGGGAACGTTACCGGTTTTTTCCAAACGGCACGCTGCTACACATGCGGGTGTATCTCGATCCGGACAACCGTCGCAAAGGCTCAGATCGATCAGTGTAGCATACGCACTGTCTGATCGGGCATGAGCCTGCCCGGTAATCCCGATCCTGGAGCCGATGGCAATTCCTCCTGCAACCTTGAGGAATGAACGTCTTGACAGTCCAGGTCTTATTTTGCTGCTCATGTATCCCCTCCGGTGTACTGCCATCTTCCTGCAGTGAAAGAGCAGTAGCTATTTGAAGATTTCTGTTGCATTACGTGCGAGCACGAACCCTTTGTGTTCTGTGCGATCATCCCGCAATACAACCAGCTCCCAGTGGATCATCCGTCAATGGTGATCTCTTGTGAAGATTCGCTCAGGCCTTTGTCTGCAATAATAACAAATTCGTCGGCCTCATACAAGTTAAAGTTATCGGTGTTTTCCTGTAGTTTTGCAGCTGTATCTGATAGGAAGAATGTGCGATAGTTCCACATAGAAGGCAATGATATACATCAACAGATATTCAGAAAGGATACATGCCGCATGGACTCATATGATATTCTCAAGCACATACCGCTCTTTGAAGGGCTTCCCAGGAATCATGTTGAGGCCCTGGCAGGGTGCGCGGTCCAGAAGCACTATTCATCCGGCCAGACCATATTCACGGATACGCAGGAACACAGGGCGCTGTATTTCGTTGTGTGGGGAAGGGTAAAGATCTACAAAGCTTCCCCTGAGGGCAGGGAGCAGACCATATTTCTCTTTGGTCCGGGGGAGCCGTTTTGTCTGACAGCCCTGAGCGATGAATTCTCGCCTGCGAGCGCCATGGCTCTGGAGGATACCCGTATCCTGATGTTTCCGGCCGAAATTCTGGAAGATGTGGTACGTAAGGAGCCGTCACTGCTTTTCAACATGC
>Ga0209614_1002071_pt1 | contig 13779 bp, 7 predicted proteins | sample BlaSprsedimmetaG_FD_185484 | JGI IMG/M metagenome (GOLD analysis project Ga0209614, IMG submission 185484) | Hot spring sediment bacterial and archeal communities from California, USA to study Microbial Dark Matter (Phase II) - Blank Spring... ... | reverse complement strand
GGAGGGGGAGCCGTCGGTGGTCTGATCGGGCCGTCGGGCGGGGCGACCAAGGTGCCCTACGAATTCAAGGCCCCAATCATTGACTTTGTCATTTACCCCGGGCAGAGTAAGGTCTTTACTATTGAGGTCACCAACAATCAGAACGGCACAGCCTCAGGAACCATCACGGCAGAAGGCCCCATCTGGACCATGCTGGAATTCCAGTTCGGCACCTTCACCGTTGAGGGCGGGACCACCAAGACCATTCAGGTCAAGCTCAAGCCGGAGGCCAGTACCATGCCAGGTATTTACACCGGGGACATTGTGGTCACCCTGGGTGGCATGACTCACAGAATTGCAGCCACGGCGGCGGTGGAGCTTCTGGAAGAGGCCCTGCTGGATGTCCAGGTCAAGGCCCTCAAAACCCAGATTCATCCCGGGGAAACCCTGCCATTTGAGGTTGCCCTCATCAACATGGGGGCCACTGATGAAGTAGATGACGTCATACTGAATTACTCAGTCATCATGATAGAGGGTAGTGAGGTTATCGCGACTCTGGCATCTGAAACTGTGGCCCTTCAGGACATCAACAAATTCAGGAGGGAGATTGAACTTCCCGACAACGCCAAATCTGGCAGATATATTATAGAGGTAACCGCCAACTACTGGCACACCAGAAAGTATGCCCTCAGTTCAGCCAGTTTTGAGGTCACCACCATCCCTGCCCCGCTACTGGCTCTCAAGAAGGTCTTCACATGGTGGGGCACCTGGCTCATTTTGTTCTTCCTGGCACCCGGTGCTTACTTTGGCACCAGATATCTGTCCAAGTTCATGAAGAGGAAAGAAGAGAAACAGAGATATTCCCTGCCCCTTAGCTGGGACGAACTGCCCAAGGAGGGTGCCCCCTCTGTGGTCAAAGTGGGTAAAGTGGCAGGCACAGACAAGCCTGCATGGTTTGATTTGGATGACCTGACCACTCACGCCATTGTGGCGGGTGCCACGGGTTCCGGTAAGACGGTGTCAGCCATGGTCATAGCCGAAGAGGTTCTCAAGAAGGAACTGTCCATAATAGTCTTTGACCCCACGGCCCAGTGGACTGGCTTCCTGGCCCCCAACAAGGACGAGAAGATGATGAAGAATTACGAGGCCTTCGGCCTGAGCAAGGAGGACGTGCAGTCTTTCAAGGGGCTCATCTTTGAAATCCGCGACCCCGAGGACATCACCAGGATTGACTTCAAGAACTGGATAAGGCCTGGCGAGCTCACAGTGTTCACTCTCAACAAGCTGACCACGGGTCAGTTTGACCAGACCGTCCGTAACATCATCGCCAGGATATTTGAGCAGACCTGGGAGGAAGCCTCCGGCCTGAAGACCCTTATAGTGTTTGACGAGGTCCACCGGCTGTTGGAGAAATACGGCGGGTTGGGAGGTTATGTGGCTCTGGAGAAAGCGGCCCGTGAGTTCCGTAAATGGGGCTTGGGCATTATGGTCATCTCCCAGGTGTTGTCAGACTTCAAGGAAGCTGTCAAAGGTAACGTCCTGACTGAGGTTCAGATGCACTCCAAGGGTACTGACATAGAGAGGGTCAGAAAGAAATATGGTGATGAGTTTGCTGAAAGGCTACTCAGGCAGGAGGTTGGAGTCGGCTTCCTGCAGAATCCGAGATACAACCGCGGTAAGCCGTGGTTCGTCCACTTCCGGCCCCTCATTCACAGTCCGCACAAACTGCTGGAAGAGGAACTCGCAACCTATAAGAGGCTGGGTGACATAGTCTGGCAGATACGTGACAAGATTGCAGACATGAAAGAGAAAGGTCAGGAAACCAGCGATGTGGAGCTGGAGCTCAAGCTGGCGGAGGACAAACTCAAGACGGGAGCCTTCCGCATGGCTGAAATCTATCTGGACGGCCTCGGAGGACGCATGGGGGTGACCGCTGGCAAGTTGGCGGCTTCAGCGGAAAAGGAGGGGGAAGCCCCTAAAAAGCCGGCCGTCAAATCAAAAGGAGGGGGTAAAGGTGGAAGCACCAAGGCCAAACCAAAGAAAAAGTAAAGGAGTCCAAATGGGTCTGATGGTGGCCCTTCTGGTCATGGTTTCAGCCGGAGCTTTGGAATTTTACCACCCCACCGAGGTGCTCATGCTACCCAACAGCACCCGGGAGCTGGTGCTTACTGTAGGCAACCCCGGACCGCCAACAAATGTAACCCTGGGTTGCACCTCAGAGCTGACCGTGGTCTGCCCCCCGACAGTGGAGCTACCTCACAACGGCACCCAGGAGGTTCTGGTCAGAATACGGGGCAGGGAAGCGGGCCTTTTCCCGGTTTATCTGCAGGCAGGGGGCGTAAAAGATACTTTGCTGATACGGGTGAGTGAAAGCCCGCGAACCCTTGAGGGTCTGCTGGTGGGTTATTATCAGGTTCTGACCCGAACAGAAGGTAGAACGGGAAGAACCCGGGCCAGCGCCCTGGCGGAGGGGGTCATTCACAACGCATTCATGCTTTACGAAGAGGGTAAATACGAGGAAGTGGCGGGTGAGATTGAAAATATCCGGTTGTATTTGGACCGGGCTTCACAGGAACCCACCATATTCCCATCCGGGGATGAGGAAACCGGAACGGGGGTGGTGGCTCTGGGATTCACTTTGGGTCCGGTCATCCTTCTCATTGCTCTTGGTGGCCTGATGATTCAGCAGAAGTTCCGGATTCACAATCAGAAACACATAGATTTCACCCGCGACCTGAAGAGAGTGAAAAGTGAAGCCGTAATAGTGGAAAACCTAAAGGGGGTTGGTGAGTGAAATGGCCGTCAAAAAGAAAACAGGGCTGATGAAGCACAAAATGAAAAACATTCCAAAGCACAGGGCCAACCCCGCAAAATTGTCCAAGGCCCGCCAGATTGTGAAAAAGCGGGTGGTTTCGGTGAAAAAGAGGAATGTCCCTGTAAAAAAACAAAAGGACCTTGTGAAAACTGGGGGAGAGGTTGTGGAAACCCCGGTTCAGGAGGAGGAAATCCGGTCCGAAACACAGGAGGAGCAGACCGCCCCCGCCGAAACCGAAGCCCCTGCGGAAGAAGTCAAGGGTGAGCAGACCATTGGGGATATTGTTGAAGCTGAGGGTCTGGTCACCGAACCCGACCGGGAATCCATGCTGGGGCAGGAAAAGGAGCCCACCATATCTGAAATAGTAGTCAGACTGGACAAAATGGAGGGTAAAATGGATATGTTCCAGGGTGTGCAGGATGCCTTTAACCAGAGAATTATGGATTTGAATGAAAAACTGGGGGACACCCGTCGCATGGTGTTTGAAAGGGAGAAAGCCTCAACCAAACTAGAGGGGGAGTTCGACAAGGTTGCCACCATAGTCAAAGAGACCGACCCTGAAAAAATTACCCTTAAATTTGAAAAATTTAATGCCGAATTGGAGAGAAACAAGTCAGAAATTCAGAGGATGGATGATTTTTTCAAGAATATGACAGAAAAAGTGAATATCATACAAGGTTTTATGGACAAAATAAAAAGTGTTGATAACATCATGACGGCCGCAGGGGAAGTTGATAAAAGAGTGAAACAGATTGAAGACGGTCGCAACTACACCGACAAGCTGGCAGGTAAAACGGAATCCATGTTTCTTGAGATGAACGATAAGTTGAGTTTTGTGAAGAAGAATTTTGACAAGGTGGAGAAAGTGGATGCCATGATGAAAGATGTTCTTAAGGATGTTGACCGGCTGAAGTTCAGGGCTGACGAAGAGTTGGTGAAGAAGAAGGAACTGGAGAAAATGCTGGAAGTCCTGAAAGAAGTTGTGGTGGAGGACATAGTGGGCATCAACCCCGTGGCTTTCAGTAACCTGCGGAGGAGAGTAACCCTGATTGAAAATCTGAACAAGGGCATTCCGGAACTGGAGAAAGAGAGAGACCGGCTGAACCTCCTGTTGAAAACCATAGAAAATGACAGCCGGGCCAACAAAATCAAGCCCAAAACTTATGAGGAACTCAAGATGAGTGTAGAAAGTAAGCTTGGGGAGATAGATTACACCATCCGGAAGAAGAAGGGGGAGGATGTGGATGAAGAAAGCCACCTTTTCACGGGTCAAGAGGGAGGCCAATCCCCCGTCTCCCGGGAAGGGGGCATCGTCATAAATCCAACCCAAACCGAAAACCTGGTGGTCCCTGAAACAGAAGGGGGCCCAGAGAAGCCCGCCAAATCCAAAAAGGCGGAGAAACAGGCCCTGAAAGAGAAACTCAAACAGGAAAAGGAAGCCTTGAAAGCTCAGGCCGAAGCTGAAAAAATAAGGGAAACCGCCCTAAAGGAGGAGCAAGAGCGGGAGCAAAAGGAACTGGAAGAGCTGGAGGACGTTAATGACGATGACTTACAGGAGAGGGGGGCTGAACCCAAGAAACTAAGTCTCATGGAAAAAATCAAACTCAAACTCAAGGGCAAGGAGGAGAAACCCAAGACCGAAGGGGAAGAGGGCGAAGAAAAAGTTTCTGCGGGAGCGGAACCTTCTCCTTCTGAAGTTGCTCCGGCCCCTGCTGAACCGACTCCCTCACCAGCAGATAAGGGGGAAGAAAAACCAAAACTCCGGAAGAAAGGCAAGCCCCTCAGAAAAGTCAGACCCAAAAAAGGCGGAGCGAAAAAAACCCATAACGGCAAATCCAGCAAGACCCAGATGACCAAGCAACGCCTCAAAAAACTTTAGCTTTGAAACGGAAGTGGAGATAAATGTGAGTAGCCCAGATGACCAAGCAACGCCTCAAAAAACTTTAGCTGGAGGGAATACCGAACTTTTGGGGGTTGCAAAAACCCTTCACTTCAGGAAACCTTTAAGTTCATCAAAGGTCTCGCGGGAGACTAAACCTTCCTTGTACTGCTGACGCAAAAGCTCCACCAAGTCAGATGAAGGGGCCACCTCCCTCCTCTTCTTCATGGTCCGGTTCAGTTGATCAACCGCATGCCGCCGTTCCCGGGTCATGGTCTTGGTGAGTTTGACACCGACCAGCGCTATGACCAGGAGGAGGGCCAGCACTGCCAGGACTGCCAGCACGACCTCAAGGGAGACGCGGGGGATGGTGGGCCTGAAAACCGAAGGTGATGATATGGAAAGGCGGTATTCCACCTCCTCAAGGGTGCTCTCAATATCGGCGATGGCGTTAATGGCCTCCACGGTGCGGTCCTTCGACAGGTAGGTCTCTGTTGCCGAGACCATTTCACGGGCCTTGCGCAGAAGGGATATTGCCGTGGAAACATCCACCCCCGACGCAGCCAATTCCCCCGCCCGGGTTTCAAGCTGGGAGATGCGGGAATTGAGGTTGGCAACGCGGGCCTGCAGAGCCTCAAGGTCTGTGCGGAAAACCGTCAGCTTGTAGTATTCGTAGCTTTCCGTTTCTGCGGAGATGAGCCTCATCTTCATGGCATATGTTCTGGCCTCCGCCGAGCCGGGCACGGAAAACCGAACCACCACATAGCCTTTGGAACGGGGGGCCAGATAGGGGATGGCCCGGATGACCTCAAACCAGCTGGTGGGCACCCCTTCAAAGAAGGCGGTGATTTCAGTCAGGTCTATGCTACCTGAGTTCTCAACCTCCACGGTGAGATAGGCCACCGAACCTTTGGACATGAAAAGTTCGGTTGGGAACTTGTTTTTGATGTCCAGTTTTATGACGGCGGCAATTACAGGGGGTAAAATTTGAGGTTCCTCCGGCGTCACAACGGGGGGCGGAGGGGCCACCACCTGGAAGGTGGCGGAGGTTTCCAGCTCCGGCTGGAGAGGAGAATATCTCATTTTGACATGGAGGGTGTATGTGCCCAGAGGTTGGGTTGAAAGAACGTTCAGACTTACATCTGAAATGGTCCGGTTCTGACCCGCCGCCACGTAAGCCGGGCGGTTGCTGAGGTTGGCATATACCACCCCGTTCGAGTTGGTTATCCAATAGTCCAGAAAAACATCCTGGCTGACATCACCCATGTTCTGGAGCAGAACGGTGAAGTTGAGCTTACCACCCTGGGGGACCTCCCCATTTATTTTGGTGATAACCACGTCATACGGGCCACCGTAGGAAACCCGGAAAGAGTCCAGAAACTTAAAGGTGCGACCCCCTTTGGTGACAGTCATGTCGGCCAGATAATAGCCTGCCGCCGTGCTGGGGGGCATGGCATGGTCATACAGGTAAAGGACGCTGTTATTGGTCTGGCTCACTTTGTCAAACCCAGATGATGCTGTGAAGTAAATGTTCTGGGCAGGGTCATAGACAGTCAGGTTTAGAGTGTCCGGAAGGCCGATATACCTTTGAGTGTAGAGCATGAGGTAAAAGTCCATGACTGAGTTGGGATACCAGGCTACGCTGGTTTCAAAATCCCCATCATAGCTTTCGGCCACGGGCAGGTTGCGGGTGTAGGTGTGAGTAAGCAACTGTCCAATCACCGGCTCATAATAGGTGGCTGTCAGGTTGAGAATGTAGTTGCCGAGGGGGGCGTCCGTGGGAAAAGTGAATGAGGGCACAGGTTCGTAGGTGCCGTTGAGAATTTCACCCGTCAGGTTCATGCGGAGCAGACCGTCGGGGTCCCGAAGAGTGAAGCTGAAGTTGGAGGGCAGTTTAACCCCTATGTTGTCGTTGGACTTCAGATAAAGGGAGACCGACTCCCCTGCAAAATAAAGGCCAAATGTGGGAACCACTGAGGCGTTGAGGTGAGGATATACATAGACCGAGGTTGAGTTCTGGCCCGGGATGTTCAGGTTGTCAGTAACCAGCACCTCAAAATAATAGTTGCCTGTGACGTTAAGGCCTGACGCCCAGTTGCCCGGGTAGTTGTCATAGTAAAAATAGGTGTGGTTGCCGGTTTTTTGTGAATAGGTCATGGAGTGCTGTTCCACCGCCCCGCCGGGTTTGGTCACCCTCAAAGTGATATCGGCCAGGCCCTGTTTGGACATGTCGGTGATATTGGCGTATATGACCACACTGCCGAAGGCCTGCTGGGTGATGTTGGAGGAAGTGAAAATCTCAATGACGGGGGGCTCAGAGGGCAGGATGGTTATGTTGAACCATTGCCATCCGGGGAAGGCGGGCTGAGGTGAACTGAAATTATAGGAGATGTTGTAAAAATCCCGCTCCACCCCTGTGAAGTCCCAGCTGAAGAGGACGGTGTGGGACTTTGAGGGGGAAACACTGAAGCTACTTTCATTCACATAAGTATAGTCTTTTGAGGAGGGGGTGATGTTGATAGTCAGGTCATCGTTGCCTGTGTTGAAGACAGTCACACTGCAGACGGTGCCGGTGTCCTGGGTGACGGCTACCGTGCAGTTGGTCGGAGTCAGATACCACTTGCGATAGACGGGGACACTGATATTGACGGGCCGAGTCCGGTATCCCCCGTTGATGCTGGTGAAATTAAGAGTGCCCTCATATTCTCCCGCTGGGTGGCCTTGGGCCAGAGTGGCATTCACCCAGATAATAGTATCTGTCCCGGTAACCAGAAAAGAAAAGAGCGGGTCATAGCTGAAAGAAAAGTTGGCCCCGAAACCGGTGACGGAAACTCCTGTGCTATTAATCTGGACGTTGCCCAGATTGACCAGCCGGAAGCCTGTGAAGTTGGTGCTGGCTCCGGGATAAACCGTCCCGTTCAGAAAAGGGTTGGTGATGTTGAACAGGGGGTTGGGGGTCACATTCACTTCAAGGACGGTGGTGTTGAATTTGGTGCCTATACCGGGGTTGCTCCAGGAGGCATTGACCACCACCTCGTAAATATCGGGGGGGCTCTGCATAATACCCAGATTGAAAACCTGAGTGCAGGTCTGTCCGGGCAGAACATCGCCACATGGAGCGGTGTTGGAGCTGTAATTAGTGGCCCACGCCGAAGGCAGTTCCAGAGTCAGGTTGGCTCCTATAGCTGAAGAGCCTCCTGTGTTGGTGGCGTTGACCACCAGGGTGAAGTTGGTGAAGTCAAACCAGAGAGTGGCGGGGGCCTGGAGGGGGGAGGGGGAAACCGCCACGCTCATCTCAGTCTCCAGCAGTTCTATAGTGAGGTTGGCGGTGTCCCAGGAGCCCCCGGGGTCGGAGGCGTTGAGCAGACCTTCAAAGACGCCCCGCTCATGGTCAATGGGAACATACAGCCAGACCTCCACCGTCTGGTTCAGACCGGGAGCCATATCCAGAATACTCCAGGGAGTGAAGTTGAAAGTCATGTTGTCAAGGCCTGTAACCTTGAAGGTGACATTTGAGAGGGGGTGGTTACCCCATGAGAAAATAGTGAGATTGGCCAGACTCTTCCACTGACCAGAATTACCCGAGTCCGAAATCCCTTCCTCCAGAAGGTCCAACAAAGAGTTGGGCTCCACCACCAAAGTGGTCTGGCCTGGCTGGCTGTCGGTGGTGTTATCCGAGTTCAGCCAGTCCACCGTGCCGTTGAGGAGATAGTTGCCGGCAGGGGTTGCGTTGGTGACATTCACCTGAATGGGGATGAAAACGGTTTCCAACAGGGCCACCGTGCCCAGCTGGACAAAGGTGGTGTTGGCCTTCCAGCCCGGCGGAATGGCGAAGGTGAAATTAGCATCCTCCGCCGTGCCGTTGCCCAGATTGGTGATGCTGGCCATCAGGGTGGCAGTCTGGTTGTGGTAGAGGGTGAGGTTGTCGGCCGTCCAGCCGGGGGGAACAAATTCAAAATCAACCCCGAAGGTGGTGTTGTATTCCAAAACGGTAAAGTTTTCCAGGGCCTCGCCATAATTGCCATTAAGGGAGGAGGTACAGTTGAGGATGAAGACCTCATAGTGGTTTGGGGCTGTAAAATTCAAGTCGTAAGTGCCATCACCATTGTCGGTCAGGGTGTAGTCGTTGTAGCCGTTCCATTCACAACTGATGCCCGCCCCGGGGAAGGCGGTGTCATTGCGGTAGTTGCTGACGTAAAGAGTGGCATTCACTCTCCGGCTGATGAAACCTATTGGGTTTTCAATATCAATCCATGAAGTGAACCGGTCATGAACGGTAAAGGAGGTGTTGCTCTGGTTAAGCAGGTTTCCGGTTATGCCGTATGCGGTTATAGTAACATTCCAGATTCCCATGGGTGAAGTGGAATTGAGGGAGTAAAGAGCTGTGAACAAACCGTCATCTGCGGTCTGGTCTGGAGTAGTGCCGTTGTCCCACAAAACCAGGTCAGTGCTACCGGACGGGTAAAATATGGTGGCATTCACGGCGGTTATCAGTTTGCCAGAGTCATAAGTGGCGTTCAGGTGGAGAGTCACATTTTCCATGCGGTTGTAGTCAGGGTGGTCGGTGCTGGCCTGCACCTGAACTTTCCATTTTTCGTAACTGGTGGTGGTCTGGGTTTCGGGGCTGATGAGGCGTCTGCTCAAATCCCGAACTTGTTGAGAGGAAGGAGTGCCTTTAATAGATTGGATGCTGTTGAAATGGAGGACAGATGTCTGATGAATGGCCTGTCCGGCGGAAAGTTCGGTTTCGGCCAGTTCTATACCGATTTTACCCGTAGTCCCGAGACGGTCAACTGAAGTAAAGTTGGATATGCTTTCGTATGCATTTATGATGCCCACGTGATAGTTGGCGAATTCGGCGGCGGTCCACTGCCAAGAACCGGGGTCGGTTGAGTTGCCGTCATTCACCCAATTGAGAAGGGAACGGTTGGCCTCAAAGGCCAGTGCTCCGGCCTCGGTGGAATTACGGGTGATGGTGTAGGTAGCAGTGTTGTTGTAAATCTGGTCAACTTTCATCCACTGGTTGAGCCAGTAAAAGGTATATCTTACAGTCATCCGGCCTTCAGTCTGGTCGTCAGATTCATTCCAGAAGGTTTCGTTGCCCGTGTGTTCAAAAACCAGGCGGATGGGTCCAGCATGCACCAGAGTCAGGTTTTCAAATGTGAATGAGAAGTTGGCGGTTGAGTTGGAGTATTGTGAATAAATCAGGGTGCGTTCACTTTCGGAAGGGGTGGACCAGAAGTTGTTGCCTTCAAAGTCCTCCATGTAGTAAATGCCGGAGGTCATCTCCTCGCGGTTGGTGTCTATGTAGTAACGCAGACCGGCGGAGTCATTGGTGTATGCGGAGACATTCACATTAAGCAGGTCGCCGTTGAGGGCATAGTTCAGCCCGGTGGTGAAAGAGGCGGCAGGCAGGGGGTTATCGGTTGTATCAAAATAGAAACAGTAAGTACGGTTGGTCTGAGCTGGGGTGGTGCCGTTCATGATGAAAACCATGGTGCCCGCGGCGTTGTAGGTTTCGTTGTAGATGCCTGGGATGATGTCAAACTGGAAGGGGAGTTGGTAAATGACGGCCCCGGTGGATGTGTTGTGCTCCACCACTCTTAAGGTATCCGGGTCAAAGGGTAAAGAGTCGCCTTCCGACCAGAGCACCGAGGTGAAATTGACTGAATGTTCAATAGGCCAGTCCTCACGGCTGTAGGCCCCTGTATCGGCCACCATGCAGTAGCGATAACTCCAGCTGGCGTTCCACCAGTCCGGGAGGGCAAAAACGGGTGAGAATGAACACAAAAGGGAAAGCAGGATGATGAAACGGAGCCGAGAGTTCATCGCTTATATTAAATGAGGTATATTAAAAGCATTCCATCACTAAACGCTTCAAACAGCCCGGGAAGCCTTTATCTGGCTCCTTTGCTGAGAATCACCGTCCTTTAACCTTGTTTGACAGTCTGATATCCATCCGTGGGTAGGGAATGGACACTCCGGCTTTTTTCAGGGTCTGGTAAATTCTCTGGAGCATGCGGGTCTTGACTGCATACATCTTAGGGGCGGGGGTCCAGAACTTGACTGTTATCTCCACCGCAGAGTCCCCAAGTTTGCTAACATGGACGTCCGGGCCGGGACTGGTCAGCACAAAAGGCTCTCTTGCCAACTCTTCCTTAATGAGTTGGATTGCCTTGTCGGTGGAACTGTCATAACTGATGCGGAGGGAGTATTCCACCCGGCGGGCGACAGTCTGTTTGTAGTTGGTTATCTCGGAATCAAATACCTTGGAGTTGGGAATGCGGACCACCGGCCCGTCCCAGGAACGGAGGCGGGTGCTGAAGGGGGTGATGTCCAGCACGACTCCGGAGGAACCCCCGATGTTCACTGAATCCCCTATGTTCATGGGGCGGTCTATGTAAAGAAAGATACCGGAGATGAAATTAGAAACCGTCTTCTGGCTGGCGAAGCCGATGGCCATCCCAATCACTCCCCCCGCCACCAGCAGGCTGTCAACTTTCAGCCCGAGCAGGGTGAGTACGAACAGGATCATGACGAAAATGAAAACGTAATAAATGATACGGGAAAGATTTTTGGCGGATCCTTCGGGCATTTTTTTCGCCAGGGCCCTTTCGGCCACCCGCGATATTCTGCGGGAGATGAAGTAACCTACCAGAGCTACAAGCAGGGCTGTTCCGACATTCACCCAGTCGATAGTGGTCAGGTCAATCATCACAATCCCCACTCCATATCCGTTTTCTGTTCTTTCTTGAGCAACTGGCTTTCGCCCGACATTTTCTGGAGGCCCTTGAAGTGGGTCTCGTTGAGGTAGCGGACATGAACCCCTTTGGCCGTCAGGTCCATTTTGATTTTCTCGGTAGCCACCTGAAGGCCTTTGTAATAGAGGTCCATGTAACGGGTGTTGATGAGCACTTTGTTGATTTGGTGAAGTTGGGAGGTGTAGTTCTTGATGCGCAGGGGCATGACCATGTGGCGACCATCCATGTTTTTCGGGGGGTTCCCCGAACTGTCAGTCACAATTTCGCCTCGGATGTTGCGGGTGAGGATACCCCCATCCACGGGGCCGTAAAGGCTGAAAGACGGCGAGTCAAAGCCGACGAAGTCAAGGGCTCTGCCTTTGTAGCGGACCTCTACTTCAAGAGGTAGTCGAATGAAAATCACCTGCCGGCCACCTGGGGGGATTATGGTGAGGGGAAAATTAATCATGTAGTGGTCAGTTATGCGTTCGGGAAGGTTGATGGGGGAGCGGGGGAGTATTCTCAGATCGGACTCCACCTGTTTGAGGTCGCCCATCACATTCACTTTTTTCCCGCCACGGCTGTATTCAACAAACCCGTTCACACTTTTCAGACTCATGCTGAATTTGCGGGGCAGGGTGCTTGCCTTCCAGGAACCAAAACCCATCCTCATTTTTCCTCAGGGGCCTTTTTAGTTTTTTCCACAACGCGGACATCACGGATGCGGGTGAGGGGGTAGAGTCCCCGTGAGTCCTTTTCGTAGGGCTTGACCAGGTCCCAGACATTGAGCAGGGCCATCAGGACGCCGTTCAGGGCCTCCAGCTCACAGCCGGTGCGGTCCAGGGCTTCCACGGCAACGCGGGCCAGAAAAGTTCTGTCTTTAAGTTCGGTGTGGATTTCAACACTGGTGATGGTTATTGGGTGACATTCAAAGACCACGACGGGGGTGGCCTTGACAGCCTGGACGGCAGCCAATCTGGCGGTCTGATGGACGTCGCCCTTACCCACTGCATTCTGGAGTATCATCTCGGCCGATTCCTGACTGAGTTCAAGTCGGCCCTCGGCTACGGCCCGGCGGTGAACGACGGGTTTTGCACTTATGTTTTTCATGTTGGTCACTTCTCCGTCAGTCCCGCCCGCTGTAGCGGGTGGGACACTTTTGATCAAACTTTTGCCCCGAGCTACGGCAAGGGGGAAAAGTTTGCGACCGCCGGGATTTGAACCCGGGTCATCGCCTGGCTTCTCCCATCCCAAGATTGGAAGGGCGGGATGCTAACCACTACACCACGGTCGCCTAAACAGCAAAGGGAGGCCGGCAATTATAGCTTTTGCCTCAGAAAAAGGGGGAGGTATTGGAACCCCGTAGGGGTTCTGATAGCTTTTGCCTCAAAAAGGCTTTCGCGGAAGACGAGGAGATAGCCCCCTCGGAAACGGCGTTTACGATGTGGTGCTCCCGGTTGCTACCGGTGGTCAGGTCTCCTGCCGCGAAAATCCCGGGCTCGCTGGTGGCCATGCCGTCATCCACTTGGAGGTAACCTTCGGGGTCGGTCTTCAGGTTCAGGCCCGGGGCCTGGAAAGTCAGCCGGGGCTCGTAGCCGGTCTCAACCACCAGGGCCTGGACTGGCAGGGTCTGGCCGTTGGAAAGTTTGACGGCCTCGAGCCGGTCGGAGCCGGTGCATTCGGCAACGGTCTGGTCAAGAATCGGATGGATTTTGGGCTCGGCCCTGAGCTTGTCCAGGTTGCGGGGTTTCACGGTCAGCTCCGGAGTCCGGCAGATAATGTGAACGGCTTTGGCCACGCGGGCAAGAGTTACAGCCACGATGGCGGTGGCGTCCCCTCCACCGACCACGGCCACTTCCAGGTCTGTGAATGATTTCAAGTCGTTGATGGAAGTGTGAATGCCGTTGCCGTTCCCGGTGAATCGTTCACTATTTTTGGCTGTGAACTGCCGCTTGGACAGTCCGGTGGCGATGATGATGGTGCGGGTCTGGATGAGGGGGGAGCCGGCCAGAGTGAGCTTAAACCCTTCAGGGATTTTGTGAATTTCGGTGACCTTGTCTTTGATGAACTTGGCCCCCAGCTCGCGGGCCTGCTCCTGCATGGCTGCAGCGATTTCGTGGCCGGACTTTTTGAACAGGCCGGGATAGTTTTCTATGCACGAATTGGAGACCATCACCCCGCCCGGGGAGGGGTCAACCAGGGTGGCCTGGATACCGTAACGCTGGGCGTAGATGGCGGCGGTCATGCCGGCAGGTCCGGCACCTACTATCACCAGGTCGTGCATGGCAGGTTGAAGGCTCCGGATTTATAATCCCTTCAGGGGTCAAAGGTCAGGACGCCCATCAGTTAATCGGAACCTCTTTGGT
>Ga0209614_1002069_pt1 | contig 13783 bp, 11 predicted proteins | sample BlaSprsedimmetaG_FD_185484 | JGI IMG/M metagenome (GOLD analysis project Ga0209614, IMG submission 185484) | Hot spring sediment bacterial and archeal communities from California, USA to study Microbial Dark Matter (Phase II) - Blank Spring... ... | reverse complement strand
ACAACAAGCTGCCGAGGAGCTGGCCGCGATTTTCCGCGACGCGCTCCGCTCCGCCGGGCTGCCCGACACCGATTTGATCGGGCCGGCGCCGGCCTTCTTTGCCCGCGTGCGGGGCCGCTACCGCTGGCAGATCTTGCTGCGCAGCGTCTCGCCGGCGGATTTCCTGCGGGCGATTGACATCCCTGCGGGGTGGTTGGTCGATATCGATCCGGTGGAGGTGTTGTGATGATGGATTGTATTTTGATGGCTGGCGGCGTACCGCAAGAAGAAGATTTGCTTTACGCATACACCCAGGGACAACCGAAGGCGCTGCTCGACGTGGCGGGCAAACCGATGGCCCAATGGGTGCTGGACGCGCTTGATGATGCGCCGAGCGTGCGTGACATTGTGGTGGTGGGGCCGGTGGATGCAGCGGCCCTCGCATCTCCAAAAATCGCCCACTATTTGCCCGATCAAGGGTCGATGCTGAAAAACATCCTCGGCGGCATTGATTGGGTGTTGGAACGCAACCCGGAGACGCGTCAAGTCTTGATCAGCAGCGCCGATATCCCGCTGCTGACCGGCGCGATGGTAGAGCGGCTGCTCGCGCAATGTGCGGACCCGGCGGTGGATATTTATCACACCATCGTGTCGCGTGAGAAGATGGAGCGGCGTTTTCCCGATTCGCGGCGCAGTTACGTCCACTTCAGCGATGGCGATTTCGCCGCCGGAGACATTCACGTCGTCGCGCCGCACATCGGCCACAAGCACCGGGAATTGTGGGACGATCTGCTCGACAGTCGCAAGAACGCGCTCAAACAGGCCGCCCGCCTTGGCCCAACCTTCTTCGTCAAACTGATGTCGCGTCGCTTGAGCCTGGCAGAGGTGGAACGGCTTGCACGTGAAAAATTCGGCCTGAACGTGCGTCCGTTGCCCGTGGATGACGCCGAAATGGGCATGGATGCCGACAAACCGTTCCAGTTGGAGATCTGCCGCCGGGAGTTAGCGCGCCAGGAGCTGGCGCAGTGAGTGGCCTCCGGCAAACCTGGCTCGAACGCGACCACGCGCTCACTGCACGCGCCATGACGCTGGTTCGCGGTCCGTTCACCCGCGCGCTTGCGACGGGCCTCGCGCACTCCGGCGACAGCCTGGTGTGGGCTTTTCTGGGTGTTCTGCTCTGGCGCTTCGGCATCGGGGACTGGGCTACAGCCGGGGAACGCATTCTCCTCCTAACGGCGATCACGTGGGTGGTCAGCACCGTGCTCAAGTTCTTCATCCGGCGTCCTCGCCCGGAAGGAGAACAGGGCCTGTTCTACCTGAAGATCGACCAGCACTCGTTTCCCTCGGGTCATGCCGTGCGTACCGGCGGTCTGTGGGTGGTGCTGGCGGGTTTGTTGCCGCTTTGGGGAATTGTGCTTTTGCTGCTGTGGGGCGTGTGTGTGGGCCTGAGCCGCGTGGCGCTGGGTCTGCACTACGCCAGCGACGTGGCAGCAGGATGGCTCATCGGTGCGGGCGTGGGACTGGCGCTGCTGGCGTTTTTGTGATGGCGGCAGTGTGCTGCTGGCGGTATGTCGACCACGAATTCGAAAACGAATGGGACTGGACATTTTTCAGTTTTTTGCCTATAATGTGTGCATATCGTTCAATATACTTTAACCATTTGCACACATGAGTACGGATTCTAGCGTTCGTCCAGACCATAAACGGCTTTATGAGATCGCGGAGCAGCAGGCCGGATATTTCACGGCTGCGCAGGCTCAGGATGTCGGTTTTAGCCGGCCGCTACTCTCATACTACACCAAAACAGGCCGCTTTAGCCGGATTCGCCACGGCATTTACCGGCTCGTGCAGTTCCCCGCTTCCCCCTACGAGGATCTATTTGTGGCTTGGCTACGAACTGGTCCTGATTCGGTTATCTCGCACGAAAGTGCTCTGGTCGTCTATGAACTATCCGATGTACTTCCAGTTGAAGTCCATGTTATCGTTCCCCGCACGGCTTCACGTCGAAGAAAAGGTATTAGGCTGCATACGAACCGTCTCGAGACTGATGAAGTGACACGGCGAGCTGGGCTACCAGTTACGACTGTGGCTCGCACCATTGCTGATGTTATCGTTAGTGGCCTGGCACAGGAGCAGGTCGAGCAAGCAATTCGTGAAGCGTTGCGACGCGGCCTGATCACGCGTGAGAGATTGCTAGATCAGGCTGCACGCCGGGGCGGACAGGTAGGGCAGGCGCTGGAGCGTTTGTTGCTGGCTGAGGACAACCTATGAAATACCAGAGCGGAGGGGCTTTTCGACGTGCTCTGGAAGATCGCTTGCGTGCGCAAAGCCTTGCATCTGGTGTGGCGTTGGTTCGCCTGCGCAAGATGATCGCTTTTGACCGCCTCCTGGCGCGTCTGATCTTGGCCCAGCCTGATGCGTGGGTGCTGAAAGGCGGGTTAGCGTTACAGCTACGTTTAGGGAAGCGGGCCCGCACGACGAAGGACGTGGACGTGCTGTTACAGAGGCCCTATCCGGATATTCATCAATTGCTTGTCCGCGCGGCATCGTTGGATGTCGGGGATTGGTTTCAGTTTGAGATAACGCGATCTACGGATAGCGTCCGGGGGAATTTTGGCGGATTGCGTTTTCATACTCAAAGTCTTCTGGATGGACGTTCTTTTGAACGATTCCATGTGGATGTTGGTGTTGGTGATCCGGTTGTGGAATCGGTGGAATACCTTACCATGCCAGCATTGCTGAAATTCGCCGATATTCGCTCAACCGTTATCCCCTGTTATCCGCTCACGCAACAGCTTGCCGAGAAGGTTCATGCCTATACACGTCCTCATCTCTCCGGTGAAAGTAGTCGGGCAAAGGACCTGGTGGATATTCTACTTATGGCTGAATTGGGCAGCATCAATGGACAACTATTGTTCCAAGCTCTTCAGATGACATTCAATGCCCGCAAAACACATTCTCTTCCCCAAGAATTGCCTTTCCCGCCCGCCGCCTGGTCTGCACCGTTCCGCAAAATGGCATCTGGCGTTGGTTTGGGTTACGCAACGCTAGCTGAGGCCGGTGCGGCGGCGCAACATTTTCTCAATCCCATATTGCAAGGTGAAGTCATGGGAGCGTGGGATCCTGCCGCGTGGTCCTGGGCATGCATTACGCCAGCGGCGTAGCGGAGGGATGGCTCGTCGGTGCAGGCGTGGGGCTGCTGGCATTTTTGTGATGGCGGTGGTGTGACGTTGCCGTCCACGAATCCGAAACGAATACACGAACGGGCGCCTAAGGCAATTGCGTTATCTCCGGGTTCCAGCCGCCGAGGACGTAGGCGGGATCGCTGTAGTTGGCGATGATCTCGGCATCCTCCTCCAGTGTCAGTTGCCGCGAAGCGGGATGCCGCTGGCTCACGTCCACCGGTGTACCGTCGCTGAGGTTCGTGCTGTTGTACTCCCAATAATGCACATTGGTCGGATCGCCGCCTATATCCCCCCACCCCTCAGGTCTGATGCCCGCCAGTGCGCAGTTGAGGAGCACCGCTTCACAGTAGGGATAGTTCTTGCCGTGGTTGGTCGGCGAGCGGGCGATGACGGTCTCTCGGCCCTCGAGGGTCTGGAATGTGCAATTCACGAAGACATTCCCGTGATTCGCTTCCGTGTTGCGGATCCACACGTGAGACCCGTAGTACGAAACGAGCGCGCAGTGGTTGAAGAACGCCGGCCCGCGCCCTAGGATGTTATCTCCGAAGCCCACAATCCGGGAGTCGGTCAGGTAAGCCGAGCCGTTGACCTGTAGGGCATCCCCTGAGCCTTCGATCGTCACGTGGCTGACGATATTCCGCTTGCCCGTCAGAAGAAGCCCTTCGGCTTGGGCGGGTTTGGGGTTGATGGATTTGATCGTGAAGTTGATCAGGTGAATTCCGCTGACCTGATCGCCCATAAACGCGGCGCGGCGGGAGGGGAACGTGCCCGGCATTTCGTTGGTGGCGACGTTGGGCGGATGGGGGTTGAAGACCTCGTTGTTGGCGTAACATACCACGACGCCCTCCCGGCTCTCTCCCTGGAACGTGATGTTCGCTTTGTTGCGGAAGTAGACGATCTCTTCGTACACGCCGTTTTTGATGAAGATGGTCACGCGCTTGGGATTGTGATCGGGGATGAAGTCGATGGTCCCTTGTACAGTGTTGAAATCGCCGCTGCCGTCGCCACTCACCACGAGCCGTTCGGCATCGGCGGGCGGCGGAGACTGTTTCGTGGTGAAGGTCCACGCTTTCCCAGCGATGCCGGTGAAGCTGCCGTCGTCCAGGGTGAGCACGCCGGGATCGATTTGCACGTAGTAGGTCTTGTCGTAGTCGAGCAGGTTGTTGTGCGGGTAGATCGTCGCCACGCTGTCGTGGATGATCACCGGGTAGAAGTGAAAGGCATCGGTGAACCCGCCGATGATCGTCAGTTGGTAGGTGTCCGGCGTGGGCAGCGCGACGCCGGAGGGCGTGCCGGGTTTCGTGTTGGCATTGGCGAAGCGCCCCGGGGTATATTCGTAGGGAACCGGCGTGTAGGGCGGCCTCTCCGGTGTCTTCACAAAGGCCGTCGGGCCGGGCGGGATGCTCAGATCGAGGACGTCGACCAGCCGGTCGTCGGCTGCGTCGTAGATGCGAATCTGCCCCGCAGTCCCCAATGTGGGCGGGCTGGGGAACGTGAGCACGAGGTGTGTGTCTGGATTGACGTCCTTGGCCTCGTGTGCCGGAAAGTGCGAAATCGTTTGGCCAGATGCTTCTTTATTCCGTTTCATCAGTTTCCCTTCATAGTCTCAGGACTTATACAAAATGCTACTTCTCCATTTTGATCACAAACCCGCACTTCTCCAGTTGTTCCAGCAGTTCCTGTGGATCGCGCATCCACTGGCCCCACTTGCGGGAGATGTGCTCGGTCCACGAATAGTCCTGGTAGGTGAAGGCTTCTTCGCGCTCCGTCTCCAGCTTGATTTTGGCATTCTGTTTGCGGTAATAGCCCTGCGCCAGATACCCTTCGTCCATAACGCGCATTGCGTCTTCGATCATCTCATCCGTCAATTCAGGATAGCGATCCTCGAACAACGTGAACGTGAGCGGATAGCGCGGGCGCGGCGGGAATTCTTCAGCCGGGTAGCCCATGACGAGTTCCACCAGTGGGAAAACGCGCTTGGGCAGGCCGTACTTTTCCTGGATGCGTTCCGCGCGATAGGGTGTCGTCCCCAGGAAGCAACTGCCCATGCCGAGACTCTCTGCGGCGATGACCATGTTTTCGGCCATTAACGCCACGTCCTGGATCGCCAGGAGCAGCAACGACAGATCGTTTGCCACCACCGACCAGCCGCGTTTGGCCATAATCAGTTCCATGCGATGCATGTCGACGCAGAGCGTGAACCACAACGGCGCGCCGAACGGCGCTTTCTGGCGCGAGAGCAGCACGCTGCACAACTGCGCAGCGAACGGCGCTTGCTGTCCTGCGCGCACGACCGTTTCGATCACCTCGTCGGTGGGTTGCTGATCCGTGTATTTGCGGACCGATTTGCGGTTGAGCATGGTTTCGATAGTTGGGTTGGTGAGCATATAAGACTCCTTCCAAAGCTGTCTTTAGTCGTGTAGTTTCGTGGTCAAGTTTCCATCCGCAGATTCACACGTTGCCCACACGGTTTTGAATGGACTCATACGTTGCTTGAAACCGGCCTGTGTAGTGCACGCGGGCGAATGGCGTCATCGAATTGTAGTACCAATCCAAAAATGCCAACTCCACAGCGATCACAAAAGGCGTGAGCCTTTGTGCATCCGGGAAGGGGTGCGCCGTCACCGCTTGATAGCCGGCCTTGAAGCTGTTCCATCGTGCGTCGAAGTCACCCGGTTCATCCAGCAGGTCGACCATCAGTGTCGCAATGTCGTAACAAAAGTGACCGCGTCCCAACTGGTCGAAGTCGATCACGTACACATGCTCCCCCTGCGCGATAAAGTTGCCGAGGTGCAGGTCGCCGTGGATAAAGCCGTAGTTGTCGCGGCATTTGCCGTCGCGCGTGAGCGCCGTCAGTACAGCATCGATAGCTCGGTAAAGCAGGGCGATGCGTTCGTTGCCAATTTCGACGGCGTGCTCAACGACCCACTCGCGATGAGACAGGATTAGCTTCTCGTCATAGCGATAGTCTTTGCGGAAGCCGTCACCGTCGGCGGGAAAAGCGTAGGCGCGCGCCGCCTCGTGCAGCAAGGCCACGCTTCGTCCCATCTGGTGCAGCACCGGCGCTGATAGTCTGTCGCGCGCCTCCCGCCCCTTAATCCACGTGAAGAGACAACTGAGGCGGTTGCCTTCGGGCGTCGAAACCACGGTGACAAATTCATTGTGGCGGTTCGGTACCGGTTGCGGGACGCCTACCTGTCCGCGTTTCGCCACAAAGTCGAGAAAGACCAGCTCATCGCGCAGGCAACGGCGATCCTGAAAGAGCGGATTGCACACGCGAAGGTTGTAGCGCGTTCCATCTTCCGCCATCACGCGATAGGTACTATTCCACAATATACCCAGATGGGTCATTTGGGGCTGTCCCAGTTGGTATTGGGCGATGATCTGCGCCAGCAATTGCTCTTGCTGCATCAATATCTCCGTACTATTCAACGGTTGGGTGGCTGTACAATGTGTTCCATGGTATTGATTTGCTTTCAGAAGTCAACCTGGCGAGGGTGTATTGGGAAGTGCTTGGGCTGGTCTCCGACCGTGCCCACGGTGGCGAGGTCTGATGAAGTTCTAAAAATCAGTTCGGTAATGTGTATAGCGGCTTCTGACCGGCTGAAGGACGGTGTATACGTGTATGCGCCGGCTTCAGCCGGTTTTCCCCGGCGCCTCCATTACCGGGTTATTTTCTTAACCTTCATAAGACCGGCCACAGCTTTGCTTGCCCCTACCCATTTTGGCGGTAGAATATACGCATCTCCCTGGACCCTCAGGGGGCTTCGTAAACCCTACGTGCGATTTTCAACGTTGAACCTGCAACGACTTATTGTGGAGGATGGGGATGGCGGATTTCGTGCATTTGCACACACACACAGAATTTTCACTGCTGGATGGGCTGAGCAGTGTGAAGGCCTTGGCGACGTATGCGAAAGAACTGGGCATGTCCGCGCTGGCGATTACCGATCACGGCACGATGTTTGGCGTGGTCGATTTCTACAAGGCCTGCAAAGCCGCCAAGATCAAGCCCATCATCGGCGTAGAAGCCTACATCGCGCAGAATTCGCGTTACGACCGCGATCACAATGAGAAGCCGTATCACCTCGTCCTCCTGGCGCAAAACCATGCCGGTTACCAGAACCTGCTCAAGCTCGTCAGCATCGCACAACTGGAGGGCTTCTACTACAAGCCGCGCATCGACAAAGAGGTGCTCGTGCAGCACAGCGAGGGCCTGATCGTGCTCTCGGCGTGTGCACAGGGCGAAATCCCACAGTTGCTCGTCCATGGACAGATCGATAAGGCTCGCGAGGCCGTGCGCTGGTACCAGACTCATTTCCCCGACCGTTACTACTTTGAGCTGCAAAGCCACGATGTTCCCGAATTCGATCCTGTCTACCGCCAGATGATCGATCTGGCCCGCGAGATGAGCGTCCCGCTGGTCGCCACCAACGACATCCACTACGCCAAACGCGACCAGGCCGACGCGCACGACGTCCTGCTCTGCATCGGTACTGGCAAGACGGTCAACGAGTCGAATCGCATGCGGATGACCGACCCTTCGTATTACATGCGCTCACCGGAGGAGATGGCACAACTCTACGCCCATCTGCCCGAAGCCCTGGAAAATACTGTCAAGATCGCCGAGCAGTGCAACGTCGAAATCAAGTTTGCACCGCCGTATCACCTGCCCAAATTCCCGGTGCCGGAAGGGAAAGGCAACTCCGAGAAATTTTTGCGCGATCTCTGTTACGCCGGTCTCGTCTGGCGCTACGGCGAGGCGCGCGCGCAGGAGCCGGAGGTGGTCGAACGCCTGGAATACGAGCTGGGCATCATCCACACCATGGGGTTTGACGATTATTTCCTCATCGTGTGGGATTTGTGCGAGGCGGCGAAAGCGCGCGACATCTGGTGGAACGTGCGCGGCTCCGGCGCGGGCAGCGTGGTTGCGTACACCCTGGGCATCACCAGCGTCGATCCCTTCAAGAACCGCCTGCTGTTCGAGCGCTTCCTCAACCCAGATCGCATCTCCATGCCCGACATCGACCTGGACTATCCCGATGACCGCCGCGAGGAGCTGATCGCCTACACCGCCGAACGCTACGGCGCGGACCGCGTCGCCGCCATCATCACCTTTGGGACGCTCGGCGCGCGTGCCGCCATCCGCGACGTGGGCCGCGCGCTCGATATCCCCCTGGGCGAGGTCGATCGCGCCGCACGGCTGATTCCTAACGTGCCCGGCAAGCCGGTCTCCATCGCGCAGGCGCTCGAAGAAGTCTCCGATCTCAAGGAGATGTACGACACCATGCCCTACGTCAAAAAGCTGTTGGACACGGCGATGGAAGTCGAAGGCGTCACGCGGCACGCCAGCACCCACGCGGCGGGCATCCTCATCTCCGACCGCCCGCTGGTGGACTACATGCCGCTGCACCGGCCCACGAAAGGCGAGGGGGAAGGCCCCATCGGCATCGTCTCGCAATGGCCGATGGAAATCGTCGATATGCTGGGAATGCTCAAGGTCGATTTCCTGGGGCTGCGGACGATCACCCACGTGCGCAAAACGTGCGAGTGGATCGAAAAAGAGCATGGCCGCGTGTTGACCATGAACACCATCCCCTACGAGCGCATCACCGATGACCCGGAGCAGGACGCCGACGTGATGAAGTTGTACGAACTGCTCACCAGTGGCGAGACGACCGGCGTGTTCCAGGTGGAAGGCGCCGGAATGCGCCGCATCCTGCGCGACATGCGCCCGGATCAGTTCCAGCACATCATCGCCGTGCTCGCCCTCTACCGCCCCGGCCCGATGGAAAACATCCCGTCCTACATCCGCCGGATGCACGAGGAAGAGGAAATACAATTTCATCATCCAATTTTGCAAAATATCCTCGATGATACATACGGGATTATAGTGTATCAAGAGCAAATTATGCAAATTGCTGTTGCGATGGCCGGTTACAAACCCGGCGAAGCTGACGGCATTCGCAAGGCGGTCGCGAAGAAGATCAAGTACTTGATGGAGAAACACAAGCAGATGTTCCTCGCAGGCGCGCTCAAGAAAGGCATCCCCGAAGAAGTCTCCGAAAAGGTCTGGGCCGACATCGAATTCTTTGCGCGGTATGGCTTCAACCGCGCGCACGCCACCGATTATGCTGTCATTACCGCGCAGACGGCCTACCTCAAGGCCCACTATCTGCTGGAATTTATGACCGCCCTGATGACGACGGAACGTCACAACATCGAAAAACTTGGTTTCCTCATCGCCGAAGCGCGCCGCGCTGGGTTGGACGTGCTACGCCCGTGCATCAACCGCTCTGAGGTGGAGTTTACCATTGAACATGCTCCCGAAACTGGTCCTGACGGGCGTGCCATTCGCATCGGCCTGGGGGCCATCAAGAACGTGGGCGATGACGTGATGCGCCTCGTCGTGGAGGCGCGGCATAAAGGCGGTCCCTTCAAGACGTTGGATGACTTCGCCGACCGCGTGGATTTGCGGAAACTCAACCGCAAGACGCTCGAATGTCTGATTCAGGCCGGGGCGCTGGATGACTTTGGGGAGCGGCCTGCGCTACTAACGCTGATCGACGCGCTCATCGGCGCAAGTGCGCAGGTACACAGCGCTCGCGACGTGGGCCAGTTCTCGCTCTTTGATGCCATGCCCGGCGTGATGAAAACCATTATTGCGCCACCGAGCTTCGTCCCGCCAATCCCGGAACGCCAGCTCCTGGAATGGGAGAAGGAATTGCTTGGGACATATCTCTCCCGCCACCCCCTGGCGCAGCAGGAAAAGGAATTGTTGCAGCAGGATTTAGTCAACACCACGGTGGATCGTCTGGCGACGGAGCCTCTGGGCCAGCAGTTGGCGCTGGTGGGGATGATCCGGCGCGTGCGCCGCATCACGACGAAGAAGGGTGATACGATGGCGTTCGTCACGCTGGAAGGCTCCGGCGGAACGGTGGACGTGATTGTTTTCCCGCGCACCTACGAGCGTTTCAAGAACAAGCTGGTGGTTGAGAGCGTGATCGTCGTCAGCGGCAAGCTCGACAATCGCCAGGACCGCGAAGAGCACTCGCTGCTGGCGGACTGGTTCAAGGAGCCGCACGAGCTGCTGCGACCGTTAACGCCTCAAAGGCCTGCCGACAACGGCGGATACACCAACCCTGGGTATGCCTCCGCCGATTATGGCCCTCCCGCCTACATTGCCGAATCAAGGATCGATTATTCGGCGAGCGCGCCGGAGGCTTTCCCGAATGCGCCGGTCAGTGAGCGCAATGGTACTATGCTGAACGGCACTAGCCAGCGGTACACCCCCGGAACGTCTCCTGCGCCGTCGCCATCGGTTGCTTCATCTATCAACGGCGGCTCCGCCAACGGCGACAATGGCGAGCACCACGACACGCCGCCCTCGCCGGAGGAACCTCCCATGCCGCCAGCGACAGTCTACGTCAACCTGCCGCGCACCGGCGACCCTGACCGCGACTATTCGCGCCTCGCGCAATTGCACGAATTGCTCAAGACCGAGTCGGGACAGGACAACTTCGTCGTTTACTTCGAAAACGAACGCGGCAAGCGCGTGGAACTCTCCTTCCCCAATGAGCGCACCCGCTTCACCTCGCACCTCAAAGCGCAGGTCGCCGGCATCGTCGGCGCGGACAATATTCGCGTGATGATGGCGGCGTGATCTTTGTTTAACCCTCGCGAAGGAGGGTCTGGGGTTCTCTATACAAGGGTGTAACGTTCGCACGCCAGGTCGAGAATCTCGTTGACGAGCGTTTCGTAGGGGACGTTCTCCGCCCGCGACACGATGACCAGGTCGCTCACCAGCGGGTTGATGCCCGGCAGTGTGTTGATCTCGACCAGGTACGGCGTGCCATCCGCACCGGTGCGGAAGTCCACGCGGCTCACATCCAACCCGCCCACCGCCTCGAAGGCCGCAATCGCCAAATCGCCAAGCTGCGCCGCCAGCTCCGGCGCGATGTCCGCCGGGCAAAGATAGCCGGGCGCGAGGTCGTCCTCGATGGCGTAGGATTTCGCCTGCGTATTATAAATGCCCTTCACCGCGCCTTTTTGTGAGTCGATTTCCAGCACAGGGAATACGTGGAATCCCCGCTCGTCATAGAAGTCGGAACGCGGCGGCTGGTTTGGCTCGCGTCTGTTACCGACCAGCCCCACGGTGAATTCGCGACCCGGCAGGTACGTTTCGACCAACGCCGGTTGCCGGTAGGTTGCGATGACCCACTGTACCTGTGCACGCAATTCCGCGTCGTTGTGGACGATGGAATTGGCGTTAATCCCCATGCCCGATCCTTCGCGCATCGGCTTGACGAAGAGCGGGAAGGCCAGGCGGGGGTCCAACGGTTGGTCGACGTGGCTGAAGCGCTGGAACGGCGCGGTCGGCAATCCGTTATCCCGCCAGATTTGCTTGGTCGTGCATTTGTCCAGCGAGATGCTGTGCGTGAGCACCTTCGAGCCGGTGTAGGGGATAGCGAGCATCTCCAACATCGCCGGCACGTGGGATTCGCGTGAGTCACCGCGCAATCCCTCGGCGATGTTGAAGCAGATGTCGGGCCGGGTCTCACGCACGGTGTCGATAAAGGTCTCATCGGCTTCGAGGAAGAACGGGCTGTGCCCGCGCGCGCGCAGCGCGTCCTGGAGGGCCTGAACGGTTTCGTCGGCGTCATATTCGGCCAGCGCGTCGGGTGGCGCGCCGGCCTCGGCTTTGACGCTATGTTTGCGGTTGGCGACGACGGCGATGCGCAATCCCATGTTAACGCTCCACCATCTCATGGTGAACGACAAAGGGCGCAGAAACCTGGGGCATGCGCGCGTGCGTCTCGTGCCATTTCTGCGGCGCGATCTCGCGGGTTTGCCCGGACAGCAGGCCCGCGACACCTTCTTGCCCGGCTTCGTTGCGGCGGCTCTGGCAGTAGGAACAGGTTGCCGGATTGTGGCCTTGGTAATCTTTTGGCTGTGTGTACGCGGTGATGAAGCCCTCGTAGTTGCGGACGATGACTTTGCTCTCGGACATGCTCAGCATATAGTTGGGGAGGATCGGTACCTTGCCGCCGCCCTCCGGCGCGTCGATCACAAACGTGGGGATGGCGAAGCCGGACGTGTGCCCGCGCAGCGACTCCATAATCTCCAACCCCTTCGCCACCGGCGTGCGGAAATGCCCCGCCCCGTGGACGAGGTCGCACTGGTAGAGGTAGTAGGGACGCACGCGGTTCTTCACCAGCTTGTGGCTGAGCGCCATGATGACGTTCGGGCAGTCGTTGATCCCGGCGAGCAGCACGGTCTGGCTGCCGAGAGGGATGCCTGCGTTTGCCAACTGCGCCAGTGCCTGCTCCACTTCCGGCGTGATTTCTTTCGGGTGGTTGAAGTGGATGTTCATCCACACGGGATGGTACTTCGCCAGCATCGATGTCAACTCCGGGGTGATGCGCTGCGGCAGGAAGACGGGCACGCGCGAGCCGATGCGGATGACTTCGACGTGGGGGATGGCGCGCAGGCGAAACAGAATGCGCTCCAGCACGTTCTGCGGCAGCGTCAGTGGATCGCCGCCGGAGAGCAGCACATCGCGGATTTCGGGTGTGGCGGCGATATAGTCCAACTGTTGTTCGTAAGAGGCGGAGTTGAACATCACGTGGCTGTCGCCGACCAGACGGCTGCGCGTGCAGAAGCGGCAGTAGCTCGCGCACTGCGTCGTCAGCAGCATGAGAACGCGGTCGGGGTAGCGGTGCACCAGCCCGGCAACCGGGGAATGGGCATCTTCACCGAGCGAGTCGGCCATTTCCGCGTCGAACGGCACCAGTTCTTGCGCGGTGGGAATCACTTGCCGCCGGATGGGACAGTTGGGATCGTCGGGATCCATCAGGCTGGCGAAGTAGGGTGTCACATCGACGTGAAAGTGGCCAGGTGCAGAAAGCCCGGCAATCTCATCGGGGGTTAAGTGCAGAAAGCGGGAAAAATCCTCTACAGAACTCAGCCGGTGGGCGAGTTGCCAACGCCAATCGTTCCACTGTTCGCGCGAAACGTTTTGCCAAATGCGATGCCAGCCCCCTTTCCCAGGAGGCTCTTCTAAGTCCAAACCAAGCAGTTGTTCTTCCATTTTTATTCTCTCCTCAACAAAATTTCGTCACTTGTGCGGTACCCTCTGATGATTGCAAAGGGAGAGGGAGGGGTTTGGGGGAGGCGACCCTCCCTCAAGCCCCCACCCTCAGACGAGCAAGCCTTCCAGGGCGACTGAGAGTTTGGGCGCCGGGATGCCGCTGAGGAGCGCCTGATTCGCGCCGGCGGCCTCCGCCTGACGGCAGTGCTGCACCGTCTCGGAGAGTACGACGCAGCGGATCGCGGGACACCGGATTTTGAGCTGATTGAGCACCGTCCACGCTTCTCCGCCGGGCAGGTTCGAATCCACCAGCACCAGCGCAGTCGCCTTCGCCTCGACCATTTGCAGCGCAGCCGCCGCCGTGTGCGCTTGTTCGACCGTCAATACTTGCGGCAGTGCTTGCAGCAGGGTGACGAGGCTGTCTCGTAGTGGACCGGGCTTAGCAACGACCAGAACGGGCATTGGCGCTCCCATAGTGTTTTTCCTTCGGCGATGCGTTACTTCTCATACCGGTGTTTATCATAACGCA
>Ga0209614_1002067_pt1 | contig 13788 bp, 14 predicted proteins | sample BlaSprsedimmetaG_FD_185484 | JGI IMG/M metagenome (GOLD analysis project Ga0209614, IMG submission 185484) | Hot spring sediment bacterial and archeal communities from California, USA to study Microbial Dark Matter (Phase II) - Blank Spring... ... | reverse complement strand
ACCCCCACCCCCGGATTTTCGAGAAGATTCGTGGTTTGTCTTGTGAGGAGCCAAAATATGCAAATCGGTGAAATTGTGGAGAAGTTGGGATTGACAGTGTTGGTCGGCGAAGATCTGACGGCGGAAGTGACCGGTGGCTACGTGGCGGACTTGTTGAGCTGCGTGATTGCCGGCGCGAAGCCCCAGGACCTGTGGGTGACGCTGCAAACGCACGTCAACATCGTCGCTGTGGCCTCGCTTAAGGAAGTCGCGGGCATTGTCGTGGCCGAGAGCGCCGTCGTTCCCGCCGCGACGCTGGAAAAGGCCGCGCAGCAAGGGGTGGTGATGCTCTCCAGCTCGCAGCCCGTTTACGAAACGGTCAAGCAACTGGTCGCGCTTGGTCTCTGATCCTTGCGAAGGTTTCTGTTCTTAACCTTCGCAAGGGTAATGGAGTATGACGATGCCCGGCTCTTCGCGGCGCGAGTATCACGTCGACCTGCACATTCACACCGTGCTTTCGGCCTGTGCCGAAGTGGAGATGATCCCGCCGCTGATCGTCGAAGAGGCGCTGCACAAAGGCCTGCACGTCATTGCCGTCACCGATCACAATGCTTCGGGCAACGTCACAGCGGTGATGGAGGCGGCCGCGGGGACGGGATTGGCTGTTCTGCCGGGGATGGAGCTGCTCACCCAAGAAGAGGTGGACGTGTTGTGCATCTTCGACACGGTTGAGCAGGCGCAGACGTGGCAGGCCCAGGTCGATGGCTGGCTGCTACCGTTGGACAACGATGCCGAACACTTCGGCCCGCAGTTTCTGGTCGATGCGGCCGGCGACTTTGTAGCGGAAGATGCGCGGATGCGCAAAGTTCCGGCAAAGGTGGGGATCGAAGAAGCCACCCGCGCCGTCCACGCCCTCGGCGGTTTGGTGATTCCCGCCCACGTGGAACGCGACGTCTACGGCCTGCTGTACGTCCTCGGCTTCTGGCCGCCCGACCTGGAGGCCGACGCCGCCGAAGTCTCGCATAACCTGCGCCCCAGCCAGGCTTACGCGCAGTATCCCTCATTGCGCGATATCCCGGTCATCTCCAACTCCGACGCGCACTTCCTGGATTGGATCGGCCACACGCGCACGGTGTTCCGGCTAGAGGCCTCGCCCTCGGTTGCGTCGCTGCGGGCATCGCTGCGGCAGGGTGCGGGACAGGGGTTTTATGTGCCGTAAGCTAAAAATGTGCGCGCAATGTCACTAAACGACATTGTCACTCGCTGCTATAATAGCATTTGGCCTGTAGTGAGTTTGCGGTATACTCAGGCGTGTGAATTTGATTGGAATTATTCGCATCACATTATCGAGGTGAAAACGTATGAGTGTAGCTTTCAACCAACGTGGAGACAAGTTTCCAACTGATTTGGTGGACTTAGCCCCCGAACATAAACTCGTTTTAGATGAAATCCTCGCCGACAACAGAGACAAGCCCGGCGCAACGATGTTGGTCTTGACGTTGGTACAGGAACGACTCGGTTTTGTCTCTTTGGAAATGCAGCAGTATCTCTCTCACGAATTGGGCGTGCCTCTCAGCCACCTGTACGGCGTGCTGACCTTCTACTCGTCCTTCCGCATGCAGCCGATTGGCCGTCACAAGATCAGCATTTGCCTGGGGACGGCGTGCTACGTGCGCGGCGGGATGACGGTGGTGGAGAAGTTCCAGCAGGTGTTGGGCGTCAAGCTCAACGAGACCACGCCCGACAACCGCTTCACGCTGGAAATCTGCCGCTGCGTGGGGGCGTGCTCGCAAGCGCCGGTCGTGATGATTGACGACGACATCGCCGGGCAGGTCAATCCCCAAGACGTCGCCAAGATCCTGCGCAAGTACGAATGATTCCGTTGGCAGCATTTTTACCGCAGAGCACGCAGAGTTTTCATAAATGACCTATCTCCGCGTACTCAGCGAACTCGGCGGTGAATTCTCTCAAGAGAGTTTTACATGACGATTTTCCGCGATCTCTCTCAGCACATTCTCGATATCGCTGAGAACGGCGTCAAAGCCGGCGCGACGTTACTGCACCTTACCATCGAAGAAAACACAGCCGCCGATACCCTGCGCATTGTCGTGCAGGACAACGGCAGCGGGATGAACGCCGAAACCCTGGCGAAGGTGGAAGACCCGTGGTATACCACCCGCACTACCCGCAACGTCGGCCTGGGTATCCCGTTTTTCAAGCAGGCGGCGGAGATGTGTGCGGGGGCGTTCCGCATCACGTCCGAACCGGGCGTGGGCACGACCACCGAAGCCATCTTCCAGCACAGCCACATCGACCGCCCGCCCCTGGGCGACCTGGCGGGGACGCTGCTATGTATGATCGTGGGTTTTGCCGGCGTGGATGTGCTCTACCAACATTGTGTAGACGCCTGTGCGGACACAGCCCGTGCGGACACAGCCCGTGCGGACACGGGACGCAACTTCACCCTGGACACCCGCGAAATCCGCGCCATCCTGGGCGACGACGTTCCCTTCTCCGACCCGGACGTACTGGCTTTCCTCAACGAGAGTTTGCACGAAGGGTTGACATCGTTGCAAGGCGAAACGACTTAACGCCTTTCGTAATTTCTAATTTCTAACTTCTAATTTTTATAGGAGGTCATTGTGAAAAGTCTCGAAGAACTACAAAAAATCAAAGAGCGCGCGTTGCAGCGTCGCAAGCTGGCCGGCGAAGGCGCGCGCGCGCGCATCGTCGTGGCGATGGGGACCACTGGCATCGCCGCCGGCGCCCGCGATACGATGGCGGTTATTTTGAAGGAATTGGAAAAGCGTGGCATCAGCGACGTCGTCGTGACGCAGACTGGCAGCGCGGGTATGAGTACCTACGAACCGGTGGTCCAGGTGCAGGTGGGGAATAGCGAACTCATCACGTATGGCAACGTCGATGCTAACCGCGCGGTAACTTTGATCGAGAAACACGTTCTGGGCGGCGAGGTTGTGGCCGAGTGGCAGGTTAAGTAAGGAGGAGCTATGGCTTATCGCGCCAACATTTTAATCAATAGCGACGCTCCCGGCGCCGAGGCCGTCTATGGCGCGTTCCTGGATGAACTTCAGGAGCTGGCGTTGCGCGACGAGGTGCAGGTGTTGATGACCTCTGGTTTGGGTGGGCAAGGCGTCGCTACGCAGGGCGTGGACGCGATTGTCTACCCCGACAGCGTGCGCTACGTCAACCTGACGCCGGATGACGTCGCCCGCATCACCGAGGAACATCTGCTGAAAGGCCGCCCGATACTGGCCCTCACGCAGGCTGCGCCGGAAGTCGCGCCGCTGCCCCCACCCGCGCCCAAAGAAGTGCGCGTGGTGCTGCGCAACATCGGCAAGATCAACCCTTTCGATATCGAGGACTACATCGCCGAGGACGGCTACGCGGCGCTGGCGAAAGTATTGACCACGATGACGCCGGAGCAGGTACTGGATGTGCTCAAACAATCCGGCCTGCGTGGGCGCGGCGGCGCGGGCTTCCCCACCCATCTCAAATGGACGTTCGCCCGCAACAGCCCCAACAAACCCAAATACCTCATCTGCAACGGCGACGAAGGCGATCCTGGCGCGTTCATGAACCGCAGCGTGCTGGAAGGCGATCCGCACGCCGTCATCGAAGGCATGGCGATTGCCGCTTACGTCATCGGGGCCGAGCAGGGGTATTTCTACGTCCGCGCGGAGTATCCCATTGCTATTCGCACGCTGCGCGCGGCGCTGGAACAGGCGCGCGAGTACGGGTTCATCGGAAAGGATATTTTCGGTACCGGCTTCGACTTTGATCTCGAAATCCGCATGGGCGCAGGCGCGTTCGTCTGCGGTGAGGAGACGGCGTTGATGCGCTCCATCGAAGGGCAGCGAGGTATGCCGACTACACGACCACCATTCCCGGCCGCTTCAGGCCTGTGGGGGCAACCGACCAACATCAACAACGTCGAGACGTACGCCAACGTGCCACAAATCCTCCTCAAGGGCGGCGAGTGGTTCGCTTCGATGGGCACGGAGAAGAGCAAGGGGACCAAGACCTTTGCCATTGCCGGCAAGGTCAAGCACACCGGCCTGATCGAAGTGCCGCTGGGCGTTACTATCCGCGAGATTGTGTACGACATTGGCGGCGGCATCCTCAACGACAAGAAATTCAAGGCCGTGCAAACCGGTGGCCCGATGGGCGGCTGTATTCCCGAACAATACCTGGATCTGCCGGTGGACTACCAATCGCTGGCCTCGGTTGGCTCCATTATGGGATCGGGCGGCTTCGTCATTATGGACGAAGACACCTGCATGGTCGACATTGCACGTTTCTTTATGGATTTCGTCCAGGACGAATCCTGCGGCAAATGCACGCCCTGCCGCGTCGGTACGCGCCGAATGCTGGAGATCCTCAACGACATCTGCGCAGGCCGCGGTCAGCCCGGCGATATTGAATTGTTGGAGGAGATGGGGAAATCCATTATGCACGGGTCGCTTTGTGGTCTGGGGGCCGGCGCGCCGAACCCCGTTCTGAGCACCATCAAGTATTTCCGTCACGAGTACGAGGCGCACATCTACGAGAAGAAGTGCCCGGCGAAGGTCTGTCGCGCACTGATCGAGTACAAAGTCGATCCCGAGCTGTGCATCGGCTGCACGCGCTGCGCCCGCAACTGCCCGGTCGATGCGATTGCCGGCGCTCCGAAGGAAAAACACGTCATCGACCCGACAATCTGCATCCGTTGCGGCATCTGCAAGCAGGTGTGCCCGGTGGCAGCGATTGATGTCTATTAGGGAGTAGGGAGTAGGGAGTAGGCAGGCTGCCTGATTCCTAGCTACCAATCCCCCATCTTAAGGGAGGAAACAGTATGCCAGAAGGTTCAGCCTTGAATGAAATTATACAAAAGTACGAGGGCGACCGCGAGGCGTTGGTGGAGATTCTGCGGGACGTCAGCCAGGCCGCTGGGTACGTTACCCCAGAGGACATGGCGACGATTGCGCAACGGTTGGGTCTGCCTCAAAGCCAGGTGCACAGCGTCGCCAGCTTTTACAGCCTCATCAGTCTCAAGCCGATGGGCAAGCACGTCATCCGCTTCTGCCAGGACGCGCCGTGTCACGTCGCGGGCGGGCGGGAGATCTGGGAGACATTGGAACAGACGTTGGGCATCCCCTTCGGCGCGACAACGGACGACGGACAATGGACGCTGCTGACCACCAGTTGTATCGGCGCGTGTTCGGTCGGCCCGGTGATGATGGTAGATGACGAGGTATACGGCAATCTGACGCCCGACCGGGTCCGTGAGATTGTCGCACAGGTAGGAGGTGGCGCATGATCCGCGCGACGATTTTGGTTTCGGGCGATCCCCAGAGCCTCGGGCGCGGCGCCGAGGATGTCAAATTAGCCATAGAAGCGGAACTCTCGTTCTATGGTCTGGAAAACGAAATTGAGGTGGGCTTTGGCGGCGGGACGACGCGCGCCGAGATGCTGCCCACCGTGAGTATCTATCCGGAAGGCGTGATCTACGGCCCGGTTAAACCGGCGGATGGCGCGCTGATCGTGGAGGAGCACCTCTACAAAGGCCGTGTTGTGGAACATCTGCTTACCCCGCCCGACGCGCTGGTGAGTGGGCGGATGGCATCCTTGCCCGCCGGCAAAGAGGGCAAGCGCTACGCCGAAAAACGCGTGGTGCTGCGGCGTGTGGGCGTGATTGATCCCAATAACATCGAGGACTACGTGGCCCACGATGGCTATTTCGCCCTGGGACAGGCGCTCACCACGATGACGCCGGCGGAAGTCCTGAATGTTGTGCGCGAATCCGGTTTGCAGGGGCGCGGCGGCGCGGGCTTCCCGACGGGTTTGAAATGGTCGTTCGTCGCCAGCCGCCCGGAGGAAGTGCGCTACGTGGTCTGCAACGCCGACGAATCCGAGCCGGGCACGTTCAAGGATCGCATGATCCTCGAAGGCGACCCGCACGCCGTCCTCGAAGGGATGGCGCTGGCCGGGTACGCGGTAGGCGCGCGCGAAGGCTGGATTTACATTCGCGGCGAGTACGTCCTCTCGAAGGAACGGTTGGAGCAGGCGATTCACCAGGCGGAAGAACTCGGCGTGCTGGGCGACGATATTATGGGCAGTGGTTTTTCATTCCATATCCACGTCCATGCAGGCGCGGGAGCCTACGTCTGCGGCGAGGAAACGGCATTATTGGAAAGCATGGAGGGCAAGCGCGGCATCCCGCGCATCCGCCCGCCTTACCCCACCGTCTACGGCTATCACGGTATGCCTACCGTCGTCAACAACGTGGAGACGCTGGCGAACGTACCACCAATTATCCTTAACGGCGCGGCATGGTATCACACGCTAGGAACCAAACGCAGCCCTGGCACGAAAGTATACACGATTATGGGCGACGTGCAGAACACCGGCCTGATCGAGATGCCGATGGGCGTCACGCTGCGCGAAGTGATTGAGATTTACGGCGGCGGCATGAAGGAAGGCAAAACCTTCAAGTGCGCGCAGACCGGCGGCTCATCCGGCAGCATCATCCCGCCGGATTTTCTGGACACGCCGATGGACTATGCCTCGATGGCCGAAAAAGGCGGCGGGTTGGGCAGCGGCGCGTTACTGATTTGTGGACAGGATACGTGCATCGTCGATCTGGCGTCTGTTCTGCTGCGTTTCTTCAAGACCGAGTCGTGCGGCAAGTGTACGCCGTGCCGCATCGGGACGACGCGCTTGCTGGAGACCTTCGACCGGCTGTGCATGGGCCAGGGCAAAGCCGAGGACTTGGCGGCGCTGGAAAGCGTCGCGCAAAATATGTTCAAGACCTCGTTCTGCGGTCTGGGCCAGGCGGCGCCCACCCCGGTCTTGACGGCGCTGCGCTTCTTCCATGACGAAATCGCCGCGCATCTCGATGGCCACTGTCCCGCCGGTGTGTGCCCGATGCAAGCACCGCCCGCAGCGCCTACAACGCGGCACAAGTATATATCGTGAATCAGTAACGAGTAACTGGTAACGGGTAAAGCGTGAAGAGTAAAGAGTAGCCAGTCCTCATTACTCATTTCTAATTTCTCATTTCTAACTACTAATTTCCAGGAGGCATAACACATGGTTCATATAACCATTAATGATAAATCCATAGAAGTCCCTGCGGGCGTTACCGTGTTGACAGCGGCCCGGCAGGTGGGTATCGAAATCCCGACCTTGTGCGATCATCCCGACCTCACCCCCACCGGCGCATGCCGCCTGTGCGTGGTCGAGGTGGAGGGGATGCGCGGCCCGGCGACGGCGTGTACCCTGCCGGTGAACGACGGGATGGTTGTCCACACCCACACGGAGCAGGTCGATACCTTGCGCCGGTTCGTGCTCTCGATGCTGCTCACCGATCATCCCAACGATTGTATGAAGTGCGAGGTGGACGGGAACTGCGAGTTGCAGCGTTGGGTCTACGAGTACGACGTGGAATGGCCGGAGCACAGTGGCGCGCGTCACAACCGCCCGATTGATTCTGACCCCAATCCCGTCGTGTTCGTGGATATGAACAAGTGCATCCTCTGTGGGCGCTGCGTGCGCGCCTGCGCGGAAATTCAGAGTTGCGATGTGTGGAACTTCTCCGAACGCGGCTTCGACACGCTTATCGTGGCAGGCGCGAACCAGACGATGCTCGACGCGGGCTGCGAATCGTGCGGCAACTGTGTGGCCTACTGCCCCGTCGGCGCGCTGTTCGACAAGCCTGCCGTGGGCTGGGGGCGCGAGGCGTACCAAAAGAAGGTCCGCACCACCTGTAACTACTGCGGCGTCGGCTGCCAGTTCGACCTCAACGTTAAAGATGGCAAGATCACACGCGTCACCTCCACACCAGAAGCGCCGGTCAATGGCCTTTCCCTGTGCGTCAAGGGCCGCTACGGGTGGGATTACGTCCAGCGCGACGACCGTCTGACCGCCCCGCTCATCCGCGACGAGAGCGTGACCGAGGGCCGATGGCCCGGTTTCCGCGAGACAAGCTGGGACGAGGCGCTCGATCTGGTTGCGGAGAAGCTCACGTATTACCGCGATACTTTCGGGCCGGACAGCGTCGGCTATCTGAGTTCGGCCAAGTGTACGAACGAAGAAAACTACCTGGTGCAGAAAATCGCCCGCGCCATCGGCAAGACCAACAACGTCGATCACTGCGCGCGTCTGTGCCACGCCTCCACCGTCGCCGGGCTGGCGACCGCGCTGGGCAGCGGTGCAATGACGAACTCCATCGAAGATTCCACGATGCAGAGCAAGGTGCTCTTCGTCATCGGCTCCAACACTACCGAGCAGCACCCGGTTATTGGCACAAAGATGCGCAAGGCTGTGCGTGAGAACGGGACGAAGATTATCGTCGCCGACCCGCGTCGCATCAGCCTGACGCGCCTGCCGGGCTGTCTGCACTTGCAGCAGCGCCCCGGCACCGATATTGCGCTCGTCAACGGCCTGATGCGCGAGATTCTGGTGCATGGATGGGAAGACAAAGCCTACATTGAGGCGCGCACCGAGGGCTTCGAGGAACTCAAAGAAGCGGTGATGAAGTACACGCTGGAGAAAACTGAGGAAATCACCGGCGTGCCCGCCGCGAAGATCGCGGAAGCGGCGCGCATCCTGGGCGAGAACAAACCCGGCGCGGTCTTCTGGTCGATGGGCATCACCCAGCACACCACCGGCGTTTACAACGTGATGTCGCTGGCGAATATGCAAATGCTCCTGGGCAACCTGGGCGTGGCTGGCGGCGGTGTGAACCCGCTGCGCGGGCAGAACAACGTGCAGGGCGCGTGCGACCTGGGAGCGCTGTCCAACGTCTATCCCGGCTACCAGGCGGTCACCAATCCAGACCTCAAGGCTAAGTTCGAGGAAGCGTGGGGCGTTGAAGGGCTCTCCGACAAGGTGGGGCTTACCGTCGTCGAGCAGATAAACGCGGCCCATGAAGGCAAGGTGAAGGCATTGTTCATCATGGCCGAGAATCCGATGATGTCCGACCCCGACCTGAACCACGTCCGCGAAGCGTTGGAGACGGTGGATTTCCTGGTGGTGCAGGAAATCTTTATGACCGAGACGGGCAAATTCGCGGATGTAATCCTGCCAGGCCAGTCGTTCGCCGAGAAAGAGGGAACCTACACCAATACCGAGCGGCGCATCCAACCCATTCACAAGGCGGTGGAAGGCCCCGGTGTGTCCCGCCCCGACTGGGAAATTCTGTGTGATCTGGGGACGCGTATGGGCTATCCAATGCAGTATGCCAGCCCGGCAGAAATTATGGATGAAGTTGCTTCGGTGACGCCGATCTATGCCGGCGTTCGCTACTGGCGATTGGAGGCCGGTGAGCAGTTGTGCTGGCCGGTCAAGGGCGACGATCACCCCGGCACACCAATCCTGCACGTGGGGCAGTTCTCGCGGGGCAAGGGCCTCTTCAAGGGAATTGACCACATCGAGCCGCACGAAGCGCCCGACGACGAATATCCCTTCACCATGACCTCAGGCCGCGTACTCTATCACTGGCATGGCGGCGAGCAGACGCGCCGCTCGGAGAGCCTGATGACGCTCTATCCGGAGCCGCTCGTCGAGATCAACCCGGCGGACGCTTCACGCATGGGCATCGTCGAGAGCGACTTGCTCAAAGTGGCCTCACGGCGTGGCGAATTCTATGCCAAGGCGCAGGTGACAGAGCGCGTGGAGCCGGGCATCATCTTCGGCACCTTCCACTTCCCGAAGGGGAACGTCAACTGGGCCACCGGCGCGTTCCTCGATCCCATCGCCAAGATTCCAGAATATAAGGTGACGGCGGTAAAGGTAGAGAAGGCGTAGGCCATTCTTCCCCAAATAAAAACGCCCCTGGTCATCCCAGGGGCGTTTGCTTTTGCTGAATTGCCGAATCGCGCTTACGCCTACTTTTTCTGCCCGCGCAGATAGATGAACCAGTAGACGACGGCAACCATAACCACGCCGCCGATGATATTGCCGATCGTCACAGGGAGCAGGTTCTTGAGCAAGAAATTGCCCCAGGTCAGCGCACCGTAGTCGGCCGCTGTTTTACCGATCTGCGTCCAGAAACCGGCGTTGGCGCCAGCCTTCACAAAGAGGCCAATTGGCACGAAGTACATGTTGGCGACACTGTGCTCAAATCCCGCCGCCACGAAGCCGGCGATGGGGAAGATGATGGCGAGGATTTTGTCCGTGGTGGTGCGGGCCGAGAAGCACAGCCAGACCGCCATACACACCATCGCGTTACACATCATACCAAGCGCAACCGCTGGAATGAATTCCAGGTTGCATTTGCCGTTAGCGATGTTGAGCGCCGTCAAGCCCACCGCGCCGCCGCCAAACGTCCACTGCTTGCTGAAGAACACCACCGCCGCGGTTGCCACCGAGCCGACGAAGTTGCCGGCGTAGACGATACCCCAGTTGCGCAGCATTTGCGTGAACGTGATTTTCTTGTTGACCCAGGCCATCGCAATCAGGTTGTTGCCGGTAAACAGTTCTGCTCCGCCGACGATGACGAGGATAAGGCCGAGGCAGAAGACCAGCCCACCGAGCAGCCGTTGAATCCCGTAGGGGACGGGATTTGCGCCGCTGCCGAGGCCGGCCAGCACGGTAGTGCAGAAGATGGCGCCCAGGCCGATGAAGGCCCCGGCCAAAATCGCCAACGCGAACAACTGTAGTGCGTCGCCGGTGGCCTTTTTTACGCCCACTGCCTCAGCTTTGGCAGCCATTTCCGCCGGTAAAAGGGAGTCTAGCTTAATTTCGGGTACAGGTACTGATGAATTCGCCATGTGTATTTCCTCCTTGAAGATAAAAGATTAGAAACCCAACACTTTGATTGTATCAAAATCAGAAAAAAAGCCAAGTCGCTGCGAAAGTGGTACAATAGCCTTTATGAAGGGCATTGCGTGGAGCGGAATCGTTCTGGCTGGCGGGAGCAGCAACCGAATGGGCATGGATAAGCGTTTCCTGACGATTCATGCGCAACCGTTGGTTGTCTGGGTAGTAGAGCGTCTGCGTGCTTTGGTGGATGAAGTGATCGTGGCAGCCCTCGACCCCACAGAGCTTGACGGCATTGGGGTGCGTGTGGTAACAGATGTTTATCCAGGCAGGGGAGTTCTCGCTGGAGTGCACGCCGGTTTGAAAGCCGCACACGGGGAATGGGCTTTTGTTGTAGCCGGGGATATGCCATTCCTCAACCCCACTCTGGTACAGGCGATGATGGACTTGACGCAAGATGGCAAGGCCGACATTATCATGCCGCAATGGCAAGGTAATTTGGAACCGCTCCACGCGCTTTACCGTCCCTCTGTCTGCGCTCCCGCCGCCGAGGCCGCGCTCCAGGCGGGCAAACGGCGCATTGTTGCTTTTTATCCTGACGTGCGTGTCCACATCATTCCACAGGACGATATAGCTCGTTGGGATCCAGATGGGCACTCTTTCTTCAACGTCAACACGCCAGAGGACTGGCAAATGGCCATGGAATTACTTGAGAGGTAGAACAGAAATGTGAAGAGTGAGCAATTCCCCTATCTCCAATCTCTCAATCTCCAATTCCCAATCTCTCTGGATGTGTGTGAATGACCATCCGCTGGCCCCGCAAATACCCTACCGTCGTGATGCCCAAGGCCTCGGCTAGATGGACCGCAGTGGATGTGACTGCCCGCAAAGTTGCCGCGATCGGGATGCCCATGCGCGCCGCTTTGCTGACCATTTCTGAAGAGAGACGCCCGGTGGTCAATAGCACATCGCCCGCAGTGGCATGATCTTCCAAAAGGCAGAAGCCCAGCAGCTTGTCGAGCGTGTTGTGACGACCTACGTCGGTCATCATAGCGATCACGTCGCCGGGGGGCGTGAAAAGTGCGCTGGTATGGATGCCATGACTGTGGGGATTGCGCGCGGTGGCATCCTGCAGGACCTGCGCCATCTCGAAGAGGCGCACAGGGGAAAGGATAGGCTGCAGGGGCAACGGCGAGGGAGGCGCGTACAAATCCCCCAACACCACGCCGCGCCCGCAGCCGGATGTGAGGAGGGCATTATGAGCAGCGAGACGCGGCTCCACGCTGGCTTTGTTGTTGGCCAACCAAACATCAGCGCAGGTTTCACCTTCGGAAAAATGTAATTTGGCAATGTCTGTTGGCGCGTCAATGATACCAGCGTAGGCCAAAAAACCAACCACCAGGGCCTTCCGGTCCGGCGGCGAAGCCATCAAACGCACCAACGATCGGCCGTTGACGTAAATGCAAAATTCCTCTTCGCCGGGCAGTGTATATGTTTGTTCAGTAACTTCACCCTGGCGCCAGATATGAACAGGATATTCAAAATTGTTAGACATAGATCCTCTCGTCTTTAATTTGACAAACCCATAAGATAGACCATTATACTCATAGTATCAGCAGGAACAACCATAATGACCAGTAACCAAAGAGAAAGATCCTTTTCCAACGTTATCGGTTTCGACGACGCCCCGTTCACGCCGGAGCACACCGCCCCGGTGAAGGTGGTGGGGACCGTGTACGCACGCCAACGTCTGACCGGTGTCCTCGTTGGGGACGTGCTCAAGGACGGTGACGATGCGGCAGAGGCGCTGGCGCGCCTTGTCGCCGAGTCCAAATTCGCCGGAAACCTGCACCTGGTGATGCTGCAAGGCATTGCCTTGGGCGGTTTTAACGTGGTGGACGTCTTCGCCTTGCACGCGCTGCTCGACCTGCCCATCCTGGTTGTTTCGCGCCGTGCGCCGGACATGGAGGCCATCCGTGACGCGCTGCTCACGCAGATCCCGAACGGCGCGCAGAAATGGGCCGTCATCGAGCGCTTGGGACCGATGGAGGCCCTGCGCCACGTCTACGTGCAGCGCGTCGGCCTGAGCCTGTCCCAGGCTGACGCCGTGCTCAAGCAATTCACCGTTGAAGGCCACATCCCGGAGCCGCTGCGCGCCGCGCATCTCATCGCGGGCGCGCTGGTGAATGGGGAAAGTCGCGGGCGGGTGTGAATGTACTTTCCCAGACCTGACAGGTCTGGCGTGTTTGTGGTACAATGTCTCTATGGAAGGCAACAACAACCGGACTTTAGTCGTCGGATTCGGCAACCTCTACCGTCGCGACGATGGTGTGGCACGCTTTGTCGCCAACAGGCTACTCGAACGTCTGGGGCGCGAGCCGCTGGACGCACTCGACGACGGGTTCGAGGCGCTGGGGCACGTGGTGGACGTGGTGGTGTTGCACCAGCTTGTGCCGGAGTTGGCCGAAACTGTGAAGGACTACGCTCTCGTCATTTTCGTGGATGTGCACGTCGGCGCGACAATACCTGAGCCGCTTCACGAAGAACGGTTGGAAATCTCCTATCGCACGCCCTTTGTCTACCACCAGACGCATCCCTCGACCGTGCTGGCTCTCACGCAGCAAATGTACGATGTGACGCCGGAGGCCGTGCTGCTCTCCATCGTCGGCCACGACTTCGACTTCGGCGAAGGATTGTCCCCGGAGACTGCGGCGCTGGTCGAACCGGCCGTCGAACGCATTCTGGCCCGCGTGGCGGCATTGCAAATGACATAAGCTACCGTTTCCTGTTACTTTTTTTCTCCGGCTGCGACATGGTTTATACGTGTGTCGTGCGAATGATTTTCACCGCAGAGCACGCGGAGAGCGCAGAATATATGTGTTTTTCTCTGTGAGCTCTGTGTTCTCTGCGGCCATTTTCGAGGAGGATAACCTATGAAAAGCCATTCTAGTCCCATAGTACGTTTGACCTTGATCACGCTGGCATTGATCCTGGTCCTGGGTTGCCAATTTTTATTTCCGACAGCACAGCCATCCCCTCCCCCTGAAG
>Ga0209614_1002065_pt1 | contig 13806 bp, 12 predicted proteins | sample BlaSprsedimmetaG_FD_185484 | JGI IMG/M metagenome (GOLD analysis project Ga0209614, IMG submission 185484) | Hot spring sediment bacterial and archeal communities from California, USA to study Microbial Dark Matter (Phase II) - Blank Spring... ... | reverse complement strand
ATGGCAGTAAAGTCCGTTTTAGATTTCGTGGGAAATACGCCGCTCATCCAACTGAACAGCCCAGAAGGCGTATTCAGCACCTTCAAACCAAACCTCTACGCAAAGGTGGAATACGTTAACCCCAGCGGAAGCATAAAAGACCGAATAGCCAAATACATGATCGAACAAGCCGAAAAACGCGGCGAACTAAAACCCGGATACACAATCGTCGAAGGCACAAGCGGCAACACAGGAATAGCCTTCTCTATGGCAGGAGCAGCCAAAGGATACAAAGTAGTCATCGTCATGTGCGAAACCATGACCGAGGAAAGACGCAATTTTATGCGCGCCTACGGCGCAGAAGTGGTATCCACCCCCGCAGATCAGGGACTGAAAGGAGCAGTCAACAAAGCAAAGGAACTGGCTAAACAGTCAAGCTGGTGGATGCCAGCCCAATTCGACAACTACGACAACGTGGAAGCCCACAGGATAATAATGGGCAAAGAAATCATTGAGCAAGTTCCGAACGGACAGGTTGACGCCTTCGTGGCTGGGGTGGGCACAGGAGGCACACTCATGGGAGTTGCTAAAGCCCTGAAAGAAATAAACCCTGACGTGAAGATAGTGGCGGCTCAGCCAGCAGGCTCACAAGAACTTACGGGCGGAAAAGTGGGTAATCATAGAATAGACGGCATCGGAGACGGCTTCATTCCAAGCATCGTGGATCAATCCCTTATTGATGAGGTAATAAACATTAAAGACGAAGATGCAGTGAGTTGGAGCCGACTGCTGGCAAGAGAGAAGGGACTCTTTGCAGGCATATCTTCAGGCGCTAATGTAGACGCAGCGGTACAACTTGCAAGAAGGATGAAGAAAGGACAAAACGTTGTCACAGTTTTACCTGACAGCCAAGACCGATACGCAAGCCTCGGAATCTTCACAGACAAGAAAGCCAAAGAAATCCACGTTCCAAAAACGTTTGCACCCTAGCCTCAACAAACAGTTTACCCTTAAACATACATGCAATATTGCCCTAGAAATTTTTACATATAATGCACTTGAAATCTCACAAAAGAAAAAAAGGGAAGAGGAGAGAAGATTGCTACTTCTCTTTTGCCATGGCAAGAACTGATTTGATTGATATTATCACAGCCGCTGGCGCCGCGAAAGCCACAATGTATGATAGGATGGCGGAAGCCCAGAAGAAGAGCAGAGGATGAAGGTACCACACTCCTGCCCACACGTTTGCAGCAGATGCCACTAACAGCGCAATGGTTGCGATAAGGAACGCAGTCACTTCTTTTCTGGTGATGCTTGTAAGCCCAATAATGACTCCTAAGATCAACATGACAAACAGGACATATCCATCGCTCGTTTTGACGTTATCAGCCCAGTTATGCGGAGGATCCGCCGGCATGGTCGCATACGAGTCATATGCCATGAAGCCGAGAATAAGTCCAGCTAAGATCGCCACTACGACGAAGATGATGAAAGCCCATCGTGCAATTTCCTGCATATCTATTTTTTATCCCCAAAAGCTTAAGGTATCTTCGCTAACCCATTATAAACTTTGTGTGTATGTATTGAAGAAGCAAAAAGGAGCCTCAAAAAACGTTGGATAATGCTTTGGTTCCCACTCCGAGGCGTAGGGCGTGTTTTCGGCGCGTCTATTTCCATGTCTCCAGAGCCGCTTGCAGTTCTTTATGAGATTTAGCATACTCCTTCAGGGATACGCCCTGCAGAGTCGCGTCCACCGCTTGCCTCATAGCCGTGGCGCCGGAAACGGTTCCGTCACTATGTCCATGGATTCCGCCTCCCGCCTGAATCACGAAATCCTTCCCAAAGAACTTCATTAAAGCGGGAACCAGACTGGGATAGAGTCCGCCAGAAGCAACAGGCAGCACCTTCTTTAAGCCACCCATTTCGGCGATGATTGCCTCCGTGTTCTCCGAAACCTCCTCTCGGCTCTCAGACATTTTCCCCACAACTGTGCCCACGTGAAGCTGATCCACGCCAATGATTCGGGAAACTTTTGCGATAACCGTCATCGAAATTCCATGTTTAGCGTTCTTTGTGAATGCTGCGTGCCCAGCCCTGTGGGCGTGAATCACTAAACCAAAATCCTGTTCACGCACTGTCTGCAGCGCAGAGAACCCGCAGGTGAGAATGTCAATCATCAGGTATCTTCCGCCATGGTCTTGGATAAACTGTGCCCGCTTCAGCATCTCTTCTGTTTCTGAAGTGATGTTAGCCATGTACACCTTCTTTTCTCCAGTTTCCTCTTCAGCGCGGTCCCGCATCTCAAGAGTCGCCACAACACGGTCATCGAAGGGGTTGAAGCGTTGACTGCTAAGGTTCTCGTCGTCCTTCACGATGTCACATCCGCCAGCCCAAGCGTCGTAGGCTACTTTTGCATGATCTTTTGTCTCTAAACCTAGCTTCGGCTTGATGATTGTCCCAACTAAGGGCCTATCCTTGACCCCCAACAGTTCGCGGACCCCACCGATACCATACTTGGGACCCCTGAAGCTGCGGACAAGTTCCCTTGGCAAATGGATGTCGTTGAGTCTCAGGTTCTTGAGTGCCCCCAATCCGAAGACGTTTCCAGCCACGCTGCTCAAGATGTTTGGCATGTTGCCGTGTTCAAATAGCTCAATTGGGTAAGCTATGCGGATGTTGTTTCCGTCTATGCTGAATACGTGGGCGGCAAGCTTTTCCACGTAAGGCTTTATTGTGGTAAGTTCTGTCCATGTTCCCACAGAACTCTCAGCGGCAACTCCGCCAGCCGCCTCTTTTAAGCTGATGTCCTCTGGTTCAACATAGAAGTCGCAGATTACATCAGTTGTTTTTGGCTTGTAGGAGAAATCAACAAAATCGGCGTATCTCAATCTTAATCAACAACCATTCTTATTACTACTATTCAACTAATATTATAATTGTTAGGATGCTATAGATTAACTGTTGTGGAATACTATGGAACTCAGGGTTAAGCTTCTGGGAATAAGGTCGGGCGGAAAACAGATAATTGTGATAGATGACGAGTATGCAAGCCGCCTAGGAATTCACTCCTCTGACAGAGTTGAAATAACATACAAGCAACAAAGCGTAATCGCCATCGCCAACGTAGCCACAGACTTTCCTAAAAAAACGTTGGGAATCTACGAAGAGGTTCAGGAGAAACTGAAAGCCCAAGAAGGAGAAATGGTGCAAATTCGACCCGCTGAAAGACCTGAATCCCTTGCATACATCCGCAACAAGCTTATTGGACGGAAGCTTCTGGCTCCAGAAATCAAGATGATAATAAAGGATGTGGTAGAAAGGCGTCTGAGCGACGTTGAATTAGCCTCATTTGTCACCAGCCTCTACATTCGCGGCACCAGCATGGACGAAGTGGAAGCACTGACAAAGGCTATGGTTGAAACAGGACAAACCCTAGACTTCGACAAAAAGCCCATCTTGGACAAACATAGCATAGGCGGAGTGCCCGGAGACAAAACCACCCTGCTTGTGATTCCCATAGTTTCAGCCGCAGGATTCACTATTCCCAAAACGTCCTCTCGGGCGATAACTTCTCCGGCGGGGACAGCAGACAGAATGGAGGTCCTGTGCCCTGTTGACCTGACCATTGACGAGATGAGGGACACGGTAAAAAAAACTAATTCTTGCATAGCTTGGGGTGGAACGCTTGAGCTTGCTCCGGCGGACGACCTTCTCATACAAGTGGAGTATCCTCTCTCTATCGACCCGCTTCTTTTGCCGTCCATTATGAGCAAGAAGAAGGCGATAGGCGCAGACTATGTTGTGATAGACATACCTACAGGAAGAGGCGCAAAGATCAAGACTATCGGGGAAGCCCATGCTCTAGCACAAGAGTTCATAGAATTAGGCAAAAGATTGGATATGCATATTCAGTGCGCAGTAACTTTTGGCGAACAACCCATAGGATATGGTATAGGACCTGCTCTTGAGGCACGGGAGGCGCTTTCGGCGCTGATGGGTAAAGGTCCCATAGACTTGGTGAATAAGGCGGTTAGTTTGGCGAGTTTACTGTTTGAGATGATGGGGGTCAAAGATGGCATCCGAAAAGCAAAAGACATACTAGAATCAGGTGAAGCCGAGAAAAAGTTCAGAGAGATAATTGCTGCACAAGGCGGCGACCCTGATGTACAACCTGAGGACATAGAGGTTGGAAACGAAACAGTTGTGATCCGTGCAGAGGAGAAGGGGCGGATTCAGTGGATCAACAACAGGGCTATGGCGCAGATAGCGAGAACGGCTGGGGCTCCCAAAACTCGGGGCGCAGGAGTTCTGTTGAGCAAGAAGCTTGGAGACAAAGTTACAAAAGGAGACATATTGTATACAATCTTTTCTGGAAGTACACAAAAAATTGAGTCAGCAGTTACGTTAGCTGAGGACCTTAATCCCATCGGAATAACTGAGAAGTTCGGCGAGAAAATGCTGGTTGACCGCATCCCCACAAAGAAGATTTCACACGAGAAGCCTTTCATTCTGGAACGATAAGCAACTCAGATTTATGATTGTGGTGGAGATGGCTGAAGCAGTTATCTTTGACTGGGACGGAACCCTAGCGGACACTAAGAAGGCTGTGGTTCAGTCCTTCCAGAAGGTTTTGGGCGAGGCTGGTTGCCGGGTTAGCGACGAGTTTATAGAGAGGCGGATTGGCATTGGAACAAAGAAGACATTCATAGAAGCCTTCAGAGAGTGCCACATGAGGCTGGATGTTTCGACTCTGGAAAGGCTTGCTCAAGAAAAGGTCAGGATTCAGGTAGGCCTCGTAGATATTGTGAATCTATTTGATGGAGTCACTGAACTTTTGGAGGCGCTGCAGGGGAGAGTCATGATTGCGTTGGCGACTATGAGTGGCAGAAAAGTTGTTGACAAGTTGCTTCCAGAGAGGAGAGTTGAAGGGTATTTTGATGTTGTGGTCACGGCGGATGAGGTTGTTAATCCGAAACCTGACCCTGAAGTTTTTCTTGTTTCTGCATCGAAGTTGGGGGTCAAGCCGGAAGATTGTGTGGTTGTGGAGGATTCCGTTTTTGGGGTGAGGGCTGCTAAAGCGGCAGGGATGATGTGCATAGCGGTGTCTTCGGGAGTCTACGGCAGAGAAGAACTTGAGGAGGAGAAGCCAGATTTGACGATTGGTTCTCTCGTTGAAAAAGACAGGGTGCTAAGCTTCATTTTTGGTAGCGTATGATGCAGATATTGGGTTTAGTAAATTATAGAGCTGACGTTCTGTTATAACGAGTCAATATGACATACGTCATTCTTATATACAATCCATACTCACAAGTTAATGGGTGAAGGAAACCTTGGTTCTTCCATGCGAAGTTGCAGTTAAATCGGTTATTCCAGCCATTCGGTCAGCCATAGCAAGGGAGCTGACGGAATCGTATGGACTCAAACAAACAGATGTGGCTGAGCTGCTAGGCGTCACCCAAACAGCCGTAAGCAAATACGCAAGCCACTGCAGAGGCGCAATTTTTGAGGTTACAGATGTTGAGGGCGTTAAGCCAATCCTCAAGGAAACTGTTTCTTCGTTGGCTAACGGCGAGATGGACAAGTATAAGCTTGCAGAAAAGCTGTGCACCGTCTGCGGAATAATCAGACAAAGCGGACTGATGTGCATACTGTGCAGGGTCTCCGACCCAGACATAGACAACAGCAAATGTGTTGTATGTTGTCCAAACGGTAACAGTACAAGAATCTACAAGCCAAAAAAGAAATGAGGGCGTTTAGATAAGCAGCCTAGAATGGTTTAGCTGGATTTTTTCGCGGCTTTCTTTGTGCTTTTCTTTGCGGCTTTTTTCACAGTTTTCTTCTCTGGTTTCTTCTCGGTCTTGGCGGTTTTCTTTTCTGCCTTCTTTTTTGTTGTCTTTGCCTTCTTTTTAGTTTCCTTCTTGGATTCTGCGGCAGCTCCCGGTTTTTTGAAGGTTTCAACAAATTTGACTGTTGTTATTTCCGGAAGGAATCTCTGTACGTCTAGGGCGATTCCTCTTTTTGCCAGCTGTATCCCCTCCACGTAAAGGGCTTCGGCAGGCATATCCACTGTAACCTCAGTTTTTTCAACCTCGAAGGTAAACTTCTCAACCTCAATAACAGGTATTCGACGATGGATAAGGGCAGAAATTTTTTCATTGTCAGTTTTAAGTTGCTTCTGGACAGTAACCTCGTAAACTAGGGTTTTTCCAGCCAACGGCGGATTAAAGTCAAGGGTCACCCGCCCAGAGCCGATTATTCGTACAGTGGCGAGTTTCTTGTCAAACTCGATTTGTTCTCCCAGTCTAGGGGTTATTCCCCGTGCTGCCAGCCGCCTGAGGGGAACAAGCTTCACTTTTTCTGGGTCCCGTTGTCCGAATGCTTTCTCTGGTGGAACTTCAACGGTTTCGCTTTTTCCGATTTTGAATGTGGTTAGGGCTTCGTCTAGGGCTTTCAGCACCCATCCTTCCCCGACCACCACGAGTCTTGGCTCATAGATTTCTCCCTCTTTGTAGAGCTTCTTCTCTTTCGCGGTTTCCTCGGAGGTGGTGTCGAAAACCTCTCCTGTCTCCTTAACTTTTCCAGTGTAATCAACAAGGATGAAGTCACTTTTCTGAATGGGCACACATATCCTTCCTTAATCACTAAACTTCTCTGCTGATTTCTAGCCTCCAACACTATTCATAAAGGTTACGTATCCACAAAACCAATTGCCTTTTTTCTGTGCACCCAGATTGAAATAGGTATTATCGTAACGACAGAAAGGGTTGGAAGCACAATACACATGATTGAATTCGGCTCTGCCCCAGCAGCCGTAGATGCTTGACCGTTTGACGTGTTAATCGTATCTACATTAGGGATCTGACTGGTTAATGTTCCAACCGTGCTCATGTCTGCAGTGGGTACTCCTTCTGGCGGAGGCAATGTTGACCATGCTTCTTGGATACTTCTGACTTCTTTAGTGTCTGCCCAAACGTCAACTGCTATACCGTAGAGGTGACCATACCACTTTGTCTAATGCAACACCAACTCGCCAAACAGGATAAAGCATCAACGGGTCTTCATTGCGCGTCTCATTTGCCCCTAGAGAGCCGTCAAAAATTAAGGATGCCCAGCGTATGTTTGATTTATTCAAATTCTGTGCGTCGAATGCGTAGGCGGCAAGCTTTGTGGAGGCGTAATTCTTTGCAGTTTCAAGTGTGATAGCTGCGGCTTCTTCTTTGGAAAGGTTTACGCTTGTGCTGCCGATGTTGTAGAGGTGCCAGTTGTCGACAAAGCAGGTCAAGAAGCCATTTTTGAAGCCTAAAGCTATAAACTTGGATGGAGCTACTGCGTTGTTGGATGTGTATGTCCACTTTAAGGTGGTGTAACCGTTGTTGGTTATCGCTTCGAGTTGGGTGTTTCCTGATGTTTTTGTGACGTTCGTGCCGGCGTCCACGTTATCCAGCGTAGAACTCAACTCTCCATAAAGGGAATCCGAAGTGTATGCTTGGTAGTTCGCGAGGAAGTTCTTAGCCAATTCGATAGGATTAGCCGCGGCTTCGCTCATGTGTGGCGAGCCTTCAGTTTCAAGTATATGCATCATCTGCAGACGGGAATTTGCAAATGTGCAGAGCGTCTTTACTTTGCTTTCTTCAGAGGTGAGCTCGTAGCCCACATCTTTTTGAGGAACGACGCCAAGATATGAAGAATTGTAGTTTTGAGGGTACTCTTTTGTGGTCACAGCATATTTTGTAACGTCAAGACCCACTACAGCATTCAAGATTGTTAGCCCATTTTCCGCTACTGCCTCCTCTGCAGCATAAACCGTGGACGGCGGAAATGAATAAAGGCAGGTAACTGATAACAAAGAAAACAGAACCACGGAAAGCAGAAAACGTCCTTTTTCATGTTTTGTCATTTTTTTATCTCTCCATTGTTTTGGAAGACCTGTTTAGTTTTTTGGCCAGTTGCCTTCTGCAGACTGTTATTGCCGCTGTCGTTGCAACTAATAGGGGTAGGATAGCCCATGAGGGAAACTCTGGAATGTACCCGATTGGGGTGTATTGCTCGTTTGCGGCGCTTGGCGCGAAAAAACCGGGCTGGTCGTAGGTGTGACCTCCAATCACGTAGATGATATCGTTTATAACTGCAACGCCAAAATTGTAGCGCCTTGAAGATAAATCAGCGGCAGCTGTCCACTCGTCCTTTTCAGGCTCATAAACTTGATTTGAGTACAACGGAGCGCTCTGATTCAATGCCAAAGGCATGCTAATAACGTAGATTCGTTTAGGAGCCAAAACGCCAGAGGTTACCGCGGCGGCGCCACCACCAACACCTGATGGCGGCGGGGTGCCATAACTCCATGTGTCCGTTTCAGTGTCATATATCTGATTGTGGTTATAATGTTGATCTTCTGAAACGCCGCCAATAACAATTATCTTGTTGTCAAATACGGCTGAAGCACAGCCACCAACGAAGGTTGTACCCTTCGACGAGGGTGTTTTAGTGGTCCATGTATCCGTTGCTGGGTCATAAACCTCGTTAAGAGTTGTTGGGTCATAAACTTCGTTAAGTGTGGTATTTGGGTATCCGCCTATCAGGTAGATTTTGTCGTCTACAACATTTGCCGTTAGCCAGCCTCTAGCTGTGAGCATAGATGTTTTGGTTTCCCACGTATCCATTGCAGGGTCGTAGACTTCATTTACTCCTGTGTAGCCGTCGCTTGTTTTCCCGCCTATACAGTAGATTTTGCCTTGGTAAGTAGCTGTTGCGAAAACGATTCTGGGAGTAGGCATAGATGTCTTGAATGTCCACATGTCTGTTTCTGGATCATATTCTTCGTTTGTACCTAAATAGCCTCCAATGTCTCTGTTACCTAAAACAGCGTGGCCACCAATACTGGGGGCGAATCCGCTTGCGTTGGAGCCGCCGATTGCATAGATTTTGCCGTTTACCGCAGCAACGCCCAAGCCGCTTCTTGCCACATGCATCGGCGCCTTTGACGACCAAGAATCTTCGGTTGCGCTGACAAGAGGAACATGGAAGGTCAACAGAATAAGGGAAAAAACCAACAAAAACGTAATGCTTGCTTTGGTTTTTGTATTTAAATTCATAACAATTTAGTTATGTGGTACCTATACCGTAAAAGGTTTTCTGTCAAACTTTATTGACTAGACTTGGTCAAACTTTATTAACTAAAAAATCATGTAAAAAGTTCATTTCTGTGAATCCTATTTGCACTAAAGCGTGTGAAACTGCAGTGATCTTCACTCAGAACCAGTGAAACCTTAGTGTCTTCCTTTGTGTCTGGAGTTTCGTTCTTGCCTGTTTCGTTGCTGTCTCCAGTCTCTTTTTCTCTGCGTTTCTATCCGTTCTCTAGAGAATTCATAGTGCTTGGAGCTATGCGTTCTATACTCGTCTAATGTTTTGTAGAAGCTTGAGTAGCTTATCTCTTCCTTAGAAAGCGACGTCAGAAGCTCATTCAACTCGGTTCTGGTTTCTGGCGAACTTATTTTATCCCATGTCTCAGAATAAGCCATATACGCCGCGTGGAATTTAAAATCAGATGGGTCGTCAATCAACAGTTTTGTTGCTTCTTCGGTTGAGGTCTTCCTTTCCACAGTCATTAATCTCTATACCCTGTAACTGGAATGAAATACTACACACACCGACACTATAAATGTTTTACCTAAACACAACCATGAGGCAACATCATTTGTGGCGACAAAACTAAACTCCCTTTTCTCCACCGCAGAAACGAGTTACATACTCCAGCGCCAACTGAGAGGCGTTCTCCAACTCCCGTTTTGGTATGCCGGGAACCCCACAAACCACTACTGTAACGTTTTCTGTTTTCTCAGTCACCTTCGTGTTGTCAGCGTCCCGATAGGGATAGACTGCTATCAGCTTCTCTTCGTCGGCGACAACTATTTCTCCCCCATTCAGAATCAGCGGTTTCTCCATCCCAATTCCAATAAATCGCTCGCCTTCTTCTGCAAACCTCATCAGAAGGTCGCCCTCCAGTTTATCGGCGTCAAAGGTTGCTAGGGCGATTCTGCTCTTGATGGAGGCTAGATTGTAGGAGTCAACAAGAGTGTTTATGCATGGAAGAGTTTTCCCTGCGATGATTCTCCGAATCAGTGCCTCTGCTGCTGGGCGGATTTTTGTTGGGTCTATTTTTATGCTCCAGAAAAAGTCTCTGTAAGCCCTGAAGATGGGTTGATCCTTCACTGAGTCTAGGCTGTAGTCGTCTCTAACCTGCCTCATCACTTCCACCTTGAAGTTTTCCAGTTCAGCGTCTCTCTTCTGAACATGCACACCCTTAATGTTGAGCGTGAGAACATTTAGTTCTGGAAAACAAGCTTTAAGTTTAGAGTCGATTTTCAGGTTCATGGCTCCATCATACCCGCAGCTCGGAATGTTTTATGTTTCTCTTCTGTTAGAAGATGGTTTTTAAAAATCTTGGGGAAAATCTGCTAAATTCAATTCTAGGTTTTCTGATGCTCCTCCCCTCGTTGCCAACATCACTATTAGGAGAATGCCCAAAAAGAAGATAAGAGTGACGCCGACCATCAGAAACTCGGCGGGTACAACTACAAGCCTGAATGTGCTGCTGTCTGCACCGCTGTACTCGTCGTCTCCCGACCAGTGGGCTCTGACAGAATGTACGCCGCCGGGCGGGGAATACCATGTGTAACAGTATTGCCCATTGCTGTCGGTTACCACCGTAGCCAGCAGAGTCAAAGGAGAACCCAAAGAACTAACATATAAGGTAACTGTTTCTCCGGCCAAGGAAGGCGAAAGCGTCCCCCTTATCTCCACATTGTTTTGAAGAACAGCAAAATTTGTGGAAAGTGACATGAAAATTGACGAGGCAGCAGGGATAATGTAGCTGGATGAAACCTGCCCCGGAGCTGACCGCTCATAGTTTTCTAGGGGTATTATTTTCGCTGGGGCGTTTTGGAGACTTTCATGGCACTCGCCGACTCGCCATCCTGCTTCCCAATTTCCACCTGTAGTTTCGGCTACGTAGTATTTTTTTCCTTCATACTCGTAAAAATAAGCATGGGTCCGGGCGTCCTTTGGGCTTTCGGGCAGATGAACCCCCAACATCATGTGGTCGTGGTATTGGAGAAGAAGTAGGACTACGTCGAGTCCACCCGCCTTCATTATTGACGCTGCTATTATGGAGTAAAGGTCGCAGTCGCCCTCGTTTTCAACCATGGTTTCTACCGGATACTTTTGGGGGTCGCTCTCTACGTATGGAATCTGGTGCACTATCATGAGGACGCCGTTGGCGAAGTCTTCTTCGTTGCTGTAGATGCTCCACAGGTCATCTGCGACTGGCTTCAGAGCGTCCGGAGTCACGAATCTGGAGAAATCGTAGTTGTAGAGGTTGTGGTCTTGGCTGCGGTAGTATTCGTAGAGGGTGTCAGTTACTGAGACCGTTAAGCGGTAAGTTGTGGAGTCGCTTGGTATGTCTATAAGTGTGTAGATGTATTCGTGGGTGGCGGCTAGGCAGCTGCTGGGTAGAAGAACCAGTAGTAGCATGCAGAGGGAGACAACGAGTATCTTCTGGCGTCGAGGTGATGGTGAAGGCATGTACTTTCCCATTCTTTCGGGTTATTTATCTTTAAACGATGTATTAAATATTATGTCACATGAAACCAGATGTTTCAGCAGTTGAACCATACACCCATAAAACCATGCTCCCCACTTCCCACAACAATATTTAGTACCATCTCATTCCCAGATTATCGTAGAAACACGGTTAGCGAATCAGCGTTTAAGCCGCCCTTTGAATAATATATTCTACAAGCTGGCTGAACACAAATATGTGTGTAATTGTGAAAAACATTTAATAAATAGAACTATATAGAAGCACCCTTTGGATGAAATAAATGAATCTAAACGATTTACTGTCTGACTTCTTGAATCCACCCAACGCATACCAAGCACTCACAGTCGAGCGCGTATTATCAAGCCTACTCGTCACCTTCCTGGTGACCCTATTCATTTTCTTCATGTACCGCAAAACCTTCAAGGGCGTCATCTACACCCGAAACTTCAACGTCGGGCTGGTGCTGACCGGACTTGTGGTAACACTTGTCACCTTACCAATCAGCTCCAACATCGCCCTCTCCCTGGGTATGGTGGGCGCCCTAAGCATAGTGCGCTTCCGAACAGCCATCAAAGATCCCGCCGATATCGTGTTCACGTTCTGGGCAATCGCAGTGGGAATCATCAGCGGCGCAGGCCTATACATGATAGCCATAGTGGGCTCCCCCGTAATCGGGTTATTCTTATTCGCGCTGAACCGAGCAAACTTGCGAAGCAACGACCCATACCTTCTGGTGCTCCACTACCCAACCGAAGCTGAAGAGGCAGTCCAAGGAGCTCTCCCAGACAACAAACTCAGATCTCGAACCGTAACCGCTGATGGAGTGGAGCTGATGCTTGAAGTTCGAATGAAATCAAAAGACGCACCAAAAGTGGACGAACTGATGAAGATTAAAGGTGTACGTGACGTGGCACTCGTCAGCTACAACGCTGACGTTGCTTAACCGTCACTATTCCTTTGGCTGGATGTGGACGGTAGGTTAGAAGGTGAATGGAATGTATAAAACTGGTTTGCGTCTAAGGAAATCGAAATCAGCGTTGGCGATCCTGTTTTCTGCGCTTTTGTTAGCCAGCATGATGTTTAATGTTGTTCAAACCAGCGGTGCAAACGCGGACGCTTGGTCTGGCGAAAACAATGTAAGCAATGAGGCAGACGTTTTTTTTGACGACAGCTACATTCATGAGATTCGCCTGTATTTTGATGACCCTAACTGGTATGACACCCTGTATGCTGGGCATGACAATGACCGCAACACACCGGACCCATATTTTCCAGCTCGTTTCGAGTCTCACGGTATTGTAATCGATCGTGTTGGGGCACGTTTCAAGGGCTTGTCCACATTTGGTTTTGGAGGCGGATTCCCATTCGGACCACCTGGAGGAGGAAGTGCAGATACGCAAATCAAGAAGCCTTTCCGGATTGACTTTAACCTGTATGACGAGGAAGGCGCTGAAGAAACAACCTTTTTCGGTCTCAAAAAACTGAACCTAAACAATGGTGCGCTTGACCCGTCTATGATTCGTGAGAAACTGTTCATGGACTTTGCCAGCAATTATGTGCCTGCGCCCCGTTCGGTCTTCACGCGTCTGTATGTTAACGACGAATATTATGGTCTTTACTTGGCGATGGAACACATCGACAAAACTTATGTTAAAAGCCGTTTTGGACCCAATGAGAAAGGCAACCGCTACAAAGTTGAGCAACAGGGCACTCTTCAATATATTGATGAAAATTATGCCTCATACGATGGCAACTATGAGCTCAAGAGCAATGAAGAAGCCAACGACTGGTCAGACCTAATCATGTTAACAGATGTCCTAACAAACACGCCAACATCCGAATTACCCGAAAAACTTGAACCCATCTTTGACGTTGAATCAGCATTGTATTCCCTGGCGCTTCTTGACCTCTTCGTCAACCTCGACTCATACATTGGAAACGCACGCAACTACTACCTCTACCATAGAAGCGATACAGGACAAATCACCCATCTACTGTGGGATGCAAACCTAGCATTCGGCAATTTCATGATGGGAATGCCAGTTGGTACAGACCCAACAGAATATCCAATATTTCCCCCATCAACAATGGCTGGCTTCGGCGGTGGAGGCGGATTCCCATTCGGACCACCTGGCGGAGGTGGACAATCAACTAACACGCTAATGTTAATAGATAAAGTTCTAGCGGTGGAATCTTACAACCGAACATACCTTCGTGCACTCGCACAG
>Ga0209614_1002064_pt1 | contig 13815 bp, 6 predicted proteins | sample BlaSprsedimmetaG_FD_185484 | JGI IMG/M metagenome (GOLD analysis project Ga0209614, IMG submission 185484) | Hot spring sediment bacterial and archeal communities from California, USA to study Microbial Dark Matter (Phase II) - Blank Spring... ... | reverse complement strand
GGATGGTCGTCTTGTTGGGGATCGCCGGGCTGCAGTCGGATCAGGTCGCGCTGGCGTACGTGCTGGCGGCGCTGTCCGGCTTGGGCATCGCCACGGCGTATGTGATCCCGTGGGCCATGGTGCCCGACATCATCGAGCACGACCAGGCCCAGACCGGTCAGCGGCGGGAGGGGTCCTACTATGCCTTCGCCTCCTTCTTCCAAAAGCTCGGCACCGGGCTGGCGCTGTGGGCGATGGGCCAGGCGTTGGCCTGGACGGGATACGTCACGCCGACGGTGGGCGCTCCGCTGCCGCCCCAACCGGCCCAGGCCGTGCGGGCGATCCGCGTGTTTGCGGGGCCGATCCCGGCCGTGCTGTTGTTGATCTCCGTCCTGTTCGCCTGGCGCTACCCAATCACCCGGGAGCGCCACCGGGCGCTGGTCGACCAGTTGACTGCCCGCGAAGGGTGATCCGACGGCTGCCCCGGTTTGTATGATCCTTTATCCGGCCGGCCTGACCGGGGGGTTCTCCAGACCGCCACGAAATTACTCGAAAATCTGAAGGGAGAGAAATCGTCATGAACACTGTCAATACTGTTGCTTTCCAATCGCCTCAATTCTCGCTGCTTTCCGAGACGCAGCTCCAGGACTTGCACCTGGCGGCGCTGGAAGTGCTACGCCGGACGGGGATCCGCTTTCACCACGCCGGGGCGCTGGATGTGCTGCGGGAGGCCGGGGCCTTTGTCTCCGACGGCAACCTGGTCAAGTTCCCGGCCCGTCTGGTGGAGGACGCGCTGGCGACGGCGCCGGAGCGGGTGGTGATGTGCGACCGGGATGGCGCGCCGGCGATGTACCTGGAAGGGACCAAGACGTACTTTGGCACCGGTTCCGACTGCCTCAACTTGCTCGATCCGGAGACGGGCGCGCACCGCCCGTTCACGCAGCAGGACATCATCAACGGGTATCACCTCTGCGACGCGCTGCCCAACATCCACTTTGTGATGTCCATCGGCATTCCCGCCGACGTGGATCCGGCGCTGACCTACGACGTGCAGATGGCGCTGATGTTGGAACACACGACCAAGCCGATCGTCTTCGTCACCAACGACGGGGCGAGCTGCCAGCGGGCGATTGACATGGCGGCCGCCGTCGCCGGCGGGTACGAACCGCTGCGGGAGCAACAGCACATCCTGCTCTATTCGGAACCGTCCTCGCCGCTGCAGCAGTCGGAGACGGCGGTGGACAAACTGCTGCTGATGGCCGAGTACGAGCTGCCGGTCGTCCACTCGCCGGGGCCGCAGATGGGCGCCGTCGCTCCCATCACGATGGCGGGCGGGCTGGTGATGTCGCTGTCCGAGATCCTGAGCAGCGTGGTCGTCCATCAGTTGAAGCGACCCGGCGCGCCCTTCGTCTTTGGCGCCGGCATCCATCACATGGATATGAAATCGGTGCAGATCTGCTACGCCTCGCCCGAGTTCCAGCTCACCAAAGCGGCCATCGCCGAGCTGGGCCGCTGGTACGGCATGCCGACCTGGGGCTACGCCGGCTGTTCCGACGCCAAGGTGCTGGACGAGCAGGCCGCGCTGGAGGCGATGCTGTCGGTGGTGATGGCCAAGTTCAGCGGCGCTAACCTGATCCACGACGTCGGCTACATGGAGAGTGGGCTGACCGGCTCCTACGAGATGATCGTGCTGACCGACGAGTTGGTGGCGCTGGCGGACCATCTGACGCAGGGGATCGAGGTATCCGACGGGACGATGCTGGTGGACGAGTTGGACCGGGTCGGGCCGGGCGGCCATTTTCTGGAGACCGACACGACGCTGAAAAGGTATCGGGATTTTTGGTACCCCAGCCTGCTGGACCGGCGCATCCGTCCCCAATGGCTGGAGACGGGCGCCAAGACGCTCGGCCAGCGGTTGAACGAGCGCGTGTTGGAGATCATCCAGGAGCACCGGCCCGAACCGTTGGCGCCGGAGCGGAAGCAGCGGGTACAAGAGATTCTGGCGCAAGCGGCGGATTGATCCTGGGCTGGCCTGGTAACGCCGAAACCTCCGAGGGTCACACAGACCTCGGAGGTTTTCTCGAGATTGACGAGTTGGTCAAGACTTGCCAAGACGATCAACCCTGCGCTCTCTCACTCGGGGCGAAAGGCGCCCTCGATCAACTCGGGCTGGAAAAAGCCGCCGGTCTCTCCCTCGGCCGCGTACTGGTAGACCGCGGCGATATAGATGCCATTCAGCGTCGAATTGATCAGCCCGATCAGGACCAACGTCAGCACCAGCCCCAACGCCGTCAAGATGATGAGCGCCAGAGAATCGGCCGACGCGACCAGCACAAAAATGGGGATGCTCAGAACAATCACCGCCACCGTCAGCAGGCCAAAGACCGTCCCGACGCTGAAATTCCCCACGATCTGCTCACCCCAGGTCCGTTTGAGCAGGTCAGCGCTGCGCTTGATTCCCTCCAGCGGCCCGACCCCCTCCACGACCAACACCGGCACCACCAGATAGGTGGCCAGGTTCCAGCCCAACCCCAGCAGGGAGGCGGCAATGCGCCCCCCCACCTTGCCCCGCTCTGAGAGCCAGCGCAGGATCATGCCCACTGTGGCCGAGATCAGGGCATAGCCCAGAATCGCAGTGACGTGTTCCCACGCAATCCGGAATCCATCCCTCACCGTCGGGTCACCACCGCGCAGCCGGATCATCGCCGCCCCGACCAGGGCCGAATTGGCAAAGATGATGACAAAGTACTGTACGGTGTAGAACAGAAACCCCACGATAAATCCCAGGCCGCTCGCCTTGCCGTCCAGCAGGGCATCGAAAAAGTTGGCCAGAATCATGGGGAACGCAAAAGTGACCGTCACGATCAGCACACCGATGGCAGAGATGATGGGGAATAGAATCAACTCCTTGTCGGCCCACAGCACGGCTGCGCTGGCCTTGATGAGCCTCCAACTGTTACCGATCCGCTCGAACATTTGGGCACCTCCCTCACTAGAATTGACGGGTCGTTGAACGCTATTTTATCCCTATCACCACGAAAGGCAAGCGCCGCCGATGGGTAGAGGTCCAGAAAACGATCCGAAAGCTACTCCCGGCAATCGACGAGTTCCGCCAATATCCCATCCACGACATCCGCCAGCGGGGCCGAGATACGAGCCGGCTGTACGTCCTCGAGCTCGCGCAGCAAAGATGCGGCCTTCTCCTGGACAGCCTGTTCGCTGGCCGGGTGACGGCGCACCAGGTCGAGAAGCGCGGCGGCCCGGTCTCGCTGGCCTTGTTGGGCATAGAGCGTTGCCAGGTTGATCAGGATTTTGGTCGCCATCGTCAAAGTTCGAGTCTCCGCGGCGATCTGCAATGCTTCCGTCAGGCTGGCTTGCGCTTCGTGACATTTGTTGTGGGCGCAGGCGATCTCACCCAGGTTGTTCAAGCACGTCATAATCGTCCATGGCTCCTGGATGGCTCGCCCGATGGTCAGCCCAGCCTGGTAAAACTGCCGCGCTCCCTGATGGTCGCCCATCGTATACGCAATTTCGCCCAGGTTGCTCAACGCGATGGCCTGACCGCTCTGGTCGCCGATTTGGCGGCAGATGGCGAGGCTCTCCTGGTAGAACGACCTGGCTTCTGGATACCGCTCCAGGTGGTGAAAGACAGTACCCAGGTTGTTGAGGTGAATAGCGACGTTGAATTGGTCATCCAGGGCGCGGCTTAACGCCAGGCACTCTTCGAACATGCGCTGCGCCTTGGCAAAATCGCCGCGATGGCAGGCGGCGTCACCCAGGGAGTTGAGCGGCGCCATGATGAGCCGTTGATCGTCCAGTTCTCGGCCGAGCGCCAGGCTTTCTTCGAGCAGTGCCTCGGTCTGATTCAAGTCGCCGGCCCAGTAACGCAGTAGGCCCAGCAGGTACAGGGTTTGCGCCATCCCGCGGCGATCCTCTATTTGCCTGGACAGGGTCAGCCCTTGGCGAAGCAGTTGTTGCGCCTCTTCATTTTTACCCTGGTGGCGGATGGCGTTCGCCAGGTTCACCAGGCAGAAGACCTGTTCAGCCGGTACCTCCAATCGCTCGAAAATGTCCAGGCTGCGTTCCAGCGCAGCGACCGCTTGTTGATAAAAGCCCTGGTGGTGGTAGAGCGCTCCTTGCCGGGCCAGCAGTCTGCCGAGTAACCCTTGCTTTCCTGCGTCTGCATCCCACCGGTCTATTGCCAGAGTGAACAACTCCACTCCGGTTTGAAACCAGCAGCGGACGTCGTAAAAGTGGTACAGGCTCTCCAGCCCTCTTTCGACCGCGTGGGCGTCGCCGCTCGACACGGCCCACTGCCAGGCCCGGCGCACGTTGTCGCTTTCGGGCGCCAGCTCAGCGAGGGCCTGTTTTTGAGCGGCCCCTTTCAGGCGCCCTTCTTGTTCTTGGAGAAAGGCCGTAAAGTAACTGGCGTGCTGCGTATGCGCCAACTCGTATTTTGGGAGGTCTTGGGCGAGCTTTTCAGCGGCGTATTGCCGTAGCAACTCGTGCATGTCGTACCGGTCGGATGATGCGCGCCGGAGCAGGGATTTGTCCAGCAAGCTCGCCAGTGCAGACGGTGATGCCCCAGCCACCGCAACGGCTGCATCTGAGTGAAACCCTCTCTGAAAGACGGACAAGCGGGCGAAGAGGTCCTTTTCCGCCTCGCCGAGCAGGTGCCACGAGTGTTCGAACGTCGCCCGGATGTTGCGATGCCGTTCAGGGACGTTGTGCCAGCGCGTCGTCAGAATGTCGAGGTTGTCTTCGATGGCCTGGGCGATCTCTGCGCAGGAATGGACGGACACCCAGGCCGCGGCCAGTTCGACGCCCAGCGGCATACCCTCGACCAGTTGGCAGATACGGACGACGGCGGGTAGTTCTGTCTCCGTCAGCTCAAAGCGCCGGTTGACCTGGCAAGCGCGCTGCTGGAACAAGTCCACGGCGCTGTAGGTTTTATCCCATCCTTCCCCTGGTTCTTCCTCCGTCAGGGCAGTGGGATACGCGAGTCCACCGACCTCGTAGACCCATTCTTCCTGCAAGTTCAACCGCTCCCGTGACGTCACCAGCAGCGTCGTTGTTGGCGCGCCCCGGAGTATCTCGGCGACCAAGTCGACTTCTGGCAAGATATGCTCCACGTTATCCAACACCAACAGGGCCTCTTTCTCGCGCAAATAGTCCAGCAGTTGTCTTCTAGGCTGCTGGTGATCGTGGAGGCGTAGCCCCAGCGCGTCGGCTATGGCGGCAGTGACCGTTTCGACCGAGCTGGCGACGGCGAGGGGGACGTGGTAGACGCCGGCGGTGAATGCGCCGACCTGCTCTGCCGCAGCCTGCAGCGCCAGGCGCGTCTTGCCGATCCCCCCCGGCCCGATCAACGTCAGGAGCCGCGAGGCCGGATTGGCAATCATCTCGGCCAGTTCGGCCAGTTCATCCTCACGTCCGACGAATGGGGTTGGCGGGGTGGGAAGGGAGGAAGGCAGCCCCCTTTCCTCCGGTTCCCCGGTCTCGCCTCTGATCCGCTCGTAGAGCGCCGTCGTCTCCGCCATCGGCTCGACGCCCAACTCTTGGATCAGGATTCGGCGGCAGGTTTCGTATTGGGCCAGCGCCGCGCTGCGTTCCCCTTCCAGCGCCAGCAGGCGCATCAGTTGGCGATGCGCTTCCTCACGCCAGGGTTCCAGTTCCACTTGCCGCCAGGCGAACCGCCGCGCGCAGGCCAGTTCGCCGCGCCGGGTGTAGTAATCGCTCAGCGTAAATAGCGCTTCGATGGCCTCGCGGTGCAACCACTCGCACCTGAGGGTGGCCCACTCCTCGAAAAGCGTGCTGTCGCTCACGTAAAAGTGTTCCAGCAGGTCCCCGCGATACAGGTCGGCCATCCGCTCCATGCGACGCAAGCATGGCAGACAGCTCCCCTTGCGGCGGTGCGGGTGCTGTTGGCAGGCAGCGTGCAGGGCCTGAAACTCGGTCACATCCAGACAATAGTCACTGGCGGGATTGAGCTGTACCGTCTCGCGGTCTACGAGCAGATACGGGACGGCGCATTGATCGTCATCGTCCAGCGCCTGGCGCAGGTAGAGCAGCGTTTGGCGCAGGTTTTGACGCGCTTTGTTGTCCGGCTGATCGGGCCACAGCAACGTGGCAAGAGCATCACGGCGCTGCGGGCGAGCGGATTCCAGCGCCAGGTAGGCCAGCAGCGCGCGGGCCTTGTCGGTGGCGAATCCGGTCAACGGTTTGCCATCCAGCGTGATTTGCATTGTGCCGAGCAATCGGATGCCTAATTGTGCCATAGAAATCTTGTCTGAATGAGAATCGCCGAGCCGCTATTGATTATACCTGTAAGCGATTAGGAGGGCAATGTTTGCCTCTTTGCAACAGATGCCATTGGATTATGACGTTTTTATGACGGTGTGATGGTATGATAAGCATGGTTGGACAAATTGGATTCTGTAGTACTTGTGAAATTCGTCCTTTGTAGTTCTGGTTTATCCAGGCTAGGAGAAACCAGGTGAAAAACTGGCTGGTTTTGTGCCTCGTTTTCTGTGTCATGCCAAGTTCGGCGTGCAGTTCCACGGGCGGGATGACGCCTGCTGCACCCATGCCGACCGCCGTTCCCCCAACCGCCACACCAACTGTCGCGCCAACAGCGACTACCGCGCCGTCGCCCACGCCGATCCCCATTCCGCCCGGCGCGGACCAGGGCTACCGCCAGTGGGCGATTGCAGCCGTCGCCAGTTCCGCGTATGGCGACGATGCATACAGCGCGATGCAGGCGACCGGCAAACCGGATACGTTCGCGTGCGGCCCTGCGCCCTCCGCCTGGTCGCCTGCCGAGGCGGACGGCGTCGTCTGGCTCGAACTGAGCTACGACTCGCCCACGGTGCCAACGCTGATCAACATCATCCAGACGCACAATCCCTCGCAGATCGTCAGAGTCGAGTTGGTTGACTATTCCGACAATTACAACGAGATCTACACGGCGCAACCCTACGCTTTCGGCCAGTGCCCGTACACGCTCTCCATCCCTGTGCTGGACTTGGCCTACCAGATTCGCGGGCTGCGCATCACGGTGGATCAGACAGTGTTGGGGGTGGGACGTCCAGCTATTGATGCCGTGGAAGTGATCGGTTCTGTGGAACGCATCATCATCCCCGAACCCACGACGACTGCCAAACTGCTGTGGCAGGTGGGCAGCACGTCGCCGGAACTGGCGGGCCTTGAAATTACCACGTTCGGCGGTATGGACGCCACGGATACCGCCGTCTACGTTGCCGACGCCTACAATGGCGCATTCATCTTCGATTTCGAGGGTAATTTTCAGGGCCAAATCGGGCTAGGCGAGGTCGGGTACGTGGTGGATGTGGCGGTGGGACCGGCGGGCGAGGTCTACATCGCCGACGCAGGACTGCGGTTGATCGGGCGCTTCGATGCGGAAGGCGACTTTGGGGGCGCGTTCTTCGGCTCTGGGACGGGCGATGGCGAATTCAGCGGCGACAGTCCGGCGGCGCTGGCAGTGGACTCGGACGGCAACGTCTATGCGCTGGACATTGGCGACGCCGGGACGCGCGTGCAGGTGTTCACGCCGGAGGGCGACTTCCTCCGCGTGTTCCCCGTCGAAGAGGAACTCGGCGCACGGGCGATGGACATCGGTCCAGATGGGACGCTCTTCCTGACCGGTTACGGCGGCTACATCCTGGAACTCGTCCCCGATGATGGGCGCGTGATCCAACGCCTGGGACAGGAGGTATTGCAGGATTGCTTCCCGCAGCGGTTGCGCGTGGACGACGCCGGCAACTTTTACGTCACCACCTGGGGCATGTACAGCGCGGTGAAGTTGGACAGGCAGGGGCAGCTCCTGGAAACCATGGGCGTGGAAGCGATCAACGACGGCGTCACCGGATGGTCGCCCGGCGAGTTCCTGTTCCCGGTGGGGATCGCCGTCACCGGCGACGGGCGCTATCTATTCATCGGCGACGGGTTCGGCGAGTTCGCGTTCCTGACCGCCTATCGCTATCCGTAAAGATCGTGGGAGCTCCAGGGACATCTCCCATTTAACCTTGGTCGCTGGCGGTAACACCCAGCCAGATGGCGGGTAAGAAACCCGCCCTACAGTTGCACCACGGTTTAGTAAGAAACCCGCCTGCAGTTGCACCACGGTTTAGTAGGGTCCTACCTTAGTGCGGGCAGCCGGGTTATGACGTTTTTCTGACGGTCGAGTGGTAAGATAGACTCGATGGTATGCAGAGTAGATTTCGTGAGGGGAGGATATGAGGAGTGAACCACGAACATCCACATTACTGCTCCTATTTGCTGCGGTTGTGGCAGACCAGCAATGGTGAAAGGCAGATCTGGCGCGCCTCGTTGGAAAGTCCCGGCAGCGGCAACCGGCGTGGGTTCGCCAGCCTGGATGAACTGTTCGAGTTCCTGGCAGCGCAGACCGAACATGAGGATGATCGAGATGATTGCAAAGGTAGCTCGCTTAGGTTCCAAGGAGGAGGAAAAAGATGAACAACTATCACAAGAGATCGTGGTGGGTTTTGATCACACTGGCCACAATGCTCGTTATCATCAGCATCATCAGCACCGCCTGCGGCGGAGGAGCGCCCGAAACGCCAACGCCGATACCCCCGACGCCGATGCCCGCCGTCACACCCACCCTCTCGGCCAGCGACCACATGGACAAAGGTCTCGATTACGAGGATCAAGGGCAATTCGACGCGGCCATCGCCGCGTTCGACGCGGCTATCCGTCTCGATCCTGACGACGCCCTGGCCCACTACAACCTGGGGCGCGTCTACTACCTACAGGATCAAATGGAGCAAGCCGCGGCCGCCTTCGAGAAGGCCATTCAGATCGATCCCGAGATGGCCGAGGCCCACACCAACCTGGGGGCCGTCTACCGGGCCCAGGGCAGGGTCGAGGAAGCCATCGCCGCGTGCGAGACGGCGATCCAACTCGACCCCAACGACGATATGGCCTACTACAACCTGGCGCTCGCCTACTCCGACCAAGGCCAACTCGACGAGGCCATCGCTGCGTACGGAGAGGCCCTGCGCATCAACTCCGAGAACGCCGGCGCCCATTACAACCTGGCGCACGCCTACTACAGGCAGGGCAAGCTGGATGAGGCCGTCGTCGCGTGGAAGAAAACCGCCGAGCTCGAGCCGGATGACTCGATGACTTACAACAACATCGGACGGGTCTATTTCGAGCAAGGCCGTTTTGACGAGGCGCTCGTCTTCTTGAAGCAGGCCATCGCACTCGATCCCGAAAACCCCCTCCCGCACTCTAACCTGGCGCTGCTCTACCAGGAACAGGGCCGGGTAGATGAGGCCATCGCCGCGTTCGAGGCTTACCTGGACATCATCCCCGCCGACCATCCCAGCCGGGACGTGGTGGAACGGGAAGTCGCCAAACTCAAGGGAGCGGCGGGGGACGAGGTCGCCGAATACCGCAACGCCGCGGGCGGCTACAGGTTCCTCTATCCCGCCAGCATGGACGTCGAGCACGACGAAACCTGGACCATCGTCGCCGGCAGCCAGGTCGCCCTCGACGCCGCCTACGTAAATGATCTTGATAAAGCGCTCCAGGATGGCCCCGTCGTGATGATCGACGCGATGGGTTACGACGAGCTGCTCGAGGATCTGGATCTGGAGGCGGGCGCAGAACCCGGCGACTTCTTGCAAGCCCTGGCCGACCTGATGGAGATGGACGCGGAGGAGATCCGCACCGGCACGGTGAATGGCTATCCGGCCGCCATGTCCAGAACGACGATGCAGCAGGCCGACGCTCGGGGTGAGTTTAACTATCCCGGTATCCTGGCCTTCATCCTGCTCGAAGAGCGCGGCGTCGCCCTCTCAGCGATGGCTATGCCGGACGAGTGGGAGGCGTTCGAACCCACGTTTATGGCCATGCTCGATAGCATTCGCTTCTTCGAGCCGGAGAAGTAGGAGGTGCGACGCACTTTACAAGTGCGTCGCACCTGAGTAGCACAAGTGAAAAGGAGTATTCGAATGAAACACAAATTTTGGCCGATATTTTTCACCGTGATCCTGAGCCTGTTGCTCTTGGGCGGGGTCGTGACCCTGGCGCAGGGGGTCAAACCAATTCCTGCAACCCATCCGGCGATTGAGCGCATCGCGCCCGATCGCGTCATCGCCGCCCACACCACCTTCACTCCGACGACCATCATCACCGTCACCAGCGCCGCCGATCCTGACGACAGCGCGGGCTATTCCTGCAATGGCGTGCCGACCAAGCCCGGGCGCACCCCTTGCACCCTGCGCCGCGCCATCGTGGAGGCGGACGCGCTGATGAAGGACGATCCCAGCACCCGCCCCATCTTGATCAAATTCGACATTCCCACCACTGATGCCCAATACGATGCCGCTGCCGGCGTCTGGATCATCCAGATCACTGAGACGATAAAATTAGAACCGCTTCCTACCCTGGGCAGCACTGACTTCAACAAGAGCGGTCAGGTGATGATCGACGGCTGGAGCCAGCCGGATTACGACACCATCCGGCCCGACCAGCCCCGCATCGTTGTGCGCGGCCCACAGGAGAATCCCAGCGAGGGCCACATCCTGGTGGTCAACGGCCACGGGAACGTCATCCGCGGCCTGATCTTCCAAAAGTTTCGCCTGGGACTTCAGATGAACGGCGGCGACAACGTCATCGCGGATAACTGGTTCGGGCTGACGACCGACGGCGCCGACGTCTATCTCTACAAGGAGGAGGCGCGGGAGGATGGCAGCGGGCAGAGCGGCATCGTCCTGGCCGAAAACGCCAGCAACAACCTGGTCCAGAACAACCATCTGTTGGGCTACCGGGGCAGCGCCATCAACGTCGGCAGCGACGATAGCCGGATCATCAGCAATACTGTGGGCACGCGCGTCGATGGCACCGTCCCCGAGGTCAGTTGGGAGCGTAAGTGCCACCCCAGTGCCCGCTACTACAACTGGTTCGCCGGGAGCGGGGTGCAGATTTACGGCCACCGCAACACCGTTGAGCACAACCGCATCGTCGGCATGTTGCCCTACAGCGACGATCCGGAAAGCACCCCGATTGATGCGCTGTCGGTCACCGGGCGCGACCACATGGTGCGTCACAACATCCTCGGCGTGGACGCGGACGGTCAGCCCTTCGGTGTCTGCGGCGATGGCATCCACGTCGGCGGCAGCTTTGGCGGACACGGTATCCAGGTGATGAGCAACACGGTGGTCGGTGCCCACGGCACGGCCGGCATCTTTGTCACCGGCGGCGAGTTCGGCTATGATCTCAACGGCATCACCGTCCAGCACAACGTCATTGAGGACAGCGTCCACGAGGCCTTTGCCTTTGGCGAAAAGTTGCCCGCCAACCTGCGACTCTTCAACCCAGGCCGGGTTATCACCATCGCCGGAACACTCGTGACCGGCAGCAGCGGGCTGGATAGCCCCTGCGCCGGATGCACCGTCGAGTTGTTCCTGGACGAGATCGACACCGTCACCGAGACACTCGAGTCGCTGGCGACGGTCGTCGCCGATGGGGATGGCAACTGGACGGCGACACTGCCGCGCCCGTTGCTCATCACCGAGGGCATCCGCACCGCCAGCACCACCGCCGTGGATGGGCAAATCACCCATCCCAGCGGCGTCTACAGCGCCGGGATGACCGTCCGCCTGTCGGAATTGTACGTGCAGATCGGCGCACCGGATCCGGTCGATCCGCCCGCGCCAACCTTCGATCCGCCGTTGTCCATCCCGGCGGTGACCTACAGCCCGCCGCCCACCCGGCCCACCAGCTACAACACCGTCATCACCGTCACCACGACCGCCGATCCAGACGACAGCGAGAGCTATGTCTGTTACAATGCCAGCTACCCCGGCGTCATTGGCAAGACCAACCGCTTGCCCTGCACCCTGCGGCAGGCCATCGAAGAGGCCGAGAGTCTGATCGCAGCAGATCCTGCCCTGCGTCCGGTCGAAATCCGCTTTGCCATTCCCATCACCGATACAGGTTATGACGCTGCCTCCGGGGCCTGGATCATCCAACTCTACGATACGTCTAAACTCAACGCCTTGCCCACGCTGGGCAGCACCGACGTCAACAAGAGCGGGCAGGTGGTCATCGACGGCTGGACCCAGCCTGACTATGGCGGTCTGCGGGCTGACATGCCGCGTATCGTCGTGCGCGGGGCCGACGGCACCAAGACTGGCCTGGTGGTCAACGGCGAGCGCAACGTCATCCGCGGCCTGGCCTTCCAGCGCTTCAAGGACATTCTAAAACTTAACCACGGCACAAACACCGTCGAGGATTGCTGGTTCGGGCTGACGGTGGATGGACAGGGAGCCTACATTCGCAATCCAAGTCAGCTGCAAGAAGGCACCGGCGACGCCGCTATCGCTCTCACCGTCAAGGCGGACAACAACCTGTTACAGGATAACGTCTTCCTCGGCCTGACCGGGGCGGCGATCAACATAGCCGGCAGCAACGATAACTACGTCCTGCGCAACTATGTTGGTACCCGCGCCGACGGGACGATTGACACGGCAAGTGTGAACCCGGCCAACATCTGCGATCCCACCGCCGCCAGCGACAACTGGTTCGGCGGCGTTGGCGTCAACCTGCGCGGAGATCGTAACCAGGCGATTAGCAACACCATCGTCGGGCTGCTGGTGCAGGGCGGCGCGCTCCAGACCCCGCCGGACGGCATTGTGATATCGAGCGAGCAGTACCAGGACAACCTGATCCAGCACAATGTCATCGGCCGCGACGCCGCCGGGAACGACCTCTGGACTTGCGGGCGTGGGATGGACCTCAAGGCGCGTTACGCCTACGTGCTCTCCAACACCATCGTCGGTACGTATATGGAGGGCATCTATCTGCCCAGCGGCTTGATCCGCAACAATGGAAATATGATGCGCTGGAACGTTATCTCGGATACCGCCCTCGCCATCGAGTTCGGCGACCTGGTGCCCGACGAACTGCGTTTCTTCGAACCGGCGCGGGTGACCGTCATCAGCGGCACCCAGGTGACAGGCACGGCCGGCGATCCCTGTCCCTACTGTTGGGTTGACGTCTACCTGGACGATGCCGACGGCGACGTCGAAGCATTGGCCTACCTGGGTTCCGACGTGGCCGATGCGGACGGCAACTGGGGCCTGACGCTGCCCGCCCCCCTGGAGAAGGGACAGGGTCTGCGCACCATCAGCACCATCCGCAACTATGGCGTCATCCAGTACTTTGAGGCCGGAACCAGCAGCAAGCTCTCCCGGCTGTATATCGAGCAGGAGAGGATATACCTGCCGCTGGTGCTGCGCAATAACTGATCCATTGCTAAAATATCGATTCCCCAGAGGCGAGACGTCATCGCCTCTGGGGATGAGGATTAGGTGGTGGAGACTAGAGATCCAAGGAAAGGAGTCTTATCATGTCCAAGCTACTGCGTATTGTGACGTTGACGTTGTTATTTTTGTTCGTTGGAGGCTTAGTGAGCGCCCAGGCGCCCACGCCAAGCCTCGAATCTGAACCCTCGCTCCTCTATCCCGCCGCTCCTCTGGATGACCCCGTGCGGATCGTCCCTGAAACCATCTCCAGTTTTACCCACGGCGGCGGTTTCCTGTACTGGGAAAGGGACTGCGCCGGCAATGTAGAACCTAACCCTGTTTACATCCGGCGGCAGGCCGAGAATGGCGCGTTGGTCCAGTCGTTGTACGAGGTCGGTACGCCGACCATCGAGCAATGCCAATCCGTGAGCCGCTTCAATGTCGCCGATGACGACGGCTTTTTCTACGTCAATCCCGATCAGAATCGTGTGGAAGCCCGTCTGACCCACGATCCGACGACGCCCATTCCCATCGTTGC
>Ga0209614_1002062_pt1 | contig 13822 bp, 17 predicted proteins | sample BlaSprsedimmetaG_FD_185484 | JGI IMG/M metagenome (GOLD analysis project Ga0209614, IMG submission 185484) | Hot spring sediment bacterial and archeal communities from California, USA to study Microbial Dark Matter (Phase II) - Blank Spring... ... | reverse complement strand
TTTGTACTTTTATAGTTTTTAAATGGTCAACTTGTTTCAGGTTAAAGTTTATAGTTTCGGGATTAAACGATAAGTTTAAAGATTAAAGAAAATGGGTACGAACAGAAGAAGTTTTATCAAAAATACAGCATTATTTACAGTGGGTGGTTTAGCACTGCCCCGGTTAACTTATTCAAATATGAAAGGAAGATTTCCGGCGCAGGGTTTAAAACTGACGTTTGAACCCTACGATTTGCAGTTGAAACATGTGTTTACACTGGCCAGCAGTTCACGAACCACCACACCGGTCATGCTAACCAAAATTGAATGTGACGGATTCACCGGTTATGGTGAGGCCTCCATGCCGCCTTACCTGGGCGAATCGCAAAAAACGGCGGGCCGGTTTTTAACAGCGCTTAACCTGGGGCAGTTCCACGATCCGTTTCGGTTGGATGAAATACTGGAATACGTGGACGAAGCTGCCCCCGGAAACACGGCCGCCAAGGCATCGGTCGATATTGCCCTGCACGATTTGGTGGGGAAAATCATGGGGCAGCCATGGTATAAAATATGGGGCTATTCGCCGGAAAACACGCCCAACACTTCGTTCACCATCGGAATTGATGAACCGGATGTGGTGAAACAAAAAGTGGCGGAAGCTGCGCCTTACAAAATTCTGAAAGTGAAACTGGGCGGGCCCAACGACAAGGAGATGGTTGAAACCATCCGGTCGGCAACAAACAAGCCGCTTTGTGTGGATGTAAACCAGGGTTGGAACAAAAAGGAAGAGGCGCTTGAAATGGTCCACTGGCTGAAAGAAAAGGGTGTTGAATTTGTGGAACAGCCACTTCCCAAAAACCGCAAAGACGACCACGCCTGGCTGACAGAACGGTCACCGCTGCCCATTATCGGCGACGAGGCCATTCAGCGGTTGTGCGATGTGCAGGAGGCTGCTGGCGTTTATTCGGGCATCAACATTAAACTGATGAAATGCACCGGAATGCGCGAAGCCCACAAAATGATAAACCTGGCGAAGGCAAACCACCTGCGGGTGATGATTGGCTGCATGACAGAAACATCCTGCGCCATCTCGGCAGCCGCCCAGCTTGCTCCACAAGCCGAATGGGCCGACCTCGATGGTAATCTACTCATTTCCAACGACCCGTACGAAGGAGTAAAAATTTCGGATGGAAAAATTTCATTGGTGGACAGGCCGGGGATTGGGATTAGAGAGGTTTGAACCAACACTCCGCACCGGTTGTTTTAATCCTGAAATGAAAACAATGATTACCATATTATTTTTTGCTATTGCCTTTACTGCCTGCGGACAGGTTCAGGAGAAGGCAAAGATTAAAGCTGACGCAAAGAATAAGGTGAAGGTCGAGATAAAGGAGGACGGAAAAATGAAAGAATACAAAAAATTAACCGATTTTGAAGAATACGTGATTATCCATAAAGGTACCGAACGTCCGTTTACAGGCGAATACAACAATCACAAAGCCAAAGGCACCTACGTTTGCAAACGGTGCGGGGCGCCTTTGTACAAATCATCCGATAAATTTGAATCGAACTGTGGCTGGCCTAGTTTCGACGATGAAATTGAAGGCGCAGTGACAAAAACATTGGATGCCGACGGGCGCCGGACTGAAATTACCTGCAGCAACTGCGGAGGTCACCTGGGCCATGTTTTTTATGGCGAGCGTTTTACGCAAAAAAACAGACGGCACTGCGTAAATTCCGTTTCGCTTGATTTTGTGTCGGCAGAAAAATAATTTTTTCTAATTAAATTTCCTCCTTCACAACAATCAAGCCTTCAATAAAATAAACCACATCCGCTTTTTCTTCGGCCTGAACAATAATGCGGTGAGCCTCTTCAGCTTCTTCATCATGATCGTGATCATGTTCTTCCTCGCCATGTTCCCGGGCAGGATTGTGGGCATCGGCTTCGGTTTTTACCTCTTTAAAAATTCCGGTAATGGTAAGGTCGCTGCCCATCTGCTCCTGGCTAAAAGCGCCGATTTTTTCACCGGCTTCCACCCGTATATTGAAATCTTCGTTGCTTCCCATTAAAAAGCAGCGGCCACCACCCTGCTTGCATACGTGCATTACAGTACCTTTCACGGTTACTTCCTTACCTTCCAGGTCGGCGGCATTGGCATAAAGTTCATCTACAGAATAGACCACAGCCGATTTTTCAGCATCTTTGGATGCATCGGCACTTTGGCTTTTTTGATTTCCGCAGCTAAAAAAGAAAGCTGCAATTACAGCAAGTAGGGCAATTTTTTTCATTGGATTTCTCGTTTTGGTTTTCCTTTTCAAATATACATTAATGCAAAAAACAAAGGTACAACAATTCCGGCAATGGTCCACCAAAGCCCCCAGCGTCCAAAGCCGCGTTTTCCCTTTAGCAAGAACAATCCGGAAACAGCTACAAAAATCAGAATCACTGCCATCGCATCGCTCACCCATTTCCATAAGGTGCCTATGGTGGCTTTATGTAACTTGTTCATTTCAAAAATAATGGGCCGTTTCTTCAGGTAACTCATAGATCCTTCACCGTTTTCGGGGTTGATAACCACCTCGCCGTTTTCAATAAAAATTTTAATGTTCCCCTGATTTGTGGTGTAGTGTTTTTTGTAAACCACATCATGTTCCAGTCCGGCCAGAATGTCCCTCAGCATTGGCTCGGTAACATTTGTCTCCGGCCCTATTTCTGTCTGAAAACTGTCAAAATAGATATTGTAATCCGGATTAAAATCGTGGCGGTGGTTCAGGAAAATCCCTGATAGTCCATAAACAATGGTCATTCCCACAATGAAATACCCCAAATCGCGATGTAAAATCCGTAAAAGCTTCCGTATCTTCATTCCTATGTGTTGTTTCATTCCGGTATCCAAAACTTCCTGATGGCGCATGGATTTCTTCCGGATTTTTAGTTAAACCCGCTAATGTAACATCTGCTAAAAAATAACAGATGTTATAAATCATAAAAAAGATTTTCTACTTTGCGTAAAACTCGTTGAGGGTAATTACATCATAGGAACTGCACACCGGGCACGAAAGGTTTTTTTCATTGTAATCGTTAAAACTGGCCTGGCAGGCATTGCATTTGAACCAGTTTTCGTCGAAATAAATGTCACCACCCCTGAAAATAATATCGCGGCCTTCCACGAATGCAGTGGCTACTTTATTACGCGCCTCCTCGTAAATACGGGTAAGGGTTGGTCTCGAAACATCCATGTGCACGGCGGCCTGCTCCTGATTAAGATTTTGGTAGTCGAGCAGGCGGATAGCTTCGTATTCCTCAAGACGAAGAACGACTTCGTTGGATTTGCGGCCACGAACACCATAAACCGACATTCCTTTTATCACTGGGGGGAACTGAATTCTCCTGTTTCTTTTTCTTCTGGGCATATTACATCGAATTAAGTTTACTCATTAAAAAATGATCGGCCAAAACAAGTGCTGCCATGGCTTCCACAATGGGAACGGCACGAGGCAATACACAAGGGTCGTGCCTTCCTTTCGGATGAATGGTTGTTTCGTTGCTGTTTTTATCTACCGTGTGCTGTTCTTTCAGGAGGGTGGCAATGGGTTTAAAAGCCACGTTGAAATAGATGTCTTCCCCGTTGGAAATCCCACCCTGGATACCTCCGGAATGGTTCGTTTTGGTACGGATTCCGGATTCTGACCGAATAAACACATCGTTGTGCTGCGATCCGCTGAGTTTGGTCCCCTGAAAACCGGAACCGTATTCAAACCCCTTCACTGCATTAATTCCAAGCATGGCAAAACCAAGGTCGGCATGTAACTTGTTGAAAACCGGCTCGCCCCAGCCGGCAGGAACACCTTTCACCACACATGTGATTACACCCCCAACAGTATCGTGGTCTCTGGCAGCGGCTTCAATGCGGGCAATCATTTTTTCGGCAGTTTCGGCATCGGGGCAACGTACCAGGTTGTCTTCCGTTTTTGAAAGATCAAGTTCGGTGTACGGTTTTTGAAGTGACATTTCACCTACCTGCGACACAAACGCCTGAATGGAAACACCCGGCTTATCCAGCAGTTGTTTGGCTATGGCGCCGGCCACCACACGGGCAATGGTTTCACGGGCCGACGAACGGCCACCACCACGGTGATCACGGGTTCCGTATTTTTTAATGTAGGTATAATCGGCATGCGACGGGCGGAAAACATCTTTCAGATCGTTATAATCGCCGGAATGCTGATCCTTGTTCCATACCGCAAAAGCAATGGGAGTTCCCTGTGTTTTCCCTTCAAAAATTCCCGAAAGGAATTCCACCTGATCGGGTTCTTTTCGCTGGGTGGTAATTTTCGACTGCCCGGGGCGGCGACGGGCCAAATCGGTTTGAATACGTTCCGTATCCAGTTCGATACCAGCAGGGCAACCGTCAATAATTCCACCGATTCCACGTCCGTGCGATTCGCCGAATGAAGTTAGCCGAAATATTTTTCCAAATGTATTCATGCCGTTTAAAAAACCCCGTTCTCTTAATTTTACTGCAAGACAACGGGGTTTAAAATAATGAATTTGAACTAATTATAAAAATAAAAATCAGCAGCCGCAGCCATGGTCGTGATCATGATCGCTGCAGCCATTATCGTCGCAGCCACCGCTTCCGCAGCCACAACCACCTCCAGAGAGCATTTGTGCCAGTTCTTCGTCAGACGGTTCGCGCACACCCAAAACTTTTCCTGCAAAATAAAGGTCTTCACCAGCCAGCGGATGGTTAAAGTCCATTTTCACTGCTTCTTCGCTTATTTCGAGCACAAGACCGTTCAGTCGCTGTCCGTTGCTGCTCATCATGGGAACGGTATTTCCAACGGTAATCAACTCTTCATCCAGTTGGCCATCAACCAGAAAAACCTGTTTTGGCAATTCAACAATAGCATCCTGACTGACATCGCCGTAAGCTTCGTTTTTCGATAAACGAATGGTAAAAGGTTGGCCCTCTTTCAGTCCGGCCAGTTGCGACTCGAACCGGGGCAGCATAGTACCTGCACCATAAAGAAACTGTAACGGCTTTTCTTCGGTTGCGCGCTCAATTACCTCTCCCTGCTCATCATCTATACGCAAATCGTAGGTTAGCGTAACCATTGAATGTTTTGAAATCTCCAACATAATCTCATTTTTTAATAAATTGCAAAGTAACTCTTTTTATGGAACAGAACAAAATACAATTCTGTCTTTTTATGATTTTTTAAAAACGCCTCTGAAAAACGGAAGATAATGTTTTCCCGAGGGAAAGATTAATAATACGCCATGACAAATTGTTTCTTCCATTTTCAGAGGCACTATTTTAAACACGTGATGCCTGAAAATGTTTTAACACCCTTTAACAAATAATTAATATGCGCGCTTATCTTTCCCTTCTATGTAATTGATGAAGGAGGAATTAACCACCCGGTTTCCACCCGGTGTGGGGTAATTTCCGGTGAAATACCAGTCGCCGGTATCGTTGGGGCAGGCTTTGTGCAGATTTTCTACCGATTGATACACGATTTCCACTTCTGCTTCACAATCTTCAGGTTTCAGCAGTTCGGCAATTTTGGCAGAAATTTGTTCGGGAGTAAACGAACGATAAATCTCACGCACATAGTTTACCATCTCTTCTTTGGGCAGGTTTTCCTGTTCTTTGCATTTCCGGTAAACTTCCTCAATAATGCTTTCTTTACCTTGATCTTTGAGCAGTTCAATGGTGGCATTAAATGCAATGAATTTACCGAGCTGCGTCATATCAATGCCGTAACAGTCGGGGTACCGAATTTGCGGCGCTGACGAAACTACAATGATTTTTTTAGGATGCAATCGGTCAAGAATGCGTAAAATGCTGTTTTTTAAAGTTGTTCCCCGAACAATGGAATCGTCGATAACTACCAGTGTGTCCACATTGTTTCTAACCACACCGTAAGTTACGTCGTACACATGCGCCACCAGATCGTCGCGGCTGGCATCGTCGGCAATGAACGTACGCAGTTTTACATCCTTAATGGCAATCATTTCAACCCGTGGTTCAAGCGAGATAATTTTTTTGATATCGCCGTTGGACATGCTTCCGTTGCCTTCTTTCAGTTTTTCAATTTTCCAGCCGGTGAGGTACTCCCTTATACCCTCGAGCATTCCGTAAAAAGCCGTTTCGGATGTATTGGGAATATATGAAAAAACGGTGTTTTCAAAATCGTATTGAATGGTTTTCAGGATGGCGGGACTCAGCAACCGTCCAAGCTGTTTTCGCTCGCTGTAAATGCTTCGATCGCTGCCACGTGAAAAGTAAATCCGTTCAAACGAGCAGGAGCTTTTTTTATGCGGCACACGAATCATTTGCCGGTTCACATTCCCTTTCTTTTTAACGATAAGGGCTTCACCAGGCGCAATCTCATGCACTTTTTCCCAGCCTACATTCATTACTGTTTGAATGACAGGTCTTTCGGAAGCCACCACCACAATTTCGTCGTCCTGGTAATAGTGCGCCGGACGAATTCCCCAGGGGTCGCGCACCACAAAAGCATCGCCGTGGCCAATCAGTCCGGCCATGGCATATCCGCCGTCCCAGTCTTTGGTTGCACGTTCCAGAATGTTCTGGATATCGAGGTTTTCCTCAATCAGTGGCGAAATTTCGTTGTTTTTGTACCCCTCGTTTTTATATTTTCTAAAAAGAAACTGGTTTTCTTCGTCGAGAAAATGCCCTACCTTCTCGAGCGCTGTAACCGTATCGGTATATGCTTTCGGGTGTTGTCCCAGTTCAATCAGTACTTTAAAAAGTTCATCGGTATTTGTGAGGTTGAAGTTTCCGGCCAGCACCAGGTTTCTCGATTTCCAGTTGTTTTGCCGCATTACCGGGTGCACAAAATCGATGCTGTTTTTTCCAAAAGTGCCGTAGCGCAGGTGCCCCAGGTAAAGTTCTCCGGCATACGGATAATTTTTGTAAGCCCAGTCGCAGTTTTCCACATCAATTCCCTTGCGCTGCGCCTTTTTCAGGGGTTTGTTAACGTTGTTAAACACATCGAGAATGGGGTTCTGATCGATTGAACGATACCGGTGAATATAGGTGCTGCCCGGAGGCAGATGATCTTTAACGCAAACCATACCGGCTCCGTCCTGACCACGGTTGTGCTGTTTTTCCATTAACAGATACAACTTATTCAGGCCGTATCTCCACGTGCCGTATTTTTTTTTGTAATACGATAAAGGCTTAAGTAAGCGAATTAAGGCAATGCCGCACTCGTGCTTAATCTGGTCGCTCATATTTTTTTTCTGTTTTCAGCAACGGAAAATTAATAATGTCAGGGACAATAAACGCTCCCGGATAATCCTCCTGAATTTGTTTATGAAGTTTCAATGCTTCATTCCTGGTTCTGAAATCGCCTACCCTAACCCTGAAATTGGGTGCCGTGAATTTAACATGCACATCGTGCTCGGGGTACTTCGATAAAAATTCCTTTTTCTTATTTAACGCCTGCTCCTTGGCATTGAGCGCCGAACTAAAAAATATTTCTACCCGAAACCCATCGATACCATCCCGCTTTTTATTGTTCTCCACATGCCACTTCAGCATTTTTTCGAGGCGGCGATCATGATTTATATCCAGATTATCAAGAATACTCAGATTGATTTCTTCGTTTCCTGAAGTATCGGAAACCATTGTGTCGGGCATGGAAGGAAATGTAACCTGAGCTGCTACAGTTTGAAATAAAAAAAACCCGGATATGACTAAAAAAATTATCTTCATTTTTCCGTTTAACGAAGGTGCAAATATAATCCAAAAATCCATTTAAAAACGAACGGCCCGTTGTTCAATCCATTGCCTATCTGAAAAAAAACAACAACAGGCTTGCGTTTAATCCTCTGCCAATGCAGCCTCCAACTCAGGTGTAATTTCCAGATTATGAAACACATTTTGCACATCATCGTCCTCCTCGAGGCGTTCTACCAGGCGCAATACCTTTTTTGCCTCATCCACAGGCAGGGCGGTTGTGGTATTCGGAATGCGCTGCAATCCCTGACTTTCGGGCTCGAGGCCCAGTTCTTCCAGTTTTTTGGAAACACTTCCAAAATCTTCCATGGCCGAAGTAATTTCAATAAATCCGTCACTTTCTTCCATTTCTTCAGCACCGGCATCAATCATTTCCAGCTCAAACGCCTCACTTGCTGTTTCTTCGCCTGCCGGCACAACAAATACGCCCTTCGTTTCAAAAAGAAATGCCACAGAACCGTTGGTTCCCAGGTGTCCGTTGTTCTTTGTAAAAGCAGAACGCACGCTTCCCACCGTTCGGTTGTTATTGTCGGAAAGACATTCCACAAAAATGGCAACTCCGCCCGGACCGTAGCCTTCAAAGGTCATTTCCTCGAAGCTGGAGGTATCTTTTTCTGCCTTATTGATGGCGCGCTCAATCACATCTTTCGACATGTTTTGCCCCTTGGCGTTTTGCACAGCCAGCCGCAGACGCGGATTGGCATCGATATCGCTGCCCCCCAGCTTGGCTGCAACGGTTATCTCTTTCGATATTTTTGAAAATATTTTTGAACGTTTGGCATCCAGCGCCCCTTTTTTCCGCTTTATGGTTGACCATTTACTGTGTCCTGACATACTGAAATTTTTTCCTGTTAAAAATAAAAAAAAGTTTTACAAAAGGAAACCTAAATAGCCCCATAAAAAATCCTGCCCAAAAAATAAAATGCGCTAAATTTGCAGCCACTAAAAAAAATGGAAACAAAAAAACTTTTTATAGAAACTTACGGTTGCCAAATGAATGTGGCCGACAGCGAAGTGGTGGCTGCCATTTTGCAGGAAAGGCAATACGAACTGGTACAAACTGCGGAAGATGCCGATACGGTTTTCCTGAACACCTGCTCGGTGCGCGACAATGCAGAACAACGGATTTGGGGCAGGCTGAACCACTACAATGCACTTAAAAAACGCAATAAAAAACTGATCATAGGGGTTTTGGGCTGCATGGCCGAACGTGTGGGCGAAGCTTTTCTGGAAAAAGGGGTAGTGGATTTGGTGGCCGGGCCCGATGCCTACCGCGACCTCCCTTACCTCATCGATAAAGTGGAAGGCGGCGAAAAAGCGCTGAACACTGAACTTTCAACCATTGAAACGTACGACAAAATTACACCGGTGCGCATGGGCGATAAGGCCATTTCGGGTTTTGTGAGCATTACCCGTGGCTGCAACAATTTTTGCACTTACTGCATAGTGCCCTACACCCGTGGCCGCGAACGAAGCCGGAATCCGCAGGATATTCTGAACGAGGTGAGCGATTTGGCTGCAAAAAACTACAAGGAAGTCACCCTGCTTGGACAAAACGTAAATTCCTACATGTGGCTTCCCGCGGGTGAACGAAAACCGGTTCGTTTCTGGGATTTGCTGGAACAGGTAGCGCAAACTGCCCCCGAAATGAGGGTTCGGTTTACCACGTCGCATCCCAAAGACATGTCGGACAAAGTGTTGCGAAAGATGGCCGAATACCCGAATATTTGCAGGCACATTCATTTGCCGGTGCAGTCGGGCAGTTCGCGCATACTGAAACTGATGAACCGAAAATACGACCGGGAGTGGTACCTCGATCGCATTGCAGCCATCCGAAGCCTTTTGCCTGACTGCGGCCTTTCAACCGACGTTTTTACCGGTTTTTGTACCGAAACAGAAGAAGATCATGCCGAAACACTTTCGCTGATGCAGGAGGTGAAATTCGACATGGCTTTTATGTTCAAATACTCGGAACGTCCGGGGACTTATGCCGCCAAACACCTGAAAAACGATGTGCCGGAAGAAACAAAAATCAGGCGGTTGAACGAGGTTATTCAGCTTCAAAACAAACTTTCGCTGGAAAGCAATCGTAAAGACACAGGAAAAACATTTGAAGTGCTGGTGGAGGGGACTTCCAAAAAGTCGGAAGAAATGCTTTTTGGGCGCACATCACAAAATAAGGTGGTTGTTTTTCCGAAGTACCATTTTAAAAAAGGAGATGTTGTAAAAGTTACCGTTGAAAGATGCACCCAAACCACGCTGATTGGAGACGTAAAAAAGTAAATTATGGGAAAACAGGTTGAAGAATTTAATGTTTACCGCGCCAAAATGAACGAAAAAATACTGGGCAGCGGGAATAAGGTGATGAAGCGGATTTACGGCATCGACACCCTCACTTATCAGGATGGAGCGCTTAGCGGGAAAGTAAAAGAGATGCTGGGGCTGGCCACATCGATGGTGTTGCGGTGCGACGACTGCATAAAATATCACCTGGAAAAATGTTTTGAACATGGGGTTACCACCGACGAGGTTTTCGAAATTTTTTCGATAGCCAATGTAGTGGGCGGAACCATTGTTATTCCTCACACACGGAGAGCTTTGGAATATTGGGAGGAGTTAAAAGAAGGTGAGAAATAAAACTTTTGGGGTTCAAATTGTTATATAACTAAACAACTTTCATATTATGGAAAAAATTTTTGCCATTTCATCTGCCGGAAAAACTGAAAAATCGTTTCTCGATCTGCGCTTTGGAAAATGTGAATTTATTGCAATTTACCATTCAGGCACCGGAAAATACAACATGATTGAAAACCCATTCAAAAATTCGGATCACAGCGGCGTTCAACTGGTTGATTTTTTAAAAAAGAAAGGCGTTTCGGTAATCATCACCGGCGAGGTAGGCCCCATGGTAAGCAGCCGGCTGGAGAAAGAAAAACTGCAACTGGTGCTGCTTCACGAGGAAAAAATCAAAATTGAAGAAATCATCGAACGGTTGAAATAATCAGTTGAATCAGTACAGCCCGGGGTTTACAAATGGAATAAGCGCCATAATTACTGCCTGCCGGTAAAGTTCGGTACGGTCGATGGCATTGTGGGTAAGCAGGCCAACTGCCCCGTTTTTTTGCTTTGAATTCGATTCTTTGAAAACCAAATCGTTTGCATCTCCCAGTTCAAAACCACCAGCCACCAGATGAGCCACTTTGGGTGGAAGAAAAAAGGTTGCTGTGCGCGCCTCACCGGTTTTCCCGGCAGAATAAATGACAATCCATGCAAATGCAGCCAGTCCTTTTTCTTCCGACTGCACACCTCCTTCAATGCCCACCCAAAAATCGGCATCGTGAATGCGTTTACGGGCTTCGGCAACCCGGTTTCGGGCACCCAACTGGGTTTCCCTGTCAGTTAACGGTTGAGCCGACACCCCGGAAGAGGTTGTGATACATTCTGCTTCAATATCGCGAAAAAAAGCTCTGAATCCTTTTTTTACCGCATTCATTTTCACCGGATTTTCGGATGCTATTACAATTTTCATTCTGGTTCTTTTTATTCAACTTTACCGCGGCCTGATACATTTTGGTTTATTCGTATAACATTTGGCCGGATTTGTTATTTTCGCCTGATAAAATTGAAAAATGTTAGTCAGAAAAGCAAAAACAGAAGACCTAAATTCCATTCTGGAATTTCAGCTGGCCATGGCCAGAGAAACAGAAGGTATTGAATTAGAGCAGAAAACCTTAAAAAATGGCGTTTCTGCCGTTCTGAAAGATTCTTCCAAAGGACACTATTATGTGGCCGAAAAAAACGGAAAAGTGATTGGATCGTTGCTTACAACTTTTGAATGGAGCGACTGGCGCAACGGAACCGTATTGTGGATTCAATCGGTGTATGTAGTGCCGGAATTCAGGAGAAAAGGTGTTTACAGCAAATTATACGGACATGTAAAAAACCGCGTACTTGAAAATGGCGACCTGAAAGGAATACGGTTGTATGCCGACAAAAACAACGAGGGAGCGCACAAAGTTTACCAAAAGTTGGGCATGTCTCCCGATCATTACGTAACTTTTGAATGGTTAAAATAAACTAAACTTTGAATACGGGGCTGTACAAATTAATTGAAGAGGGCGAGCACCAGCAGCAGGATTTCAAATTCTGCATAAACGACTCGAAAAAAATTGCCAAATCGCTGGTGGCTTTTGCCAATACCGATGGCGGGAGGTTGCTCATTGGGGTAAAAGATAATGGCAAAGTGGTGGGAATAAGTACCGACGAAGAGTATTACATGGTGGAATCGGCGGCTAAAATTTTCAGCAGTCCGCCCATTGAATTTTCCACCAAACAATGGCATACCGAAGGCAAAACCGTGCTTGAAATTTCAATCAGCCCCAGCATTAAAAAACCGCACTATGCCAAAGATGAAACAGGCAGATGGCTGGCTTATATTCGCATAAAAGACGAAAATGTGCTGGCACACAAAATTCAGCTAGCCGTATGGAAAAAACAAAACAGCCCCAAGGGAATCCGGTTTTCCTACTCCGCCGACGAAAAATGTCTTGTTGATTTTCTGCAGAAAAACACGGATATCTCCTATTCCAAATTTATTCGCCTGGCACACATTTCCCGTAAAAAAGCAGAAGAAATACTCAGCAACTTTGTATTGATGGATGTGGTGGAAATGGTTACAACGCGCGAGGGTACCGTTTTTAAACTAAACCCGGAATTCGACAAAGAAGCCTTTGAAAAAATAAAATAACATCGATTCAGAAAGACTTTAATAAACTTTTAATATATTTTTAAACCGGAAATAAACTCATTACGTACATTTCTGTTTAGTTTTACAGAATTAAAATAATAATTAAAAAATAAACAAAATGAAAAGGAATTTATTTGTTTTTATGCTTGCCCTTTTTACAGGATTTATTTCGTTTGCACAGGAGGAATATCTCGATGCCGACGCCGACGAAAATGAAAAAATTTACCTGGGTGGTGAAGCTTACGAGGTAAAAACATTTCATCAAAACTTCAAAAAAGGCAAGCCTAAAAGTGTAATTTTACTGATTGCCGACGGTATGTCAGTTACCCATCTTCATGCCGCCCTTACGGCTAATAAAGGCAGTTTATTTATTGAAAACATGAAGAACATGGGATTAATTAAAACTTATTCGGCTGACAATTACAATACCGATTCGGCAGCCGCCGGAACAGCCCTTTCCACGGGAGAAAAAACCTATGGAGGCGCCATTGGGGTTGACATAAACAAGAAGCCTCTGAAAACTATTCTGGAAGAAGCAGAAGAGAAAGGCCTGGCTACAGGCCTGGTTTCCACATCGGCTATTACACATGCCACACCTGCTGCATTTATTGCCCACCAGGAGAGCCGGAACATGTACGAAGAAATTGCCGCCGATTTTCTGAAAACCGACATTGATGTATTTATTGGCGGAGGTTACAAGCATTTCACCGAACGCAAAGACGGGCGTAACCTGGTAGAAGAACTCAAACAAAAAGGCTACCGGGTTGAGCAAGATATAAACACCATAAAAAACATTAAAGAAGGAAAACTTGCCGGCCTTACTGCTGCCGAGCACAACGGCAGGATGGACGAACGGGGCGATATGCTGCCCATTGCAACCCAAACGGCCATTCAAATTTTAAGCAGCAACAAAAAAGGATTTTTTATGATGGTTGAAGGCTCGCAGGTTGACTGGGGTGGACATGCAAACAGCACCATCTATATTATTGAAGACATGCTCGACTTTGACCGCACTGTGGGTGTAGCCCTTGAATTTGCTGCAAAAGACAAAAACACCCTTGTGGTTGTTACTTCCGACCACGAAACCGGGGGAATGACTATTCTCGACGGAAATTATGAAACTGGAATGGTGAAAGGCGAATTTTCCAGCGGAGGACATACTGGCGTAATGGTTCCTGTTTTTGCTTACGGGCCGGGCGCCAGCGAATTTACCGGTATTATGGATAATACCGATGTGCACAACCGCATCAAAAAATTGTTGATTGGAAAGTGATTGTTGAATATTCTAAAAAAAAAGGCCGGAATCAGATGATTACAATTG
>Ga0209614_1002061_pt1 | contig 13823 bp, 16 predicted proteins | sample BlaSprsedimmetaG_FD_185484 | JGI IMG/M metagenome (GOLD analysis project Ga0209614, IMG submission 185484) | Hot spring sediment bacterial and archeal communities from California, USA to study Microbial Dark Matter (Phase II) - Blank Spring... ... | reverse complement strand
TGCGAATACAATGGCGGCGAGCCGGTGGTCGATCCGATGTGCGGCTCGGGCACCTTCGTGATCGAGGCGGCCGAGATCGCGGCGGGACTTGCGCCGGGCCGCGGACGCCGCTTTGCCTTCGAGGCCTTCGCAGGCTTCGATCCGGCCGCCTGGGAAGCGATGCGCGCGGCGCCCGCCCCTGCCCCGCCCGATTTGCGGTTCCACGGGTTCGACCGCGATCAGGGCGCCATCGCGGCCAGCCGGGCCAATGCGGACCGGGCGGGTATCGCCGCGCTGACCTGTTTCACCTGTCAGCCCATCGCCGCGCTGACCCCGCCCGAGGGTCCGACCGGGCTGGTCATGGTGAACCCGCCCTATGGCGGGCGGATCGGCAATGCAAAGGCGCTTTATCCGCTTTACGGGACGCTGGGCGAGGTTCTGAGGACGCGGTTCGCGGGCTGGCGGGTCGGGATCGTGACCAGCAAGCCGCAACTGGCCCGCGCGACCGGCCTGCCCTTCGGCCCGGACGGGCCGCCCATTCCCCATGGCGGGCTGAAGATCCGGCTTTACCGGACCGATCCGCTGGGATGACCGCGCCCTTGGCAGGACGCGGTCAGTGCGCTCAGTCGGTGCTGGCGACCTCGATGCTGGCGAAGGCGGCCATCGCGCTTTCATAGGCCCGGCCGACCGGGGTGGGTCTGAGCCGGTCGTCGACCAGGTTGATCTTCGGCGCGCTGCCGCCCCAGGGATAAGGATTGGCCGCGAACCAGGCATAGCGTTCGACGAAGGGCAGCCCCTCCATCATCCGCATCGCTTTCTGGGCAAAGGCGGCGTTGCGCTCATAGCTTGCGGCGCGCGGGCGGTTCCAGTCGATATAGGCGAATTCGGTCACCCAGATCGGCCGGCGATATTCGCGATGCACCTGGATCAGCCAGCGGCGGAACGCCTCGACATCGCCATCGGTCGTGTAATAGTGGACCGCCATGAAATCGACCCGCATGCCGCGCCGCTCGATTTCGGACATGAAGCGGCGCTGCCAGGAATTCGGCCCCAGCGTCTGGTCGCGCGTGGTCGCCGGGCTGCCAAGCCTCAGCCCGCGCGCCTGCAGCCTGGGCCAGAGCGCGATGGCCTCGGCCACCGTCATTCCCGCCTGGTGATCGCCGCCATAGCCGTCGGGCTCGTTGAAGCCCAGAAGCGTGGTGACCCGCCGATCCGACTTGATCGGCTTGTTCACGTCCTTGGCCCCATGGATCATCGGCACGAAGTCCACATCGCGCCGCTGCTTCTGGCGCGACCAGATCTGGTCGGTCCGCCAGTTGTAATACCAGCCAAGCCCCGGCGCATCCTCGATCCAGCGGATCATCGTGTAGCTCGGGTTTTCCCAGGCGCCAACGCCCGCCTTCTGAGCCATGACCGGAGTCGACAGCATGAGTAGCCCCACCAGAATGGGGATGAGTTTCCTGACCATCATATACCTCGCACACCTGGAACGAGGCTAGGCAGGTCTTTGGGTAGGAATTTGGCCAGAATCGTGAATAAAGGTGAAACGGGTCCGGCACGCCTCGGGCACGCCCCTGGGGTGCAGGGATCAGCCCAGCGTCACGTCCAGCACCATCATCAGGATCAGCCCGATCGTCAGCCCAAGGGTCGCCCGGTTCTGGCGGCCATGGCGATGGGTTTCGGGAATGATCTCGTGGCTGATGATGTAGATCATCGCCCCCGCCGCGAAGGCCAGCCCCCAGGGCAGCAGATGGCTCGAGACCGCGACCGCCGCGGCGCCGACAGCACCGCCCAGCGGCTCCACGAGGCCCGTGGCCAGCGCGATCAGGAAGGCCGTTCCGCGCCGGTAGCCATGGGCGCGCAGCGCCAGCGCGACCGCCAGCCCCTCGGGCGCGTTCTGCAACCCGATGCCGATTGCCAGCGGCATTCCTTTGGCCAGATCGCCCGCACCGAAGGCCACGCCCACGGCCATGCCTTCGGGGATGTTGTGGATCGTGATGGCGAAGACGAACAGCCAGATCCGGGCCAGCGCCGCGGCCTCGGCGCCCTCGCGGCCGGCGAAGAAATGTTCATGCGGCACCAAGTCGTTCAGGGCCGCCACGGCCAGCGCACCCAGCGCGATGCCGCCCCCCGCAATCAGCGCCGCGATGGGGACGCTGCCATAAAGCGTCTCGGCCGCCTCGATCCCCGGCAGGATCAGCGAGAAGAACGAGGCCGACAGCATGACGCCCGCGGCAAAGCCCAGCATCGTGTCGTTGGCCCGGCGCGTGACGGTGCGGCCGAACAGGACCGGCGAGGCCCCCACCCCGGTCATCAGACCTGCAGCCAGCGCGGCCAGAAAGGCAATCAGCACATCGCTCATGGACCCAGCTAGGCCAAAGCATGCCGCGCCCGCAAGCGCCAAGAGCGTTGCGGGCCGCCGGTCCGATTGGTAAATCGCCTTGACCAATCTCAGGGAGACGCGCGATGCCCGTCATCACCACCATCGAGGACCTGCGCCGCATCTATGCCCGCCGCGCGCCGCGGATGTTCTACGATTACAGCGAATCCGGAAGCTGGACCGAGCAGACATTCCACGACAACGTGTCGGACTTTGCCCGGATCCGGCTGCGCCAGCGCGTCGCGGTGGACATGGAGGGGCGCTCGACCGCCTCGACCATGATCGGGCAGGACGTGGCGATGCCGGTGGCGCTGGCCCCGGTCGGGCTGACGGGGATGCAATCGGCCGATGGCGAGATCAAGGCGGCGCGCGCGGCCGAGAGGTTCGGCGTGCCCTTCACGCTGTCGACCATGTCGATCTGTTCGATCGAGGACGTGGCGGCCCACACCACGAAACCCTTCTGGTTCCAGCTTTACGTGATGCGCGACGAGGATTTCGTGGCGCGCATCCTGCAACGCGCCCAGGATGCGCGCTGTTCGGCGCTGGTGCTGACGCTGGATCTGCAAATCCTCGGCCAGCGGCACAAGGACCTGAAGAACGGGCTGTCCGCCCCGCCCAAGCCGACGCTGCGAACAATGGCGAACCTTGCCACCAAATGGGGCTGGGGGCTGGAGATGCTGGGCACCAAGCGGCGGTTCTTCGGCAATATCGTGGGCCATGCCAGGGGCGTGAGCGATGCCTCGTCGCTGACCGACTGGACGGCCGAGCAGTTCGACCCCTCGCTCGACTGGGACAAGGTGCGCAAGCTCAAGGAGCAATGGGGCGGCAAGCTGATCCTCAAGGGCATCCTCGACGAGGAGGACGCGCGCAGGGCCGCCGATGTGGGTGCCGATGCGATCGTCGTGTCGAACCATGGCGGGCGACAGCTGGACGGGGCGCTGTCCTCGATCCGCGCACTGCCGGGGATCGTGCGCGCGGTGGGCGATCAGGTCGAGGTGCATTTCGATGGCGGCATCCGCTCGGGCCAGGATGTGCTCAAGGCGCTCGCGCTGGGGGCGAAGGGCACCTATATCGGCCGGGCCTTCGTCTATGGCTTGGGCGCGATGGGCGAGGCGGGCGTCACCCGCGCGCTGGAGGTGATCCACAAGGAACTGGACACCACCATGGCGCTGTGCGGGCGCAAGTCGGTCGCGGCGCTGGACCGCGACATCCTGCTGGTGCCCGAGGATTTCGAGGGCAGATGGGCCTGATCGCCCGGTTTTGCCCTTCCCAATCGGCGCGGTCTCGGCTATGGGCACGGCTTCAACCGGGCATACACCCTTGGAGGATGCCCAGAACCGCAGGAGAATGACCAATGGCTGGTGAGATTCCGGATCTCTTCGCCACGGAACGGACGGGGACAGGCAAGGGGGCCGCCCGTCGGGCTCGTCGTGAGCAACTCGTTCCGGGCATCGTCTATGGCGGCGGCACCGATCCGCTGCCGATCAATCTGAAATACAACGAGTTGCTCAAGCGCCTGAAGGCCGGCCGCTTCCTGTCGACGCTGTTCAACCTCAAGGTCGACGGCCACGACGACGTGCGGGTGATCTGCCGCGGCGTTCAGCGCGACGTGGTCAAGGACCTGCCGATCCATGTCGACCTGATGCGCCTGCGCCGCACCTCGCGGATCAACCTCTACATCCCGGTCGAATTCGTGGGCCACGAGAAATCCCCGGGCCTGAAACGCGGCGGCGTGCTGACCGTGGTGCGTCCCGAGGTGGAACTGATGGTGACCGCAGGCGAGATCCCCGAGAAGCTGGTTGTGGACCTGTCGGGTCTGAACGTGGGCGATATCGTCCACATTTCTGACGTGGCCCTGCCCGAGGGCACGCGCCCCACGATCACCGACCGCGATTTCGTGATCGCGAACATCTCGGCACCGTCCGGCCTGCGCTCGGCCGATGGCGAAGCCGAGGAGGGCGAGGGCGAGGAAGGCTGACACCTTCCCCCGTTATGGATCGGAGCGGGGCCCTGCGGGGCCCCGTTTCCGTTTCGACCGGACGGGCGCCTGGAACCCTTGCGGCGTGTCAGGCGTGATCGTGCCCAGCAGGCCCGGCAGGCTGGTGCAGAACCGGTGCATCCGCAGCGCGGACTCGCTGCCCGCCTCCGTGCGCACGCCATCGGGCCACCAGGTATCCAGAAGATCGCTCTGGCTGGCCGCGGCGATCACCGGGCGCAACTGCCGGGACTCGAACTCCTCGACCCAACCGGCCTGCAACCACAATTGCTGACGCGCCCGTGACCAGGTGCCCGGCCCGTCCAACGCGTCAAGCACGCGCCAATGTTGCGCGATCATGTCCCGCGCCCAGGCGACACAGAGGATCCCGGCCTCGAGCCTTGCGGTATCGGACAGGTCGGCGCCGTCCGCCGGGGCGGCAAGGGGCGCAAGTTCGGCCAGCGTCGCATCGGGGTCGAAGGGGGCTGCGCCTGCCATCGCGGGCGTGCCCAGCATCAGGGCCGCAAGAGCGAGGGCCGAAAACCCGTCCCTGCCCCGCCGCAAAGCCCGGGAAAGCCGGAAAAGGAAATGCCACATGCGCGTCGCCTCGCTTTTCCACGAGACTCGGGGCGGCGGGGTTTCCAATTCCTTGTCCCGGCGCACGCGCGCAACGCGGCAACGGCTCCACTGCCCGTTTCACAGGCGTTTGCCGCCGAAATGCGCAGAAAAGACGCGGCAGACGTCAGGACAGATGCTGCACCGACTCGAAGATCTCCAGCTCTGGCGGCTCGATATAGAGGTCGGACGGCCCCTTGGCCCCCTTGTGCGCGGCCCGGAACGCCTCGGATTTCGTCCAGGCGGAAAACGCGGCCTCGCTGTCCCAGAAGGTATGTGAGGCATAAAGGCGATAGCCGTCCTTTGCGGGCCCCTTCAGCAGATGGAAGGCGACGAAGCCCGGCACGGATTTCAGATGGCTGTCGCGGCTCTTCCAGACCGTCTCGAACGCCTCTTCGCTGCCCGGTTTCACCTTGAAGCGGTTCATCGTCAGATACATTGCGCGTGCCTCCCGGTCTTGCCGCTCTGGAATCCGCGGCCAGTTCACGGCATCAAGGGCAAAAGTTCAAGCAGGGAGAGCGCTCATGCGCCTGTTCGTGGGGCTCGGCAATCCGGGCGCGAAATATGCGGCCAACCGGCACAATATCGGCTTCATGGCCGTGGACCGGATCGCCGCCGATCACGGGTTCGCACCCTGGCGGGCCAAGTTCCTGGGCCAGATGGCCGAGGGGCGGCTGGGGAACGAGAAGGTCGTGCTGCTGAAACCCGAGACCTACATGAACCGCTCGGGCGATTCGGTGCAGGCGGCGGCGCAGTTCTACAAGCTGACCCCGGCCGATCTGACCGTGTTCCATGACGAGCTGGACCTTGCGCCCGGCAAATGCCGGCTCAAGCAGGGCGGCGGGCATGCAGGGCATAACGGGCTGCGCTCGATCCAGGCCCATATCGGGCCGGATTTCGAGAGGGTCCGGCTGGGCATCGGGCATCCGGGCCACAAGGACCGGGTTTCGGCCTATGTTCTCAGCGATTTCGCCAAGGCCGACCAGGACTGGCTGGATGACCTGATGCGCGGGATTTCCGAAGGCGCGGTGGTGCTGGCCGAGGGGGACGGCGCGCGGTTCCTGAATGCCGTCGCGCTGCGCACCGCCCCGCCGCGCAATGCAGGGCGCGAGACCGAACAACAGCCCGCGCCGATCAGCGCCGCAGAGCCCGCGCCTGAAGACGGCCGCTCGGCGTTGCAGAAACTGGTGGACCGCTTCAGGTAGGAGAAGGACGATGGCGAACCAAAGGGCCGCTTCGATCAACGTTCTGGGCGGGCCGCTGGCCCCCTGTTCATCGACGCCGCTGACCGGGTTCTATCGCAACGGCTGCTGCGACACCGGCCCCGAGGACCGCGGCAGCCACACCGTCTGCGCGGTGATGACCGCCGAATTCCTGGCCTATTCCAAATATGTGGGCAACGACCTGTCGACACCGCGCCCGGAATGGGGGTTTCCGGGGCTGAAACCGGGCGACCGCTGGTGCCTGTGCGCGGGCCGTTTTCTTCAGGCCCATGACGAGGGCTGCGCGCCGCGGGTCGATCTGGCGGCCACGCATGAGGCGGCGCTGGAGATCGTGCCGCTGGACGTTCTGGAACGCCACGCCCTGCCCTGATCCCGCGCCTTCAGTGCCCGCCCATGTCGAAGCCCAGATGGCGGGCGACGGTAAAGATGTCCTTGTCGCCGCGGCCGCACATGTTCATGCAGATGATGTGATCGGCGGGCAGGTCCGGGGCGATCTTGGCGACATGGGCCAGCGCGTGGCTGGGTTCCAGCGCGGGGATGATGCCTTCGGTCTCGCAGCACAGCTGGAAGGCCGTCAACGCCTCGGCATCGGTGATCGCGACATATTCGGCGCGGCCCGTCTCGTGCAGCCAGGCATGTTCCGGCCCGATGCCGGGATAGTCGAGCCCGGCGGATATCGAATGGCCTTCGAGGATCTGGCCGTCCTCGTCCTGCAACAGATAGGTGCGGTTGCCATGCAGCACGCCCGGCCGCCCGCCGGTCAGGCTGGCGCAATGCTCCATGCGGTCGTCGACGCCATGCCCGCCCGCCTCGACCCCGATGATTCGCACCGAGCGGTCATCGAGGAAGGGATGAAACAGCCCCATCGCGTTCGACCCGCCACCGATCGCGGCGACCAGGGTGTCTGGCAAGCGGCCCTCGGCCTCGAACATCTGGGCCCTGGCTTCCTTGCCGATGATCGACTGGAAGTCGCGCACCATCGCCGGATAGGGATGCGGCCCCGCGACCGTGCCGATGCAGTAGAAGGTGTCGCGCACATTGGTCACCCAGTCGCGCAGCGCGTCGTTCATCGCGTCCTTGAGCGTGCCCCGGCCGGAGGTGACGGGAACCACTTCCGCGCCCAGAAGGCGCATGCGGAAGACGTTGGGCGCCTGGCGCTGCACATCGGTTGCGCCCATGTAGACCACGCATTTCAGCCCGAACTTGGCGCAAACCGTCGCCGTGGCGACGCCATGCTGGCCCGCGCCGGTCTCGGCGATGATGCGGGTCTTGCCCATGCGGCGGGCAAGGATGATCTGGCCCAGCACGTTGTTGATCTTGTGCGCGCCGGTATGGTTCAGCTCGTCGCGCTTCATGTAGACCTTGGCGCCGCCCAGCCGGTCGGTCAGCCGTTCCGCGAAGTAAAGCGGGCTGGGCCGGCCGACATAATGCTTCCACAGGAACTCCATCTCGTCCCAGAAGCTCTGGTCGGTCTTGGCGTGCTCGTACTGCGCCTGAAGCTCGAGGATCAGCGGCATCAGCGTCTCAGACACGAAGCGCCCGCCGAAGATGCCGAACCGGCCCCGTTCGTCCGGGCCGGTCATGAAGGAATTGATCAGATCGTCGGCCATCTCGCGCGCTCCTCCTCGGTCGAGCCCTGTCTATCGCGTGTCCCCGACGCGGTAAAGCCAGCCCCTTGCCGGTCGCGCGGGGGCCGGACCGTCACCGTTCGGTGCAGAAGATGCGGGTGAAGGCCCCGATACAGGTGGCGCTATCGGTGTCACCCAGCCGGACCTCGGCACGCGAGAACAGCACCTTGTCCTCATAGTCCAGCGCGATCAGCGAGCGGATCAGTTGCGCGCATTGCACCCGGCCCAGCTTGCAAGTGGCCAGCAGGATCGCCTCGACCGGATCGGCCGCCGCCTCTGGATCGGCGGCGTCGATCCGCGCCAGAAGCCGGGCTTCGAGCGCGGCCTTGAAATCGGCCTCTGTCGGCTTGGTGAAGGCCATGACCAGCGCGCCAAGCACCAGCACCGCAATCAGTCCGGCAAGCCCCTTCATTGCGTTTCCTCCCCGCGCGCGGCCGCGATGAACCGCGCTATCATAGCCGCATTCTTGACCCCCGGCGCGGATTCCACGCCGGAGGACACATCCACCTGCCGCGCCCCGGTCAGCCGGATCGCCTCGGCCACATTGTCGGGCGTCAGTCCGCCCGCCAGCATCCAGGGCACCGGCCAGCGCCGCCCCGCGATCAGCCGCCAGTCGAAGGACAGCCCGTTACCGCCGGGCAGCGCGGCGTCCCTGGGCGGCTTGGCATCCACCAGAAGCTGGTCAGCCACCCGGGCGTATTCGGTGAGACCGGGCAGATCGCCCTCGTCTGCCACGCCCACCGCCTTCATCACCGGCAGGCCGAATCGCACGCGGATCTCGGCCACGCGGTCGGGGCTTTCATGGCCGTGCAGTTGCAGCATGTCGATCGGCACCCGGTCGAGGATCGCCGCCAGCGTTGCGTCCTCGGCATCGACCGTAAGCGCCACCTTGGCGATCCCGGGCGGCACCTCGCAGGCAAGGGCGCGGGCGGCCTCCGTCCCGAGATTGCGGGGCGATTTCGAGAAGAAGACGAAGCCCAGATAGGACGCATGCGCAGCAACTGCGGCCGTCACGGCCGCTGGCTGCGTCACACCACAGATCTTGACCCTGACATCGGACGCCATGGCGTCGTCTAGCCGGTCTTGCCGTCCGTCTCAAGCAACGCGAGGATCTCGTCGCGGCCTTCGGTCCTGTGCTTGTCGGCCTTGACCTTGTCGAGTTCGCGCTTGAGCTTGGCCGCCTCGCGGCGCTGACGGCTGGCCTGCGCGCGGTACTTGCTCTCGCGCAACCATTCCCAGAAGAAACCGAGCAGCGCGCCGACCAGGATCCCGCCGAACCCGACGACATAAAGCGGCAGTTCGATCGACCAGGCGATTCCCGAAAAGCTCGCCAGTTCGTCAGGCAGCAGGTTCAGCGTCACATCCTGACGGTTCGCCATGGCGACCACCACAAGGCAGATCGCGAGCAGAAGCAGAAAGAGATAGCGAATGGCGCGCATGGTCAGACCCGAATTACTTCCCGTTCAGGCGATCGCGTAGCAGCTTCCCGGTCTTGAAGAAAGGCACGTATTTCTCGGCCACGTCCACCGGCTCGCCGGTGCGCGGGTTGCGCCCGGTGCGCGCGTCGCGCTTCTTGACCGAGAACGCGCCGAAACCGCGCAATTCCACCCGGTCGCCGCGTGCCATGGCCGCGATGATTTCTTCGAAAACGGTGTTAACAATTCGTTCGACCTCGCGCTGGTAGAGATGCGGGTTCTCGTCGGCAATCTTCTGGATCAATTCAGATCGGATCATCGCTATGTCGTCCCCGTTTTTCGCCCTTCTGGCCTGCGCAGCCGAAGCTTGCGGACTATAGGCATGTTTTGCCCCCCAGAGAAACAGAAAGCCTTTGAAAACCGGGGGAGAAGCGGCGGAAAGCCGCGTCGGAGGGGGGCGCGGCCGGCGGTTTGCCACCGGACGGGCGGGCCGGCGCCCCGGCGGGGACATCGCGCGCCGGGGCTCGCGAATTCGTGATTCGGGGAACGGAAAACGGCCCCGCACCTGCATGCGGAGCCGCGCCATGTCCGGCAGGGCCGGGTGGTCCTACTTGCCTTCGCCCTTGAGCGCGGCGCCCAGGATGTCGCCCAGCGAGGCCCCAGAGTCCGAGCTGCCATACTGTTCGACGGCCTCTTTCTCCTCCGCGATCTCGCGGGCCTTGATCGACAGGCCCAGACGGCGCGACTTGGCGTCGATATTGGTCACGCGGACATCCACCTTGTCGCCGACCTGGAACCGCTCGGGGCGCTGTTCCGACCGGTCACGCGACAGATCCGATCGGCGAATGAACGACTTCATGCCCTCGTATTCCACCTCGATCCCGCCATCCTCGATCGCGGTGACGGTCACGGTGATGATCGAGCCGCGCTTGACGCCGCCCACGGCGTCGGCGAACGGGTCGCCGTCCAGCGCCTTGACCGAGAGCGATATGCGCTCCTTCTCGACGTCGACCTCGGTGACGACGGCCTTGACCATGTCGCCCTTGCGGTAATCCTGGATCGCCTCCTCGCCGCGCTGGTCCCAGCTGAGATCGGAGAGGTGCACCATGCCGTCGATGTCGTGCTCGAGACCGATGAACAGACCGAATTCGGTGATGTTCTTGACCTCGCCCTCGACCTCGGTACCCACGGGATGGGTCTCGGCAAAGACTTCCCACGGGTTGCGCATGCACTGCTTGAGACCCAGCGACACGCGGCGCTTGGCGGTGTCGATCTCCAGCACCATGACGTCGACTTCCTGGCTGGTCGAGACGATCTTGCCGGGATGGACGTTCTTCTTGGTCCAGGACATTTCCGAGACGTGGACCAGACCCTCGACACCCGGTTCCAGCTCCACGAAGGCACCGTAATCGGTGATGTTGGTCACGCGGCCCTTGTGGACGGATCCCAGCGGGAACTTGGCCTCGACCGAATCCCACGGGTCGTCCTGAAGCTGCTTCATGCCCAGGCTGATGCGGTGGGTTTCCTTGTTGATCTTGATGACCTGGACCTTCACGGTCTCGCCGATCGACAGGATCTCGGAGGGGTGGTTGACCCGGCGCCAGGCCATGTCGGTGACGTGCAGCAGGCCGTCCACACCGCCCAGATCGACGAAGGCGCCGTATTCGGTGATGTTCTTGACCACGCCGTCGATTGCGTCGCCCTCGGTCAGCTTGCCAATGATCTCGGCGCGCTGCTCGGCACGGCTCTCTTCCAGGATGGCGCGGCGGCTGACCACGATGTTGCCACGGCGGCGGTCCATCTTGAGGATCTGGAACGGCTGCTTCAGACCCATCAGCGGGCCGGCATCGCGCACCGGGCGCACATCGACCTGGCTGCCCGGCAGGAACGCCACGGCGCCGCCCAGATCGACGGTAAAGCCGCCCTTGACGCGGCCGAAGATCGCGCCCTCGACGCGGGCATCCTCGGCATAGGCCTTCTCGAGCCGGTCCCACGCCTCTTCGCGGCGGGCCTTGTCACGGCTGATCGAGGCCTCACCACGCGCGTTCTCGACCCGGTCGAGATAGACCTCGACCTCGTCGCCCACGGCGATGTCGGGGGCCTGGCCCGGATTGGTGAATTCCTTGAGATCGACGCGGCCTTCCATCTTGTAGCCGACATCGATGATGGCCTGGCCCGCCTCGATGGCGATGACCTTGCCCTTGACGACGCTGCCCTCGGCAGGCGTGTCCATCTCGAAGCTTTCGTTCAGGAGGGCTTCGAAATCCTCCATGGATGCTTTGGTAGCCATTCGGTTCAAGTGGTCCTTTGCGATTGTTTCCGGCCTGGCGGTTGGGTCCGCCGGTCTTTGATGGCCCCGCGCCAAAGAGCGCTCCGATCCCGAAAACCGGGCCGGGGCGACTCTTTCTCGGGATGGGGGCTTATAGCGCGAACGCCTTTCGCTGACAAGCGCGCGGCGGAGAAAGGTTGCGCCGCTTGGGCTTTCGGAAAGCTTTCCTGCCCACGTGTCGGGCAGATCGAAGACGCAACCAATGGCCACACCATGTTCGGAGCCGCAGGAATTCGCATCGCCTGAGGTCTCATGCTGGCGCTGGCCGCCCGGCGGTGGGATGCATGATCGTCGGCAGCAGCCGGATGCAGCAGGCCGACGCCGCAGTCCGCGACGCCTGGATCAAGCGCCAGACTACCTACCTTCTCGCCGACGAACTGCGCCAGTCCAGCGACGACCTGACCCGGCTTGCGCGCATACATGTCCCGACCGACGACGCGGCCCGGGAGGCGCAGGACATGGCAATCCTCGCCATCCGCAATCGCCTCCGGCATAGGCGAACAATCCCTGGGCCTTGGCGAGATTTCCATCGCCATCGAGAGGCTCGACCGCGCAACGCGGCAGGATTCGGGAATGGCGACCGCGGCCAAGGCAGATACCGCGGCCCTGCACCAGCTTGCGGTGGAACCGAGCGCGCGCAGGCAACGGTTCCGACTGGCCGATGACCGGGGCGATGGCCAGGCGGGATTGCGGATGGTATCCCGAGGGCTAGAGTCGGCCGCGACCGAGTTGAATCCTTGGGATTCACATCCGGGGTGATTTCTGATTCATGCTGACTACCGTGAAGGGGTCGGCATGGATGGGGAAACCGTATTCTTCTGATTTGCGCCAGCGGTTTGTAGCCGCTCTGGATGAGGGTATGTCGGCCAGTGCGGCGGGCCGCAGGATGCGGATTGCGCGCGCGACAGCCGTCAGGTGGGCCGCCACGTGGCGGCGTGAGGGTCGCGCCGAGGCGTTGCCGATGGGCGGGGACCGGCGCTCGGATACCCTTGAGGCCCATGCGTCGAAGATCCTCGGCTGGCTGGAGGAAACGCCCGATCTTTACCTCGGCGAGATCGTGGCGCGGCTGGCCGACGCGGGCATTGCGACCTCGGGGAGCAGCGTCGCCCGGCTGCTCGCCCGCCACGGCATCACGCGCAAAAAAGACTGTGATTGCCGCCGAGCAGGCGCGCGAGGATATCGCAAAGGCCCGCTCTGAGTGGCGGGACGGGATGAGCGATCTGGACCCGTCAAAGCTTGTATTCATTGACGAAAGCGGGTTCGACACCAGGATGGCCCGGCGCTGCGGGCGCGCGCCGCGCGGCGCCCCCTGCGTCGGCACCGTCCCGCATGGGAACTGGCGCAACAACACGTTCATCGCGGGGTTGCGCAGTGACCGGATCGACGCGCCGATGCTGATCGAGGGGGCCATGGACGGCGACGCATTCTGCGCCTGGGTCGAGCAGATGCTCGCGCCAACCCTGCAGCCGGGTGATATCGTGATTTGCGACAACCTCAGCGTCCACAAGAACGCCAAGGCGCGCGCTGCCATCGAGGCGCGCGGCGCAGAACTGCGCTTCCTGCCTGCCTATTCCCCCGACCTCAATCCGATCGAAATGGTCTTCGCCAGGCTCAAGGCCCTCGTGCGAAGCGCCGCCCCGAGATGCGCTGACAGCCTCTGCAGCGCCATCGCTTCCACCCTGACCACCTTCAACCCGAAGGAATGTGCGCGCTATCTCCGGCACGCAGGATATGCTTCAACTTGATCGGAAACAACTCTAGCCGCGCGGCACCGTCGCCAACTGCGCCTCGACACGCGCGATGACGGCGGCGACCGCCGCCTCGATGCTCAGTTCGGTCGTGTCGATGACCACCGCATCCCCGGCGGGCCGCAAGGGCGCCTCGGCGCGGGCGCTGTCCCGTGCATCGCGTTCGCGCATCTCGGCCAGCACTTCGTCAAAGCTGGTCTCGACGCCGGTCTCGACCAGTTCCCGGTGGCGCCGTCCGGCCCGCACCAGATCGCTCGCGGTCACGAACAGCTTCACCGCCGCATCGGGACAGATCACCGTGCCGATGTCACGCCCGTCCAGCACCGCCCCGCCCTCGCGCCCGGCAAAGCCACGCTGGAACGCCACCAGCGCGGCGCGCACCTCGGGGATCGCGGCAACCCGGCTGGCGGCCTGGGTCACATCGGGGCGGCGCAGGTCGGACCGGCCCAGATCCCCGGCCGACAGGGTCCGCGCCGCCTCCACCGGGTCGAGCCCGTCCAGCATCCGCGCGCCCACCGCCCGATACAGAAG
>Ga0209614_1002057_pt1 | contig 13837 bp, 10 predicted proteins | sample BlaSprsedimmetaG_FD_185484 | JGI IMG/M metagenome (GOLD analysis project Ga0209614, IMG submission 185484) | Hot spring sediment bacterial and archeal communities from California, USA to study Microbial Dark Matter (Phase II) - Blank Spring... ... | reverse complement strand
CGTCCAGATGCCCCAACGCCATCGTCAGCAGGCGGCTGGTGACGGCGTGCCGCTCGTACACGTCGTAGGGCATCAGCCGGGCCAGTAGCGCGGACAGGGTGGTCGAACTCACGTCCGGCCTCACGCTTGACGGAGCAGCAGCGGCAAAAAGATCCGCTCGGCTCCCCGACCGGGCGTCCCCAGGCTGACCTCGTCCACGAGCAGTTGCCCGCTCTCGCCCGCCGCGCCTGCCAGGTGGAACGCGATCTCTACGTCCTGGCCCTGGAACGCGCTCAAGTCCACCCAGGCGTGGGACCAATCTAGAGACGGGGTCAGTGGAAGGGACAGCCCGTGAGCCTGTCCCTCCACCCAGACCCAGGCTGACCCACCACCGCCGAGTCGGTACATCCACGAGAGCGTCGGTTCCGTCACCATCTCTGAAACAGCGACGGTCTGACTGATCGCGGCCTGCCAGGCGGCTGTGCCGCGGCCGCTCAACTCGGCTGCATAGTCGCCGGTATGGGCTGTGTCCGTCACGATCACGGTCCCCGAACCCGACGCGGACCAGCCGTTCAAACTGCCTTCCTCGAACTGCCCGTTCTGCACGCCATCGTCCAGGGGCGGCAGGTAAAAGTCCAGATCGCTCAACGTGCCCATCAGATGGCGCATCGGAGGCAAGGGGCCAAACCCAGAACGAGAGACGTCGAGCGCATAGGTGGTTGATTCCTCGTGGCACAGCAAGTAATTCCCTTGCGGGTCAGTCGCGGCGGACAAGGAAGTCAGTGGCGTTGCAGTGACGTGGGCCATAAAGACCGGCTGTTCCCGAACGGTGTAAACGGTCCCAGAGAAGCCGTACTGGGTCAGCCAGGTCTGTGCATCGAATACATCTTCCCCTTTCGTCTCCACGTTTCCGGCTACGTCGCGGGCCAGGGAGCGGAATTGGTAGATGGGGCCGGTAGCGCCACCGTACACGCCCGATGCGGCGGTGGTCCCCGACTGCCAGGTCGTCCACGGGCCGCTGCTCCCGGCGCGCACCTGGACGTTGTAGCTGTCCAGGCCGGAGCTGCCGTCACTGCCGCGCCAGGAGACAGCCGCCGAGAGCACGGCGCAGGCGGGGGCGCTGGCCTGGGAGACCGGCGGGACGGTGTCAATTTTCACGGGCCCAAAGTGGACAGTATCTTCCGCCAGCAAGCCAGCCCCGTTCACCGCCCGGATGTGAAAATACCAGTTTGCGCCATCGCTCAGGGTGCGTTGCAGCGAGCTGACGGCCGCATCGGCCCAAGCAGCCCCCTTGCCGAGGGATGTCGTGGCCGAGGTGTTCCAGGCATAGTAGTAGCCGGCGATGCCGCTCTCGTCGTCGCTGGCGCCGCTCCAATTCACCTGGACGGTGTCGTCGTTCGACCACAAGGCGGCTGTGTGACTGGGACTGCTGACGGTCGGGTTCTGCGGCGGGGTGGTGTCGAGGTTGAAAGCGACATTTCCGGTGCGGTGGGCGTCGTGATGGAACATCGGCCAGGGGCGGCTGACGCCGGCGCTGGTCGCCAGGTCCCAGATGTAGATGGCGAAACCGCCCATCACCGCCTCCAGTTTTCCATCGCTGTCCAGGTCTTCTACCAGTGGGGCGTTATACAGGAAACTTTGCACCTGGATCGTATCGTCGCTGCTCAACACGCCGTTGTGTTCGACCACAGCGACGCCCCAGGGGCCTGGCTGATCCTGTTTCAGCACCAGGATCTCGAGCTGTCCATCCCCATCATAGTCCACCAGGATGGGGGAATAAGGTTGGGTAAAGTTGCCGGGGGTCATTGGAAAGCCGGGGATAGCCGTCCCATTTCCACGCCAGGCGTATAGGGACGTGCAACTAGCCGGCGAGGTCTCGAACTCGCGTCCGCAGCCGATGACCACGTCTGGCAGGCCATCGCCGTCCAGGTCGCCCAGCGCGGGCGGGGCAACGACGTCGCCAGCCGTGGGCTTGGGCCAGCCATTTACCGGCGTGCCGTCGTGGTTCCAGGCGTACACCCATTTCCCGTCTCCGCCCTCGACGCTGGGGCCGCTGCCGACGACGACTTCCAAGTGGCCGTCGCCGTCGATGTCGCCCAGTGCGGGGGATGAGTAGATGTTGTTTTTGGTTTCCACCGGCCAGCCAGGCACGTTGGTGCTGTCGCCGTTGATCGCCCACACCGTGGCCTTGGAGTAATCGGGGGCCGGGCTGCCCTCCCCGCCCCAGGGCGGGCTGTTGGTACCGACCACGACTTCCACCAGCCCATCCCCGTCCAGATCGCCCAGCGCGGGGGAGGATAACCCACCCCGCAACAGGGCGTCACCGTTGTACCGATAGATCGGCCAGCCGTCCACCAACGCACCGTTGTGATGCCAGGCGTAGATACGCCGGTTCAGTGAGGATATGACCACCTCCAGATTGCCGTCGCCAGTCAAATCACCTAACGCCGGCGACCCCTCGATCCCGTCCCAACACCCGTCTGGATTTCGCATCCCGCTTCCTGACCCCAAATCGTCGGTGTTGGGCTGCGGCCAGCCGGGAACGGCCGAGAACGACCAGGGCGAGTCACTGTTGAACGTGTAGACGAGCACGCCGCCGTTGCGATGGTAGGCGGGACTGCCGCCGGTGGCGACGACGATCTCCAGACGCCCGTCGTTGTTCAGGTCGCCGATGGCTGCGGACGAACGGATGTCGCTCTTGTCCGTGGTTGTACAGGTGGACGGCGCGCCGGCGGCGTTGAGGTCGATCGCCGTCTGGCGGGACCAAGCCATAGACCAGGACGCGCCGTCATAAGCAACGACGTATAGGTAACCGTCTACCCCGCCGATGACGATCTCCTTGTAACCATTGCCGTTGAAATCGGCAGCGACGGCGCTGGACTGCACGATATAGTCCTGGGTCGCCACCGAGATCGGCGCGGCGGTGTAACTCGTTGGCGGCGGGAGAGGGGGCGCGGTTCTCCATCCGGTCCCGGTGATCAACAAGAGCAACAGATCAAAGACAGCATTCAATCGTCTTGTTTTCACTGCTAACTCACCTCCTTTTCGATATCTGGCGCTGTGTCGGGATCGTTGACGGTTTGTCGCGTTTCCAGCGATGCGATGCGCGCATCGAGTGTTTCGATCTGCCGCTGCTGGGCAGCAGAGAGTTGAAGTAGCTGGATGATGACCTCTCCATAGGTCTGGTTGACGACGGTTTGCCTTTCGGCCAGTATGTTGGTGTAAAACAACGCCAAGCCGTGCACAGCGATGCGCAGACGTTGTAACAGTCGCCCCACGAGCGGAATGGCGACCGGGCGCGCCTCCATCCCGATACCAAGGACCTCGCGCCGCATCACGTTTTCTATCTCGACTGTTTGCTCCGCCATCTCCGGCGCCGGTGGTGCAGACAGTATGTCTCGGTCAAGCGGGGAGAGGTCCACAGCGGTCTCGTGCGGGGCAAGTCCCATCCGGCGCAAGTCGAGCCGCAGGGATTGAACCGCCGCGGCCAACTCTTGTACCAGTACGATCAGCATATCGTTGATCTGGAGCAAGCGGGCGATGGGAGATCGGCTTTTTGGATGGGCAGTCTCCAATATCTCCTCCCGCGCCTGATTTTGATACCGCCGGACGGCCTGGATGGCCTGACCCAGATCGTCGTGGGAGACGGCGCTCTGAATCAATTCGAACTCGATGTCGCTCAACACGTCCCTGGCGCTCAGTTTCTGCTTCACGAATGGACCTCGCTAAAATCTCGTATGACCTGCCGATAGACGCGGGCGAAACGGCGCGCCATCTCCAGATACGTAAATTGATCCAATAGGCGCTGCCGGCCGGCCATTCCCATCTCGCGCAGCATCTGGGGCGACCGGAGCGTGGAGATGATCGCCTCAGCTAACGCAGCGGGGGCCTGCGGTTCGACCAGCAGGCCGGTGACGCCGTCCTCGATCACCTCTGGCACGCCGCCGCTGCGGCAACCGATGACCGGCTTGGCATAGTTCATCGCTTCCAGGTAGATCAATCCGAACGACTCGTACAGCGACGGCGCGACGAACAGGTCGCAGGATTGATAGAGGGTTTGCAGCGTCTCGTCGCTGACCCGTCCCAGGAATTCGACCGAGGACCCAAGTTGACCATATTGACGAGCGAAATAGGAGACGTAATCCGTCCCGGTGCGGGCCTGGAATCCATCGTGGCGGCTGTTGTCCTGCCCGGCGATCACGAACCTGACGTTGGGGAGCTGACCTACCACCCGGGGGATCGCCTCGAACAGGTCGAGGATGCCCTTGCGCTGCTCCAGCCGCCCGACGTAGAGAACGGTAAGGGCATCGGATTTCCTGCCTGGATCAAACGGACGGATGTCCTCATCCGGCGCGGGAACAATCCCATAAGGCACAAGGGTAAACCGATCAGCCGTCAGCGCCAGGTCGTAGACCCGTCGCACTGTATCCAGCGTCGCCTCGGTGTTAGGCAACAGATGCGCGGCGCGTTCGAGAAACATCTCCTCCATATCGCCCATCAGGCGCGCATCGTCGCTGCGATCGTCTTTGAGCGCAGCGATCTGACGATAGGCGGTGATGATGCGTACTACGACCGGGATGATTCCGCTGACCGCTGTCACCAGCCCCTCGGTCAACCAGATCGGCGAGTCCACGATTTGAACACCATCGTTGAGCGCCAACCGCCGGACTTTATCGCAAACGGCGTGGCTATAGTTCAAGGAGTGGTAAAGGCTGGGGAATTGACGGTAGCGATCGTAGCGACAGAGTTTGTAGGGAATGCGATGGACGTAGGCCCCATCGTAAAAACTGACCTGCTCCCTTTCACCGCGCGCGATGACGTGGACGGTATGGCCCAACTCGAACAACCCCTGGGCCATCAGGTGGGTCAGTCGGGCGATGCCGTCGAACTGCTGCGGCGGGTAGGTCGCGCTCAGGAGGCAGATGCACAACGGCGCGCCTTGCGCCGTCTCGCCAGAGGAGCGCGCGGGCTGACGACCGCTCACGGGATCTAGGGCTGGCTGCGATGGCACAGATCGGTGCGGAAAGGGCTGAATCGGCGGGGGGGAGGATTCCCGCGCCGCCAGCGCTGCGGCGCGGGGGATCGTCTGGCGGCGCCGCAACGTACCGCTCCAAGCGCCGTCCAGCGCGCCCCACACCTCGCCCATGCGCATTTTCCACAGTTGAGACACAGACAACTCGCCTTTCTCCCTCAATTCCCCATACCACATCCAATGACCGTGGACCAGGTGCAGGCAGCGCAGCGCGACCGCCGCGACGGGGTCGCCGGCCGCACGCCCGTTTTTGATGGTAAAGTAGACTCCCGACCGGGTCTGGAGCCACCACTTGGCCTGGTAGGAAAACGTCACCCGGTGACGGCTGGAGGCCGGGACGTGATACACGACCGCCTCTTTGACCGGGTGTATCACGTAACCGGCGTTGACCAGGCGGATCATCACATCCGCCTCCTCGGCGATGTAGACGAAGAACTCGTCGAAACCGCCAATGTCCAGCAGGGCCTCCCGGCGAAACGCCATATTCGTGCCCATCATCCGGGCAATCCATTGGTGCCCCCGTCCAGGCGGCGCGATATGCTCTAACCATGATGAACGGACGACCTCCTGCTCAAAGAGCGAGGATGTAAGCCCCAGGCGGTGCTGCACCATCGGCCTCTGGGGATGGGTCAAGTGGACGACGCCGCCGGTCGCGTCCAGGGATGGATCCGCGAACAGGCAGGCCAACTGCTCCAGCCACCGGCGGCATGGCACGGCGTCGTCGTCGATGTAGGCCACGACGTCGCCGCGCGCGTCGAGCAGCCCGATGTTGCGGGATTGGCTCAGGTTCGCCTCTGGGCAGCGCAGCACGCGCACGCGGCCCCCATATTCCGACAGCATCTCCAGCGTGTCGTCGTGGGTGGGCCCGACCACGACGACGACCTCGAAGTGGGGGTAGGACTGGTGCTCCAGCGCCCGCAGCAGTGTGCGCAGCGGCCCGGCGCGGTCGGTGGTGTTGACGATGAGGGAGAAGGTCAGATCAGCGATAGTTGCAGACCTCCGACAAGTTAGCGGGAGGGTTTACGCAGAGCAGCAATTCCCGTTTTAGCATCGCCGTCACACATTTGACGTTCGTAGTGGCGACTTTAGTCGCTTCTATTGCGCAAACAGCGACTAAAGTCGCTACTACGAACTCCATAACGGGAATTGCTGTACGCAGAGCATCGTTATGCCAAACCTGTACGAGTCGCAATCCTCCCCAGCGGCTAGGCGATTCCTGATGTTGAGATGAGGTCGTAAATTCACGAGTCAACGTACCAAAGTCGGAGACTTGGGCTCGATGTTGTGCCACAAAGCTGTTGATGGCCCGAGCGACATCAGGGGAAAAGCTATCGTGGAAGAGGAGATAAGCCCCTTCGGTTACAAACGGTAGCACTCCGCTCGCATCCCGTTTGACGCCAGTATAGGAATGGTCGCCATCAATAAACACAAAGTCGAACAGTCCGCCCACTGTTTCGTAGGCGCGTGGCAAGATATCCGGCGAAAAGCCTTTCAAAAGTGTCGCCCGGCGCTCGAGCTGTTTCCAATGGTCAGGGTCAATTTGCGGCTTGGGGTCAACACATACCAACCGTCCATCCGTATGAACAGCGTCCATCGCGGCGGAAACGATCAACGCAGAGCCTCCATTGAGCGTTCCAATCTCGAGGTATCGCTTCGGCCTCAAGCTAAAGACCAGTGTGTAGAGCAGCAATCGCTCGGCTGGCGTCATCCAGGCAGGTGTCCAATGGATCACATCCAGGGTGGTCCAATCAATCTCTCCCATACAGGTAGCGAGATCACGTATTTCAAATTCAGGCTCGATAATCTGGGCCTCTCTATGGAATCCAGAACGCATCTTGTGGATGAAAGCTGCGAGCTTGCTCATAGCTACATACCCTCCGTCAGCACGTGGTATCTCACGGGTCGTGCGATTCTACAACTTTGCGCTTGAGCGTTTCTATCTCTGCGCGCAGGGCTTTTTCCTTTTCCATCCACTGAACACGCAGTAAAAATATCTCTTGCGCCATCGCGTTGAGCATTTGCACCGTGTCCACGTTGACGCGGTTCTGCTGCTCTACGATGGGGTCGATATACCAGCGCAGCAGGCGGCGGGTGATTTTCTGCAAGGCGGCCTTCACCTTGGGCCAGATACCTGGGGGCCAGGCGGGCCAGGCGATGGGCTGGTGTGGGTTGACCTGCGCCCTGAGCAGCGACAGCGTGGCAGAGAGCATGGCGAGGGTCGGTTGGTGCTGCAACTTTTCCCCCCCGTCCAAAAGCCAGCGCTCGAGCAGGTCATCCACGACCTCCGGCGGGGCGGTGGAGACCAAGCCGGAGGCCACGGTCTGGAACTCGGGCAGGTTGACTGTCCGCAGTCGCGTCAGCACATCAGTCAACGTCCAGTGTGATTGCTCAGGTTCCCCAGTCCCCAGCCGCTCGCGCCAGGCGATCAGTTCTTCTAAATCCAGCAGTGTCTTGAAGTATACCAGATCCATCACACCGTAGGCAAAGGTCCCAAAGCTGGTCTGTTGCTGGCGCAGGTCCCGCAGCCAGGCTGACTCGGCCTCGAAGAAATCACTGCGGAGGCGCTCGTCGGGCCAGAACTTGCAGACGAAGTGCAGCCGCCCCATCAGGTAGCTCAGGATGCGATGGGGGGCCAGCGACGTCAGCGTGGAGGATTCATAGTGCACCGAGACCGCCTGGGGCGCATAGCAGACGCGCCAGCCCGCCAGCCGCGCGCGGTAGGATAGGTCGGCGTCCTCATAGTTGATGGGAAAATATCCCTCGTCCTCGTAGCCGATCTCTTCGAGCACCTCGCGGCGTATGCCCAGAGCCGCGCCGGTGGCGAAGTCGGTCTCCCTGATCTCGACATCATCCGGGCGGTCGGGCGCGTGCTCGTCCACGTGGGAGGAAATGCCCTGCGCCGGATCGATGGCGCCGCCGCCATACTGGATGGTGCCATCAGGATAGAGCAGTTTGCCGCCCACGACGCCAATGGCGGGATCGGTCTGGAAGGCCTCCACGAAGCGCTCGATCCAATCGGGGCGTGCCTCGGTGTCCACGTTTGTCAGGATCAGGATATCCCCCTTCGCCGCGCGCAGCCCCACGTTGTTCCCCCCGGCCACTCCAAGATTCTTTTCCGTCCGAATGAGCCTGACGTGGGGAAAGTCACGCTGGACAATTTCAGCCGTGTTATCCGGCGAGGCATTGTCCACAACAATAATCTCGTACGCGGGGTAGGTCTGGTTGCTGAGAGCCTCAAGGCACATAGAGATGTACTGCTCTCCCCCCCAACCCAGGACAATAATAGAAACAAAGGGCTTATTTACTACATTCTGACGGTTAGCGTTCAAACTAGACCTCCAGACAATTTCCGGTTGTTAGGACACAAATGTCTCAACCTAACAACTTCTGGATCGTATACTCCCAGTTCACGTCACGTACTTTTACGTACCCAGCCTCACCTAATCGCCGGCATAAAGCACGATTATTATAAAAGAGATCAATATAGCCAGCAATTTGTTCCAATTGACCCGGCGCCGAAATGTACCCATTCTCGCCATCCACGATAAATTCCAAAACACCTCCAGCATCAGACGTAGACAGCATAGGTTTTCGAGATTTGAAAGCCTCAATCGTGACAAAACCATAATCCTCGTCGTAAGGTGCGTAAAAGACAGCCAGGGCATTAGCATACAGCGTCAACAGATCCGCATCCGAGACAAACCCCAGAAATTTGACCCGTTCAGCAACGCCTAAATCTCTCGCTAGTTTTTGGAGATTCTCGGCTTCTTCTCCCCGGCCTACAATGTATAAACTTGCTTTGCTACGCACGTATGGCTCGCGCGGATGATCTGGTCCACACGTTTGAGCTTGTGCAAACGACTGACCACCAGAACATACTCCCCGTAAGCGTCGTTACGATAGAGACCGTCGTGCTTGGGAGGTGGATAAAGCGTCTCCGCGTGCAATCCGTTGAAACGGGCCAATCGCTGGCCTACATTATTCGAAATACAGAACAGCTCTTGGGACTCGGCCAAGGTCGTCGTGTCTATACGTCGTATCGTACTGATCAACCGCCGGTCGGCCGGCAAGGTGCCAAAAGAACTAAATTTCGTTCCCAACAAATCGTAAACCGTGCGCAATTGATGCACCAACCACGTCACTTTGTTTGGGTGAAAGATGACAAAAGAAGGAACTCGGGTAGCAATGACCCGATCGATCTTCAGACCATCATAATCAGGTTTAGCAAGCGCCATGCTAAATATCCGGGCAGGATTTCCGATTTACGATACCACACGAACGGCAAGTTGACAACGTCCACTTGCACGCCACGGAGGATCAACTCGCGCCTCAACGACTCTACGAGCGATTCATTGCCACCCCAGATAAAAGGGCTTTTGGAAGTACAGACTATTACACGCATGGTCAAGTCTAACCTACTTCGCCGTAATGTGAATGGACGAAAAAGCAAAGCTCAGACTTCGCGAATCACCGCTACCAGGATCTACATCTATAGGCCGGAAATTGCCAGCTTCAAGTTCAAAAGCTACCACATTCCACCCTTCTCGCAGTTTGACACCTATTTCAAAAGGGACATTTTCCTCAAGACTAACTGAGGAAATCAACTGATCATTAACCACAACCTGCATTGCACCTTGGGCTGGCTTTTCATTTGATCCATGCGGTTCATACCATCTTACAGGCACAGAAGCTACTTTTACTGTTTGATTTAATGGACTATAGATGTAAACTTCAGCAGGAGACATCGCCCAACGCCAACTAAATTCCCCCCTAGTCTCCCTCCCATACCAGCCTTTCCCATACACAGCTCTAATTTGATCAGGGTCCGTCTGTTGGATAGAACCATTGACCAAGAGGTCAGGATGAGAGATAAACAAACTCTCTGACGCAAAAGTCTCTTTCCCTTTAGTACCACTTCCTACAATTAGTGGCAAGTAAACACTATGCTTCCCTTCGAATGTATGCAGACTCACAGGAATAACTGAGGGACTCCCTTTAACCGAATCACCATTCGTCGATACGGCGTCAATATAAATACCCCCTATACTACGCGTACCAACATCGCAAGCGTCTGTCTGGATATTAACAGTCACAGTATACTTGCTAAAACCTTGAAGCGTACCCGAGGCAGAGGATAAAGATAGCCCAAGAGGTGCCGTAGCTTTCCAATCAATTGGCTTCTCACTGATGTTTTGGAGCCACAGAAAAGCACGACCATTTTCACCACATCGACTCGTCGTATGTAGAGAATCTGGAGCGATGAATAACCGGGGTGTCCCCCAGCCACGCAAAAATTGGGGATCGCTCCAATCCCATAGTCTATCCGGTTGATGATCCACACTCACTGGCAGCGAGTTCCACCTAACTGGTCCCAAACTAGTAGCACATCGATAGTGTATCAAAGCGCTGACGATAACCGTAGAAATAAAACCAAAAGTTAAAACAAGGTCTAAAAAACGTCCCGATATTTTCAGCTCAGCGATCACAGGTACAAGTAAAATCATCAAATATGGCAACACATCCGAAAAAAGTCTCGGTCCTACTGAGTACCCTCCATACCAGTGTGGAAAGGATGAAATGGCAATCCAGTGTAAAGTAACAATACCGGCCAGACAAAAATCTAATCCATTCCAATCGCGACGCTTGACCTTTAGAATCCCTCCATAAATTGAAAACAGCAATACGGGTGAGAAGATAAATAATCCCCGTGAAGGGCTAAATAGGTTGCCAATCAGGGCCTCGGAGAAATGCGAGCTTCGGGCAACCCGCTGAGGTGAATAATAAGGAGATAAAAAATCACCGTAAATCGAGTAATTATGCAGCAAGAACGGAATAGCAACAACACTGGCCCAAAAACAATACTGTAAAAAATATCTCCTATGCTGTACTAACACCAGAATGGTCAGCAACAGGATCGAAAGACTATTGGTTGGACGGATTATGTAAGAGCAGGCTAAAGGTACTGAACTGAATTGGACTAAAGAGGGTTTATCTCTTGCCAACAGAATGATATAAACCGCGACTGTTAGCATGAACATTGAGGGGCCATGTTGCCACAAGGCTCGGCTGGCTGTCGACCATGCCGATGTGCCAAATGAGAATACCAGGGCCAGTAACGTGGCTCGGTTCACACCAAGGTAACGTTGAGCGATAAGAAAGATAAGTATGACGGTTAGTACAACGATAAAAGATGCAGAAAATCGTTCGATGTCCTGAACAATAGGATCTGTATAAGGCCGCTGCTCAACTAGATACTCAGAAAGGTTGTCGATGGAAAACAAAGGCCCCGATAATTTGTCTGCTATGAAGACAAAGGGCACACTAAGCAACGGTGTTCCGATAGGGAAAAATGGGTAAAAGTGCTGATTTATTTGTTCTACGCGATAATCATCAGGTAGTATCAACTCTTTATACTCGTCCAAATTCGTATCGCCCTTTTTCAAGATACTCATGGCAATATGAATAGACCAACATGAATCGTATGAAGTGATTACCTGGCTGTTTGTATAGCTAACGAGTACTACTAGGCCCAGTAAGATGGCAATGGAAAATCTGTTTTTTAAAAGCGGGTAGTATTTTTGCATTTCTGTTTCAACTGGTACGACGACAACTAATCACTAATCAATCGAACATTCATTAAGCGACAACAACTGCACTCCGTAAAACAGCACACCTAAAGCTCGATCATCACCAACTTTGGAAGCATCCCAAGTCGTGCTATTGAGTTGGATTTCTAGCTGGGGGCTCCTGTCGTTTCTAATGGCTTTTACTGGAATCCTCAAAGTCTCAGGCGCAAACGACCGGTCGAGTTGATCTTCAAACACCTCCACTCCTTCTATTGTCACCACCAGGTTAACTGGAGGCTCTTCCAGGGGCCTACCCCCAGCCACGTCTAATGCCATACAGAAATCTACTGGCGACCGAGGATCGACGGTCGGCCAAGGCACCATAACAACAGCTTCACCATCGGTCCAGCGAGTAGCTACTCCTTCAGGATTCAAATACCATTTGTGAAATCCCTTACGGAGATAAGGATAACTCCCAAAACCGGCAGAGATACTTACTGGAACTTGAAGAGTCCCGGCCCCGAGTGAATCTGTCACCGGTTTGATTTGATATATATCGAGCAAAAGTGTCTGCGTGACGAGGTCTTGCGCACAGGGCAATCGCGTCTTGGGCTGGCTTAGCACGGGTACCTCGATCTTGTATCCTCTGGCATCAACAAAACGCCACCGCTCAGGCCAACAGATCTGGAGTGGGGTAATAATGCTGCAACGCCACCCACGCTGGACCTTGTTGATCGGATATGGTCGGGTCGAAAGTGGGCGGCAGCTCCACTTCCGGCAAGCCATAGATGGACGAGAGGAGGTGGGTCATCCAGGTATTGCCCGTTTTGGGTGCGCTGGCTACGATAATTTTCATGTCACTCGTGCTTTGAAATCCGGGCGCGTATCTTTCCCACCAACTTCGACAACTGCGGGCGCATAGACATAATGAGCGCCATGGCGGGGTTGTGAGATTTAGGGAGGGTCTGATGGATAATGCGTGCGCTGCTGCGTATGCCATCGCTAAATGTCTCGCCAGAAGTGTATCGGTCAGGTGCATAATTGACGAACCAGCGGGCGAAGCCGAGGCGGTCTTTTCCGAACACATCTGGGAAAGCCTCCTGGAGATCGGAGCGGATGTGATAGATATAGAGAGCCATGTTAGTGAGGGTTGGTTCTACCTCTGGGGTTGGGTCCTCATCGGCCGGCATATTGCCCCAGGCAAGTAAACTCCCTTGTATCGGTTTGGTGAACACTAGATCAAGATTATGTTCGGCCGAGCCACTTCGTGTGAACCAGATGACATACTCGACCCGATCATCACCGAATAGGTCGGGAAACAAATTTTGAAGATCTGTGCGCGTGCGATAGACGTAATGGGCGAGATTGGTAACAACTGGCGCTTTCTTCTGCTGCTCTGGGTCCTCACCGACGGGCGCGTTGAGCCATGCGAAAAAGCTCTGCTCCGATGTCGATGTTTCGGCGCCGGCCCAGCGAGCCTTCGACGCGGGATCGAGCAGCAAATAGAGCTTAATCACAATCACAGGAACCTTGACGCCGTTATCGAACCTCTCGTTTTCCAGGAAGGGGTTTGTAGAAGGACGTGGTCTCGCCGGGGCGTCAATCAACGGGTCATTGGGGTCGAGTGTGTAGCCCCAAGCTCGGAATATGGTGGGGTAAGGCTCGTGGTGGCGAAAGACATCGATGATGGTATCGGGTAATTCATCCCGCCAGTTTCCAGGGCCGCCCTTGCGGAAAAACTTGCCTTGGGGATCATCATACAGCTTACGCAGCAGACTCAGATCACACAAGTCAATGGCGCTTTCAATCCGGTGTGGCTCAACCGGGCGTATGCAGTTGGTCAGATCGGTGAGCGTCTTCACCGGATCGCGCCAGAGGTCTTCGTAGCGCACAATGAGCGATCGGCCCATCTCCATCCAGTCCAAGGGAATGTATAACCCGTGAAAAAAATCCTCTTTGACATACTGCTCCGTATGCTCCCCCATTCGCTCGCCATCGAGCAAGAGCATGGTTGAACGGCCCAGGTCGCTGTTGGGGTTATAGGATTTGTTCTGCATCATGTGCCACAGTGACACGAGCAAGTCTCCGGGATGGCGCAACATCGTGACGAAGAAGACCTGATGGCGCTCCGCCCAGGCCAACAGATCTGGAGTGGGGTAATAATGCTGCAACGCCACCCACGCTGGACCTTGTTGATCGGATATGGTCGGGTCGAAAGTGGGCGGCAGCTCCACTTCCGGCAAGCCATAGATGGACGAGA
>Ga0209614_1002056_pt1 | contig 13840 bp, 9 predicted proteins | sample BlaSprsedimmetaG_FD_185484 | JGI IMG/M metagenome (GOLD analysis project Ga0209614, IMG submission 185484) | Hot spring sediment bacterial and archeal communities from California, USA to study Microbial Dark Matter (Phase II) - Blank Spring... ... | reverse complement strand
CCCCCGTTTCTCTGTTGACCAGGCGGAGGGATCGATCCCTTGCTCACCCCTACTCGTTCATGGCGTACTCGCCGTTGAGGGACATCACGTAGGTCTCCCAGACCTTGTTGTACTGAGCGGGCTCCGGCACTGGCTTGATCTGCATGATCATGGCGCAGAAAGTCCTCTGCTCGTCGCTGGTGCTGTGGTTGCCGTAGATCTGCAGGGCAAACAGGGCGAAGTCGCGCACCATGAAGTCGAAGATCTGGTTGAGGATGTCGGGATCGAGATTCTCGTAGCGAGCCTGCTCGAGGATGAGCTGGCCATAGACTACGATGGAAAACATCTCGCCCAGCGGCAGGGAAAACGTCGGGTCCATGTCCTGCATCTTGTCAGGACCGGCCTTTTCCAGCAGCTCCTTGAAGATATCGATCTGTGTGATGAAGGTCTCAACATTCGACAGGTGCTTGAACTCGTCGAAAATGGGTTTGTAGTCGTGGAACTGCACCTTGCCGAGACCCTTGGTCGGTCCCTGGTTGAAGAGGAACAGGTCGTCCTTCAGAGAGAAATCAGGATCCACCACGGGGTAGTCCGTGGGGCTGAAGAAGTAGTTCTTCATGAACTTGCGGATGAGCTGGATATTGACGTGCACCGTTCCCTCGAGCTTGGAAGGCCCGCGAACGTCGGAAGCCGCCATGTGGAAGTAGGTGTCCTTCTCGAATCCTTTTGCTGCAATCACATCCCAGAGCAGGTTGATCACCTCTTCTGCCTGCAGGGTCACCTTCATCTTGCTCGTGGGGTTGTAGAGCAGGTAGCGGCGGTCGTTCTCGCTGGAATTCCGGAAATAGTCGGTTGATCGGCGCTGGTAGAGCTTCATGCCCACCAGGCGCAGCCAGGCATCCATGAAGTTCTTCCGCACGTGGGGCATGTCCGTGACCTTCATGCCGTAGAGGATGCGGTTGGATGCATGGGTAATGGCCTCGTAGAAGCAGTGCTCGGCAACCCCAAGCGAGGCAGGGCCGATGTTGAACTTGCCGATGTTGACCGTGTTGAGCGCCGAGTCCCAGGCATGCGGGCCCCGGGAAAGGATGTCCTCATCCGTGATGGGGTAGTCGTGCAGGGCGAAATTGGAGACATACTCCTGGTGGGAGATCACGTTCTTCTTGAGCTCGTAGGCCTTGTGGCGGTAGTTGGTGACAAAAAACGTGTAGTCGTCGCTGCCGTCTTTGACCTTGCCCAGGGTGGAGACCATCTCGGCCTCGTTGCCGTTGCCGATGTAGTACTTCTCGCCATTGGCCACATAGGTGCCGTCACCCTTGGGAGTCAGGGTGGTTTCCGTCGAGTAGATGTCGGCCCCGTGGGTGCGCTCGGACAGTCCGAAGGCAAAGATCGCTCCTTCCTTGAGGAGTTTGGCCGCCTTCTTCTTGGCCGTTTCGTTGTCACTCATCCAGATGGGCCCGAGTCCCAGGATGGTCACCTGGAAGCAGTACCAGTAGCCCAGGCCGTAGAAGGCGAGCAGTTCGCTGTACTCGCTGTTGCGGGCCGTGTCCCACCTGCAGTCCGGGTCGCCGTCAGCATACTCCTTGGGGGTGAGCAGCTTGGCGAAGATCTGCTCCTTGCCGAGAAAATCTATGAATTCCCGGTACCAGACCTTCTTGTTGTAGTCGTCGAGCAGCCTCTCTTTTCCCATGCCCTCGAAAAAGGCAATGGTCTTGTCCATTATGGCCTTCGAGCCTTCGTCGGCCATGAGCGTCTTGTAGTTCTTTGGCTGAATCAGAAAATTCATAACACCCTCCTTGTCTGTGGTCTGTCGAGAATAATGGAGAAACGGTGCCCCCTGTCTGACAGCATCTGGTCGGGGGCACGCGAACCACTCATTCATACACGATCCCCTCTCAAAAGAAAATGTTTTTGTGAAATAATCACCGGAAAAACGAAACAGGCTGCTGCCCGGGACACCGGAATCCCTTGGTGCTTGACAGCGAGGGAGGCCTTACGTACCCTCACGGGAAACCTCGAAGAAAGAAGACAGCTCATGCGTACCATCACTGAAGGTACAGTGCAGGACCAATCATTCCATGAACTCATTGCCACGGTAGAGCGGGCGGAATCGCCTGCTGCCACCATTCTCATCTGCGGACTCGACGACGAGGCAGTACTCCTGCTGGCCAGGAGGATACACGATGAAAGCACACGCAGCTCGGGCCCCTTCGTGGTAGCCGACTTCGCTTTCACCCCCGAGGAGCTTATGGAGCAGGAACTCTTCGGGCAGGAACAGGGGAGCACCCCCGGGGTCGGGAAGTCCGCACCGGGCCTTCTCGATCTGGCGAACGGGGGAACCCTGTTCATCAAAGAGATCTCGGCCATCAGTGAACTCGTTCAGATCAAGCTGCTGCGCGTGCTGCGGGAACAGCGGTTTGTGCGCCTGGGAGGGAACCGCGCCGTTGAATCTGATGTCCGCCTCGTGGCAGGTACGAAGAGCTCGCCGGAGCGCGATCTCGCCGGGTGTGTCTTCCGGCAGGATCTCTATTTCAGGCACAGGGTGATCCCCCTGGTGCTCCCCCTGCCGGGCGAACGAGAGACTCCGCTCAAGACCTGCGGCTGATCCTCGAGGCGTGGCGGCGCACACTGGAGCTTCCTGGCTCGGAGCCGCATTTGACCACGAGAGGAGGAATGCAATGGACGAGAAACTCAAGGTGCTCATGGTGGATACATCCACCGGGTTTTACCAGGTTTCGCGATTCCCGGTCGGTGATTTCTTCGGGCCGGTGGACCTGGGCCTCCACCTCGCAGGGAGGTTCAACAGTCTCAATATCGCGGCAGGCCTGCTTGCCGGCTCTATCTTTCCCGGATCGAACCGCCTGGTCTTCACGGGCTTTTCACCAAGCTGGAGCGGGTTTTTCATCTCCTCCATGGGAGGGGCAGGCCTCATCTTCGACAACCTGGGAATCAACATGCTCTCGCTGGTAAAAAAGGCGCCGACGCCGTCGGTGCTCATCCTGAACAGGGATCACGGGGAAGAGATACAGGTCGACATTCAGCCCCTCGACATCTCCCGGATCTGGCGTCAGGGCAGGGGGGGCGTCTACTCGCTCATGGATCATGTCTTCGAACACTATTCCGCCCGCTATGAAAACGAACCCCGCATCCTCGCCACCGGGCCTGCCGCCCTTCACACGGATTTCGGTGCCATCTGCTCCGCTCCGATTTCCAGGGGTGCGGTCAGCTTCGTGGATACGTGGGCGGGTAGAGGGGGGCTCGGCACCAAGCTACTCAAGGAGCACGGCATCGCTGCCGTGATCTACGGGGGAACCGTTCTCGATGAAGACTTCAGGGACAGGAAGGTCGCTGACGAGTGGTTCGAAAACAAGTACAACCAGAAACTGGCAGCCAAGGATTTCGAGGCCACCACCAAGTACCGCTTCGATCCCAATTTCTCCACCGGGGGAACCTTCGGGGTGAATTTTGCCACCATGGGCGGTACGATGCTCTGTTTCAACTACCGAAGCATCTACTGGGAAGAGAGCGAACGGTTGAGCCTTCACGAGTCGTTCATCCGCGACCACTACCTCAAGCAGTTCAACGAGGAGACCATTCAGGAAAAGCAGCAGCGCACCTGTGGCGAACCCTGTGCAGCAGTGTGCAAGAAGATGAATGGCCCCTACAAGAAAGACTACGAGCCCTACCAGGCCATGGGCCCCCTGTGCGGCATCTTTGACCAGCGTGCAGCGGAACTGCTCAACCACAGGGCAGACTCCTACGGTTTCGATGCCATCTCCATCGGAGGAGTTCTCTCCTGGCTCATGGAGTGCCTCTCGGAAGGGCTCCTCTCCCCCGGGGAACTGGGTATTCCACATGGTGAGCCGGTTTTCGATCCAAAAGGGTTCAACGTGGTTGCCGATTCGCTCCACAACGCGGAGATCGCCGTGTCCCTGCTGGAGAGCATTATTGAAAAGCCCGGGGTCATCGATCTGTCGGAAGGTGCGCGGAAGTATGCACGGAGGCTCTCCCGGGAAAAGGGCAAGACCGTGCTCGATCGCTTCCTCTTCACGGCGTACGGCCGCAGGGGATGGATGGTGCCCAATCAGTACTGGACACCCGGGGTGCTCTCTCCCATGGCCATCATGGGCAAGTACTACATGCACTATGGCAGGGAATTCCTTCCCCCCAGGGAACTGGGGCGGAAGAATGCACAGCGCTTCCGGCAGGAGCTCATCATGGACAATCTGGGCCTGTGCCGTTTCCACCGGGGATGGGGCGAAGACATGCTGCCGGAGATCGTCGAGTTCCTCTACGGCAGGAAGGAGCAGTTTCTCTCAAATGCATCCATGACCGCGAGCCGCATTTCGAGCCGGAACTCATCCATTTTCTGGGAGAGCGAGCGGTGCAGCGACTTTGTCCTGACGTTTCTCAAGCGAAAACGCGACGTGGACCAGGAGCAGGGAAAGGAGTTCCTCTTGTGGATCGACCGCTTCGAGAAGGACAAGCAAGCCGCCGCCCTCGATTTCTGGTACGAGGTGCACAAGGGCATCTCGGAATCCCTGAGGGAATTTTAATGGGGTCCCCTAGCTCACTACCACAGGCGGACGATGGTCCTTCCCTTGTGTTTTCCCTTGAGCATGATTTCGATCCGATCGTTCAGGTCCGCAAGGGATGTCTCTGAGGTGATCTTGTCGAGCCAGGGGATCTTCCACTCGGTGGCAAGCCTGTCCCAGGTCTTCTGCCGAAGCGGCATGGGGCAGTTCTGGGAGTCGATGCCCATGAGTGTGACACCCCGCAGGATAAAGGGAAACACGGTCAGCGGCAGGTCAGGGGAAGCGACATTGCCGCAGGAGGTGACGGCTCCCCAGGGCGCCGTGGACCTGATGGATGTCGAGAGGATGACGCCGCCCACGGTGTCCACGCACCCTGCCCAGCGCGTTTTCAGCATGGGCCGGGAGCTCGTGTCACTCGCCTCCTCAATGCTGATCACGGTCGTGGCCCCGATCTCCTTGAGGTAGTCGGTCTCGTCCACCACGCCGTTTACCGCAGCAACGGTGTACCCGATCTTGGACAGGATCGAGACGGCGATGCTGCCCACGCCACCTGTGGCCCCCGAGACCAGTACCTCACCCTTGTCCGGGGTGATGCCGTAGTCCACGAGGCGGTTGACCGAAAGCGCCGCGGTGAAGCCGGCCGTGCCATACACCATGCTCTCGCGGAGGCTGAGGTTCGCAGGGCGCTTCACCACCCAGTCTGCAGGGACCCGGATGTACTGGCCGAAGCCCCCCGAGGTGTTCATCCCCAGGTCGTAGCTCGTGACGATGACGTCCTCGCCGGGCGTGAACTTCGGGTTGCTGCTCTCCTCCACCACGCCGGCGGCATCGATGCCGGGGGTGTGGGGATACTGCCGGGTTACGCCCTTGTTGCCGGTGGCCGAAAGGGCATCTTTGTAGTTCAGAGAGGAATACTGCACCTTCACCAGGACATCTCCGGCAGGAAGGGAGTCGATGGGCAGGTCGGTGAGCTTTCTCACATAGGTCTTGTCCTGCGTTTCCTCCACCAGCAAAGCCTTGTACGTCTTGTCACTCATGGGGTACCTCCTTCATTGATGGTCATGAACAGCTGCCCGTTCATCCTGAAAGACAGACCGGCCGGTCTGTCTCCTGAAAGGTAACGCCGACCAGGTGGATTGTCAACCCAATTTCAGGACCGGCATCAGGCGTTTTAAGGAAATCCGTGGGGCAGGGAGGTGAACATCACGCGCCTTCGGTTTCCTTTAAGGTCTGTGGCAAACTCCACAGAAAGGAACGTTGTACCACGTTCTGCATCCTGCTTTATAGTCTCGTCACCGACGGTGGCACTCCCCTTTCCGATCCTGACACAAGATCTGCCCCGTCGCCTGGCTCCATGTTTTTTTGACAGTGAAGGGCTGCTGTGGTAAAAAAACCATACTGTTTTTGCAGTCAAGCAGTGCTGCGCACGGCTGTGCGCGAATCGAAAGGAGCACGCTGCACCGTGTTTGTCATCGGCCAGAGCTATGTCCGCCGTGATCTTCATGCCCGCTACGGGGGGCAGACCCAGGGCGGCGTGAGCACCCCGGCCAGCTACCCCGTCATCCTGCTCTTTACCGGCGAGCAGGGCCAGCAGTACGGGTACCAGGATGGCTGGACCGACGACGACGCCTTTCTCTTCGGCGGTGAGGGCCAGAGCGGCGACATGACGTTTACCCGGGGAAACCGCGCGATCCTGAACCATGCCGAAGAGGGAAAGGACCTCCACCTCTTCGAGTCCACCAGAAAGGGCATGGTTCGCTACGTGGGCCAGATGGTCTGCACCGGGTACGAGGAGCGCCTGTCGCCGGACAGGGCTGGGCTGCTGCGCAAGGTCTTTGTGTTCGAACTCGTCCCGGTCTCTGCATTTATCAGTCAGGTTCACGTAGATCACAGTCTCGAGGATGACCACTGGGATCAACCGCTTTCCGTGCTGCGCGATCGCGCATTGTCTCTCACGCTCAATGCACACGATTCCCTGGCAAGGAAACAGTCTGTCCGCTATCGCAGCGGCGCCATCAGGGTCTACGTGCTCAAGCGGGCCGCGGGAATCTGCGAGGGATGCGGACAGATGGCACCGTTTGCCGACTGCCAGGGCATGCCCTACCTCGAGCCGCACCACATCCGCCGTCTCACCGACGGCGGTCCCGACCATCCTCACTGGGTGATTGCGCTCTGCCCGGTGTGCCACCGCAGGGCCCACTTCGGAGAAGATTCCCGGGACTTCAATGCCATGCTCGCCCGTATTGTGCAGGACATAGAGGCATCCCTCTCCGCGTAAGAGGTGTGTTGGAGATGTGTAGGAGGGGCTAACAGCCCCGACCGAATTTCGGCCGTAAACGGCCTCCTACAACCGAGATCAATTATCCCCTGACATTCCCGTAGGAGGGGCCCCGATAAATCGCCCCTGAAGGGGCTCCTGCCGAGGGTGCTACGGTATCAGCACCAGCGTGGTTTTGCTGTGCTCCCGGATTGCCTCATCACTGAACCACCAGTAGAGCTTCTCGCCGTTCATGAATGCCTTCACCTGGTCTGTGCGGTGCGGATCGAACAGGCGGGCGGAGACTCCCCCAGGCAGCACGGCAGTCACCTTGTCGCCATCGCTCAGGTCGGCCACCATACGCAGCGATGCAGAGGTGGTCACGCCGAAGGGTTTGTCATAGGAGAAGATGGCGCGGTACAGGGTTTCACCCGAGCCTCCCATGGAGTTCGATCCTGCTCCGAGCAGCCCCGCCCCAAAGCCGGAGCGCCTGATGGGACTCACCAGGGTGAGCCTGTGGAGCTTTCCCCACTGCCATTTCACCGGGTTTTTTCCGAGTGTTTCTTCCATCTCCGCCCGGGCGATGCGGGCTGACCTGACAAACAAGTCGTCTCGGGACTCCGTGATCTCACCTGTGGTGATGTCGTCGAACCAGGGTGAGGTGCCGTTCAAGACCATGTACATGAGCCGCTCCTGCCAGAAGTACCAGTTTTTCAGCATGGTGGTGGTGAGCTCATCACCGAGCTCGTCAGCGAACACCTGGAAGGCGAATTCGCGGTACACAGACTGGAAGACAGCCGGGGCAGCCAGCTCCGGGTCATCGAAATACGACCACTGGTCCAGGATGCGCGCGAGGTCTTTCGTGTCGTCGTGCGCTGCAAGCGCTGCTGCCATCACGGGTGAGATCTGTTCAGCCATGAGGTTCTTGGTGTCGCGCTGGATCATCCAGTGATCGTGGGTAGTCTTCACCCCCGGCACGTCGAGCAGCTCCATGAGCCTGCGGTAGCGGAACGAGGGTGATGCGTGGGAGGTGTAGTAGTAGGGGTAGTCCGATTTCACGGTCAGGTGGTTGCAGGTGCCCACCCACCCCCTGGCGGGATTGTACGCCTGGGGTGTCTCGTTGAAGGGGATCCATCCGATCCAGTTGTCCGTGCTGTCTGTGACCACGAGGGGGACCGTGCCGTCGCCCGATCTGCGGATAGGAAGCGTGCCCGATGTCTGCCAGCCGATGTTGCCGCTGGTGTCGGCAAACACGAAGTTGAGCATGATGGCGTTCAGCCTGCTGATGGCATCGCGGACGGCAGATACGTCTGTCGCGGTCAGGATCCTGTCGAGCCCGACATCCCTTCCCATGGTTTCATAGGGTGCCCAGCGCATGCTGACGACCTTGTCCGTCTTCAACCCGGGCAGCACGTTTGAGATCACCGGGCCACGCCGGGTGAGTCTGATGGTAATCTCCTCGTTGCGGAAGCCTTCTTGAGCCTTCTTGTCCTTGACCCTGATGGTCTCTCTGATCTCGGTAAAGGGCAGGGAGGTTGTCCCTTCCAGGTAGCGCGACGGGTCATCGGGGTCGAGGGTCTCGATAAAGAGGTCCTGTGCGTCACCGTAGGAATTGGTGACCCCGATGGCGAGGTGCTCGGTGCGGCCGATCACGAGGCCTGGCAGCCCGGGTATGTTGACGCCAACCGCCCTGAATTCCGGGGTGATGATGCCTGCCGGATACCAGGGTCCGGGCAGCACAGTGGCATCGAGGTGAGGGTCGTTGGCGACAATGGGTTTTCCCTGGGGAGAATGGTTCGGCCCCACGGTCCAGTTGTTGCTCCCCAGGCGGTGCGGGCCTTCCTCTAGGTAGGCCATGAGTGAGGTGTCCCGGGAGAGATCGATCCCCAGGCGGGCCACGGTGGAAAACGGCTCTGTCACTGGGGCATACGCCGTGTCATCGGGGTTGACGTTCAGGGGGAAGAGTTCAAACGCCTTCTCGGCACCGACCCGCTCGATGAGCATCTGGGTGATGATCTCGGTCTGGATGTTGGCTGCCGAGTCCCAGCCCATGAGGTACATGATGGCCAGAGAATCCTCGATGGTCCAGGGCGTGGGTGCGATGCCGGCGAGCCTGAACTCGAGGGGAAAACTTTTCGGATGATCCTGGATGAAGGCGTTGACGCCGTCGATATAGCGCGTGAAAAAATTCCGCGCCTTTCCGTCGAGGATGGCGGCGTGCTTTATGGCGTTGCGGTGAAACCCCAGGGTGCGCAGCCTGGTGTCAAGCGGAAGTGCCTTCTCCCCTGCCAGCTCTGAGATTCTTCCCGTGGCGAAGAGCCGGGTGAGTTCCATCTGGAACAGGCGGTCCTGGGCGGTGATGAATCCATGGGCCATGAAGGCGTCGTCGACCGACTGTGCGTAGATCGAGGCCATGCCTTTCTCGTCCCGCATGACCGTAACCGGCTCCTGCAGGCCGGGCAGGCTGATCTCACCCGATTTCTGGTACGTGTTGAGCGAAGCGCAGCCTCCGAGCAGTCCTCCAAGCACCACCAGGATGGAAACCCCCGCACACCGCATAATGAACGTTCTTCTCATGGGAACCCTCCTTGCGCAAAAAAAAGCACCAGGGTAATAGTACGCCCCTGGTGCCTTCCGTGCAAGGTATGTGGAATAAGGCCGCCCGGATTCTTCCTGGTGCAGGGGTGGATGATCGCAGCAAAACAGGACCGAAGGAGGGGCTTCAGACGGTATGTAAGAAAGTTGAGATTGCCTGAGAGAATCATGGCAACCTCCCTCTTATTATTGAGGTTAATCGACCAAAATTAAGAAAGGAGATTGCCATGATGGGGGATAATAGTAAGGGGATTTGCTTTGAAGGCAAGCATTTTTATGTAGGGATTGATGTCCACAAGAGGCATTGGGTGGTAACGATTCGTCAGGAGGGGATGGAGTTGAGGACATTTTCTCAGGATCCGAGGCCCGAGGTTTTGAAGAAGCATCTTGAGAAGACCTATCCTGGTGGGACGTACCATGTGGTGTATGAGGCTGGGTTCAGTGGGTTCTGGGCGTGTCGGTGGTTTCGTGAGCAGGGGATTGACTGTGTGGTAGTGAACCCTGCTGATGTTCCGACGGGTCAGAAGGAGAAGGACCGGAAGCGGGACTCTGTGGATTCCCGGAAGCTGGCCAGGGAGCTGTATAAGGGGGAGCTCGAGGGGATTTACGTGCCTGACGAGGAAGCGCAGCACCTGAGGTCGTTGTGTCGGCTCTACAGCGCTACCGTGAAGGACTCAACCCGGATGATGAACCGGATTAAAGGGCACCTGCATTTCAACGGGGTTTTTCTGTCCAGGTCCTCGTCCAACTGGTCGAAGGGGTTTATTTCTTCGCTGAGGGAGCTCCCGCTGGATGGTGGTCCCGGGAGGGAGTATCTCCATCTGTGCCTCGACGATCTGGATCGGATCCGCCAGAGGAAGGTTGTCATTTTGAAGCAGCTCCGGGAGTACGTACGGGACCATGCTGCGGGGAGGATCATCGGGTATTTGAAGACCATCCCCGGCATAGCCTTCCGGACGGCCATCACGCTGTTCACCGAGATCATTTCCATGGATCGGTTTTCGAATGCAGATCAGCTCAAGGCGTATTTTGGTCTGGTTCCTTCCTCGGGGGACTCGGGAGAAAAGACCCCCGAGAAAGGGATGACCGCGAGGAAGAACGGGTTTTTGCGGCACCTGATCATCGAAGCTGCCTGGGTTGCGGTGAGGAAGGATCCGGCCATGCTTGCCGCGTACAATGCCCTGAGGTCACGGATGAAAACACAGGACGCCATCATACGGATTGCGGTGAAGCTCTTGAGAAGAATCCGCTATGTGTGGCAACACCAGTGCCCGTATGTCACGAGTATGGCCTAGGAATGGAACGGAGAAAGATGCGTCTATTCGGGGCAACGTTCAGGGGTTTGGCGATCCTGATGGATTCGCTGTGCTCTCCATCGAACGCTCTCCCGCGACAGCATTCTTCTCATGAAGGGGAACGGTGTTCCCCAATCCCCGCAATGGGGATCTGAGAGGGTTGGGAATACCTCATGTCTTTCGTTCAATGTGTGGACCGCTTCGTCGGGGCTGCGGATTCCGTGATGGATCCGTTTACTTTAGACTGCGGCCACACATACCATTTTTCTGATAACCGTAGTGCAGCATCGTCCCTGGTGAAGATGTCTGCTGATAACAGGCTGCATAAGGTCCTTCCCAGTCCAAACCAGTTCCCGGCCAAAAACCCTCTTCAACGATCTTCTTTCTACACATGACGAGTTCTTCTCTTGACTTTCTTCATAACAGCCCCGACCGGGGTCGGTCGTAAACGGCCTCCCACATAGCCATTTCACCCCTGAAGGGGCTCCTACAACGAATGAAACTATCGCCCCTAAAGGGGCTCCTACTGTTCCTTCCGCAGCACCTTTTTGTCGACCTTGCCCACGGTGGTCAGCGGCAGCTCGGCGCGGATCTCAATGGTCTTGGGAACCTCGTAGGGTGCGAGCTTCTCGATGGCCATCTTCTGGATGGATTCTTTTATGGCTGCCTCATCTTTTTCCTGTCCGGGAAGCAGGGTGACATAGGCCTTGATCAGTTCGGATCCGGGCCGCTCGGGGTTCGGCACCCCTACGATGGCAATGGTCTGCACCGCTGGATGTTTGCTGAGCACGTCTTCCACCTTGACGGAGAAGACCTTGAACCCGCCCACGTTGAGCATGTCTTTGGTGCGGTCCACGATGCGGAGATAGCCGTCCTCATCCTGAATGGCCACATCCCCGGTGTGCAGGTAGCCTTCCTCATCGAACACCTTGCGTGTCTCCTCGGGCTTGTTGAAGTAGCCCACCATCACCTGCGGGCCCTTGACGCAGATTTCACCTGCCTCGCCCAGGGCAACCTCCTCCCCGGTGGCCGGGTCTTTCAGCTTGATGTCCGTATTGAGCAGGGGCAGGCCGATGGAGCCCAGCTTTTTTTTGCCCTTTGACGGGTTCATGGTGGTCAGTGGCGAGGTCTCGGTCATGCCGTAGACCTCGAGCAGCTTGCCCTGGCCCACGATGCCCTCTAGAACCTTCTGGGATTCCTCGGGGAAGGGCGCTGCTGCAGAGATGCAGGTGTCTGTCCGGGAGTGATCGAGGTCCTTGAACTTGGGGTTTGCCAGGAGCATCTGGAAGAGGGAGGGCACGTTCACCAGCACCGTGGGCGAATATTTTTTGATTTCCGCACAGATGTGGTCCGTGTCCCGGGGGTTGGGAATCATGATCTGGGGCCACCCGAAACAGACACAGCACTCATTGAAGAAGAGCCCGGCGATGTGAAAGTAGGGAAAGCCTGAGAGCGCAACACCTTCTCCCATTCTCCAGTCGAGCCACTTCTTCACGATGAGCACATCGGAAACGGCGTTGCGGTGTGAGAGCATGGCTCCTTTGGGCATGCCGGTGGTGCCTCCGGTGTACTGGATATAGGCGATGTCATCAGGGGTGATGGTCACCGATGGCTGCGTGGAGGGAAACCGTTCGGTCTGAATGATATCCTTGAACAGGAACACGTCTTTGTCGGGCAGCGGTGTGACCTTGCCCTTGGGGATCTTTTTCAGCAGCTGGCCTAAAAAGCGCTTGATGCCGGGCAGAAATCCCCCCACGCTCGTTGCCACGACCAGCTTGAGGTTCGGCAGGTTCGAGGCTATGTTCACGAGCCTGCCGGCAAAGATGGCGTCAAGCGTCACGAGACCCCTGGCCTTCACATCCTTGAGCTGATACTCCATCTCTTCGGTGGAGAGCAGCGGAGACACCCCGGAGACGACGCACCCCGCCTTTAACGTGCCCAGCCAGGCAATGTTGTATTCAGGGATGTTCGGAAGGTTGATGCCCACCACGTCTCCCTTCTTGAACCCATGGGAGATCAGCATGTTTGCGAACTGGTTTGAGTAGTGATCCAGTTCGCCAAAGGTGATCTCCACCCCCAGGAAGGTCAGGGCCATCTTCTCCGGAAAGGTTTTGAAGGTGTCCCTGACGGCATCAACGTAGGTGGTCTCCCATTCCTGTGGATCGAGGTCGGTGAGCCCGGGGTCATACGATTTTCTCCAGAACTGTTCTTCTGCCATGTTTCCCCCTCTGCTTCATAACAGGGCGCATTCTCCATGATGGAAAGAAGCACATATTTGGTTTGCAATACAATGTGTTGAAAAGATAGGCAGAAGAGCGTGAAAGTCAAGAGAGCCCTTCAAGGGGGCCTTTCAACAAGACAGAAGAAGCCGTCCTCCTGCTGTTCAGGATTGTAGGAGGACCTTCAGCCCCGATTTTTGCCCCTAAAAGGGTTCCTGCATTGTGAGGTCGATTGTGCGGAGCGTGGCCTGTAGAAGGGCCTTCAGTCCCGAAAAATAGCCGCTGAAGGGTCTCCTGCATTGTGTATAGCAACGATCTCCGGAGGAGGGGTTTCATTCCCGAACGGGTCGGCCGTAGACGGGTTCCTGCATACCCTTGTCGACCCCTGAAAGGGCTCCTACGGGGTGAGTTTTTTCCTGCGCCGCCACTGGAGCAGGCCGACCAGCGCCAGCACCGACACCGCAGGGATGTAGATCAGGTGCTTGGGCGGCTGTTTCTCCTCCTGCTCCACGTAGAGGATCTCCCAGTCGAAGTCAAAGCCCACCTGGTAGGCGTTGCTGCCGAAGACCACCTGGTCCACGAACACCCGTTCGTTCTCGTCAATCCTCAGGATCAGCCCTGCTTCTTCCAGTCGTTTCATGCCGTCGGGGATCTTTTTTTCCAGGGTCAGCACCATAATGCGGTCTATTGTGCGCCCGTCATAGGTTTCACCTAACACGCGGAGGCGCATGGTTTCAAAGGAAGGTACCTCTTTCGAAACCTCGCTAATGTGGATGGGGTCCAGCATGGTGATGGGGTGGTAGATCTTGTCCATCCAGAACCCGGGGCGGAAGAGGCTGAAGGCAACGAGCAGCAGTACGAGGGTTTCCCACAGACGGTTCTTCACGAGCCAGTAGTTCTGGGTGGCAGCGGCAAAGGTGAGCATGGCCCCGATGGTGCCCAGGATCGTGAATATCAGCT
>Ga0209614_1002055_pt1 | contig 13842 bp, 15 predicted proteins | sample BlaSprsedimmetaG_FD_185484 | JGI IMG/M metagenome (GOLD analysis project Ga0209614, IMG submission 185484) | Hot spring sediment bacterial and archeal communities from California, USA to study Microbial Dark Matter (Phase II) - Blank Spring... ... | reverse complement strand
GCGTTGTTGCAGAACTCCCGTCGTACGGGATTCACATTGCGAATCCATGCGGTTAGACGGGCGGCATGAGCAAGCGCAAGCCCGCCCGCTACCGCACGACGAACTGGTCTGACTACAACGCTGCCCTCAGGAAGCGCGGGTCACTGCTGATCTGGCTGGACAAGAAGATGGCGTGGCACGCGCCATCATCGCGCGCGGCGCCACGGCGATCGTCCCGGTCCGGAAAAACGGTCGACCATGGAAGGAGTACTGCCCTGCCGCCCTGGCCCGCAACGAAACCCTGCGCGCCACGCGCCACTACGGCAGGGCGTTCTGGAAGCGGTGGACCGGAGACCACACCCGCAGCCGCGCCGAGGCAAAGATGCGGGGCCTAAAGTCCTTCGGAGAGCGCATCGCCGCGGTTCGCCATTGTCGCTCGGACCAATGGCGCTCCAATGGCTCACCCCCGACCGCCAAACCGCCGAAATCCACATCCGCGTCGCACTCATGAACCGCTTCAATGCTCTCGGCACCGCCGAGATCGTTCGCGTGGCCTGAACCTGAAGGGGAAAGAGGCCCTCGCGTCGAAGGCCGCCTTTCTGCAACAATGCCAACCGGATCGGCCAGTTCCTGAAAGCCTGATTCGACCCCGGGATCTTCGACCGCCTCCAGGCCATGGCCCCCCAGCCGCCCAGTTACTATGGGCGGTCTCCGGACCTTCGCCGCTCATGCCAGCCATGAATGCGGCAGCCGATGGAGCGGACATTACAAGATGCCCCTGCCGTCCTTCCTTCCGCACCGCAGCGAGGTGGCTCCGAGCCCTCTTTTACCGGATGATGCACCGTTCCCGAGCGGCAGCAATGCTCAGGAAGCGTCCAGGCAGGATCTCGACCGCAGAGTATGAGGCAAAGGCTTGCACCACCAAAGATCGGAAGTTCGCCAAGTGGTCAAGCGCTGCGGCGCAGCTATTCCAGACCGGACATTCGCCGCCCGCAAGGATCTCGACAAGGTGTTATGGGTCTGGAGACAGAGATGCAGATACCCCGGCGCCTGTCGGGCGACGAAGGGTGGCGCGGCTCACGACCCGTTTCTTGTCGATTCAGACAGTGCCGGACGTCCTTGTGCCCCTCTGACGCGCCACCTCAACCCCATCGACAAGCCGAACAGCCCGGTTGCGGCAAGGATGATGGTCGGGCCGGCGGGCCAGTCGAGCCAGATGGATTGGGCAAAGCCCAGCCCGATGGCCGCCAGCGCCGAAGCGGTTGCCAAGGCCACCATCATGCGCATGTCACGCGCCCAGTGGGCCGCGATTGCCGCAGGCAGGGTCAGCAGCGCAAGCACAAGGATCAGCCCGACCACCTGGATCAGCAGCACCACCGCAATGGCGATCAGCACCAGCAACAGCCGGTTCAGCGCCTCGACCGGCAGACCGCGCAAGCGGGCAAATTCCGGGTCCAGGCTGATGGCGATCATCGGGCGCCACAGCACGACAAGCGTTGCCGCGACAATGGACAGCCCTGCCCCCATGAACCACAATCTGTCCGGCCCGGCGGTCAGGATCGAGCCGAACAGGAAGCTCATCAACTGCACATTGTATCCCGGCGTGCGGGCGATGAAGAGAACCCCGATCGCCATGCCGACCGCCCAGACCGCACCGATCAGCGCGTCTTCATGCCCGCCGCCGTCAGAGTGGCCGCGCCCCTCGATCCAGCCGATCAGAAACGCCGAGAGGATCGCAGCAGGCAAGGCTCCGATCTCGGGAGAATAGCCGAAATAATAGGCCGCCCCCAGCCCTGCCAGCGCCGAATGGGCCACCGCCCCGGCCAGAAAGGCCAGCCGACGCACCCGCACGAACGGGCCGATCAGCCCGCAGGCCAGCGCCGAGATCACCCCCGCCATCACGGCCCATCGCATGAAGGCATAGGCAAGAAGGCTCACAATCCTACCTCCCGCCGCGCACAATGGGCCGGGCGTTTGAAAATCTGTTCTGCAAGATCAGCCGCAGAGGCGTGGCGCGCGGCCTCCCATACCGACCCCAGCACGCAGAAAACCCGATCCGAATGGGCCGCGATCTGCGCCAGGTCATGCGATACCACGATGACCGGCACGCGCTGACCCAGACCGCACAGCAGTTCAAACAATCGTTCAGCGTGGTCCAGATCGACGCTGGCCGTCGGCTCATCCAGTAACAGCATGTCAGGCTCGGTGGCCAGCGCCCGCGCGATCAGGCCGCGCTGAAGCTCGCCGCCCGACAAGGCACTCAGCGGGCGCCCGGCCAGATCCGAAAGGCCCATCCGGGCCAGGGCTGCATCCACCCGCGCCTCTTGCCCCCGGTCGGGCTGGCGCCAGAGCCCAAGCCCCGGCACCAGACAGGCAGTGGCCACCATGCCCCGCAGGCTGATCGGAAACCCGCGATCGAACCCGGCCGCCTGGGGCACGAACCCCAGGCGCGGTGCTGCCCTGGCAGGCGATTGCCCCAGCACCTGCACAGCCCCCCGGCTGACCGGCAAGCGCCCGGTGATCACGGACAGAAGGGTGCTTTTGCCGCCGCCATTCGGCCCGACCACGCCAATAAGACCGGCGCCGTCGATCCGCAGGGTGACGTCTTTCAGCACCTCGCGCCCGCCGCGATGGACCGTTACGTTGTCGATCTGCAATGCCGGGGTCGCACGGGTCATTTGAAGGCCGCGACGAACGCGTCTGCAACCGTCGCAATGGTTTCGATCGGATCAGGGGCAAGCACGTCCAGCGTGACCACCTCTCCGCCGATCTCGGCCGCGACGGTCCGGGCTTCTTCGGTGCTGAGCTGGGCCTGCACGAAGATCACGCGGATATTCTCGGCGCGGGCAGAGGCGACAGCGTTCGCAATTGTTTGTGGACCCGGCTCCATTCCCCGCTCCTCAATCGCGATCTGGCGCAGACCATAGGCATCGGCCAGATAGCCAAAGGCGGGATGGAAGACAAGGAACGCCTTGCCGGCATGGGGTGCCAGCTTTTCACGGGCCTCGGCATCGACAGCATCAAGCCGGGCCAGCCAGGTTTCGGTATTCGTGGCGAAATCGCCTGCGTGATCGGGTGCCACGGTGCTGAGCGCATCGCGTATCGCCATGGCCATGTCGCGCAATTGTGCCGGACCCGTCCAGATATGCGGATCGGGCAGTTCCTTGCCTCCGCGCGGATCTGTGCCGGTGATCGTCCTGACCTTGACATGATCAAACATGCGCACAATCGGCAGATCGGGGTTCGCGGCCTGAACCTGGGGCATCCAGTTGCGTTCATGCGGAATACCCATCGCAACATAAAGCGCAGAGTCCTGCAACGCCGCCGTCTGCCTGGGCGACATTTCAAAGACTGCCGGGGGCGCGCCCGGCGGCACCAGAACCGTGGCTGACACATGATCACCGCCAATGGCCTCGACCATGGTCTGAAGCGGCAGGATGCTTACGACGACCGACAGGTCAGGCTCGGCCGCATACAGCGGGGCGGCCAGTGTCACGGCAAGGACGGGGGCAAGCAAAGAACGAAGGGATGGTATTTTCATTTCATGCTCTCCTAGAAGCGGATGATTGCCCTGGCCCAGAGGCTGCGGCCGGGGGCGGTGGGGTTGAACAGGAAGGGGTTGTCGGTATCGCCGCGCTCGATCAACGGGACATAGGCCTTGTCGAAGACGTTCTCGACGCCCACGCTGAAGCTGGTATTTTTCCGCGGCGTCCAGTTGGCCGCAAGATCCAGCGTGCCATAGCCCGCCCCGAGCGCGTTGCCGGAGCCATCGCCATCGGCGCCCGAGCCGGTGGATATATCGTCATCCAGACGTGACTGGCTGGCCACAAGGTGCCATGTCCCTTCGAACAAGACCTGCCCCCCCTTCCAGCCGAGCTTCAGCGCGGCCTCGGCCGGCGGGATCTGGGCGATGGCGCGGTCGTCGGTGGTGTTCTGGCCATAGGTCAGCCAGATTTCGGCCCCGGCATAGACGCCGTTCTTCCATTCGTAGGTGGCCGCCCCTTCCAGCCCGCCAATGAAGGCATCGACGTTGCGATAGATATTGCGGTTGTCACTCACCAGGATGCCGGCCTGGCCGCGGGCGCGATCCCCGATGATGAAATCCCTGGCCCAGTCGGCATAGGCCCGGCCTGCCAGCGTCCAGGGTCCGCTGCGCATGCCGCCCCCCAGTTCCAGCATCACGTGCCGCTCCGGGTCCAGGTCGGGGTTGCCGATCCAAATTTTCTCCAAAACGCCGCTATAACCGGTAAAATAACGCTCGCGCGGGTCGGCGGTGCGCGGGGTATAGGACAGCCCGGCGAACCACAGGCCCCGGTTGTCGGACAGATCCTGCTCAAACCGCAGTTTGGCACCGAAATTGGTCTCGGTCGTCTTGCCGTTTCCGGTGTAGCCGTAGGTCTGCTGCAGCAGTTGCCGCGGCGTCGGGGCGGCAAAGCTGCGGTCCATGTCGCCCAGCGAGGCGTCGACATGCTCGACACGCAGCCCGGCCAGCAGCCGCCGACCCGTCCCAAAGGCCCAGGTGCCATCCGCCGTCAGGCCTGTGACGGCAACCTTCGCATCGGCGAAATTGGTCGAATAGGGCGCCAGCGTGGCCCCCCGGAACTTGTCCGCGTCGCGCTGGTCCGAGGCGTAATCGAGCCCCAACGTCCATTTGAACCCGGCATCGCCGCCGTCGATCGCGGCCATCGCGTTCACGCTGGTGCCATCAAGGACTGTCTCGACCTTTTGCTCTGCTGCAACTGTCCGATAGGTGAAATTGTCGGTGATCTTGTCGATCTGGTTGTGATTGATCTTGAACCGCAATTGCGATGCAAAATCGCCATCCAGCATGATCTTGCCCGCAAGGTCATAGCCCTCGACATCGAACTTGCGGGTGTCAGAGCCCGGACCGATGCCCTGGAACAGAACCTTGTCGCGCTCCACCCGCCGGGTGCCAAAGCTGAGGAAAGAGCCATCCTGGCCGATCCATCCCGCAGCGATCCTGTAGGTCTGCCGCTCGCGGTCATTGACCACGCGGGTGCCATCCGGCGCAGTGTAGGTGCCGATATCCTCGCGGTAGATCGTGCCCTCGGCAAAGAAACCGTCGCCACGGCTGGAGAATTTCAGCAACCCTTCCCCACCATCGCAAGCCTCGCTGAAGCCCAATGCGATCATGCCGTGCTGGCCCGGTGGGGGCAGCGGCCCGTCACCGCCACCTGCGGGCAGCAAGGTGCCCTTGGGCCCACCCTGCCAGTTGGAACACAGCGGCATGTCAGGGCGCGCCACATTGCGCCCCTTGCGCCCGCCCGCAGGGTCGTAGATGGCCCGGGTTTGCGGGAACTGGAGACGGTTCCCACCCGGCTTGCCGGCGCCCATGGCCGCTTTTCCCGGCCCTTTTCCCGGCAAGCCGCCCTGCGTGGATATCCGGGCCTGCCCCTCATCTGCCACGGCCTCGCCGGCAAGGCCTGTCGGCGAAACCGCAGTCTGGCCCTCGGACCAGGCAAGGCCGGGGACGGCGAGCGTGAGTGCCGCGACCGTCGCGGCAAAAACAGTCCGTGAATTCATACTCGTAAGCATCATTCCTCCGTTGCGGTCGCGAAAGGCGACCGCCTTCATTTTCAGAAGTTGGCTCGACACCGGAGAATGCGTCTGGCTCGATGACAATTCGTCCTTGCACCGAAAGCTCCAGCCAGGTGCAATGGCGATGGAGAAAAGCCGACTCTTCTTGTCAAGTCAACTGACGCACCCTTCTGCGTTCGTTGCGGAATTGTCGCGTCGGCAGCCGATGCCGATCCCAAGCGCGGCCGGGTGAGACCCGCCCCAAAGAGCCAGGGCATCCCGCGCGACCTTGTGCGCCTCCAGCCGGTCCAGTTCGGCCAGCGCCTGAGCACGGTCGCCCCTGGCGGCAAGGGCGCGCGCGAAGGCCCGCCGCACCGAGACCGGGCTCCAGGGGCGCGCAGCCTGGGCAAGCCAGCTGCGCAGTTCCCGGGGCAGGCGATCATAGTCACGCATCGGATCGGTGGCGCGGCGTCGCAGCTTCAGCGTACTCGCCCCGCGGTTCGACGCATGTCCTGTCATTCGGCGGGCTCCATGGTCCGGCCCCATTGCGGGAACGGATCGGGCAGGTGCGCCCAGCGGTCTGGCTCGAACCGGGTTTCCGGGACCAGGCAGCGGTCGAGCATGGACGTGATCCGGGCCGGGTTCATCGTGCCCAGCGTGCCGATGAAGACCATCTCCTGCCTCCGGTCACCGAACTCGCCCGCGACCCGCTCTGCCATGCACTCGCGCTCTTCCGGCGGCCAGTCCTTCTCGGGCACCGCAGCCCACCAGAAGCCCAGCGCCTTGACCTCGACCGCCGATCCCGCCAGCGAGAATTCGCCCGCCCAATGCGGTCGTGTCGCGATCCAGAAATGCCCCTTGGCGCGGATCACGCCGGGCAGCGGCGTGTCGAAGAATTCGGCCAGCCTGGCCGGATCGAAGGGCCGCTCGGCGCGGTAGACGAAGCTGGTGATCCCGTATTCGGCATCCTCGGGAACATGGTCGGCAAAGCCGTAAAGCTCCTGCACCCAGGTCGGGTGGCGATGCGCGGCCTCGAAGCTGAAGCGCCCCGTGCCCATGATCTCGGCCGGATCGACGCGCCCGTGATCGGTCTCGATGATCCTGGCATCCGCATTCAGCGCGCGCAGGATCGCGCGGGCTGCGGTCAGGTCTTCGGGCGTGGCCGAGGACACCTTGTTCAGCACGATCACGTCGGCGAACTCGATCTGATCGGTCAGCAGGTTGACCAGCGTGCGTTCATCCTCGGGGCCCAGGTCTTCGCCCCGGTCCTTCAGGAAATCCTGGCTGGAATAGTCGCGCAAGAGATGCGCGGCATCGACCACCGTCACCATCGTGTCAAGCTCGGCCACGTCCGACAGCGACCGGCCCTCCTCGTCGCGGAACTCGAAGGTGGCGGCCACGGGCAGCGGTTCGGACACGCCCGTGGACTCGATCAGCAGGTAGTCGAAGCGGCCTTCATCTGCGAGGCGGCGCACCTCGACCAGCAGGTCGTCGCGCAGCGTGCAGCAGATGCAGCCATTCGTCATCTCGACCAGCTTTTCCTCGCCGCGCGACAACTCGTTGCCCGCACGCACCAGGTCGGCATCGATGTTGACCTCGGACATGTCGTTGACGATCACCGCCACCCGACGGCCCGCGCGGTTGTTCAGCACATGGTTCAGAAGCGTCGTCTTGCCCGCCCCGAGGAACCCCGACAGCACCGTCACGGGGAGTTTCGCGGTGGCGGTCATCGCTTCTCACCCCCATCCAGATGCACCGCGACAGCCTTGATGGCGTCCAGAAGCCTGGCGTTGTGCTCTGCCCCATGGGCATGGCTGCTTGCCATCCGGGCGTGGTCATCTGCCGTCACCCCCGGGGCCTGCGTCGTGCCATGCGCGATCTGTTCCTCATGCCGGGCGATCTCGGCCTGATGCGCCACGATCCGGGCCTCGTGCAGCATCAGCGCCGCCTCGGCCCGCCTGAGAGTGGCCAGCGCCTCCAGATGTTCCTGGCGCCAGCGGAAATGGTCCTGCTCCTGTTTCAGATGCTCTGCATGGGTGATGTCGTCGGGTGAGGTCATGGCTGTCTCCTGGTTACCGGCGGTTTCGGATCAAACCCCGGGCGGGCCGAGCTATGTTATATTGTAACGCGCCTTGTTCAAGCGACTTCTTCGCGTCTTGCCCCATGCCCGGACAACACGGCCTTCCGGCGGTCCGCACCCTTGGGCGCCGTCCACGCAAACGCCAAGGCGCCAGGCACAGGGACGGCTTGAACCCCCGTTGCCTCGGCGCAAGACGGGCTTGCATCGCCGGATTAATCTGATACTTTCTGTCAACATTAACGGCCGCATGAACGGCCCCGCGATCCAGCGAGCCCGGGACAGCCCCGGCCAGCCAGGCGCATTCCATGACACCCGCAGCGAAAGGAGCCTCCCATGGGAGAGGGCAAGGCGGTTTCGCCGGAACGGATCAGGGCCATCCGGCAGGAAAGACCCACCATGCGCAGCCCCGATCCGGCCAACAGCTCGGGGATCGCCGAGGCCGAGGTGCTGAACGCCCGGACGGGCAGCGGTGTGACCCGGATCGCGGCGCACCCGGACGCGCTGATGGCCGCAATGCCGGGGTTCGGCGCAGCCACGGCGCTGACGCGGAATGACAGCGCAGTGATCGAGAAAACCGGCACCTATGGCGCCTATACGCCGGGCGCACATGCCGCGATGGTGCTGAGCCCCGCCATCGACCTGCGCATTTTCCCGAAGCACTGGGTCCACGGCTTCGCCGTCGAAGAGGAAAAGGGCGGCGGGCTGCACCGGTCGATCCAGATCTTCGATGCCGCCGGGGACGCGGTGCACAAGGTCTACCTGCACAAGTCGGCTCGCGATGCGGAATGGGCCGACCTGGTCGGGCGCCTGCGGCTGGAGGACCAGTCCGACCACCTGATGCTGGCCCGGCGTGACCCGGTCGAGCCGGCGAAATCAGACCCATCGAAGGCCGAGCGCCTGCGCGCCGAATGGGACCGTCTGACCGACACCCACCAGTTCCTGCAGATGGTGCGCAAGCTCAAGATGAACCGGCTGGGCGCCTACCGAATCGCGGGGGCGCCCTACGTGCGCCCGCTTGATCCCGGCTGTATGGCCGGGTTGCTGGACGCGCTCGCCGCCGATGCACTTCCCTTCATGCTCTTTGTCGGCAATCGCGGCTGCATCGAGATCCATGGCGGCCCGATCCGCACGGTCAAGCCGACCGGGCCATGGCTGAACATCCTCGATCCTTCGTTCAACCTGCACCTGCGCGGCGACCACGTGGCCGAGGTCTGGGCGGTGACCAAGCCGACGAAGCGCGGGCCCGCCGTCTCGGTCGAGGCGTTCGACGCCAGCGGCGGGCTGATCCTGCAGGCCTTCGGCATGCGGGTGGGCGAGGTGGACCATACCCCGGCATGGGACGACCTGGTGGCGTCGCTGCCGACCCTGGCGCAGGAGGTCACAGCATGATCCGCGCCCTTCTCGCGACGCTGGTCCTCGCGGGTCCGGCGCAGGCGGCGGACCGGATCGTGTCGATCGGTGGTGCCGTTACCGAGATCGTCGTGGCCCTGGGCGAAGCCGACCGCCTGGTTGCGCGCGACACGACCTCGACCTTTCCTCCCGCGGTGCGCGAGTTGCCCGACATCGGCTATGCACGGCGTCTCGCGCCCGAGGGCGTGCTGTCGGTGGACCCTGATCTGATCCTTGCCACGGAAGGCGCGGGTCCACCCGAGACGGTGGACCTGCTCCGCGCCGCGGCGATCCCGTTCGTGGAGATTCCCGATGGCCACGACCGTGATGCGGTTCAGGCAAAGATCGTGGCCGTGGCCGCCGCGCTCGGCGTGCCCGAAAAGGGCGCGGCGCTGGCCGCCGATGTCGACGCGGCGCTGGATGCGGCAACGGCGCAGGCCGCCCGGGGGCCGCGTCCCCGCGTGATGTTCGTGATGTCGGTTCAGGGCGGGCGCATCCTGGCCGCCGGGCGAAACACCGCGGCCGACGGGATCATTCGCCTTGCCGGTGGCGAGAACGCGGTCACGGATTTCGAGGGCTACAAGCCGCTGACCGATGAGGCCGTGACCCGTGCCGCGCCCGAGGTGATTCTGATGATGGCGCGCGAGGGGGCGGAGGACATGTCGGACCAAGTGCTGTCCCATCCCGCGATCCGCACCACACCGGCCGCCGCGGCCCGCGCGCTGGTGCAGATGGACGGGCTCTACCTGCTGGGCTTCGGCCCGCGCACGGCCCAGGCGGTGCGCGATCTTTCGGACGCGCTGGCCCGGGCGGGAAGCTGAAGCGATGGTCGTCATCTCCCCCGATACGGCGGCCGCGTGGGACCGTGCCTTGCTTGCCCGCCGGACCACGGTCCTTCTGGCGCTGGTCTTGCTGACGGTGGCCGCCTGCAGCCTGACCACCGGTGCCGCGGGCACGTCGCCCTGGACGGTGCTGGCCGACCTGCTGGCAGGGCGCGAGGTGACGGTGGCCGACCGGGTGGTGCTGTTCGAGATCCGGCTGCCGCGGCTTGCCATGGGGGCGCTGGTGGGTGCCTCGCTGGCGGTCTCGGGCGCGGTCATGCAGGGGTTGTTTCGCAACCCGCTGGCCGATCCGGGGCTCGTGGGCGTCAGCGCGGGCGCGGGGCTGGGCGCGATCTCGGCCATCGTGCTGGGCGGGTTCTTGCCCGCTGGACTGGCGGCGGCGCTTGGCTATTATGCGGTGCCGGTGGCCGCGTTCCTTGGCGGCTGGGCCTCGACGCTGGTGCTTTACGGTATCGCAACGCGCCGGGGGCGGACCTCGGTTGCCACCATGCTGCTCGGGGGCATCGCGCTGGGGGCGCTGGCCGGGGCGCTGTCGGGCATCCTCGTCTACATGGCCGATGACGCGCAGTTGCGCGACCTGACCTTCTGGGGGCTTGGTTCGCTCGCGGGCGCCACCTGGACCAAGCTCGCCGCCGCCGCGCCCCTGATGTGTCTGGCGCTTCTTTACGCCCCGACGCTGGCCCGCGGGCTGAACGGGCTCGCGCTGGGCGAGGCCGCCGCCTTCCACATCGGCATCCCGGTCCAGCGGCTGAAGACCGTGGCGATCCTGACCGTCGCGGGCGCCACCGGGGCGGCGGTGGCCGTGTCGGGCGGGATCGGCTTCATCGGGATCGTCGTGCCGCATCTGTTGCGCCTCGCGACAGGGCCCGATCATCGCTATCTGCTGGTGAACGCGGCCCTTCTGGGAGCGGCGTTGCTGATCCTGGCCGATGTGATCGCCCGCATCGTGATCGCCCCCGCCGAACTGCCCATCGGCATTGTCACCGCGGTGCTCGGCGGGCCGGTCTTCCTGTGGATCCTGCTGCGCCAGCGCGGCGTGCTGGACCTGTAGGCCCATGCTGGAGGCCACCGACATCACCGTTCGCCTTGGCCGGCGCGAGATCCTGCACGGGGTCGATTTCCGCGCCCGACCGGGCGAACTGACCGCCATCGTCGGCCCGAACGGATCGGGCAAGACGACGCTCCTGCGAGCCCTCACGGGCGATCTCTCCCAGGACGGAAGGGTCCGGCTGAACGGCCAGGACCTGTCCTCTCTTCGCCCCTGGGTGCTCGCAGGTCTGCGCGGGGTGCTGCCGCAGGCCACACCGCTGGCCTTTCCGTTCACCGTCGCCGAGGTGGTGCGACTGGGCCTGATGGGCGGGATCGAGGCGGCCGAGGCCGACCTTGTCCCCAAGGCGCTTGCGCGTGTCGGGCTCGCGGGGTTCGAGGGGAGTTACTTCCAGGAGCTTTCCGGTGGCGAGCAGCAGCGCGTGCAGCTTGCTCGCGTTCTGGCGCAGGTCTGGCGCCCCACCGCCAATGGCTGCCCACACTGGCTGTTCCTCGACGAACCCGTATCCAGCCTTGATATCGGCCACCAGTTGCAGGTCATGCGGGTCGCTCGCGACTACGCGGACCAGGGCGGCGGTGTGGTCACGGTGATGCACGACCTGAACCTGACGGCGATGTTCGCCGACCGGGTCACGCTGCTCGCCGAAGGCCGGGTGCTGGCCCAGGGCACGCCCGCAGACGTGTTCCGCGACGAGGCCCTCAGCCGCGCCTATCGCTGCCCGATCCGGGTCAACACGCCGCCCGAGGGCGGAACTTACCTGCTGCCCCATGCGGCAGGGCAGGTCGCGGCAGAATGAAGGAGACGGGAATGGAATTCGCATCGAAGACCGAGGAGATCGTCGCCTTCCTTGAGAAGGGCGGCCCCGCGATCTGGGCGATTGCCGCGCTGTCGGTGGCAACCGTCGCGCTGATCCTTTGGAAATCATGGCGCCTCGCCCGTGCCGGGGCCTGGTCGCGCCGGGCGAGCGCCCGTGCGGTGAACCAGTGGCTCGCGGGCGACCTCCACGGCGCGCGGATTGCATTGGTCGGGGCGCGCGGGCTCCGCGCCCACGCGATCCGCGCGGCGATAGAGGCGCGCCTCGACCCGGAGTTCGACGACATCACTGCCCGCGAAGAGGTTGCCCGCGTCGCCACCATGGAACTCGCCCGCGCCCGTTCGGGCCTTCGCGCACTGGAACTGATCGCCACCATCGCGCCGCTCCTGGGGCTGCTCGGCACCGTGCTGGGCATGATCGCAGCCTTCCAGACACTGCAAGCCTCAGGCGCGCGCGCCGATCCCGCGGCGCTGGCCGGCGGCATCTGGGAGGCGCTTCTGACCACGGCTGCGGGCATGGCGGTTGCAATCCCGGCCTCGGTTGCGCTCACCTGGTTTGAAAGCGTGACCGACAGCGTGCGCCTTGACATCGAGGATGCGGCGACCCGCATCCTGACCCGCGGCGGGCCGTCCCGCGCGGCCCTCAGGGCAGCGGCGGAATGAGCCTCGGCCTTGCCCCCCCCGCACCCCGGCGCAAGCCCAGCCTGACGCCGATGATCGACGTGGTGTTCCTGCTGCTGGTCTTCTTCATGCTGGCCGCGCGCTTCGGTCAGGATGTGGCGATCCCGCTGGGCGCAGGCGGCGGCGCGGGCGAGGCGTGGTCCGGCCCGCCCCGGCTGGTCGATATCCGCCCCGGAACCGTGGCGCTGAACGGGGTCGAGACAGGGCTTGACGACCTTGCCGATGCGCTGCGCCCCCTGATCGAAACCCCCGAAGACCCGGTCGTCCTGCGCCCCCGCGACGGGGCCGACCTGCAACGGGTGATCGACGTGACGGACACCCTGAACGCGGCCGGGTTCGGCCGCCTGATCCTGGTGGACTGAGCCATGCCCCTGACCGTTCCGCCCCCCCGGCCCCAACGCGAAAGCGTGGTGCCGATGATCAATGTGGTGTTCCTGCTGCTGGTGTTCTTCCTGATCAGCGCCCAGTTGACCCCGCCCGAACCGTTCGACATCGCCACGCCCGAGGCGGGATCGGACCGCCCGGTCGAGGGGCAGGATATCCTGTATGTGGGCCCCGATGGCACCCTGGCCTACCGCGATGCCCGCGGCGACGCGGCACTGGCCCTGCTGGCGGGCGAAGCGCGCGACGGCGCGCTGCTGGTCCGCGCCGACAAGGCCGCGCCGGGGGCCGAAATCGCACGCCTGCTGGCCCGGCTGGCCGCGACAGGCGTGGTGTCGGTCGAGCTCATCGCGACCGGGCGCTGAGGCGATGCGCGGGCTTGGTGAAACGCTAGTCTTCGCCAGCGCGGCGCTGGCGCTGCACCTCGCGCTCTGGCCTGCGGAGCGTCCCGTGGGAGCGGACTCGGCGGGCGGCGGCGGGGACGACCTTGTCACGTTGTCTCCCGCCTCGGCCGCCGTTGCGAACGCGGTTGCGCAGTGGGACCGCCCGCCCGAAGCCGCGCTCCCCGAACCGGCCGCCTTCATCGCCCCGCCAGCGACAGACATGACTCCAGCCATCCGGCAACAAGAGGCCGCGCCGACATCGCCCGCCATGCCACCGCGTCCCGCCGCGCCGATCTCGGCCCCGACGCTGCCGCGGATCGAACCGACCCCGCAACGACCGGCTCGCGTGGCGGAGCCGGACCCGCGGCCGACGGTCGCCCAGGCTTTACCGGACACGCCGCGGCCGGCCCCTCGCCCGGTCAGCCCACCGAAAAGGCAGGACAGCCGGCAACCGACGCAGGCGGCGCAGACCGCAGCCGCGCCGTCGAGCGCCTCGGCGGACCAGGCTGCTCGCCGTGCGGCCGGAGCAGGCGGCGATGTCAGCGGGCGGTCTCGACAAGCGCAGAGCGCAACCTTGTCGCCGGATCGCGCGCGTTCCCTTCTTGCGGAATGGGGCGGACAGATTCGCACCCGCATCGCCCGCAGCGTGCCGCGGGGGGCCGGGTCGGGCACCGCCGTCGTCGAGCTGACCGTTGCGGCAGATGGCGT
>Ga0209614_1002052_pt1 | contig 13857 bp, 16 predicted proteins | sample BlaSprsedimmetaG_FD_185484 | JGI IMG/M metagenome (GOLD analysis project Ga0209614, IMG submission 185484) | Hot spring sediment bacterial and archeal communities from California, USA to study Microbial Dark Matter (Phase II) - Blank Spring... ... | reverse complement strand
CCCGGTAACAGGTGTAGAAGCGGAGCATCGTCAACAGCTCGGGGTCGGCGGAGCGGCGGGCGAACTCTTCCACCAGATAGGCGGAGAGATCCTCCCGACCGTGGAGATCGAGGTCCATGGCCAGAAAGGCGATATCGGAGGCGATATCGCAACAGCGGAAGCGCTGGTTGAACTCGATGCAGTCAAAGATATAGACCTGCTGCTGGCCAAAGCAGATATTGGCCGAGTAAAGATCGCCATGGCCTTCCCGAATCCGGCCAGCCCGCTGCCGGGCGGCAAAAAGCTCTTCCTGTTGCAAGAACTCCCGGGCGTAGGCGCTGATCTGCTCAAACTGTTCCCGGCTTAAGGCCGAGCAGCCGACAAAGCCCTCGGTCTGCTCGAAATTCTCCAGCACATTGACCGCCACCGCCTCGGCGGCCCCCAGGGCGGTGACCTCCGGGCCACCGTCCGCCTGCTGGTAGAAGGGAACCAGCTTGGCGATGATCTGCTCCAGATGTTTTACCTCCACCCGACCCTGCTCCAGCAGGCCGCTCATCATCCCCGCCTCCGGCATCCGGACCATCTTGATCAGATACTCCACCGGCTCCCCGGCTCCATTGAGGCTGAATCGGCCGGCCCCATCCCGGTTCAGGCTCAAAGTCTCCAGATAGATCTCCGGGCAGAGCCGCCGGTTGAGCCGCAGCTCCTCGGCGCAGAAGTGGCGACGCCGCTCCAGGGTCGAAAAGTCGAGAAAACCGAAATTAACCGGTTTTTTCAGCTTATAGACAAAATCCCCGGCCAGCAGAACGTAGGAGATATGGGTCTGGAGCAGCTCCACTTTGGCTACAGGATGGGGATAAACCGCCGGGTTTAGCAAAAAACTTACTGTCTCGGGCAACTGCCCTTGCAAATCAGCACTCATCAATCTACTCCTTCCAGTCGGGGCGCAGGCCCAGTTCGGTCAGTTGTTTGCGGGAGACCGGAGAGGGGGCCTCGGTGAGCGGACAGGTCGCCTTCTGGGTCTTGGGGAAGGCGATCACGTCGCGGATCGAATCGCGGCCGGCCAGGATCATCAGCAGGCGATCCAGGCCGAAGGCCATGCCGCCGTGGGGCGGCGCTCCCAGCTCCAGGGCCTGAACCAGGAAGTCGAACTTGTCCTTGATCTCCTCGGAGGTGATCCCCAAAGCAGCAAAGACCGTCTCCTGCAGATCCTTGCGGTGGATCCGGATGGAGCCGCCGCCGATCTCGGTGCCGTTGAGCACCAAGTCGTAGGCCCGGCTGCGGACCTTGCCCGGCTCGCTCGCCAACAGGGGTAGATCCTCCTCCCGGGGGGCGGTGAAGGGGTGGTGGACCGCCACATGGCGCTTGGCCTCGTGGTCATACTCCAGCAGGGGAAAATCGGTGACCCAGACGAAGGAGAACTCCTCCTTGCTGACCAGCTTCTCGCGGCGGGCCAGCTCCAGGCGCAGCTCGGAGAGGGCCTGGTGGACCACCCCCGGCTGGTCGGCCACGAAGAAGAGCAGATCATCAACCTCGGCCCCCATGGCCGCCACCATGGCGGCCTGCTCCTCGGGGGTGAAGAACTTGGCGATGGGGGATTGCCACTGGCCGTCGGGCTTGATCTTGACCCAGGCCAGCCCCTTGGCCCCGAACTGACCGGCATAGGCGGTGAGGTCATCGAGATCCTTGCGGGAGTAGTGGGCGCACCCCTTGGCGTTGATGCTCTTGATCATCCCGCCCTGCTCGACGATATTGCGAAACACCTGCAAGCCGCAGTTCTTGACGATCTCGGTCAGCTCCACCAGCTCCAGGCCGAAACGCAGATCGGGCCGATCGGTGCCGAAACGCTCCATCGCCTCGGCGTAGGTGATCCGGGGGAAGGGGGGGGCCAGATCCATTCCCCGGGCAGCCTTGAACACCGAACAGATCATCCCTTCGGCAATCTGGTAAATATCCTCCTCGTCGATAAAGGAGAGCTCGAAATCGACTTGGGTGAACTCGGGCTGGCGGTCGGCCCGGAGATCCTCGTCGCGAAAACAGCGGACGATCTGGTAGTAGCGATCCATCCCCGCCACCATCAGCAACTGTTTGAAAAGCTGGGGAGACTGGGGCAGGGCGAAGAAGCGGCCCTGGTTGACCCGGCTGGGGACCAGGTAGTCGCGGGCTCCCTCCGGGGTGGAGCGGGTAAGCACCGGGGTCTCGATCTCGAGGAAATCCTCGTCGTTGAGGAAACCTCGGACCGCCTGGGCCACTTGGTGGCGCAACACCAGATTGGCCGCCATGGTCGGCCGACGCAGGTCGAGGTAGCGATATTTGAGCCGCAGGGTATCGGCCACCTCCACCTCCTCGTCCAAGGGAAAGGGCGGGGTCTGACTCTGGTTCAGGATCCGCAGTTCGCTGACCATCACCTCGATCTCGCCGGTGGCCAGTTTGGGATTGGTCATCCCCTCGGGGCGGGCCGCCACCAGCCCCTTGATCGCCAGCACCCATTCGCCCCGCAACCCGTGGGCCTTGGCATGGACCTGGGGGTTGATCTCGGGGTTGAACACCACCTGGGTGATCCCCCGACGGTCCCGCAGATCGATGAAGATCACCCCGCCATGATCCCGGCGGCGCAGCACCCAGCCCATCAGGGTGACCTCCTCGCCGATATTACTCTTGTTGAGGATATTGCAGTGATGAGTGCGCTTGAGGGTGCCCATGGATTCCATGGAGAAGACTCCTTTTTATATTGAGATCAACAGATTAGAGAACAGAAACCGTTTCAGTTGGTTCCAGCCAGGGCTGAAAGCAGCTCAACCGGGTCATCGCCTAGGGGCACGTTTGTTTCGCTCTTGTCGGTCATGTCCCGCAGCACCGCCCGGCCCTGGTTAAGTTCATCCTCGCCCAGGATCAAAACCCGGCGGGCGCCCAGACGATCGGCCTGCTTCATCTGACTTTTGAGACCCCGGCCCCGCAGATCCATCACCGCCCGCACGCCCCGGCGGCGGCACTGATGAAGCAGGTTGAAGCCGTAGGCGGCGGCGGGTTCGCCCAGGCAGGCGAGGAACAGATCGGGACCGATGGGGGTGATCTTTTGCCGCTCCTGGATCAGCAGCACCAGCCGTTCCATCCCCATGGCAAAACCGATCCCGGGCAGATCCTGGCCGCCAAGTTGCTTGATCAGCCCATCGTAGCGCCCCCCGGCCCCCACCGCGCTCTGGGCCCCCAAGGCATCGGTGAGCAATTCGAAGGTGGTGCGGTTGTAGTAATCAAGACCCCGAACCATAAAGGGGTTCAGGCGGTAGGGGATCGCCAGGGCGTCAAGATCATGCCGCACCGCCTCCAGGTGCTGCCGGCAAGGCCCGCAAAGGGCGTCGAGAATTGAGGGCGCGTCGGCGTTGATCCGGCGGCAGTTGGCGCTCTTGCAGTCAAGCACCCGCAAAGGATTGCTACTTGCGCGCCGTTTGCAATCATCGCACAACTGCTCCCGGCGGGCCTGGAGAAAATCGACCAGCCGCCGGCGGTAGTCGGGCCGGCACTCGGGACAGCCCAGGGAGTTGAGTTCCAGGCTGACCGTCAACTCCAGCTCGACGGCCAGCAGCCAGGCCATGGCGATCACCTCGGCATCCAGCCGGGGATGATCCACCCCCAGGGCTTCGACACTGAGCTGGTGAAACTGGCGCAACCGCCCCTTCTGCGGCCGTTCATGGCGGAACATCGGGCCGATGGTGAAAAGCCGGCTCAAGGGCCGGCGCAGATGGAGGGCGTGTTCAATAAAGGCGCGGAGCACCGGGGCGGTCCCCTCGGGCCGCATGGTCAGCGATTCGCCATTGCGATCAGTAAAGGTGTACATCTCTTTTTCGACGATATCGGTGGCCTCGCCGATGGAGCGGGCAAAAAGTTCCGTCTTCTCCAGGATCGGCACCTTGATCTCCTCGAAGCCGAAGCGCTGGAAAATATCCCGGGCCTTCTCTTCAACCCGCTGCCAGATCACCACCTCATCGGGCAAAATATCCTTAAAGCCTTTCAGGGCCTGCATAGAAAAATATGTCCTTTTGCGAAGTAAAAGGGAGGGGGCCGCAAACGGCCTCAGTTAGCTCAAAAGGTTGGATTTCTAGCGCAATAACCGGAAAAAGTCAAGCATCCCGTGGGCCCGTGGGGTGGTTGCCCCAACCAGGAGGCCAACCCCTCAGGAGCTCAGGCCCAGGGCTTCATGAACGGTTTTGATGCAGCGATCCATGATAACCGTCAGCCCGGCGGCCTCGGCCAGGGCGGCGGCCTCCTGATTGACAATCCCCTCCTGCAACCAGACCGTTGCCGCCCCCGTCCTGATCGCCTCCCGCACCACCGGCAACACCTGCTCGGAGCGACGGAAGATCACCACAATGTCCACCGGCCGACCAATGGAGGTCAGATCGGGGTAGCAGGGCTGAGAGAGAATTTCACCCTGACCGGGATTGACCGGGATCACTTTGAACCCCCGGGCCAGCAGATAGCGAGCCACCACATTGCTGGGGCGCTCACTTTTGGGGGAGAGGCCCACCACGGCGATTACCGGCAGAGCCCCGGTGCGGGGATCGGGGCTTAAAATCCGGCGGCTCAGCTGAAAATCGGGTAGCAGCATGCGGCTTACCTGTTGCGCTGGTTAACGCTTTTTTGTATCTCTTAACGAAAGCTGGAAGATGCGGCCAGAATATCCGCGTCGCCGCCGGGACGCAACAGTTTCAACCGTGGAGGAGATGCTACGTGTGCCAGATGACGGTTTTGCTGGAGAAAGATGGACAGGAAGAGCTGGTGGCGGAGCAGGCCTCGCTGCTGGAGGCCGTGGAAAACGGCGTCAGAATCGACACCCTGTTTGAAGCGCCGCGGGTGGTCGAGGGGGTGCTGGTGGCCCGCATCGACTTTCTGGCCGGCAAGGTTATTCTCAGGGGGAAACCATGACGGAAAAAAAGGTAGTGGAGAAACTGCGGGTCTTGCTGCCCCACTGGATTGAACACAACCAGGGCCATGCCGCCGAGTTTCGTAAATGGAGCGCCGCCGCCCGCGCCGAAGACTGCAAGGAGCCGGCCACGCTGATCGACCGGGCCGCGGAACTGCTGGAAGAGGTGGACCGCCTGCTCTCGGAGGCGCTGACCCGGGCCGGCGGAGCCTCCCCGGGCAGCGGGGGGCAGCACCACCATCACCACGATTGATCCTCGGGCGGCCCGTTTGGGGGCCGCTCAACTGCGCAAGACCGTCAACTTTCAAACTTGCGCATGGTACTGACCAGTTGCCGCTGTTGGGCAAAAGCGATCTCGGCCCTGACCTGCAGCAGGTGGTAATCCTTGGGATCTTGGGCGATTTCCCGCGCCAGCGGCTCGGAGAGCCAGTGGGAATCTTCCACCAAGTTGAAAAAAGCGCTGTCGATCCCGAAGAAACCATCCAGCAGATGGGCGGCGGTGTGGGCCAGCTTGCTCTGATAGCTCTGTGGCAACTGGGCCAGATCATCCAAGGAACGGACGCCGGCCACCTTCAGTTCAGCCATTATTTCCCCCAAAACCCGGCGATTGGTCGCCACCCCCTCCTCCAGCCGGGCCTTAAACTCCGGGTGGTCTGCGGAGCAGGACCCCTCCCGGTCCACCTCCACCCGGTCATAGCGCACCAGCCGGGTGCGGGCAAAAAAGCGTAAAACCGCCTCGGCGGCCCGCTCCGGGTCCGGGGCCAGTACCAGCATCAGGTGAGCGTTCTCCAGCTTCATCTTCACCTCTCCTGAAAGGGAGGCAGACCGATGACCTCCATGAAGCTCGTCACGTGGTATTCGGCCTCCAAGGCGGAATTTTTAAAGGCGATCAGCGGCACCCCGGCGGCGGCGGTGTGGTCCCGATCCACCTGGGAGTCGCCGATATAGATGGTTTGATCCGCCGCCACCCCCAGATCGGTCATGATCCGCTCCAGGGCCTCGGGATGGGGCTTGGGGTTGGTCACATCCTGGGCGGTCACCACCCGGTCGAAACAGGCGGTCAGCTTGAAGATGCTTAAGACCATGGTCATGGTGGTGGTGCGGTTGGTGCTGATCGCGGTTTTGCGGCGGGGCCGCAGGTAATCGAGAAACCGGGGCAGATCCGGTTCCATACGCATAAAGCGCAGAAAGGGCCGGTAGTCCAACTCCTGCCGATAGCGGTCAACGGCGGGCAGCTCGGCCGGGTAGTCGCGAAACAGGTGGCGAATCGAATCGTTTACCTGATGCATGTGAACATAGTCCAGCTCCTCCTCGTCCATGGGAGGGCGCCCAAAATGGTGCCGGATATGGTTGTAGTACTCCCGGTTGGCCTCCCGGGAATCAAACATCACTCCGTCACAGTCAAAAACCACCAATTTGATTTCGCTCATCGACCAGGTCCGGTATTGTGTGTAAAGAGAGTAACACCACAAAACGGTAGGTAGCGTACCAGATCACGGGAGGATTGCAACGCCTTGGAACACCAGACCGACTTTCTGATCATCGGCAGCGGCATCTCCGGCCTCTCCTTCGCCCTCAAGGCGGCCCGGCTGGGCCGGGTCACCTTGATCACCAAGAAACACAAGCTGGACAGCGCCACCAACCTGGCCCAGGGAGGGATCGCCGCGGTGCTGGACCCCACCGACTCCTTCGCCGCCCACATCCGGGACACCCTCGCCGCCGGCGACGGCCTCTGCCACCCCGAGGTGGTCCGGATGGTGGTGGAAAGCGGCCCGGAGCGGATCCGTGAGCTGATGGCCCTGGGGGTGGATTTCCAAAGGGCCGAGCCGGATCATGGCGAACTGGACCTGGCCAGGGAGGGAGGCCACTCCGCCCGTCGGATCGCCCACGCCATGGATCGCACCGGCAGCCGGATCGAGGAAAGCCTGCTGCAACAAGCCACCGCCGAACCCCGCATCACCATTCTGGAAAACCACCTGGCCGTGGACCTGTTGATCGGCTCCAAAATCGGCCTGACCGCGAATTCGCCGTACAGCGACCACTGTTTCGGCGCCTATGTCTTCAACCGGGACAGCCAGCGGGTGGAGAGCTGGACCGCCCGGGCCACGGTGCTCTGCACCGGCGGCAGCGGCAAGGTTTATCTCTATACCACCAACCCCGACATCGCCACCGGAGACGGAATCGCCATGGCTTACCGGGCCGGGGCCAGGGTGGCCAATCTGGAGTTCGTGCAGTTTCACCCTACCTGCCTCTATCACCACCGGGCCAAAAACTTTTTGATCTCCGAGGCGGTACGGGGGGAGGGGGGAAGGCTGATTGATCGTCACGGCCGACCCTTTATGGCCAAGTACGATCCCCGGGGTGACTTGGCCACCCGCGACACTGTCGCCCGCGCCATCGACCTGGAGCTGAAAGCCAGCGGTGATGATTGCGTCTTTCTCGATATCACCCACCAGCCCGCCGCTTTTTTGATCAAGCGCTTTCCCACCATCTATCGGACCTGCCTGAGACTGGGGATCGATCTCACCAAGGAGCCGATCCCGGTGGTGCCGGCAGCCCACTATATGTGCGGGGGGGTAGTCAGCGACCTGCAGGGGCGCAGTAATCTGGAAAATCTATACGTGCTGGGGGAAACAGCCTGCACCGGTCTGCACGGCGCCAATCGTTTGGCCAGCAACTCCCTGCTGGAAGCGGTGGTGTACGCCCATCGGGCCTGGGAGCAGTGTGAAAGGGACTGGCCCCGACTGGCCGCCCGGCAACCACCGCCACCGCCCCCCTGGCGGCCCGGTCAAGCCGAGCCCCTGGACGAAGCGGTGCTGGTCAGCCACAACTGGGATCAGATTCGCCGCCTGATGTGGAACTATGTCGGAATCGTCCGCAGCGAAAAACGACTCAATTTGGTCCAGGAGCAGCTGCAACCGATCGTCGCCGAGGTGGAGCGTCACTACCGCGACTACCTGCTGACCCCCGACCTGATTGAATTACGCAATATCGCTCTGGTGGCCGAACTAATCGTCCGCTGCGCGATTCTCCGCAAGGAGTCGCGGGGGCTGCACTATAATATCGACTATCCAGTTCACGACGAGGAAAATTGGGCAAAGGACACTGTTATAACTAAATAAAACAACATCAACCCCCGAGATCGAATCAAAGCGGTTGTCGCCAAAAAAAGCGGCTGCCATCGCTTGACAAAGGATATGGCATATAGTAAGAAACGGCATCTTACTCAGTAGGCAAGTGGATGTTTTTCATATTAGATTAAACTATTAGCTAAGGAGGAGACAATGGCCACCATCGAGCATAAGGGTAAAACCTTCAATGTGGACGAAGACGGCTTCCTGACCAAAGGGATGGAAGAGTGGAGCCAGGAGTGGGTTGACTACGTAAAAGGCGTCGAAGGTATCGATGAGTTGACCGATGAGCATCGCAAGATCATCGACATCCTGCAGGAGTACTTCAAGAAGAACGGGATCGCCCCCATGGTTCGGATTCTTTCCAAGACCACCGGCTACCCGCTGAAGCGGATCTACGAGCTGTTCCCCTCCGGTCCGGGTAAGGGAGCCTGCAAGATGGCCGGCCTGCCGAAGCCCACCGGCTGTGTATAAGGCCTGCGCTTAAACCGCGACCTTTTAGAGCTTTGCGTGTTAACAGGAAGAAGGATGCTACAATCCTTCTTCCTTTTTTTATGCCGGGACTGACAACACGGCTTTGATCAGCCGATTTCTGGTTGACAATTCCGGCAAAATTTACCATATAGACCCTCTCCACGGCGATGTAGCTCAGTTGGTTAGAGCATGCGGCTCATATCCGCAGAGTCCGGGGTTCAAGTCCCTGCATCGCCACCAACGCATAATCCGGCCGCGCCGGTTACCATATAAAAAAAGCCCGTCTTCCAGCGAGGGAAGACGGGCTTTTTGATGCTCAGGAGCAAACGGGGGGAATCAGATTTCGTCCTCCTCTTCCTCCTCTTCCTCCTCTTCCTCCTCTTCCTCCTCGGATTCATCCTCCTCGGAACGATCCTTGGTAACCTTATCCTCTTTCTCATCTTCCGAGGCCTTGCGAATTTTAACCTCCGGCAGAACAAAGGTGGTGATCCGTTGCACCTCCTCCCTAACCCGGGTATCCGCCAGGCAGACGGGGCATTCGGCAAGGTGTTTCTCCATGAAGAGAACCATCCGGGCCGGAGCCATGGCTTCACTCTGCACCTGAAAATACCAGTTTCTGATCAACTTCTGGAAACGCTGACATTCCATGGCTGGAACGCACCTCTTGCTAAAGCTTTAGGTTTATAGCCCGGAAAATCGATCGGATCGACAAGATCCCCGCCGGTTCCGCCCATTTTTTCCAGCCCGAGTACGAAAAAAAGTTGTCGCCGGGACCGGAAGCAACTATGCTGCAAAGCCGCTGCCACGGAAGTGGAAAGGGCACTGGTGGCCCTCCCGGACTTCAAATCCGGTGCACCGGGTTAATAGCCCGGTGGGTGGGTTCGATTCCCATGCACTTCCGCCACTCCTTCCCCCCGCGTTACCCCCGCGCCACCAAAGGAAAGCCCAGCTCCTCCCGCTTGGCCACGTACTGCTCCGCCACCTTGCGGGCAATATTACGAATCCGGCCGATATAGCGGGTGCGCTCGGCCACGCTGATCGCCTTGCGGGCGTCCAACAGGTTGAAGGTGTGGGAACACTTCAAGCAGTAGTCGTAGGCTGGCAGGATCAGTCCAAGCTCCAGCAGGCGAAAGGCCTCGGACTCGTAAACGCTGAAAAACTCCAGCAACCGCTCCACGTTGGCATGTTCGAAGTTAAAGGCGGAAAATTCTTTTTCAGCCTGGAGAAAGATATCGCCATAGCTGACCCGACCATTCCAGGAGATATCATAAACGCTCTCCACCCCCTGCAGGTACATGGCAATCCGCTCCAAGCCGTAGGTCACCTCCACCGTCACCGGGTGGAGATCCAGGCTGCCGGCCTGCTGGAAATAGGTAAACTGGGTGATCTCCATCCCGTCCAGCCAAACCTCCCAGCCCAGACCGGAGGCTCCCAGGGTGGGGGACTCCCAGTCATCCTCGACGAAACGGATATCGTGCTCCAGGGGATCGAGTCCAAAGCGGGTAAGGCTCTCGATATACATCTCCTGGATATCGGGCGGGGAGGGCTTGATGATCACCTGATACTGGTAGTAATGCTGCAGCCGATTGGGATTTTCCCCGTAGCGGCCGTCGGTGGGACGCCGTGAAGGCTGCACATAGGCGGCCTTCCATGGCTCGGGACCCAGGGCCCGCAGCAGGGTGGCGGGATGAAAGGTGCCGGCCCCAACCTCCATGTCGTAGGGTTGCTGAATGGCACAACCCTTCTCCGCCCAATAGCGGCCAAGTTCAAAAATTATCTCCTGAAAATTCATAAATCCGCCTGTTTGTTGTCGGCGATCAGGCCGACCGAGGTACAAAAGTGAGTGAACGGGCGAGCCTCACAAGAATTGGCAGAGAAGCCAATATTCCGGGCCCGCTGGATATCGTGACGTTTTACGGGACCGCCGCCCGGCAGTCAAGATTTTTTGTCCGCGATTTTCGCGTTGCCGGCGCCAGCAGGGGAAGTGGCGGCATTAAGGAGTTCCAGGGCGCGGGCGGCGCCCCGGCGCACCACAGGATCGGGGGAATCAAGGTAGGAGGGGAGGTAGAGAAGGGCGTTTTTGCTGCGCAGCAGCCGGGGGCGGACCTCGGCCAAGCGGCCCAGCCCCCACATTAGACCCTGCTGCAGAGGAGGATACTCCAGGTAGAAACCATCCTTCCGCATAAATGAAACCAGAATATGGGCGTACTCTTCAGCCAGCTGTTCATGGTGGACCAGGCACTCGGCCATCGCCTCGGGGGCCCCCCAGCCGATCCCGCCGGACTCATCGTTGAGGCTCCACATAAGGCGGCGCATCACCACTCTGGCCGCCTCCAGATCCTGGTCGGCCAAGGCCGCCACCACCGGCCCCATGGCGCTCACCGCCCGCCAGCGCAGATGCTGATCATGGTGACAGAGGGCGGCAAAGAGCGCCTTGAGGACCTGGGGGCGGGGCAGGGCGGCCAGGGCCGCCAAAACCTCCGGCAAGGGATCGGTGCCGGCCAGCAAGGCGATAACCCTCGTTTTGGTCGCCCGCAAGCTCATGACTACATGGCCTTGGCCACGGCCCGGCCCAACTCGACACAAGCCTTGAGGCTGTCGTGGCCGGGCACGTTTTTAATCCGAACCCCTTCGCCGGCCGCGGGTATTCCCATCTCATCAAGGAAGGCTTGCAGGTGCTTGACCGCCTCCCCACTCCAGCCATAGGAGCCGAAGGCGGCCCCGATCTTCTCTTTGGGGCGCAACCCCTTCATGTAGGTCAGGACATCGGCCATGGCCGGCATGATATTGTTGTTGAGGGTGGCCGAACCCAGGATCAGAGCCCGGGCATCGAGAACCTCGGTCATGATATCGCTGCGATGGTTCTTGCGGGCATGGAGCAGGCGGATCTCCTCGATCCCCTCCTGCTGCAAGCCGCTCTCCACCGCCCGGGCCATCTTTTCGGTGCTATGCCACATGGTGTCATAAACAATAACCGCTTTCCGGCGGCTCTCCTGGCGGCTCCAGCGGCCATAGGCGTCAATGATCGCGCCTGGGTTGCGCCGCCAGATCAGGCCGTGGTCGGGAGCGATAATCTCCACCGCCGGGCCGCCCGGAGCCGCCACCTCCGCCAGCAGTTTTTGGACCAGGGGCGAATAGAGCAGCAGAATATTGGCATAGTATTTGGCCGCGTGGGCCAGCAGCTCGCTCTCCTCAACCTGATCGTCAAAGCGCTCGGAGGTGGCCCAGTGCTGACCAAAGGCGTCACTGGAGATCAGCAGCTTCTCCTCGGGAATATAGGAGAACATGCTATCGGGCCAATGCAGCATCCGGGTTTCGATAAAGCGAACCGTCCGCTTGCCCAGCTTGATCTCGTCGCCGGTTTTGACCACCTGATAGGGCCAATCGGGCCGATGGAAGTGCTCCAGCAGTACCTTGTGCCCCATGGGCGAGCAAAAAATCTTTTCCGGCTTGATCAGCTCAACCAGCTCCGGCAGACAGCCGGAGTGATCCAACTCCACATGGTTGACCACGATGTAATCGATCTTCTCGGGGGCGATCACCTGGTGCAGATTGTGCAGAAGATCGCTTTTGAACCCCTGCCGCACGGTATCAAACAGAACGGTCTTCTCATCCCGGATCAGGTAGGCATTGTAAGTGGTGCCCTTTTTGATGGAATAACCATGGAAATCCCGGTTATTCCAATCCACCGCCCCGACCCAGAAAATATCCGGCCTGATCTCCGTTGTCTTCATCGCTCTCCCCCCTAAGCCTTCCAGAGACCGTGCAGATTACAATACTCCCGAGCCGTAACCTGGGCGGCGCTGACCGGGAAGAAGGCCTCGGGGGCCTGGCCGGGCTCAAGGAACTGGCGATAGACCTTACCATCGGCCAGCAAATCGATCCACTCGATGTAGTGCTTCTCCTCCATGGGATGGGGCACCGCGCCAACCTTCACCAGATAGCCGCCCTCAACCTTTTCGACTACCGGCACATGCTTCTCTTTGGCGGCATCGACGGTGTTTTCGTTCATCAGGCGCATGGGCTGGCCGCAGCAAACCAGCTGGCCGGCCCCGGCATGGAGCACCTCCACGATGTTGCCGCACAGGTCGCACTTGTACACTTCCAGTTTCTTGGCCATTATCTTCCTCCTACAAAGGGTTGATTAATCGGTTTACCAGTTCTCTTTCAGCAGCTCGAAGTGGGCCTGGGCGTGATCACAGGCCGGGCAGCGATCGGGGGCGGCTTCGCCCTCATGGGTGTAACCACAGTTGCGGCACTGCCAGGTGGTGGCCTGTTCGCGCTTGAAAACCCGACCCGCCTCGATGTTGGCCTTGAGCGCCTTGTAGCGTTTTTCGTGGAAGGCCTCGGCCACCGCGATTTTAAGGAAAATTTCGGCGATCTCGTCGAAGCCTTCCTCTCGGGCCACCTTGGCGAACTCGGGATACATCACGTGATATTCGTAATTTTCACCAGCGGCGGCCTCGGTGAGATTTTCAACCGTGGTGCCGATTTTCCCGGCGGGGAAGGCGGCGCTGATCTCCACCTCGCCTCCCTCCAGTAGCTTGAACAGCCTCTTGGCATGCTCCTTCTCCTGATTGGCGGTCTCCTCAAAAACCGCCGAGATCTGGACATAACCATCCTTCTTGGCCTGGGCGGAAAAATAGGTGTAGCGGTTACGGGCCTGGGATTCACCGGCAAAAGCGGTGAGGATGTTCCTTTCCGTTTTAGTGCCTTTAAGCGATTTCATTGCAACCTCCTGGCAAAATTTATCGGGTAAACGGCTTGATTTTGGGGATGGGCTAACGGCAAGCGGGGCAGAAACCGCAAAACTCGACACTGTGGCGAACAATGGCGTAGCCGGTCTGCTGACGGGCCAACTCCTCCATATCCAGATCGAGGGAAAGGGCCAGATCATCAACCCGCCCGCATTTCAGGCAACGAACATGAGAGTGGGGAGCGACGTTGCCGTCGAAACGTTTCTGGGTTCCCCCCACCTCCAGTTTTTGGATCATGCCGTTTTCCGCCATCAACTCCAGATTGCGGTAGACGGTGCCCAGACTGATCCGGGGCAGCCGTTTGCGCGCCATTTGGTAGAGTTCGTCGGCGGTGGGATGGGTACACACCTTGCGAAGTTCGTCCAGCAAAACCTGGCGCTGCTTGGTTACCCGCAATTTTTTTCCTAAGGACACGTCAGCCTCCATTCAACTTGTACCCCCCCGGCAAAAAGGGCCGGAGCGGGAAGAAATCCTCGACCCGACAGGGTCATAACTTCAAATAGGAATAACTTCCATAAAGTGTAAGATACGCCATGCAGAGGATTCTGACAAGGGGCAAAATTTAAGTCCCTAAAGAATAGTGATAACACCGAGG
>Ga0209614_1002048_pt1 | contig 13869 bp, 14 predicted proteins | sample BlaSprsedimmetaG_FD_185484 | JGI IMG/M metagenome (GOLD analysis project Ga0209614, IMG submission 185484) | Hot spring sediment bacterial and archeal communities from California, USA to study Microbial Dark Matter (Phase II) - Blank Spring... ... | reverse complement strand
CGCTATTACTTACAGTCCAAAAAGTTCACATGTTTATCTCTCTTTGAGTGAAAATGACAAAGAGTATACTATTGCCATCAAAGATAACGGATACGGCATAGACAAAGAAGAGTTGCCTTTTATATTTGAGAGATTTTACAGAGCAGATAAAGCCCGTTCCCGCAAAGAGGGCGGCACAGGGTTAGGTCTCTCTATTGTTAAGATGATTTTAGATATTCACAACTATACTATAGAAATAACAAGCACTAAAAACAGAGGAACGACAGTAACTATAAAAATTCCGAGAAATTAGATAAAATTTCGCTATGAATTTACAACTTGACAAATTGAACGCCTCCGTAGCGGGTACGATTTTTATAAACTTCCCCTCGTTCCCACGCTCCGCGTGGGAATGCATAGAAACAACAAAAACGATGATGACTAAAGAAAATATATCAATTCCCACGCAGAGCATGGGACGTGAAAGCAAGATACACGTTACCGCCAGATAGCTTATCTGCGCTCTTATGAGGGGTTCTCTTTTTATGTAGTTGATTGCAGTTTGAGCAAAACAACACCAAAAATAATAGATAAAACACCTACGATTTTATATAGGTTCATAGCTTCTTTGAAAATAATCCAGCCAAGTAAAACAATCAATGCTGTTCCCATTCCAGCCCATATTGCATAGACAGTCCCAATCTCAATAGACTTCGTTGCATAATAAACAAAACTAAATGAGATAATATACAAAACTGCAATGATTGCACTCCATGTATAAGTGTTTCCAAGAGTTGCTTGTTTGATGGATAAAGTTGCCATGACCTCAAATAAAATAGCAAGTATGAGATATAACCAATGCATACAATTCCTTTTTTTATGGAAGAAAACAGGTATATTGATCGCTACGAAGCCTATACAATAAACTGCACACATCACTTCTTGCTTGTTGCACTACCTTGTATATTTTTCCATGATTTTACCAAAAAAGATACAAAGTTAAACATGTATCAAATAGTCGCTTTTGAGCCTATCTGATTTTGCGCTACTTAGAGGTTACCCTAGGTTTGCGCCCAGAGAACAGCTTTCGATCTTCTCCACGCGGCTTGCGTGTCTTCCGCCTTCAAACTCGGTATGGATAAAGGCTTCGATCATATCCTCGATCACCCCTTTGCCGACCACACGCTCACCAAAACAGAGGATGTTGGCATCGTTGTGCAAACGTGTCATTTTGGCAGTATAGGTGTCATGGCAGAGTGCGGCACGTACACCCGGTACTTTGTTGGCTGAGATCGAGATACCGATACCCGTACCACAGATCAGGATACCGAAGCTTCCTTTGTCCTCAATGACCTTGTGTGCGCACTTCTTGGCAAAGTCTGGATAGTCCACTCTCTCATCCGAGTCTGGGCCAAGATCGATGATCTCGCACCCTAGGCTAGTAACGACATCCTTGACGAACTCTTTGATGGCAAAGCCAGCGTGGTCAGTTGCAATGTAAAATTTTTTCAATTGAGTTTCCTTTGTTTGTGCTAGATGATTATTCAATAGGTGCTTCAAACTGTATCGTATCGATCTTTCTTCCGATACGTCCCCATCTTACCGTATAGCGCTGCTTGTTCCACAGCGCTTCGCACTCGGCTGACTCCAGTGGATGCTCACCGCAGACACGGAGAAGTCCGGCATTGTCTTTGCCGTTGCCGTAGAGGTCGCCATGGAGTACTTCATCATAGGATCTAAACTCCATACTCATATAGATCAGCCACGGCTTGCCTACGATATGTTTGTAGGCAACCGAACCCCACATGCGGCTGTCACTGGAGTTGTCCCTGTTGTCACCGACCATGTAGTAGTGGTCCTCTTCTACCTTTTTATAGAATGCATTTTCCCCGAGTTCATCAACGAATACAGGATACATATCGATAGGCTTGTTGTTGCTGTAGAGCATGGCAAGGTACTCAAAAGCGCTAAAGTGCTCAGGCGCATACTGGATGCCCGGATATTTGCCCATGTAGGGGTTTTCTGCCCAGAGCTTTCCTCTGATACGGTGTAGTGTTACTTTCGGGTACTTTGCTTTGATCTCTGCTTCTGTCGTCAGGTCATGAAAATGGATCAGTAGCCTCTTGTCTAGATAGAGAAGCTCATCCCCGCCTACAGCCACACAGCGTTTGACAAAGTGTACCTTGGGGGTCTGCGGCTTTCGGAAGATGACGATATCTTCACGTTGTGGGCGGGGCCCCTCTATGAGGTGTCCGTTGCCGTTGAAGTCTGGAAGCAAGGGGACTTCAAGCCATGGAAGGTGAGGGGTGGGGATACCGTAGCTGAACTTTTTGGCAAAGAGAAAATCTCCGATAAGTTGGGTACGTTTCATTGATCCACTGGGGATCACAAAAGATTGTGCGACAAAGAAGATCAGGAAAAGTACGATGATGATCGTTCCAGTCCATGAACTGGAGAAGCGGTATGCCCAAGAGAGAACCTTTTTCACTTAGATCCCTTGCTTTGCGGATTTGAGCGTATTTTCCATGAGCATGGCGATAGTCATTGGACCTACGCCACCAGGTACTGGGGTGATATAGCTGCACTTCTTGCTGACAGGTCCGAAGTCCACATCGCCAACGAGTGAACCATCTGCGAGACGGTTGATCCCGATATCAATGACGATAGCGCCCTCTTTGATCATATCCTCTTTGATCAATCCCGGTACTCCGACACCTACCACGACGATATCAGCCCTGCTGGTATGGGCTTTGAGGTCTTTGGTGTAGATATGGGTGATGGTGACTGTGGCATTGGCATTGAGTAGCAAAGAGGCCATAGGCTTTCCTACGATATTGCTCGCGCCGACCACACAGACATCTTTTCCCTGTAGATTGATATCGTAGGCTTCAAGCATCTTCATCACCCCAAGCGGTGTACATGCGACGAAGCTGTCCAGGCCTGTGACCATGCGGCCTACGTTGTAGGCATGGAAGCCATCTACGTCTTTTTTGGGGTCGATAACTTCAAGGATGCGGTCTGTATCGATATGCTTGGGAAGCGGAAGCTGTACAAGGATGCCGTGGATATGAGGATTGTTGTTCATCATATGGATGATTGCGATGATCTCCTCTTGGGAGATCGTGTCGGGCATTTTATGCACGATAGAGTAGAAGCCTACTCTCTCACACGCTTTAGCTTTCATCTTGACATAGGTATGGCTTGCAGGATCATCGCCTACGATGACGACTGCCAGTCCGGGGACAATATTCTTTTCCTGTTTAAGCTTGGCGACTTCAGCAGAGACTCTCTCTTGTACTTTGTTGGCCAAGGCTTTACCGTCGATCAGTTGCATGGGAACTATCCTAATTGGTTTTTGGGTATTATAGCAAAAATAGTTTAGGAGAGTTCAGCTGCCATGATGATGATACGTCTGATTTTTCTGCTCATGCTTGCACCGTTTGCTTCTCCTGCTGTCAGTGCGGATGAGGATTTTATCTCCCATGATGAGTATGGGCAGATGCTCTATAAATTTCCGCGAGGGGTGAGCTGCACAGAGTGCCACGGCGAAACAGGGAAAGGGAAAGTGATCGCAGAGTTTGAGGATATCCACGGAAAAGCACAGATCGTCGGCCCTAACATCCAGAGCAAAACACTCGATGAGATGATCCAGGCGCTAAATAGCTACCATGAGATCATGCCGCGCTACTATCTCACCAATGAGGAGATCAAAGCGATCTATGATTTTCTCAAAGAGAAGACAAAAAAGAGAGATTCTCAGAAAAAGTAATGCTCTTCTCTTAAAATAGACGATAAAACATACTAAAAATAAAGCGATTGAGTTGAATATGTAGATGAGATCCTTGTAAAGTATACTTTCTGATAGCTGGTTTACAGTACGGATAAAATTTTAGTAGATTAGCTCGATGATCGGCGTGCCGATGCGATAAATTCAGGGGGGGTAGGCTACTTCAGGATACCAAAGATCAGCCATCTTATAAGGAGATAAACACTCATCACATTGGCAAGAATCAGTATGATTTCAAATAGTTCAGCAGTCATTCTACGCTACCCCTTCTTATTGAAGTCGTCCATTGTAACAGGTCGCTGGTGTAAAAGCGTGTATGATAGAATTACATGTTAACTTAAAGGGTGATAGCTTTAGGGGGTTGTGTGGGATAACAATGGATCAGATAAGCTTGAAAGTGCGTATCAATAGCGTCTAAATGAGTAGGAGGGGTTCTTCTGTGTTGAGTGTTGTATCGATCATCTATCCTAAACGTAATTGTAATTAAGTATAATGATACTCCTTTATTTTGGTTAAAAGGTGAAAAAATGAAAGATAGTTTTTTGCGTATAGTGATGCTATTGGTACTCGGATCCAACCTGGTATCTCAGGCCGCCTCAAAAGAGAATCCCAAAAACAACAGCACAGTAGAAGAGCAAAATATGACGATACCGGAGCAGACGAACCAGGAATTTATCAAGCCGATCATAGGTGCAGTAGAACAGGTGCGGATCATCCCTGGAGATATCATACTTAAAGCACGCATCGATACAGGGGCGACGACGACTTCATTGGGTGTCGATGAGATGGAGATTTACAATGAGGACGGCAAAGAGTATGTTGAGATCATGTTAAACGGCATGAAAAGCAAACATAAGGTCATAAGGTTCACCCAGATAAAACAGCAAGAAAAAGAGTCGTTGAGACGTCCCGTGATACGTTTGAGATTGATCTTGGGAGAGGTGTCAGAGAGTGTGGATGTCACTTTGGCAGATAGAAGTAATTTCACATATAAATTACTGATAGGTCGCAATTTTCTTTATGAACGTTTTGTCGTAGATGTGAGTTTGGAAGATACCACTACCCCCAAACCATATGAGGAGAATTGATGTCTTCAAAATTTCAGGTGATGATTATCGCTTTGATGCTTGCAGTAGCGGGTTTTTTTATCGTATGGTATAAAGCGGTATTTCTCAATATTCCTTTAACTCCTCATGAGAAAAAAGACTACTTTACGATCAGTGCTGAGGTGAGTTTTGTGGGTGAAAATACTCCAGGAGAGATCACAATGGCGCTGCCGGCCCAACAGGAGGATATAAAGATCATCTCACAGGAGAGCGAGTCGGGAGATTTTGGATTTACGATCTCAAAAACACGGGAGGGGGAACGTGCGGTATGGTCCAAGCGAAGCATAGAAGGTAAACAGAAGATCTTCTATAAAATCACGGTTTCTCCTGAACAGTTCTACTGGTATGTACCTGAGAGTGAGATCATTTCAATGGCTAAGCCACTCGATAGAAACATCGATACAGATGCACTTTTTGCCCTATGGGAGGAAGCTGAACACTCAGCAGCAATGAGTCTGATTGAAACAGTACGTACTCATTCCTCCGGTCCGTTTACTTTTGCGGCACTGCTGATAGATCAACTCAATCGCAAAACTCCGAGTGATTCGGTTAAGTTGCTCCTTAAGATGAAAAGAGAAGACAAGGCATCGCTGATTGCTAAAATTCTGATGTACGAAAAGATAGCGATAAGAAAGGTACGCGGGATCGAGCTCAAAGACAGGCTCAAAGGCCGTACTCTGACGGAAATGTTGGAGGTGTACACTGATGAGGGATGGAAGCTGTTTGATTATGAAACGGGGCATGTGTACAAACAGAGCAATTTCTTTGTATGGCAAAGAGGCCACGATGCACTCTTTACGACCAAAGGGGTAAGCAAGCCCAAACTGCGTTTTTCGGTTACCCAGACACAGGTACCCGTCATTTCCAGCATTCAACAAAATGCCTATAGAAGCAATAGCGAATTCCTGAGCTTTTCACTCTTTGCGCTGCCTGCTTCTCAGCAGAATGCATTTAAACAGATACTCTTGATACCTATGGGGGTTTTGATCGTTGTCATCTTGCGTATCCTGGTAGGGATACGCACCATGGGGACATTTATGCCAGTACTCTTTTCCCTGGCTTTTATACAGACTTCACTACTCAATGGGCTGGTAATGTTCTTTGTGATCGTCTTTTCGGGACTCTTTATCCGGTTCTACCTCTCGAAGCTTAGGCTGTTGTTGGTAGCTAGAATTTCGGCAGTCATCATCGTGGTGATTGCGATCATGTCACTGATGAGTATCATAAGTTATAAACTTGGACTCACTCAGGCACTGAGTGTGACGTTCTTCCCGATGATCATCCTCTCCTGGACGATCGAACGTATGTCTATCCTTTGGGAAGAAGAGGGAGGAAGAGAGGTGTGGATACAGGGGAGCGGTTCGCTGCTTGTTGCTGTTTTGGCCTATTTTGCGATGATGAACGAGTTTGCAGCCTACCTCTTTTTCAGTTTCCCTGAACTGCTACTGGTGATTCTTGCTGTGATCATTATTATCGGTCGTTACACAGGCTACCGGCTGAGCGAAATCTTCAGGTTTGCACCATTGGGGCGTTCATGAACTTCTTTGAGTGTATCAGGAAGCTTCGTGCCAAAGGAGTGATCGGCATGAACTTCAGAAATATCGAGTTGATCGGGCGCTACAATGATAGAAGTAAGTACCCTCTGGTGGATAACAAACTTATCACCAAAAAGATCGCAAAAGAGGCGGGTATTGCCGTCACAGAACTCTACGCAAAGATAGAGTGGCAGTCTCAGCTGGCACACCTTCATGAGATGCTAGCGCCTTATGGGAGCTTTGTGATCAAGCCCGTACACGGAAGCGGCGGCAAGGGGATCGTGGTGATCACGCACAGGGAGAATGATCTCTTTATTCGGGCGAACGGTACCTCAATGACGCTTACTGAGATTCATACCCACATTACAAACATTCTTAGTGGACTCTATTCGTTGGGGGGTCGGTATGATATCGCGATCATAGAGAAGATGGTGGAGTTTGATCCTGTTTTTGAGGAGTATAGCTATGAAGGAGTACCCGATGTCCGTTTGATCGTCTACCGAGGGTATCCTATGATGGCAATGATGCGGTGTCCTACACATGAGAGTAACGGTAAGGCAAATTTGCATCAAGGGGCAGTGGGTGTTGGGATCGATATTGCAACGGGTAAAGCGACCAATGCCGTGCAACACAATCTCCCTGTTACAGTGCACCCCAATACTAAGCATAACTTTTTAAAACTGCAGATACCTCAATGGGAAGAGATTCTCAAAATTGGTGCGAAGTGCTATGACATGACAGGTCTTGGCTATCTTGGGGTGGATATCGTTTTTGACCGGAATGTCGGTCCGCTCCTGCTTGAACTGAACGCACGTCCGGGCCTGGCGATACAGATCGCCAATGATAATGGGGAGTATTTCAGGGTCAAACGCATTGATCATGAAGCACAGGGGCGAAGTGCCGAAGAGAGGGTCGCTTTAAGCATGAATATACTGAGTCAGATATAAGAAAGGTGTAGATGAAAAAAATTGTCTTTTTATTGTTGATCTTCTGCTTGATAGTTCACACTGCAGAAGTAGATAAGCGTTTTTTTGCCAATGAAAGCAAAAAAGCCTATCTTGCAGAGATGGAAGCGAACATTACTGTCAATCCTGACAAAAACATTTCGACCATTGAATCTGCTCTTTTTAAGCAGATCATATCACAGGATCAAAAAAACGTTCAAATCGGGTATGCCAAGGAAGAGATAGCACTTGATCAGAGAGTCGATCTTGCAGATTTTACAAAAAGTATTGCACGATATACAAAGGCCAAAGAGACCTTGGAGCAAAGCCGGAAAAAGGCTGCCGAATTAAGCAGTAAACTGGAGTATGTAAAAAAACAGATCAAAAATATCACCCAAGCGGAGAAGGTAAGGCTTCGAATCTTCCAGTTACAGTATACTCTCTATAAGCAGCTTCTCGATCAAGAAAAAGGCAAAATAGCGATGCTTGATGAGGCACTGAAGTCCAATGAGAAGCTTTTTGTAAGTATGCTTACACAGCTTGCTACAGAGGGGTATGAAGAGCGCCTGATGCAGCTTGAAAAAGATCACTTTGCGCTTGAAGCTCAGCGAAACAAAATCGCCGAACTTGATGTAAAAATAGAGCACAATACTTTTCTGGAGTCACAGGAGTTGGAGCAGCTTCTTAAAGAGCGCAAACTTTTGGAAGAGAATCTCAATACTGCATCGATCATCACGGCGCAAAGCATGTTGGATATTGTCTTATTTGAACTGGCGTTAAAAAAAGACGAGCTTTTTTATCATACGTTGAAAAAAACTGATAATGTGATCGCCGCTGTAACATCAGCGGAAAAAAAAACCCTAGAACTGCATCTTCAGCTCCTCAGATCTTTGGGAAAAGAGTATTTCGGGATGACGTCTGCTGCAGTGATCGCATCCAAAGCGAGTCTGACGGAAACACTCAACTATTTCGTATCGCTGCTTTTTGAACCTCTTTTTGTCTTCAATGAAAAGGCAGTAAGCAGCGCAGATATTTTGAAGATCCTGTTGATATTTGTCGTAGGCGGTCTTGTCGCCTCCTTCTATCGAAGACGTATATTGAGATGGTCTTCAGGCTGGGTCATGGCTACGCCAATGACTGCCAAGGTGGTGGCAAACTTCGGTTACTATTTCATTATCATCGTCACATTTCTAGTGGCAATCAACAGTGTGGGGATCGACCTCAGCTCTTTTTCCATGTTCGCAAGTGCATTGGCTATCGGTATCGGTTTCGGGCTTCAAACTGTGGTTTCAAACATGGTATCGGGGATCATCATGATGTTTGAAAGAAGTGTAAGAATAGGGGACTTTGTGGAACTTAGTGATGCCCTGAGCGGAACGGTCATGGATATACGTATCAGGTCCACGGTGATCAAGACCTTAGACAATATCGATATCGTCGTCCCGAACTCTTCGTTCATTCAAAACAATGTGATCAATTTCACACTTGATGATTCAATGCGAAGACTCCATGTTCCTTTCAGCGTGGCATACGGTACGGAAGTCGACAAGGTAAAACAGGTGATCCTCGATGCCCTCTTAGAAAGTGAACTAGACTACTATAGAGGAATCAATGAAAAACGGCAACCTTCAGTCCGTATGATGGCCATGGGGGCAAGCAGTGTGGATTATGAACTGCTGGTATGGGTTGATTGGGATACCAAAAAACTCAATGTCTCCAAGTCTGACTTTTTGATACTGGTCTATAACGCACTCAATAAACACGGTATAGAGATCCCCTTTCCTCAGATAGATCTTCATCTCAAAAGCCCCAAAGGGGATACTCTGCACCGCCTAGAGTAAACCTTCTTTTCCTTTAGTGGAAAATAAAAAATGAAATAATTTCTCCCATATTATCTTATGACAGCCCTCTTAAAGGTTCGTAGTTTCAACACACCTTCCTATCGTAAGACTGCTTTCATTCACGCCTCATACCTTACTCTTATTAGCCCAATTTATCGTGGCTAAATAGTGCTTCTTTTTATCTTTTGTTTGGTGTTGTTCTTTGGCTTAGAGTATTTTTGGGATTTTTTTTCCCTTCGATATGCAGTGCACTTTTTGCCATGAGGTGGGCACTTACTGGTGCTGTGATAAATAAAAATAGGGCAATCAAAATCTCATGCAAGCTCAAATCTCCTTTTGAAGAGAAGTAGATACTTGAAGCCAAAAGTATCGCTCCAACCCCAAGGGTTGTTGCCTTTGTGGGACCATGAAGTCTTGTGAAAAAATCGGGAAGCTTGACTAGACCTATAGAGCCAACAAGGGTAAAAAATGCCCCAATGAGTATCAATATACCTAAAATAATCTCAAACATCAAAACCCCTTTCCTATTCCATAATGTCGCCACGGAGTAAATATTTGCTCAGTGCAACCGTTGCGATAAAACCCATAAGGGCAATCAAAAGTGCGGCTTCAAAGTATAAGGCAGTATCCAAAAATAGACTTACTAAAATGATAAGTGCGATAGCATTGATAGAGAGGGTATCAAGCGCTAAAATTCTATCACTAAGTGTTGGCCCAATGATAATACGGTATATATTGAGAATAAGTGCTATTGTGATCATCAAAAAAGCGATAGGTAATATAACATTTAACATGGTTGAAATACCTCCATGAGTGGTTTTTCGTATCTTTGCTTGATAGAGTCAATCTCTTTTTGTATATCCTCTATATCAAGGGCATGGATAGTAAGACATGTCGCATCATCACTTAGATCACAAGAAACTGTACCGGGTGTGAGAGATATCGTGCTCGCAAGCACACTAATGCCAAGTGGATGTTTGATATCGAGTGGCAATTGAAAAAAACTAGGCCTTAAAGCATCGTTTGATCCAAGAACTAATCGAGCAACAGTGATGTTGGCTATGATGATATCATACAGCACAACCATACTAAATTTGAAAAAAACAAGTGGATTTTTAGCACAAACTTTGTTTGGCCAAAAACTTGCTGTAAACCATGGGATCAAAATAGCTAGTATCCCACCTAGCACGATATGTCCAAGGCTTAGCGTGTTGTTCAAAAGTAGCCATGCAACAAGTAGCGAAACACTCAAAATCGGATGGGGTAAAATAGTCGTTTTCATCATATATCCTTTGCAAGATTTACACCCAAAACTGCTTCGATATAGGCAGTTGGATCAAAAAAAGCGTTTGTTGCCAACTCGATAAAATGTGTAATCGGATGTGCAAAAAGCACCATGAGAGGTGCTATACTCACTAGTAAAAAGATAGGATAGAAGTGTTGTATCGTAATTTCATGTGAGATGTCCGATCTCTCATTGTTTGTGTCATAGAAAATCTGTGAGCCACTTTTTGCAAGTGAAATCACGACCAATAAACTACTAATCAGTATCGCTGTAAACGCTACCCCCCACATACTGTAGGTCATTGCACCTTGAAGTATCATCAGTTTGCCGATAAATCCAGAGAGTGGAGGAAGCCCTGCAACTGCTATACCAAAAGCAAAAAATAGTGACCCCAAAAGGATGATATATCTAAAACTTGGCCCCTTAGTGATCGCTGCACCTATCGTCCCTCTTGAGTTTGCTATCATATCAGCAACCAAGAAGAAGCCACCTGCTAAGAGTGTAGAGTGAACCATATAATACAAAGCTCCATTAATGGAACCAACAGTGTTGATGCCTAAAGCTATGAGAAGTGTAGCAACAGAAACGAGTACAACATAGGCAACTTGTGTTCGTAAATCTTTTGCACTCATGACCCCAAATGTTCCCATGATTAATGTCAAAATACCTATCCAAAATACCCAAGGGGTATAGTAAAATGCAAGTTCATTGGCATGTGTGCCAAAAAGTGTACCATGTACTCTGATGATGCTATAGAGCCCAACTTTTGTCATGATGGCAAAAAGTGTAGCTACAGGAGCAGATGTTTTGGAATAGGCTGATGGAAGCCATAGATATAGAGGGAAAAAAGCTGCTTTCAGTCCAAAAACAACCAAAAGTAAAAGCCCAGCAGATGCCACAAGAGAAACATCATCTGGTGAAATTTGAGCAATCTTGAGGCTTAAATCTGCTATATTGAGTGTACCAAATACCCCATACAGGATACCTATACCAAATAAAAAGAGCGTTGAGCCTACAAGATTGATAATCACATAGTGAAGTCCAGCTTTTGTTCTCCCTTTGCCTTGCCCATGAAGCAAAAGGCTATACGATGCAAGCAAAAGAATCTCAAAAAATACAAAGAGATTGAAGATATCTCCGGTGAGAAATGCTCCGTTGATACCAAATATCTGTAGCCAAAAGAGTGGATGGAAATGAGCTCCTACTACATCGTATTGTGCACTGATACTGTACCAGAGTGCCCCAAGAGCCAAGAGGGCTGTTGTGATAAGAAGGATAACTGAGAGCTTATCAAGTACAAGCACTATCCCAAAAGGAGCCTCCCAGTTACCCAAAGTATAGACAAAATAATCTTCAATACTGAGTGCATAGAGTGCATATACCGTACTTAAAATGAGCATCACCATAAATAACATTGAGACGATTCTTTTTTGGCTCAAACTTGCCTTAGAGGCAAAGAGTGTTACAATCGCTGCTAGTAGAGGGATGAGTAGTGGCACTATAGTGGCTATATTCATTTCTCCTCCTCTCCTATGCCATCTACATGGTCACTTTTGTACTCACCATAAGCTTTAAGTGATAGTACTATCGCAAATGCCGTCATCCCGAAGCTAATGACTATAGCTGTAAGCACGAGTGCTTGTGGGATTGGGTCTGCGTATTGGGTGATACCCTCTTGTATGATAGTGGCTTGATTGATAAAGAGTCTTCCAGTTGAAAACAAGAATAGATTGACTGCGTATGCCAAAAGTGTCAAACCAATCACCACGGGAAATGTACGCCCTTTGAGTGTCAAAAAGAGTCCACCAGCAGTGAGTGTACCAACCATAATCGCTATTAAAACTTCCATTAGATATCCCCTTTTGTATCGCTGATATTGTGTGAATGGAGGCTAAGTTTGCCAAGTCGCACCAATATAGTCATCGTCGCACCAACCACAACCAAAAAGACACCAAGATCAAATGCAATCGCACTGGCTACTTCAAAGTCCCCAACAATCGGCCAATGTAGGTGTGTAAAGGCTGAGGTTAAAAATGGATAACCAAGAAGTATAGAAGCAACACCTGTTAGAGTCGCTATCAGTAGTCCTATGGCGATGATGATTTGTGGGTCAAATTTGATCCTCTCTTTTGTCCAAGCGATACCGTTTGCCAAATATTGAACAATCAATGCAACTCCAGCGATAAGTCCAGCGATAAAACCACCTCCTGGCATATTGTGACCACGCAAAAAGATATATACAGCAACCAAAAGCATCAGTGGTAACAGAAGTCTTGTGAGTGTTTGCATCATTTGTGGATGCTTGTCTGTAGACCATGCAAAGCCATTGTGATCTTTGGTAGGTGCATAGAGTTTGAGGTTTTGCAACATCGCAAAGATACCCAAAGCAGCAATACCCAAAACACTGATCTCACCTAGAGTATCAAAACCTCTAAAATCGACTAAAATGACATTGACTACATTGGTTCCACCACCACCACTTACAGCGTTTGCTAAAAAATACTCTCCAATGGTTGCATGGTCTCTACTAAGCATCCCAAGGGTGAGCAGTCCAACACCAATACCAGCTACTATCGAGAGTGTGCCATCTATAAAAAGCTTTTTGTTTGTCGATTCTCTCGGAGTGGTTTGCGGGAGATAATACAGCGCAAGCAATACAAGGATGATCGTAACCACTTCAACACTTAGTTGAGTCAATGCCAAGTCAGGAGCTGAAAACTTGATAAAAATGAGTGCTACTACAAGACCAATGGCACTTAGTCCGCCAAGTGAGATGAACCTTTGGTGGTGACCTAGGACTGTAAAAAGGGTAGTGGCTATCACTATGCCAACGATAATGATAGAGATCCAATCAACCTCTAGAAACGCTCTACTACCAATGAGTCTTTGATTGCCATACCCAAACCCTATAAGTCCAAAGCCAATTGAAACGATGATAAGGTAGAATATCATATTTTGTAGTGAGCCTTTGTCAAATTTTTGGGTTACTCTAAGGGCAAGTGCAAATAGCTTCTCTAGTATATAGTGATACGAAACTCTTGCGTCAATTGGGTCAATATATTTGTCATAAAACTCAAAGAGTCTCTCTCTTTTGATATAGACAAAGATTCCACCAATAAAAGCGGCTAAACTCATCATCAAAGGTAGATTAAAGCCATGCCATAGTGCAAGTGAATATTTGGGGAGTGTATCTTGAAGTGAACTCGTCACAGCAACAGCAAGGAGTGGTGCCACGGTAATAGCTGGTATGATACCAACAACCAAACATAAAACAACCAAGATATCAACAGGAATTTTCATAAACCGAGGAGGTTCATGTGGTGTTTTTGGTAAATCTTTTGTTTTGCCATTAAAAAATACATCATGGATAAAGCGCAAAGAATACGCAACTG
>Ga0209614_1002046_pt1 | contig 13878 bp, 9 predicted proteins | sample BlaSprsedimmetaG_FD_185484 | JGI IMG/M metagenome (GOLD analysis project Ga0209614, IMG submission 185484) | Hot spring sediment bacterial and archeal communities from California, USA to study Microbial Dark Matter (Phase II) - Blank Spring... ... | reverse complement strand
GTCTTCCATGTACTGGAACGCCGTCACGAAGGCCAGGTCCACCGGCGACAGCCCCGGTTGTCCTTCCGCCGGGTACAAGTCGGCAAAGTCTTCATCGTGGTACTTGGCGTACAATTGCTGCCAACAGTTGCTTCCCAATACGGGCCGTTTCTTCTGGCATCTCGCGCGGCGGTTGCGGTTTCAGCGACATCAGACCTCCTTTGCGGCTTGGACATAGAACCCGACACCCTCATTATGCCACAATTGCCTCAGGTTCGCCAACAGTATCTTTCGAAGTACGTGCGCGAGGCGGCGGACTTTGTCAATCTCTATTCCAGGTGGCGTGGTCAAAACCGCTGGATTGCACTGGTGAAGGTGTTTGAACTGGTCGCCGAACGCCCTGAGGTGCTGGCGCGCGGTGTAGAAGTGCCCCGAGGAGATAAGATCAAGGCGTTCATTGCCTCGGGATTTCCGCTGAGTGACGCGGGTTTGAGAGCCTACATCGCCAACGGGCACCCGGACGAGGAACTTTGGCGCGGGCTGCTGTGGTCTAATTCCGTCAACGAGACGATTGCAGCGACGGTGCATGGCGTGCCGCCTTTCCCCTTCGTGCGCGAAAGCCTGCAAAAGATGCAGACAAGGTTGATCTGATGGTGGTCTCGGCGACGCCTGTCGAAGCGCTGGAGCGCGAGTGGGGGGAGCATGGGATTGCCCAATACATGACCGTGGTCGCCGGGCAAGAGATGGGGACCAAGCAGCAGCATCTTGAGTACGCGGCCAAGGGAAAATATCCGGATGATCACATTTTGTTGATCGGTGACGCGCCCGGAGACCGGGACGCAGCCCACGCGGTCAACGCGCTCTACGCGCTCTACTATCCCATTATGCCAGGTGACGAGGATCGCTCGTGGAAACGGTTCCACGACGAGGCGCTTGACAAGTTTCTAAATGGCACGTATGCTGGTGTGTATGAGGCCGCACTCATTGCCGATTTCGAGAAGCTGTTGCCGGAAGTCCCCCCCGTGGAAGAAGTGAAGCGGGTACGATCTGATCATCAACACAAAGGAGGATACAAGATGGGTAGACTTGTAGATCTTTCAGCAAAGCCTTACAATCTATCACCGGATCAGATTCAATGGGTGGAGGAGACCCTTGCCGGCATGTCCGACGAGGAAAAGACCGGCCAACTCTTCACGAATCTCTTTTTCTTTGGCGTGGATAGCTTCAGCGGCAACCCGTGGACCAGCCAGGAGATTCTGGAAAAATTCCATATTGGCGGCGCCCGGTATCACGGAGGACATTCTACAGACGTACAGAAACTCCTCAACGAACTGCAAACGTATGCTAAAATTCCCTTGCTCATCGCGGCGAATTGCGATTCTGGCGGTAATGGCGCCTGTCGTGATGGGACCTACATCGCATCTGGCGCCCAATGTGAAGCGTCGCGCGACCCTACCGTGGCCTACAACGCGGGATTGGTCTCCGGCAGGGAGGAGCGTGCCCTGGGCGTCAACGTTAACTTCGATCCCTGCGTCGATATCCTCTTCAACTGGCGGAACACCATCGTCAACACGCGCGCCTATGGCACCACAACGGATGACGTCATCAAGTACACCAGCGCCTACATCCGAGGCCTCAAGGCCGAGGGCGAGACGATCTGCTGTATCAAGCACTTTCCGGGCGATGGCACCGAGGAGCGTGACCAGCATTTGGTGTTGGGCGTGAACGAGCTTTCCCCTCAGGAATGGGATGCGTCGTTCGGCCGGGTCTACCGGCACCACATCGACAGCGGCGTCGAGATGATTATGGCGGGCCACATCGCGCTACCGTACTACCAGAAGCTGCTGAATCCTTCTCTGCTGGATGAGGACATCATGCCGGCGACCCTGGCGCCAGAGCTGATCACGGGCTTGTTGAAGGAGCAACTCGGCTTCAACGGCATGGTCATCACCGATGCCAGCCATATGCTCGGCATGTCGTCGGCGATGCGCCGTGAGGATTACGTCCCCGGAGCGATTGCCGCCGGCTGCGATATGTTCCTCTTCTTCAGCGACATCGAGGAAGACTTCAACTTTATGCTGAACGGATACCGGAACGGCGTTATCACCGCAGAGCGCATGAATGATGCGGTACGGCGGATCCTCGGGCTGAAGGCGAAGCTCAACTTACACGAGAAGAAGGAAGCGGGTACTCTGCTCAGGCGTGCGGAAGACCTCGAGGTCATTGGTTGCGAGGAGCACTTGCAGATGCGCGCCGACGCCGCGGACAAGGGGATCACGTTAGTCAAGAACACCTTCGACCAGCTCCCCATTCGGCTTGAGACCCATAAGCGCCTCCGCTTGTACTACCTGCAGGGCGAGGTGGGCGGCATCATGGCGGCAGGGACGCAAGTCCTGGACACCTTCGTGGCCGAATTGGAGAAGCGCGGGTTTGAGGTCACGGTGAACGATGGGAACAGCTGTGTGAAAGGGCGGACCCTGGAGTACCGCGAGAACGTCGATGCCGCGCTCGTCGTCGCTGACGTCGTCGGCTACGGCGCTGAGAACAACTACCGGATCCGCTGGAAGACCGCCATGAGCAATGAGTGCCCCTGGTACGTTCACGAGGTGCCGACCGTGATGGTGTCGCTGAACTTCACGACCCATCTGCACGATGCCACCATGGTCAAATGTTATATCAATGCGTATCACAGCAATGAGGAGATCATCAGGCAGGTGATCGACAAGATTATGGGCGAGTCGGACTTCAAGGGCACACCGAACGACTTGGTCTGGGCCGACAAGTGGCAGGCGAAGCTCTGAAGTAACATTCCACATTGAGATGTCAAAGCATTTCGATTTTAGTAAGGAGAATAGTCCATGAACCGTGAAGAACTGATGCAGATGTACGACTTCACTGGTAAGACCTTCGCGGTCACCGGTGGGGCCGGCGCGTTGGGTAGCGACGTGGTAGCCGCGCTCGCGGGCTGCGGCGCGAATGTCATGATCCTTGATCTCAGGCTGGGCAGACTGCCGGAGATCAAGGAGAACTTGGGGCCGCTTGCAGAGCAGGTCGATGGCATCGAGGTTAACGTGATGAACCGTGAGAGCCTGATGGCGGCCGGCGAGACCATCAACAAGCGCTTCGGACCGCTCTATGGCCTGGTCAATGCCGCGGGCGGCAACAGCCCCCGGGCTACGGTCTCGCCCGATATGAGCTTCTTCGATATTCCGGAGGAAGGCATGCGCTTCGTGCTCGACCTGAACCTCCTCGGGACGATCATGCCCTGCCAGGTGCTCGCCAAGCAGATGGTCGAACAAGGCGAGGGGGTGATCCTGAATTACTCCTCGATGAATGCCTTTCGACCACTGACCAACATCGCGGCCTACTCGGCCTCCAAGGCGGGCATCACTAACTTCACCGCCTGGCTGGCTGTGCACATGGCACAGAACTACTCCGGCAAGATTCGCGTCAACGCCATCGCGCCGGGTTTCTTCCTTGGTGCGCAGAACCGCTTTCTCCTGATCGACAAAGAAACCGGCGGGCTAACCCCGCGTGGGAATCAGATCATTGATCACACGCCGATGGGCCGTTTCGGTGATCCTGAAGACCTATTGGGCACCGTATTGTGGCTGCTCTCGCCGGCGGCTGCATTTGTGACGGGCATCACGGTGCCCGTCGATGGTGGGTTCTCGGCATACGCTGGCGTATAGCGCTGGCTAGTGGCTAGCGCCTTCTCAAGAGGTGCGCGGGATTTCTTCCCTGGCATCTCCGGTCCGTATGTGATCAACACACGAGTCACAAGGAGCATACCTATGATGAATGCAGTACAGGCATTGCATGAAGCCGGACAATCGGTCTGGTACGACAACATCCAGCGCAGCCTGCTGGTCAACGGCGAACTGGCAGGGATGATCGAACGCGGCGAGATTCGCGGCGTCACCTCCAACCCAACAATCTTTATGAAGGCGATCACCCAATCCCACGACTATGACGCCGGTCTGGTGCCGCTGGCGAAAGCCGGTTGGAGCGCGAAAGAGATCTTCTGGCAGCTTGCGGTCGAGGACATCCAGGCAGCGGCGGACCTGTTCCGCCCGCTGTACGAGGAAACCGATGGCGGCGATGGCTACGTCAGCCTGGAGGTCGACCCCTACCTGGCGGACGACACCCCGGGAACGCTCGCCGAGGCCAAGCAGCTCTGGCAGCGCGTGGATCGTCCAAATTTGCTGATCAAGATCCCCGCCACCGTGGCCGGCCTGCCGGCTATCACGGGGGCGATCGCCGAGGGCATCAACGTCAACGTTACCCTGATCTTCGCGCTGGATCGCTACCGGGCCGTGATGGACGCCTATCTGGCCGGCCTGGAGGAGCGCGCGGCAGCCGGGCGGCCGATGGATCGGATTGCGTCGGTGGCATCCTTCTTCGTGTCGCGCGTCGATACCAAGGTGGATGGCCGCCTGGCGGAAATCATAGATCGCGGCAGCGTGCGCGCTGAAAGGGCGCAGCGCCTGCAGGGGAAAGCCGCCATCGCCAACGCCCGGATAGCTTACGCCACGTACCAGGAAGTGTTCGGCGCGCCGCGATTCCAGGTGCTTAAAGCGCAGGGGGCGCGGATCCAGCGGCCTTTGTGGGCCTCGACCAGCACGAAAAATCCGTCGTACCGGGACGTCATCTACGTGGAGGAGCTGGTTGGCCCGGACACGGTCAACACGATGCCACCGCAGACCGTGAAGGCCTTTCTGGATCACGGGCAGGTGCGCCCCGGCAGCCTGATGGAGGATGTGGCGGGGGCCCAGCAGACGCTGGCAAGTTTGGAGGCGCTGGGAATTTCGATGGCCGCCGTGACCGATGCGCTTGAGCGTGAGGGCGTCAAGTCCTTCGCCGATGCTTACACCGCCCTTCTGGATGCCGTGGAGGCGAGTCGCAAAGCTGCGGTCGCTGCATCCTGAAGGCGGATACGGTGCTCAACATGCACAGAGCCTAATCGTTATTCTTTGTGAAAGGAGCAGAGACCATGAAAATCGCGATGATCGGCTTGGGGAAGATGGGGGCGAACATGACGCAGCGTTTGCTGCGCGACGGTCATCAGGTAGTAAGTTATGACCTCAATGAGGCGGCCATCCAGGCCTGCGAGGTTTTTGGCGCGGAAGGCGCCCGCACCCTCGACGAGGTGGCGTCCAGGCTGTCACAGCCGCGCATAGCCTGGGTGATGGTACCAGCGGGTAGTCCGACCGAGACGACGATCAATGCCCTGGCCGACCGGTTTGCGCCCGGTGACATCATCATTGACGGGGGCAACAGCAATTACAAGGACTCAGTCCGCCGCGCGGCGGAGTTGAAGGCTCGCGGTCTTCATTTCGTGGACGTCGGCACCAGCGGCGGCATCTGGGGTTTGGCCGAGGGTTACAGCATGATGATCGGCGGTGACGAGGAAGCCGTTGCATCTCTGCGCCCCATCTTTGAGACGCTGGCGCCCAGCGCGGATCGGGGGTGGGGCCGTATGGGGCCGCCTGGTGCGGGTCACTTCGTCAAGATGATCCACAATGGCGTTGAGTACGGGATGATGCAGGCTTACGCCGAGGGCTTTGAGATTATGAAGGCCAAAACAGAGTTCGATCTCGACCTGACCCAGATCGCCGAGGTGTGGCGCTATGGCAGCGTGGTTCGATCGTGGCTTCTCGATCTGATTGTTCGCGCTCTGGCTGAGGACGCGGATCTTTCGGATATCAAGCCCTGGGTGCCAGACTCCGGCGAAGGTCGCTGGACCGTGTTCGAGGCGGTGGACCTGGCCGTGTCGGCGCCGGTCATTACCCTGGCGTTGCAACAACGCTTCGAGTCCCGCACGGAGGAGGCCTTCTCGCTCAAGCTCTTGGCTGCTCTGCGCCAGCAATTTGGCGGTCACGAGGTGAAGAAAAAGGTAGACTGAGAGGAGGTAACTATGCCCGGACCTGTTGATTTACCGGCCTGGAAAGCGTTGCTGACGCACCAACGAGAGATGGCCGATGTGCCTATGCGCGATCTCTTTGCCCGTGACTCGCAGCGCTTTGTAAATTTCTCACTGCGAGTGTCCGACGGAACATCAGGCGGTGAGATTCTGTTCGACTATTCCAAGAATCGCGTGACACAAGAAACGATGTGCTTGTTGTGCGATCTTGCGCGCCAGGCCGGCCTGCAAGCGAAGATCGAAGGCATGTTCACCGGCCAGAAAATCAACAACACGGAGAACCGGGCCGTCTTGCACGTCGCGTTGCGCAACCGCTCGAACCGCCCGATTCTCGTGGATGGCGAAGACGTGATGCCGGGCGTCAACGCCGTGCTGGCCAGGATGCGAGCGTTCAGCGAAGCTGTCCGTTCCGGTGCCTGGAAAGGGTACACCGGTAAGCCGATCACCAACGTCGTCAATATCGGCATTGGCGGCTCGGACCTCGGCCCCAAGATGGTGTGCGAGGCGCTGAAGCCTTATGGGAAACCCGGCCTACGGATGCACTTTGTCTCCAACGTGGACAGCACCGACCTGATCGAGACGCTGAAAGCCGTCAACCCGGAGACGGTGCTGTTCCTGGTGGCCTCCAAGACCTTCACCACCCAAGAGACGATGGCTAACGCCCACTCCGCGCGCACGTGGTTTCTGGAAGCTGCCAGAGATGAAGCCGCAGTAGCGAAGCATTTCGTGGCGATGTCCACGAATACCGAAGGTGTGGCGCGTTTTGGCATCGACACTGCCAACATGTTCGAATTCTGGGATTGGGTTGGGGGCCGCTATTCGCTGTGGTCCGCAATCGGGCTGTCTATCGCGCTCTTCACCGGCATGGATAACTTCGAGGCGCTGCTCGCGGGCGCACACCAGATCGACCAGCACTTCCGCACAGCGCCGTTCGGGGAGAACGTGCCGGTCATTATGGGGCTGCTGGGTATCTGGTACGACAACTTCTTCGGCGCGCAATCGCACGCAATCCTTCCCTATGACCAGTACCTGGTGCACTTCCCGGCCTACTTCCAGCAGGGAGATATGGAGAGCAACGGCAAGAGTGTCACGCGCGCGGGGGCGTGGGTTGACTATCAGACCGGCCCGATTATCTGGGGTCAGCCGGGCACCAATGGCCAACACGCTTTCTATCAGTTGATTCACCAGGGCACAAAGCTCATCCCCTGCGACTTTCTGGCGGCGGCGCAGAGCCAGAACCCGCTGGGCGAGCATCACACGCTGCTGCTGTCGAACTTCTTCGCGCAGACCGAGGCGCTAATGAAGGGCCGCACGCCCGACGAAGCGCGCGCTGAACTGGCGGCGGCGGGTTATACCGGCGCTGCGCTGGAAACGCTGGTCGCTGCCAAGACTTTTCCGGGGAACCGGCCCACCAACTCGTTCCTTTACCCCCGCCTCACGCCCGAGACGTTCGGCGCGCTTATCGCGCTCTACGAACACAAAATCTTCACGCAGGCCGCGATCTGGGACATCAATGCCTTCGACCAGTGGGGCGTCGAGCTTGGCAAACAGCTCGCCAAAGCGATCCTGCCGGAGTTGCGCGGCGAAGAGCGGGTGGCGTCCCACGATGCGTCAACCAATGGGTTGATCAACACCTACAAGCGGATGCGCAACAGCTTGTGACGATTTTTACACAGGCTTGCGGGTATAGAGTTAAACCACGCGTCTTGACCAATGCCTTATTCGTGGGGATTCGTGGTTTGTTTTTAGAGAAGTAGGGAGGTAGACAATGGATTTGCATCCTCTGGCGGGCAAACCGGCCCCATACGAATTGTTGGTCAATGTTCCGCGCCTGGTCACGGCGTATTATACGGGCGCGCCCGACCCCGCCGAACCGGATCAGAAAGTTGCTTTTGGCACGTCTGGGCACCGGGGATCGGCTTTCGACTGTAGCTTTAACGAGGATCATATTCTGGCCATTTCGCAAGCCATCTGCGGGTACCGCCGGGAGCAGGGGATTACCGGCCCGCTTTTTATCGGTATGGACCCTCACGCACTGTCCGAGCCGGCGCTGGCGAGCGCCATTGAGGTATTCGCCGCCAATGAGGTCGAGATTATGGTGGACGTGGATGATGGCTACACCCCCACGCCCGCCATCTCCTACGCCATTCTCACCTACAACCGGAATCGAACGACAGGATTGGCCGATGGCGTGGTCATCACCCCCTCGCACAATCCCCCGGCAGACGGCGGTTTCAAGTACAACCCGACCGAAGGTGGTCCAGCCGATACCACCATCACCAAGACGATACAGGCGCGCGCCAACAAGATTTTGGCAAACGGGCTGCGCGAAGTCCGTCGCATCCCCCTTGCCCGCGCGATGAAGGCCGCGACTACACACCGGCACGACTACATCACGCCGTACGTGTCAGATTTGCGTCACGTGCTCGATATGTCGGCTATTGCCGCCTCCGGCCTCAAGATCGGCGCCGATCCGATGGGGGGTGCTACCGTCGACTATTGGGCGCCAATCGCCGAGATGTACGGCCTGCACTTGGAGGTGGTGAATCCGCGCGTCGATCCCACGTTTTCTTTTATGACCGTGGATAAAGACGGCAAAATTCGTATGGATTGCTCGTCGCCCTACGCCATGGCGAGTCTGATTGGCCTCAAAGACCGGTTCGACATCGCCTTTGGCAACGACACGGACGGCGACCGGCACGGGATCGTGACGCCCAGCGTCGGGCTGATGAACCCCAACCATTACCTGGCGGTGGCCATCTGGTATCTCTACCAACACCGGCCCGGCTGGCGCGCCGATGCCGCGGTCGGTAAGACGCTCGTCTCCAGTTCGATGATCGACCGCGTGGCCGCGCACCTGGGCCGGAAACTGGCCGAAGTGCCCGTGGGCTTCAAGTGGTTCGTGGATGGCCTGGTGGATGGCTCCTTTGGCTTTGGCGGCGAAGAGAGCGCGGGCGCGTCTTTCCTACGCCACGATGGAACCGTGTGGACGACCGACAAGGACGGCATCATCCTCGACCTGCTGGCGGCTGAGATCACCGCCGTCACAGGCCGCGATCCCGGCGAGCATTACCGCTCACTGACGGAGCAATTCGGCGATCCGGTGTACCGGCGCATCGACATCCCCGCTACGCGGGAGCAAAAAGATGCCCTGCGCGATCTCTCGCCGGAGATGGTCTCCGCAAAGGCGTTGGCAGGTGAGGCCATCGTCGCCAAACTCACCCGCGCCCCCTTCAACGACAAGCCCATCGGCGGGCTGAAGGTTGTGACTGAAAACGGCTGGTTCGCGGCCCGGCCATCTGGCACGGAGGATGTCTACAAAATCTACGCCGAAAGCTTCCGGGGTGAGGCGCACCTGGAGCGCATTTTGGGCGAGGCGCAAAAAATCGTGGCGACCGCCTTTGAGGCGGCAGGGTTGAAATGAAAGGCTAAGGTGCGTTATGACAAACACGTTACCGTTGATCGCGCTCACGCTTGGGGACGTCGCCGGCATTGGGCCGGAGGTGGTGGTGAAGGCGCTGGCATTGCCGGAGGTGCGGGACGTGTGCCGTCCGCTCGTCATCGGCGATGCGCGCGCGCTCACGGAGGCGCGGCTTGGCGTCCCGATTCCGCCATTACGCGTAGTCAAAAGTCCGGCGGAGGCCACGTTCGACGCCGGAACGCTGACGTTGCTCGATTTGGGCAATCTCGATCCCGCCGACGTGCCGCTCGGTCAGATTTCCACCGAGGCGGGCCGGGCGGCGGTGGCGTACGTCCTCAAAGCCACGGACCTGGCGATGAGGGGCGTGGTGGATGCCGTGGCGACCGCGCCGCTCAACAAGGAAGCGATGCACCTGGCCGGCTTCGACTACATCGGCCACACCGAAATCCTCGCCGACGTGACCCATACCCCGCGCTGCACGACGATGCTGGCGACGCCCGGTCTGCGCGTTACCCACGTCACGCGCCACATCCCGTTCCGCACTATCGCCAATCATCTGACGATTGACGGCGTGCTGGATACAATCGTCCTTACGCATGAGGGGATGAAAGTGCTCGGCTTTCCGCAACCGCGCATCGCCGTCGCCGGGCTGAATCCGCACAACGGCGACAACGGCCTGATGGGGCGCGAGGAGCTGGACATCATCGCGCCGGCGGTCGCGGCAGCGCAGGAACAGGGCATCGACGCGCGCGGCCCGATCCCGGCGGATTCCGTCTTCTTCCAGGCCATTCGCGGTGACTACGACGTGGTGGTGTGCCAGTACCACGACCAGGGCCACATCGCGGTGAAGACGCACGGCTTCGAGCAGTCGATCACCATCACGCTTGGCCTCCCAATCATCCGCACCTCCGCCGACCACGGTACGGCCTTCGACATCGCCGGGCGTGGCATTGCGCATCCCGACAGTATGCTCGCAGCGATCCTCGAGGCAGCGTCGATGGCGTCGCGGGTGAAAGGGTTACGCTAACAGCTCTGCTAACTTCTCCGGGCTGGTGACGGGTGGTTTGCACATAGTATCGGCGCAAACGTAGGCCGTCACCTGACCGTCGAGCATTGGACGATTCTGGAGGAGGGGCAGCGTTTCAACCGTGCCTGCCACAATCAAGCGGTGCGGGTGGTAGCCTTTGCCGGTAGCCTGTAGAAGGACCTGAGTATCCGTGGCCTGTAGATCTCCAACGATGGCAATTTCTGTTGGCGACGCAAGCGTGCTCTCCAACGCGATGAGCCACTGCGCGAAGCTGGGCGGGTGCTGCGCTAACACATCTCCCATCGAAGCCAAGCTGCGCTGCGCGATTTCCGCGTAGCGCGGTTCCCCGGACAGGCGCGCCAGCTTGAGCAGGACAGTCGCTGCCATCGCGTTACCGGAGGGCGTGGCGTTGTCCTGTGTCCCGCGTGGGCGGACGACCAGACTTTCGGCGTCATCGGCGGTATCGTAGAACCCGGTGTCCGCCGCAAAATGGGCCAGCATCGTCTTGGCCAACCCATGCGCTGTGTGATACCATCGCGGATCAAACGTCGTCTGGTAGAGCGCAAGCAACCCTTCAATCAGATGCGCATAGTCCTCGAGGAATCCCGAAATCTGCGCTTGCCCGTCCTTCCAACTGCGCCATAAGCGCCCTTCTGCGGCGGATAGTGCGTTGAGCAGGAACTGCGCGTTGCGTTCGGCGATGTGGCGATAATCATCGCGCCCCAATACCCGCGCCGCCTCGGCGAAGGCGGCGAGCATCAGGCCATTCCATGCCGTGAGCGCTTTCTCGTCGCGGTGAGGGTGGAGGCGTTGCGCGCGGGCGTCGAACAGGCGCCGTCGCGCGGCAGCGAGCGCCTCGCGTTCCTTGAATGTTCCCGCAAACGTCAGGATGTTGCGCCCCTCGAAGTTACCCGCGTCCGTCACGCCGTAGAGCGCCATAAAGCGTTCCGCCGGCCCGTCGAACACGGCCTGGATCTCGGCGGGCGTCCACAGGTAGAAAAGGCCTTCTTCCCCTTCCGAATCGGCGTCCTGCGCGGCGTAGAACCCGCCCTCGGGGTTGGTCATTTCGCGTAGGACGTAGTCCAATACCTCCTCGGAGACGGCGCGAAAGAGCGGGTTCTCCGTCACCTGCCAAGCGTGCAGGTAGACGCGCGCGAGTTGCGCGTTGTCGTAGAGCATGCGCTCGAAGTGGGGCGTGAGCCAGTTCGCATCCACGGTGTAGCGGTGGAAGCCGCCGCCGATTTGGTCGAAGATGCCGCCACGGGCCATCGCTTCGAGCGTCTGTGTCACCATCGACAGGGCCGCCGGATCGCCGGTCGCGTGGTGGTAACGCAGCAGGAATTCCAGCGCCATCGGCTGCGGAAACTTCGGCGCGCCGCCCCAGCCGCCGTTGACCGCGTCGAATTGCTGGCGCAATACGCGATAAGCGTGTTCGACGAGGCTGGCGCCGGAAAGTGTATCCGCCGCTTCGGGCAGTGCCTGTTGCTGTTGGAGAACCTCGCGAATTTGTTCGCCACTGGCGAGCAAGTCGGCGCGGCGTTCGTGCCACGCTTCGACGAGGGCGAGTAGCAGTTGGGTGAAGGACGGCATCCCGTAGCGCGGTTCTTTGGGGAAGTAGGTCCCGCCGTAGAACGGCTGTTTGTCAGGCGTGAGGAAGACCGAGAGCGGCCAGCCACCGCTGCCGGTGAGCGCGTGAACTGCGCCCATGTAGACGGCGTCGAGATCGGGGCGTTCCTCGCGATCCACTTTGATGCTGACGAAGTGGGTGTTGAGGATGTGCGCGGTTTCCGCATCTTCAAAGGACTCGTGCGCCATGACGTGGCACCAGTGACAGGTCGAGTAGCCGATGCTGACGAAGACGGGTTTTTGTTCGGCTTCGGCTTTGGCAAAGGCTTCTTCGCTCCAGGGATACCAGTCTACCGGATTATGGGCGTGCTGTTGTAGATACGGGCTGCTTTCGGCGATCAAATGATTTGGCATAAGACTCCTTTCTCAACGGATCGAACGGAATTAATGGGAAATAGATATATTGGGGAATGTGATGGTGAACGTGCTGCCCTTGCCGACGTCGCTTTCGACGGAAAGCGTTCCGTGCTGACCTTCGGTGAGTGCACGGGCGATGGAGAGGCCCAGGCCGAAGCCCGGCGTCGACCGCGCCGTATCGCCACGGTGGAAGCGGTCGAAGAGACGCTGTTGTATCGCGGGCGACATCCCCGGCCCGCTATCCCGAACTTGCACGATGATCTGGTCGCCGCACGCGTCCAGTATCACGTGAATGGGGCCTTTGGCGTGTTTGATGGCGTTATCCAGCAGGATGAGGAGCACTTGTTTGAGTGCGTCTTCGTTGGCCTGGACGGTCAGATTACCCTCACCTGTGCAGGTAATGTCTCGCTCTGGGGCCAGCAAGCGTGCCTGACGGCACACGTCATCCACGAGCGGCGCAAGGGCGACTGGCGTCAATTCCAGTTTGCGCCCGGCGTCGGCGCGGGCCAGGGTGAGCAGGTCGGTGACGAGACGGCTCAGGCGCTCACTTTCGCTGATGAGGTCGTTGAGGATGTCGTCCTGTTCCGTCCGGGGGATGGGGGGCTGGCGTTGCAGCAAGTCCAGGTTGCCCCGGATGGTCGTCAACGGCGTGCGCAGTTCGTGGGAGACGTCGGCGACGAAATCGCGCTGTGTCTGTAGCGCGTGTGCGACCTGTTGGTAGGCGTCTTGCAGGCGTTCGAGCATCGCGTTGAACGTGGTTGTCAGGCGGCCTAACTCGTCGTTCGGGCCTTTGTGTTCCACGCGGGATGAGAAGTCGCGCGATTCGCCGATTTCGCGCGCGGTCTCGGTGATGCGCTGAATGGGCCGCAACGTAACGCCGGACAGTGTCCAGCCGATACCGAATGCGATGAGGATGGTGAATGTGCTGCCCAGAAGGAGTGTGGCGCGCAAGGAACGCAGGGAGCGATCCAGGTCGGCCAGCGAGCGTGCAAGTTGGACCATGCCGACGACTTCATTTTTGACGATGACCGGTTGGTTGAAGATGAAGAGTCGCCCTTCTTGGTCGTGCGCGATTTCTACCCATACCTGACCAGCCTGGAGCCTTTTGAGACCAACAGGGCTAAGCGGTAGCTTTTCGCTTGCTTCATTGTTGGGCAGGTGGAGCGGTGTCCCGTCTGCATCTAGGAAGTTAATGACATCGCGTCTGCGTCCCTCTCTGACCAGTGGCTGTAGAGCTTGTCGCGCTTGTTCGCCTTCAGGGCCTTCACGTTGTATCATACCGGGGAATGGCACTCTCCATCCCAGGTCGCTTTGTGCTCTGGCCAGACCTAGCGCCAACGGGAGCGCGGTCTGCGCCAGATCGTTTCTCACGATTCTGAGGCTATATCGTGATTGTATGACATAGAGCACTGTGCTAAAGGCAATCAGTGTGAATGCGAGGATAATGCTGTAGAGCAGCGTCAGGCGCAGGCGGATAGACATTATTTCCTCCCCTCAATCCCCCCCGCTGTGGGGGAGATCTGACTTCCTCTCCCCCGTTTGGGG
>Ga0209614_1002045_pt1 | contig 13881 bp, 10 predicted proteins | sample BlaSprsedimmetaG_FD_185484 | JGI IMG/M metagenome (GOLD analysis project Ga0209614, IMG submission 185484) | Hot spring sediment bacterial and archeal communities from California, USA to study Microbial Dark Matter (Phase II) - Blank Spring... ... | reverse complement strand
AATCTGTGGAAATCTGTGTAATCTGTGGATAAACAGAGGTCCGCAGATGAAGAGGATTTTTTTTTATCCACAGATTACGCAGATTAGCGCAGATTTTTTTTGGTTTTTTTTGCGGTTGGTGGGCGGCTGAGTGGGGATGGTATTGTTTGATATAGGGGTGGCCTGGTATGGAAAGAAATAACCAATCTGTGGAAATCTGTGTAATCTGTGGATAATATCAACCAAAGCAGTCCCTCTGTGGAATCTGGACTGTGCCTCAGGGTTTGGAATTATATGCATGCGGCCGGTACGGCAATCAGCTTTTCTTCCAGGAATTCCACTTTTTCGCTGTTGGCAACGACGATTCCATACGGACAGTTTCGTTCATGGATAAAATCACGGATGCCCCGTAGTTCTTTCAGCGTTATATTCTGACTGTATTTGATTTCGATTGGCAGCAGCCCGAATTCCCCTTCAAGGATCAGGTCCACCTCGGCCCCGCCTCCTGTCCGGTAATAGTAATAGGTGTATGCGGTTCCGAGTGCATTAAGGTTTCGCAGGATATTTTCAATGATCAACGACTCCCATGAGTTGCCCATTCCGGGATGAAGCAGCAAATCGTCAATCTCCTGCAGGTGCAGAAAGTGGTGCAGCAGGCCGGTGTCACGAATATAGCCTTTCGGGTGCTTGACGATTCTCTTGGTGGCGTTTTTTTCATACGGAGGGATGTGCCGCCATACAAAAGTTCCGTGGGCAATCTGAAAATATTCACGCGCGGTCGGTTGGGAAACCCCGAGCGTGCGGGCAACGTCTGAATAATTTATGATACTGCCTGAATAATTGCTCAGCATCTGCAGAAAAAGTCTGTATTTCTGTCGATCAAGTCCGGGGAAAAGCCGCAGAATGTCACGCTCCAGGTAGGTTTGGATATAGTTCCGCATCCAGAGTTTTCTGAAACGCTCATTGTCTTTCATCCACGGTTCCGGAAACCCTCCGGCAAACCAGTATTGGTGCAGCTCCTGGAGGGTGCTCCCGGGCTTGAGTTCCTGGTAGTCCCGCAGGGGGCGGCGACCGGTAATCAACTGATAGAATGACGAAATGGGGAGGGCAAAAGCCTCCGTCATGGAGAATGGCGCCATCTCAATAATGGCTATCCGGCCGGCAAGGCTCTCGGATATGGATTTGAGAAGTTCGGGGGAACTTGACCCGGTAATAATGAAACGTCCGGTTCTGTTCCTGTCGGCGTCAATCGCCACTCGCAGAGCCGCAAAAATTTCCGGCAGCATTTGTGCTTCGTCAATGGCTACCTGTTTCGGATTCAATCGAAAAAACAGATCGGGGTCCCGTGAAATGAGTTCCATATCCCCGGTTTTTTCAAGATCATACAGGCGCCAGGATTTTGCGTACTGGTTCAGCAGGGTCGTTTTGCCGCACTGGCGGACGCCGATCAGGGCTACACAGGGAAAGAGCCCCAGCAGTTCATCCAGAAGAGAGAGATAATGCCTTTTCATACCTTTCATTTTAAAAGGCATCGTTTGAAATTACAAGGTAAGATTTTTATCCGCAGATTACGCGGATTTTTTTTTATCCACAGATTACACAGATTAACACAGATTTTTTTTGGGCTTTTTTTTGGGGGGGGAGATGGGAAGGTTGCTGAGTGGGGATGGTATTGTTTGATATAGGGGGAGTCTGGTATGGAAAGAAATAACCAATCTGTGGAAATCTGTGTAATCTGTGGATAAACAGAGGTCCGCAGATGAAGAAGATTTTTTTTATCCGCAGATTACGCAGATTACGCAGATTACGCAGATTACGCAGATTTTTTTGGGTTTTTTGTGTTTGGGGGTGGCGGGTTGAGCCTTTATCGTTTAATCTGCAGATAGTCTGATATTCAACAAAACAACCCGTCTGCGGAAATCTGTGTAATCTGCGGATAATAACATCTCCGCCTAATCTGTGGATAAATGAAAGATCCGAGGACGTACAGGATCATCGGCGCGGCCATGGAGGTGCACAAGGAACTTGGCTGCGGTTTTCTGGAGGCGGTTTACCAGGAGGCTCTCGAAAGGGAGTTCTCCATCCGCGGCCTGCCGTTTCAATCGCACCCTGAAATACGGATCAGCTACAAGGGGATGGTCCTGGATAAGACGTACCAGCCGGACTTTCTCTGCTACGATGCCGTGATTGTCGAAATCAAGGCGCTCAGCAATCTGGCCGGCACGGAAGAGGCGCAAATCCTGAATTATCTGAAGGCCAGTGGGGCGAAAATCGGTGTGCTGCTGAACTTCGGGAATAAATCTCTGGAATACCGTAGATACATTTCCGCAGATGGAAAAAATGAATGATATATCCACAGATTACACAGATTTACACAGATTATTTTTTGGGCTTAAGAGAAAGATTTTTCAAAAACGTGACATGGCAGGATAGCAGGCAATTCGGGTTACGCCTGCACCCCGGCCTTTTCAACCAAAACAAAAAGAAATCTGTGTAAATCTGTGTAATCTGTGGATAATGTATTTTTTTGTAATCTGTGGATAATCAGCAACTCTCCCCGCGGGAGGGAAGCTGTACCCTAAATGTAACACTGTATACTTTTGTGTGCACAGAATTGCGGACAGGGGGCAGGCGCCCTTTGTTGCTCAGCGAGGTAACAAATTGATATGATTGCTGGAAAACAAATCCTGGAGGGACCAGAGTTCTGGCACGATTACTGCTTGCCTTCCGGGCAGGAGGGAAGCTTTCGCATTACCGCATAATCACTTAACAACTTAACCACTTAACCCGCTTGGGAAAAAAACGGAATAAGCGCTTGAGTTTTACTTTCAATGTGCTATTAGTATAACAAGTCTGAAAAGTTCATTCTGTTTGTCCCATTTGGAGGTACACAATGTATTGCAAGGTAGTTCGATCCATGGTTATTGCCTGTTGTTATGCTGTCCTGGTTGCAACGGCCGCCGGCGCGGCCACCAAGGGGCGGATCATCCCCGAGGGTTCGGTTTCGCTCCTGAAAAACGGCGTAGTGACGAAATTCACGGAGCAGACCGCCCTGGACGAGAACGCCCTGCTCGCCTGCGAAGGCGCCTGTCTGGTGAAAATGCAGGGTATTTCCCTGGTGGCCGCGGACGAGGCCAGATTCGCGGTCAAGGAAAGCGACGGCATGATCAACCTGTATGTCGGACAGGGCCGGGTCGCTTTCGTTCTTGCCGACCCCGGTCAGACCTTCGCCTTTTATATTCCTGACGGCCGTCACCTGAAGACGGAAGGGTTTCTCGTTCCCGCTTCGACGGACCAGTCGGTCAAAGGTTTTTTCGATGTGACCGAAGCAGCCGTCGAAATCGGCATGGAGCGGGGGAGCATGATTGTCAGCACCGAAAACGGCAGGGAAACCGTACAGGCCGGCCAGTCCATCAAGCTGGCCCAGGCGGTTGTACCGAGCATTGCCTCGTCCGGCGGGGAAAAGGAAGGCAACTCGCCCAAGTCGGGACTGATTCCCCCTTGGTCATCCATGAGCAGGGGCCAGCAGATCACGGTCATCGCCGTCGGGGCGGCGGCGGGTGCCTGGGTTGCCTCCGAGACTTTCCTGGACACCAGCAACAATCCGCACCCGGCAAGTCCCAATCAGTAAAAGTTGACAGTTTGGAGTTTGAAGCCTGAAGGCTTGTTGGTACGGAAAAAAATTTCCCAGGTAGGGCAAGCTCTGCGAGCCCCGACAATTACCGGATGTAACGTCATATTCTTCCTGAGCAGCAGTCCTTTGACAGTATTGTTCCCGGAGTGAACGCAAAAACACCTGATCGTTCTTTTCCTTGTTGAAGTGCCTTGCCGGAAGACGGAACTTGAATTGTTCCGTCTTTTCTTGTTTTGGTGAATTAGGTATCGAAAATGTACGGAAAATTAACTTTGTTGGTGCTGATCGTCATTCTGGCTGCCGGCTGTGCCCGGCAGCAGTTGCAGCCGAATGTGTCCCTGGATGATTTCGACCAGGGCTTTGCCGCCGCCGACAACTCCGGCAGCGCCGGAATGGCGGAAGGGAAGTTCGCCCTGGCCCAGCCCGCGCCCCTCAACGATGACATCACCGATTATGTGCTGGGTCCGGGAGACCTGATCAACGTCACGGTCTTTGAAGCCAGTGAACTGAATACCGAGTCCCGGATCAGTTCCCGCGGGGTCATCACCATACCCCTGCTCGGCCAGATCCACCTCCAGGGGCTGACCGCCATGGAGGCCGAGGAACAGATCGAACAGGCCCTGATCAAGGACTACATGCATGACGCCAATGTCACCCTTTTCGTCAAGGAGCGGGTCAGCCAGCAGATAACCCTGGTTGGGGCCGTGGCCAGGCCGGGGACCTACGAGACAAAGGTGACCAAGCGGCTGCTCGAGGTGCTTTCCATGGCCGGGGGGCTGACCAGGGCGGCCGGGGACACCGTTTACGTGACCCGGCACAGAAGAGACGCCGAGGGCAACGAGGTGTTCCTGGTCGACATGGAGAAGCTGCTGGAAGAAGGCCGGGTGGAAATGAACATGTACATCCGGGGCGGGGACGTCATCTTCGTGCCCCAGAGTGACATCGTCCAGGTGGAAGGGGCCGTCTGGCAGCCCGGTCCGGTCAGGATCGACGGCAACCTGACCATTGACGAGGCCATTGCCGCGGCCGGAGGACTGGCCCAGTATGCCAATGAAGACGATATCAAGCTGATCCGCAAGGACAGGAACGGCAAGCGGCAGATCATCCAGCTCTCCATGGCGGAGATCCTGGCCATGAAGGAGGAGAAAAACGCCGACATCGAGAGCGGGCCCTGGCGGCAGCTCCTGGTGAAAAACGGCGACGTGATCTTTGCCGAGGCCAGCGGCCTGCGCTCCTTCTACACCGGCGTCGGCTTCAGCATCGGCTTCATGGGCACCGGCGTCCAGTACCGCAATCCGGTCCAGTACCGGGCCCCGTCGGCAAAGCCGCAGCCCGTCGAATAAGCTGATTCATGCGCCTGGAAAGACCGTTTCGCATCGCCTTTTTCTTCGTCCTGGCGACGGTGCCGCTCCTGTTCGGGGCCCGGCATCCCCTGATTCACGCGCTGTATTCCTTCGTGCTGCTGCTTGCCGGCGGCGCCCTGCTGGGCATCAACTTCCAGGGCCCGGTCCGGGGGCTGCTGACCTTCAACCGGCTGGCGCCCCTGCTGATTATCCTGTTCATCCTGATCTCGGCCGTGTCCCTTCCTCCTTCCCTGGTCGGTCTGTTGTCGCCCGCCCGGGCCGCATACCTTGACAGCGCGGTGCGCTACGCGGAACTGGAGAACGTGGTGACATCGCTCAGCTACTACGCCCCCGGCGCCATGTTTTACGGGGTATACGGCCTGGCGCTCGTGCTCTTTTTCCATGCGGCCCGGTCGGTCCTGGCATCCGCGGCAACGGTGCGCGCAACGCTCTGGCTCATCACCCTGGTCGGTGTGTTCGAGGCAGCGTACGGCCTCCTGCAGGCGACCAATCCGGCCCTGGGCGTCCTGTGGCTGCCAAGCTCCGTCGGGGCCGAGGATTCAGCCCGGGGGACGATCATCTACCGCAACCAGTACGCCGCCTTTCTGAACCTGTGCTGGCCCATGTCCCTTGCCCTGGGTCTGGCGCTGTACGGGCCGGTCCCGGGAAAACTCGAGCTGCTGCGCGTCAGGAAGGGAGGGATTTCCCCGGTTGACAGGATTTCCTTCCTGTTCCAGAAGGCGACGATCCCTTTCTGGAGCGCAGGGTTGATGATCCTGGCCCTGGTTTTTTCCCGGTCCCGGGGCGGAATCATTGTCATGCTGCTCATTGCCGCCCTCTTTCTCTATCTGCTGCCTTTTTCCCGGCGGCGGAAAGGCATGTTAGGCGGGGCATTGCTGATGTTCGTCATCTTCTATGGCGGGACGATAGGCTTCGAGGGCGTCATCGAACGCTTTGCCTTTCTGTATGACAGCGCCCTGGCCCGGTCCGGCATCTGGCTGGGGAGTCTGGCCATGCTCGGGGACCACCCGCTGACCGGCATCGGCATGGGTGGGTATGAACTGCTTTCCCCCCTGTACCTGAAGAACGTGCCGGCAACGGTCTGGTTCGACCGGGCCCACAACGAATACGTCGAACTTGCCATTGAGCTGGGCCTGCCGGCGATGCTCCTTTTCCTGGTGTGGGTCGGCAGGGGAATTGCCGGCTGCGGCGCGGACCTGCTCGCCGGAAAGCACAGGCTGCCCGGGCCGGCGGGGACGACGGCGGACGAAATGGCCGCAATCGGGGCGTTATGCGCGTTGGCCGGTTTTCTCCTGCATGCCTGGACCGATTTTGTCTGGCGGCTGCCGGCGAACGCCATCTATGCCGTAACAATCCTGGCGATGCTCAATGCCTCGCTGCCGGTGAAAACGAGCGATGACAGCGCAATTGCCCCCGGGCTTCATTGATATTCACAGCCATATCCTCCCCGGCCTGGATGACGGACCGGAGAGCATGGTCCAGTGCCTGGAAGCCGCCCGGCGATACAAGGCCATCGGCATGAACTGCGTCATCGCCACGCCCCACTGGTTCAGGTTTACCGGCTGGGCGCCGACGCCGGAGCGCATTGCCCGGTCCGTTGCCGAGGTGGAGGAGATGCTCGACAAGGCGGGTGTGCCGCTGAAGATTGTGCCGGGCATGGAGATCGGCTTTGTCGACAGCCTGCAGCCGGATTTCCCTGCCGCCCAACTGCTGCCGCTGGGCGGGAGCGGGCACTACCTGATCGAATTTCCCCTGATGGTGGCCTATATGCGGCCGGACCAGCTGATATTGCGCCTCCTCCGCCGGAGCAGGATCAAGGTGATAGTGGCCCATCCGGAGCGGTGCATCGCCTTCCGGGACAACGCCGCCGCCCTGGCGGCAATGACGGCCGGCGGGGTCCTGGCGCAGGTGAACATAAACAGCCTGCTGGGCGGGTTCGGCCGGGAGATCCAGCAGACCGCGATCAATTTCCTCCGCCACGGGCTGGTCCACTTTCTGGCCACCGATTCCCATGCCTCCGAGCGGCGCATGCCGCCGGACCGCGATGAATGGAAACTGCTCGGCGAGTATATCGGCCCAGCCGCGGTCGCCACGGCGTGCGATGAGAACCCCCGGCGCCTGCTGGCCGGAGAGGCCGTGGTCCCGGTAATCGCGGAGTCCGGGAGGCTTGAAAAATATTTTCCCGGGGACTGTGCCCGGAACGATAAAAAAAAGAACGGCACGAACAGGAAGGGATTTGCCGGCCTGCTGCGCGGCCTGTTCAGGAAATGAGCTGTTTTTCCCGTCCGGAGAGGGGGAAATTTCAGCGGGTCCGCGCCCGGGAACGGCAGGAACAAGAGAGAAATGGGGCCGGTATCGATGCCGGCGCGAATGAACCATGAACCTTCCGGACAGGATGGATATGTCCGGAAAGGATGCATCATATTATGAAGAGCAACAGCCACTCGAATACACATGACAACGGGCATGCCGGCAACAGGAATGTCGTCGTTGCCCAGGAAGCCACCCATCTGCCCTCCACCTATGTCCGCGAGACCATGCCGTTCATGGAGGAGGAGATCCATCTGCGCGATTACCTCGATGTTCTCATCCGGCGCAAATGGGTGGTCCTGGTCACAATCCTGGTCACCTTCACCACAGTGGCCGTTTTCACTTTCTCCCAGACGCCCCAGTTCCGGTCCACCGGGATGATCAAGACCACCCCGACGGCACGGAACGTCACCAGCTTCCAGACCATGGAGGACTCCTTCATGAAGTCCCAGGAGTATATCTCGACCCAGGTCAAGCTCCTGCAGAGCGATACCCTCCTGGGCAGGCTGATTACGGCGATGGACCTGAAAAACAACGAACTGTTCACCGGCGCGGGAGAGGATGACGGGGAAGACGGCCTGCTGTCCGGCTTTTTCCGGTCGGTCGGGGCGCTGAAAGGGATGGTCCGGGACATGATCCGGCCCAGCTTCGAGTCGGAGGCGTCCCTGGTGCTGAACGAGCAAGCCGCCGAGCAGATCGCCATGGAAGGCTACCTCAGGAGAATACGGGGGGCTCTCAAGGTCGCGCCGATCAAGGACACCCAGCTCATCGAAATTTCCATTGAGCATCCCAGTTCCCGGCTGGCCGCCGACATGGTCAACAACCTGATGGACCTGTTCCTGCAGACCAGCATTGACAGCCAGCTGGCCACCCTGCAGTCCGCCGAGATGTTTCTCAACAGGCAGATCGCCGCGGCCAAGATCAAGCTGGAGCAATCGGAAAAGGAACTGAACGAATTCGCCCGCCGGACCGGCATCATATCCCTTGACTCCCGCCTCAACCTGATCATGCGCGAGCTGGAGGAGGTTAACAGCGCCCTGTCCCAAGCCGTCACCGTCCGAATCGCCAAAGAGGCCCTTTACCGCCAGGCGCAGGAGCAGGGGGGGGAAAGCCTGCCGGCGGTCATGAACAACAAACTGATGGAGGAGCTGAAAAAGCAGCACAACGAACTGCAGGCCGAATACCAGCAGCTCAGCACGGTTTTCAAGGATGAGTATCCGCAGGTCAAGAAGATAAAGGCCCGGATGCAGGAGCTGGAGAACAACTATAACCGCGAGCTGCAGAGGATAATCGATTCAATCCGGCTGGAGTACGAGGCGGCCCTCGGCAATGAGGAGCAGTTGAAGCGGAAGGCCGAGGAGCAGAAGCAGCTGGCCATCGAGCTCAATGACCGCGCCACCCAGTATAGAATCCTGGAACGGGAAGTGGTCACCAACAAGGAGGTGTACAACAGCCTCCTGACCCGGTCCAAGGAGATCAGCGCCACCGTCGGCTCCGATGCCGGGCACCACGAGATCATCGACCGGGCCAGGCCGCCGCTGAGCCCCTACAAGCCCAATGTCCGCCGCAGCCTGCTGCTGGGCATCCTGCTGGGGGCCTTCGGGGGGGTGGGACTGGCCTTTCTCCTGGAGTACATGGACAATACGGTCAAGAATCCCGATGAATTCACCATGCGCCACCGGCTCCCGGTCCTGGGGCTCATCCCGTTCATGGATGTGAAGAAGACAGCGGAGGAGGACGAGCTGCCCTTTATCGTCTTCAACGACCCCAGGGCGCCCATCTCCGAGGCAATCCGGACCACCATGTTTTCCATCGGCCTGTCCTCCTCGGAGGAGCCGCCGAAAACCATGCTGGTGACCAGCGTTCTGCCCAATGCCGGCAAGAGCACACTGACCACCAACTTCGGCCTGTCCCTGCTGGGCTCCAAGGCCAGGGTGCTGCTGATCGACACGGACCTGCGCAAGCCCACCCTGCATTCGATCTTCGATTTCGAGGACAACTCGCCGGGCCTGTCCAGCTTCCTTGCCGGCGCCGCAAACGTGGAGGAGGTCATCCGGAAGACCCGGTATGACAACCTCTATTACATTCCCAGCGGACCGATTCCGCCCAACCCGCCCGAACTGCTGGCTTCCTCGAGGATGCGCAATTTCATCGCCTCCGCCGCCCGGAAGTTTGATTACATCATCATCGACTCGCCGCCGTTTCAGGGTTTCGCGGAAATCCTGATCCTGTCGAGTATGGTGGACGGGGTCATCCTGGTCTCGGAACTGAACAAGACGCCTCGCGACGGCATAGAATACTTCAAGAAGGCGGTTTCCAATGTCGGCGGCCGGATCCTCGGGGTGCTGGTCAACAAAACGGGGAAAGGCGGCAGCGGGTACTACAGCTACTATCGCGGCTACGGCGGCTATGGCTACCGGTACGGAAACAAGTAGCCGGCATGCCGGCGCGGGAAGATCGTCCCGCACGCTGCCGGAGGTGCTCAGGACGCACCGGGGCACGCTGCTGCGCGGAGCGGTGCTGCTCCTCCTGCTTGCGCCAATGGGACTGGCCCACCTGAAAACCGGCTTCCTTGCCCAGCTTGCCGTCACCAACAGCCCCGGCACGGCTTCCTTCAGCCGGGAACTGACCAGCCCCGACGCTCTGGCCAGGCTGGCCCGCAAGGAACACCTGGTCGATGCCGACTATTCCCGGGCCCTGGCGCTGTACAAAAGAGCCCTTGAACACTTCGTCCTGCACGTTCCTTCCTGGCTCGGACTGGTCGACCTGTACAACGACATGGGCCGGCGTGACGAGGCGGTCGCGGCCCTCCGCTTTGTCGAGGAGTTCTCCCCCGACAATGAGGAAACGGTTTGGGCCAGGACCATGCTCGCCCACGCACTGGACCGGGAGGAGATCATGGCCGTCAACCTGGTCGACCTGGCGGACCGCTTCCCCAGCAAGCATCCCCAGGTCTTTGCCCTGGCGGACATGCGCTGGCCGGACCCGGCCGTGATGATGGACATGTTCGGGCCGGAGGTCTTTCCGGCCATCCTCGCCTACTACATCGCCGTCAACGACGCACCGAAAGCGGCGTACGCCTGGCGGCGGGTGAAGGAGACCGGGACCGGCGATCGGGCGGGGGCGCTGCGCTATGTCAATTACCTGCTTACCCTCGGGGAGGTCGAACAGGCGGCCGGGATCTGGCGCGCCGACTACCTGGCGGACGACCAGCTGTTGTACAACCCCGGGCTGGTGCCGCCTTTTCTCAATTCAGGCTTCGGCTGGCGCATCAGCAGGGCGGACGGGGTTGACTGGCTGGAGTCGGAAGACGGGCGGGGACTGCGAATCAGGTTTGACGGCTCGGATAACCCGGCCTTTCGGCTGGCCCAGATCGTGCCGCTTGCGCCGGGCCGCTATGTTTTCAGCGGCCGGGTCGAAAGCCGGGATCTGACCACCGATCAGCGGCCTTACTGGTCCGTTGCCGGGTACGACTGCGAAGGCCGGCGTGCCAGGGGCGAGATGGTTCCCGCCTCGGGACCGGCCGGCTCCTTTGTCCTGGAGTTCAATGTTCCGGACGGCTGCCATGCCGTGCAGATCGCCCTGCGGCGGAACAAATCCTACTATTTTGACAATAAGATTGCCGGCGAGCTGTGGATCGGCGATCTGGCCCTGGCCCCGGCGCCGCCGGAGGCAGGCGCATCCCTGGCGGCCGAGGCGCCGGGCAAAGAGGCCGGGGACACGGGACTCTCCCGGACCACCATCGGTATCCGGAAAATGCAGGTGTATTCATCCGGGCGGCCGGCCTCGGACTGAACCCATGAGCAGTGACGCCGCCAACAGCCCCATCCACCGGCTCGCCCAGGCCTTCGCGGGCATGGAGTCAACGGAGGAGCTGATCATTTTTGTTGCCGGCAGCGACAATATGCTCGCCTTCTGCCGGCAGCTCATGGATCGGTTCGACCGCGACCCCCGTGATCCCCTGATACGGGAGGCCGACACGGTCTGCGCCGCCCACGGGATCCTGCCCGGCCTCTTTTTCGCCGAAGTCAGAAAGGTCCTGCTGGCCTTGAACAGGTTTCACGATGCCGGCCGGAACCATTACGCGGTGCTCGACCTGCCTGCCGGCGCGTCCCGGATGGAGGTGAAAAATGCCTACCGGCGGCTCAGCAAGAAATACCACCCGGACGGCATGGAAGGAGCGGGGGACGGGGGCCGGCGGTTCATGGAGATATCCGGGGCCTATCATGCCCTGATGGCCGGTTTTGACAGGGAAAGGAATGTCAAGACGCTTCCCTGGCGGAAAAAAAAGGGGCATGGACCCGTATCGTCCCGCCATCGGAGCCGGAACCTCTTCGTGGGATTGATGCTGGCCCTGGTGCTGGTGTTGATCGCGATCACAATTTTTCTCTCGGTCGGCTATAACCGGAAGGCGGTGATCAGCCAGCTGGAGATGAACATGGCGGGCCTTGGGCGGGCTGAAGGGCCGGCGGTGCCGGCAACAGGAGAAGAGGAGCAGGGCGGAGACAACGCCCGGGCAACGGCGGGGGAGGAGGAATCCGCGCCGGAGGTGTCGCGGCCGGAAAAGCCGGCAGGTCAGCCGGCAGACAGCCTGGCTGAATCGCACCCGCCGGTTGCTCCCGGTTTTATCCCGGGCCGCAGGGCCGAAGCTGCGTCGCCGGAACCCGTGAAGGGGCTACGGCAGACAATGGAGGTCGGCTCCGAGGTCGTCACCGGCCAGGCGCGGACGGAGAAAGAATCCCCTGCCGGACAGACGGAAAACAGGGAGACCCCGCAGGATCGGGTGGTTGCCGTCAAGGAGGCGAAACCGGAACCGCTCCCGGCAGCGGAGACGCGGTCCCCAGCCGTCAACGGGGAAAGGCTTGCGGGAGCGGGGAACAAAGCAGAACAGCCCGGGGGTCAGGTCGTCTTCTTCCGGGAGGAAAGCGGGATGACCCCTCCCGAACCAGAAGGGGCAGCGGAAGCCGAACAAGCCCCGGCACGGGACAGGGCAAAGGAGATCGACGAGTTCATCGACCGGTACACCCGGCGCTACAGCAGCCGCGAACTCATCCCCTTCCTGGCCCTGTTCACCGACAACGCAACCGAGAACGGCCAGGCACTGGCCAAGATCACCGAGCAGTACAGATCGCTGTTTGCCCATACCCAAAACATCCGCCTGGCCGTGCTCAACCTGGGTTGGAGCCGGGAAGGGGACGGATTCGAGGCCAGGGGGGATTTTCGGGCTACCTACCTCTATGCCGACGGCAGGAGCAGGGAGCACAACGGCGAAATCACCTTCCACCTCGTCGACGATCAGGGCGAGATGAAGATTTCCGCCCTGGAGTATGTCTTCCTGAAATAGGGGCGGGGTGGGTCAGTTGACCCTCCCGGGCGAGCAGATGCCGGGGTTTTCCAGGAGCATCAGCACCCCGTAATTACAGCTTTCCTCGTCCTCGAGGAAGTCCGGGATGACATTGACGATCCTGTAGCCTATTTTCTGATAATACCGGATTTCCGGGTCCAAGGACATGCCGTTTTCCCCGAATACCCACTGGTCGATGGAATATTTGGTGCTGGCGCGGGAGAAGCCGGGAACGCGGCTGCCGAAATATATGCCCTCCATGTTGTTTGCCACCATGTATTTGAAGGCGTCCGCATGCAGTTTGAGCCCGACCCCCGGGCATTCAGGATGGCCGGTCAGGTTCATGCCGAACATGTAGCTGCCGTTTTCCCTGTGGGCGCCATGGATATAGCCGTAAGAGGTCAGGTCGTACCAGGAGCCGGCGTTGCCGTTGAGCCGTTCGGTCCGGAAAAATCCCGCGTAACCGACGATGTTGCCGGAAAAGTCGACGCCGACCAGCTGACCGACCGGATAGGTTTCGATCCTGACAATCAGCATGCCCATTGACAGGGCACGTTCATTGCCCGCGCATTTTTCCAGTTCATAGATGCATTCGATATCGCTGAATGAAGCCTTCCTGGTCCGGTACCTGTTGATTTCCATCTTCCCCCCTTGCAACGGTAAAATGTTGTCCATTTATACATCCAGTTTTAATTTTGAGTTGTCCCACCGGCCGATGATATCCTGTTTTTACAATTGAGCGGCGCCTCAGTGGTTTTGCTAAAAGTAACAGGATATCAGCTACTTATATGCAATTTTCGCGCCAGCATTTCCCCAATCGACTATTGGCAATTATTGTAAATAGTTAATGAAGAAATCAGGGTTTTCGGGATAGGGCATGAAAGGGGAAATTTGGGGATTTCACCAAATGGAAGTGGTGATTTCCCCAACCGGACGGTGCGGAAGGGAGATTTTGTAGAAATTTTATCCACAGATTACACAGATTGACACAGATTTTTTTGGTTTTTTTCAGTGTTGTCCGGTTAGAAAATTGCATAAAAAATAAACTGAAATACTTGCCGACGAGGGCGTTTTTTTCTTGACAAAGAAGTAAAAATTTTTCGCGCGCCTCCTTGAAAGAATAATAATTTCAAGGAGGTAATATGAAGCGCGTAAGGTTTCGTTCTCGTTGGCATCTCGTACCAAGGCAAGAACAACTTCTGGACCCAACAAAAAATATACTTCCCAAAACACCGCCACTGCGATCGAGG
>Ga0209614_1002044_pt1 | contig 13901 bp, 13 predicted proteins | sample BlaSprsedimmetaG_FD_185484 | JGI IMG/M metagenome (GOLD analysis project Ga0209614, IMG submission 185484) | Hot spring sediment bacterial and archeal communities from California, USA to study Microbial Dark Matter (Phase II) - Blank Spring... ... | reverse complement strand
AGGTGGGGGTGGAGATTCGCAATCCGACCGAGGAGCCGCAAATCGTCACGGTGACCTTTAGCGCCGCCGACTTCGGCATTGGGTTGCGGTTTGATCCGATTCACGAGCCGCTCGTGGTGGAAGTGCCGCCGCTGGGCATCGCGCGCCCTATGATTATGTGGGTCCCGCCACACGGCGGCTTATGGTGCATCCAGGTGGCGATCCAGCATCCGTGGCACGATGAGATATTCATCAGCCGCCGCAACATCGACGTGGGCGAGCCGCTGGAGCCGTTGACGCCGCACTCACGAACATTCCTGGTCGGCAATCCCTTCCTCGACCGTCATGTGACCATCACGCTGGGACTGATCCCGCACTTCCCCGATTGGGGGCTGGAACTGTCGCAGGACGTGCTGCTGGACATGGCTCCGGGGGAGATCCGCGAAGTGATCCTCACGGTCACACCGCCTGCCGACTTGCCGGCGGATGGCGATCCCATCGTGGATGTGGAAGCTTTCGTCGAGGGCAAGTTGATCGGCGGCTTCCGCAAGATTTTCCGCCCGCCCGTTTCCGTCCACCGGCCCAAAGACCCGGTCTACGCGGAGTCGGAGATCGGCGTCGACCCGTATCCGGCGGTCCCCGGCCAGCCGACGAAGCTCAGCGTCGAGGTGTTCAACCCCACGGATCAAGATCGCATTGTGACGGTGACGTTCAGCATCGCCAACTTCGGCATTGGATTGCCGTTCAGCCCGGCGAACATCACCCCCAATCCGATTCGCCTCTTCGTGCCGGCGCGTGGCGCGGCGCGCGGGCACGTGATCTGGACACCGCCCGACTTTGGCGGCCATTTCTGCGTGCGGGTGACGCTGGAGATGGGGGGCCACGAACCGATCTGGAGCCAGCGCAACATCGACGTGGGTGAGCCGCTGCGACCGGGCGTGCCTCATGCGAAGACGTTCCTGGTAGGCGCATGGCCTTACACGGAGGCGGTGACGGTGAACCTGGGCCTGCGCGTCCATCGAGACGGGTGGGGCGTCGAGCTATCGCAGGACGTGCTGCCGAACGTGGTGCCGGGGCAGCCGGTTGAGGTTACGCTGACCGTGACGCCGCCGCTCGAAGTCGAACTCGGGACCGGCGAACCCATCGTGGACGTGGAGGCCTTCGTGGAGGGCGAACTTATCGGCGGTTTCCGCAAGCTCGACCGCCCGCCGGTGCCGATCCACAAACCGCACGAAAAGGGTTACGCCGAATCGGAGATCATGATCGAACCCTATCCGCCGCAAGTAGGTGTGGATTCACTCGTCAGCACTGTCATCCAGAATGCCAGCGACGTGACGCAGACAATCAATCTGGAGTTCGGTTGGGCCGACTTCGGGATGGGCATTCCCTTCGCGCACACCGGTATGGTTCCCTACACCCGTTCGGTGACGCTTGCCCCGGAGATGACGCAAACGGCTACGGTGACGTGGACGCCGACACAAGCCGGGCATCAATGCGTCCAGGTCTGGCTCAGCGATCCAGGGGGCGTGTACGAGCCGCAACGCAGCCAGCGCAACGTGGATGTGACCGAGCGCCCGCCGTGCGGGCAGACCCGCGTCTTCACGTTCACCGTATACAACGATACGCCGTTCTCCGCTACCGTGGATATCGGCCTGATCACCTTCAACGTGCCGGCGGACTGGCAGATAACCGTCACGCCTACGCCTACACTCGAACTTGGCCCGTGGAGTTCCGGCGTGGTTACGGTGACGGTGCTGATTCCGTGCCCGCCACTATCTCTGGCGACGTATGGGATGCAGGCCATCTACGCGATCCAGCAGGCGTCCGGCAGCGTGCCGACCATTGATGTGGAGGGGTACGTCGACGGTCAGTTGAAGGGGGGAATTGAGCTTCAGTTCGCGGAACCGGAGGTGGCGTTCTCCTGGATTTACCTACCTTTGGTTTTACGAGACTGGTAGTAACATAGATTAGCGCCACCTTCCTGGAAGCCAGGCGACTCCAGGAAGGTGTGCGGCTATGGTTGGTTTGACAGCCGGTCCAGTTCGACGGTGGCGACGTAGGGCACGAACCCATCGGCGCGGGCTTGGGTATACGCGGCGCGGACTTTCTCCGGCCGCGTGGCGTAATCGACGGTCAGGACGAGTTTGCCGGCAGCCCTGATCGCCAGCGCCGCCTTACGATTTTCGGCGCACCAGCGGGCGGTGCAGGGTTTATCGGTGGCGCGGAAATACAGCTCCTCCATTCCCAGGCCATCAATCGCGTCGAGATAACCCGGCCAGACGTGCAGTTCCGGGGCGTTTTGCGGGACGATTTTGAAAACCGGATCGCGTGTCTTGGCATAGGCAGATACCTCGGCGACGAGATCGACCATCGCTTGCGCGCGCGCCCCGTCATCCATACCGGCGATGCGGGTGGAAATCTCCTCGTAAGCGACGACCAAGTCCAGGTATGCGCCATCGAAACCGGCGGCGAGCGCCCGGTCGACGCGACCTTGCACGATGGGCCACCAGCGCGGATCCCAATAGCGCACGTACTGTTCGTCGGGCCAACCTTCGACGGGGCCGAGCTTGAGGTCATCTGTCGTCGTGTTCCATTCGGGGCGGTAGCTTTCGATGGCGCCGATCTCGAAATAAGCGAGCACGATCTTGCCGCTTGCCTGGATGTTGCGAATTTCCTCAAATGTGAAATAATCTGTGGAACCATCCCGTGCCAAATCGATCACCACGAGATCGTAGCCGGAAGCGGCAATCTCGTCGAGGTGGTTGTTTGGATAGCCGGTAAGTTGGTAAGCCCAGCTCTGCACGGCGTCCCAGGCCGGTATGGCGGGGCGCTGTGCTGTAGCTGAACGTGTAGCTGCTGCTTCAGGTAACATCTCAGATTTCACCGTGGGCGTTGGTGATGGCGGCAAGGATGTGGGAGCTGACGGTAAGGATGTTGGCGACGGCGTCAAGGATGGTGTCACCGGTTGGCAACCGGCCACCAGCAGTCCCGCAAATCCGATGAGGATCCACAGCGCTGGATTGTGATCCGCTTTAAGCGTTGAAGTAAGACTATTTCCAAGGAGAAAGGTTATGCGCATCCCTCAACCTTCGCGTTTCGCGTGTTATTACGGCCTCAATCGTCTGGAACGGTTGGCGGAATACGATCTCGTGATCGTCCAGACCGAGCACTACGCCACTGCCGATTTGCTGGCCTTGCGAGAGCGGGGCACGTTGCCGTTTGGCTACCTGTCGTTGAGCGAGGTTGCCGACACCGAGACCACAGCCCCATGGGCCTTGCGCGAGGCAACCACGGGAGCGGTCGCGCGGAACCCGCGCTGGCAGTCCGTGCTCGTGGATTGCCGCAGCGCAGCCTGGCAGCGTTTGGTGATCGAAGAGCAGATCCCGCGGCTGGTCCAACGTGGGATTTACGGATTGTTTCTCGATACGGTGGACGTCGATCCACGGTTTGCCGAAACCTGGCCCGGCGTGGCGCAACTGCTGCGTCGCATCCGTTGGGAACATCCTGAACTGGCGCTGTTGACCAATCGTGGCTTCTCCGTATTGGATGCGGTCGCGGAGACGGTGGATGGCGTGGTCTTTGAATCCTTCAGCACCTATTACGATGATGGGGACTACGCTGCCTGGACCGGAGCCGATTTGCAGTGGACGGAGCAGGCCGCCGTCCGCTTGCAGGAGAAGCTGGGAACGCGCCCCATTTTGACCATTGACTACGCGCCACCCGACGACGAAACCCTGCGCTTGTACGCAGAGCGCCGCGCTCAGACCTATAGCTTTACGCCGTTCGTCACCGTTGGGCAGCTTGACTCGTTGTCCTAATGCCGGATATGCGCCACGCGCCCCCGTCATAGGTGTCTGTTAGCGCGCGGGAGCGGGTTCTGCCGCGTCGTTCAATTCTTGGATCAAGCGCAGCAACGCTTCGAGGGTTTTGACCGTGTACTGCGGCACTTCGGAGGCGTCTGCGGGCGTCTTGGCGCGGCGTGGCGCCCAATCCAGCCACACGCTGATTAGGCCCAGGGCGTTCGCGCCTTTGACGTCGCGGGCGAGGTTGTTGCCCACCATCATCACCCGCCCGTACTCCTCCCGGCGGATCCCGAGTTGGTCCAGCGCGTGGATGAAGATGCGTGGATGTGGTTTTTCGACACCGACTTCCTCGGAAATAGCGAAGGCAGCGAAGCAGTCGTACAAATCGTAGTGCGTGAGGATGTTGGTGAAGGTCGCCGCTGGCCCATCGGCGACGAGCGCCAGCGGATAGCCCAGGCGCTTCAGTTCGCGGACGACCTCTGCCGCGCCGGGGATCAGGTCGGCGCGCAGTGTCACACCACGGGTATCCTTGACTTCACTGCCTTCGTCGGCGAGCGTGTCCCCGCAGTCGAAGCATAGGGCAAGCAGGGGCTGCCGCGTGTTAATGACCATGATTATCCTCCGTGAGTGCCTGCGCGATCGCGCGGGCCAGTGTCTCCAGGCTTGGCGGTTTGAGGATCCAATCCACTTTCAGGTTGACCCAGTCTTTCTTAAGCGGGTGGCCCGTGAGCAGAACGACGGGCGTCTTGAGACCCTGTTCCTGCATAGCTTCGATCAGATCAATCCCGCCCATCCCCGGCATCACCACGTCGCTGAGAACCAATGCAATTTCTTCCGGGCGTTCTTCCAATATCGCTAACGCTTGCTGCCCGTTTTCGGCGACGTCGACCTGGTAGTTGAGCGCCATCAAGCTATCCGCCAGTGCCTGGCGAGTTGTGGGGCTATCTTCGACGACGAGGATGGTCTGACCTTGCCCCGTTGCAAGTTCCCTAACACCGGCGTCAGGCTCCGCTGGCGGCGTAACCATCATCGCTGGCAGATAGATGGTGAACGTTGTGCCTGCGCCTTCCTGGGTTTCGACGCGAATCTGCCCATCGTGCATGCCCACGATGCCGTAAACTTGGGCCAGGCCCAGGCCTGTACCCGGGCCTGGCTCTTTGGTGGTGTAGAACGGATCGAAGATGTGCGGCAGCACATTGGCAGGGATGCCTGTGCCGGTGTCGGACACGGTGAGTTTGATCCATTCTCCGGCGTCAATTCCATGGACCGGATCGGCGTCTGCATCTTCAACGTGGAGGGGGACCAGATCGAAGCACAACACTCCCCCGTTCGGCATTGCGTCCCGCGCGTTGACGGCGAGGTTCATCAGAACCTGTTGTATCGCTGTGGGTGAGCCATTGAGCACATAGCTTGCGTGGGGATCGGCGTCGTAGTCAAGCGTGATGGCGATGTTTTCGGGTAGGATGCGTTCCAAAAGTTCGACTTCTTCTTTCAAGAGCGGCAGCAGATCAAACGGCCGCCGCTCCAGGATGGCACGGCGACTGAAATCGAGGATTTGTTGGATCAACTGGGTGGCATGGAGCGCCTGTTGGTAGATGGTAATCAGGCGTTCTTGCACCTTCGTCGGCACGCCCTCCTCGCGCATGGACATCTGCGCGTACAACACCACCGTCGCCATAATGTTGTTGAAATCGTGGGCGATACCAGCCGCGAGTTGGCCCACCGCCGCCAGACGCTCCTGTTGTTGGCTGCGTTGTTCGATCAATTTCTGCTGCGTCACGTCGCGGATGACGATGACCCAACCCTCAGCCTTTTCGCCGCTTTTGATCGGGCGCGCGAGGGCCTGAAAGCTGCGCGTGCCCAGTTCCAGTTCGTGCCACAGCCCGTGCGGTGGCGAGGCCAGTAGTTCTGTCAGTGGGTGATCCGCCAGATGCGTGAGTACGCTGCCGACGTTGGCGCCGGCCAGCGCCTGCAGGTCTTGTTGGCCCAGGCGGTTCGCCGACAGCACGTGACCCTCCTTGTCGAGCAGCAACACGCCTTCCGGCACGGTATCCATCACCTGTTGCACTTGGCGTGCCTGTTCCTGGACGCGCACCAACAGCCGTTCGCGTTCTTGTTCGGCTTTGCGCCTTTCCTCTAGTCTCCGCTTGGCCAGTGTTAGTGCGTTGTAGAGACTGCGCAAAGCAATGTCGGATGTGATGACGAGCAAGAACAAACTGAAACAGAAGTTGATCCATCCCGCAATAGGAGGCACGGGGAACAGTTGCGGCAGGGGATATCCCAATGGTCCGCTGAGCACCATCGCTAGTCCTGCCAGGCCGCTGGCTACAGCGATGACGATCATCGCGCGTGAACCTAAGAGCAGCCCGCCGATGATGGTCAGCGAGAGGTAATACACGGCGTCGACGCTTTTCATCCCACCGGCAACCAAAACCAGGCCTGTGACCACGAGCCACATCCCCGCGAGACTCAGAATGCTGGCGTTGCGCACACGACCCCGGTACAATAACACCCGCGAAATCGTCAGGACAGTTGCCATTCCTGCGACCACCATGAGGCTGCCCAGTTTTTCGATGAAAACAAACACCGAGGCGAAGCCAGCCAGCGTCGTCACGGCGATAAGGGCCAGTTGCAGCGCGTTGAGCACGCGGGCAGCCCGGCTTTTTTCTTCGTCGTCCTCGAAGACCGGCGCTTTGAGATAGCGGCTAAATCGAGATAACATTGTAATTTCCCTTTGTGGCTCTCTGGCTGCTACGTGAACTCAGCCCGCACTTCGCGGGCAATGGCGAGCCAGCGGTCGAATCGCTCCGGGTGATGCTCGCAGGTGTGGGTGTCTTTCAAGACCATTTCCAGCACGCAGCCGTGTTCCTGGGTGACTTCGACGGCGTGATGGATATACGCGCGGATGCGGTCTTTGTCGAAGTGCCCGACGAGATGTGCGGGGTTGGGCTTCCACGAAAAAATGTAGTTCCCCTTGAGTTGCGGCGCGCACTTATCCACGTCCGCAAACGGCGAAATGGAGATACGCCGGATGTGCGGGATGGTGAAGACGTCATCCAGTTTGCGCGTGAGGTCTTCGCAGCACCCGTAGCCGGTTAGCCCGAAGGGCGCGAGCAGTTGCTTCTCGTACTGCAAGATGAACTCGGCGTGCATCTTGGGCGACACACCTGCCATCTCCTGCGCTTCCGCGCTCGCCCATAGATCGCACGGACGCACGCGCGCGGGGTCGAAGCCCGAGGCGGGCAACTCGTCGGTGTAGCCGTTGCCGCCGGAATTTTGGTAGGTGGCGTCGTTGTTAAGCGAGAGCAGATTCTGGTCGATGTATTGTTGCAACACGCGCCGGTGTCCTTCGGTGAGGAAGGCCATCGCCTCGTGGACCCAGCCGGGATTGAGCGCCATGTCGGTCATCGTCTCTTCCAGGCCGCGCCAGCCGGTGTATTCGGCCATCAGGTGATAGGAGATGTGCGCCACGCCCTTGAGCTGCACGTCGAGGATGTCGCCAAACAAGTCTTGCGCCTCGGTGAGCGCCTGTTGCGTGGCGGCCTCGTCGTAGGCGATTTCGGGGAAGCGCAGCTTTTGCAGATCGGTGGGTGTGTGGATGACCGGATCGAAGTGCCACGCGCCGCGCGCCTCAGAACTGGGGATGTGTTGCGCCTCCAGTCCCCACCCGGAGTTGTGAATGACCTTGTTGACCACCCAGGTCTTTTCGATAACCGTATCATCCTGGAAATGCTCGTGGTAATAGATGCGGCTGCGCAACTGCCACTCGATGCGCCGGGCGACGTCATCTTCGCAGACCAGGTCTTTGTCTGTGAGGAGTTCTGCCCACGCCCCTTCAGGGAAGACGAGGATCAGCGGGCGCGTTGTTTTGAGGCTGTTGTGCAGCTTCCACCATTCACGTCGTTCTGCTTGAATGCGCAGCGCAGCAATCTCCGCCACTTGCCGGGCCAATTCGCGTAATGTCGCTCGGTCAGTTGAAGTGATCATAATTTTTAGTCAGATAGTCGTCAGTCAGGTAGTCTTTAGTCGGATAATCGTTGGCCGAGGGAGTTCGACTATGTGACTACACGCCTATTCGACTACCTCGTAAGAACGTCGATCAACGCGCTGATGGCGATAGCGACCACGCCGACGGCGCCCGCTTTGAGGGCGTAGGCCGTGCGCTTGTCCAGCCCTTTTCGTTCACTCTGAATGATCGTCTGCGCGACTTGCAAGTCCATCCCGGCGGTCAGCCGATTATCGAAATAGCCCCGGCTGGTATTCAGTCCCGCCAGGACGGCGGGCATCGCAGTGATCAGGGCCAAGATGCCTGCCCAAAACATCCGCTCGCTCCATACTGCATTTGTGCAGCGTGTCCCAAACAGGCACGAGATGCTGACGATGATGAAAAGGCCCAGATCAACGAGCAGGACGATGCCGAGGAAACGGCCGATTGTCATTAAAGCTTTTTTAACTTTCTCCACAGATTAGCCTCCGCAGCAGGGATAATTACCGATCTAGTCACATTTTGCTAAACTCTTATACACTCTGGAGATAGCGGAATGGCTTTGGTTTTTATGAGCGGATCAGTTACATTCATTATATATCGAGAGGAAAAGAGTACCAGGCGTCGTTATCACTTGTGTTATAATACGTTTCGCCCCGAAACTATTGCGGCAATTAGGCGTACTCTATACTGTTGTGGTTTGCAATACGAGAGATCACTCGTCTACACCGACCTGGACCGGCTGGACATCGAGTTCTTCAACTTCGCGCCGGAGATGTCCCCGCCAGGCAAGACGGCGGTACAGGTGGTGGCGACCACGTCCTACGCCTGTTGGAAGGTGCTCTCGCCAGAGGCGTATCGCGCCGAAAAAGCACGTGTCGCGGAGACGATCATCGCCTGTCTGGAACGGCGTTTCCTCATGGTCGGCCAGTAGGCCTGGGCCTGCCCAACGTGGCGGCGATGGGGCGGAAGGTCGTCGCTACGCTCTGCAAGCAAGATGGTCGCCGGTTTGTGACGACAGAGGCATGAACAGAATCGCAATGAGGTCAAAAACGATGCAAATTATCCTTGTGCTTGGCGCTGCGCTGGTGGCGCTTGTCCTTTTGATGTGGCTGGGCCTGCACATTTGCCCTGCTCCGTTTGCGCCCTTCCCTCAGGTATCGGGCGTGATCGAGACCGTTCCATTACCCGATGGCCTGCCCGCACCCGTGGAACGGTTTTACCGTCAGGTTTATGGTGACCACGTGCCGGTGCTCACCTCGGCGGTGTTGAGCGGGCGAGCTACCTTGCGCCCGGTGATGGCTTTTCCGGCGTTCCCGTCGCGCTTTCGCTTCACGCACATCGCCGGGCAGGATTATCGCCACTACCTCGAAGCCACGATGTTCGGCCGGCCGTTGATCAAGGGCAACGAGCATTTTGTGGACGGTAAAGGCCATTTGGATTTGGGGCCGATTGGCGTGGATGAAGGGCCGCACGTGGATCAGGCCGGCAACCTGGGATTGTGGGCCGAGTCGATCTGGCTGCCTGCCATCTTCCTCACCGACCCGCGCGTGCGGTGGGAAGCGGTGGACGATACAACGGCCATCGTAGTCGTCCCCTTTGGCAAGGAAGAGGAGCATCTGATACTGCGCTTCGATCCACAAACCGGCATGTTGCGGTTCCTGGAAGCCATGCGTTACCGGGAGGCTCTTGAGGAGGGCAAAATCCTGTGGATGTGTGAGGCATTGGAATGGGCCACGATCTCCGGCTATATCCTCCCGGCGGTGGGGCGGGTGACGTGGTTCGACCAGGGGAAGCCGTGGGCCGTTTTTAACGTCGAAGAAGTCGTGTACAATGCGGATGTGCAGGACTACATTCGACAAACGGGGCTGTAGAGCAGGCGTTTCTGCCAACTGTCGATACGAAGGGAACGAGGTAAGATAGATGAACAAACAACCGGTATCGCGGCGGAATTTCTTGAAAATTGCGGGCTTTGCGCTCGGTGGGACGGTGTTAGCCTGCTCCGGGGCGGGCTTTCTAGCGACCCGGCAGCCGGACGTCGAACTTATTCAGATGCAATGCAAGGCCGATACGCCGGAGAGTGCAAAGACCCTGATCGCCTATGCCAGCAAATGCGGTTCGACGGGCGAAGTGGCTAAGGTCATCGCCAGGGTGCTCTGTGACCTGGATGTGGATGTGGACGTGAGACTGGCTGACGAAGTCATTTCCCTGAATCCTTACAACCGCGTCATCATCGGCAGTGCCGTCCGCATGGGACAATGGCTGCCCGCTGCGCGGAACTTTGTGAAGGCGCAGCAGGCAACCCTCGCACAGTTGCCCACGATGATTTTCAGTGTCCATATGACCAACTTGGGCGACGACGAAGCCGCACGCGAGGCACGGACTGCCTACACTGCGCCAGTGCATGAACTCCTCACACCCCAGGCCGAAGCCTTCTTCGCCGGAAAAATGGAACTGGCGAAGCTCTCTTTCCTGGATCGGATGATCTCGAAGGCGATGGGCGCGCAAGATCAAGACTTGCGTGACTGGGATGCCATCCGCGCGTGGGCGCGGGAGATTGCGGGGTTGCAATGACAGAAAAACCCGTTTCATCCACCCGCTTTTTGATCCGCGCAGCCTGGGCCATCATGCTCGTAGTCAGCATGTTGCCTAACGCGTTATTGCACGAGTTGGCAGGGGGCGCTCCCGCGTGGCTAGGTTGGGGCAAGATCGGCCTGCTGGCGACGCTGACCGTGACGGCGCTGTTTTGGCAAACGCTGCGCCCGCTGCGCAACTTTATCCTGCTCCTGCTGGCGATTTTTGTCATCGAGATGCTGGTCGGTATGTTGACCGGTTCTGCTTTGTGGCAAGGGTGGTTTGGTGGGGCGGACGCGCCCTTTACGTCGAGTATGCTGGGTATCCAGTTGGGACGACTGATCGTTTCATTGCTGATAATCGGCGTGTTGCTGCTTCTCGGTTACCGCCGCGCCGACTTTTTCCTGGTGCGCGGGCAGCTCGATGCGCCTATCGAACCTGTGCGCTGGCTCGGTTTCCCCAAGCCTGAGCCGTGGACCAAATTCGGCGGGCAGTTCGCCCTCTACATCAGCCTGGGGACGCTGCTCTTCCTCATCCTCGGCGGGCGGCCTTCTCCGGCGGCGCTGCTCGGCGCACTGCCGGTGTTGCCCGCCGTGCTGCTTTTCGCCGCGATGAACGCTTTCAACGAAGAGATGACCTCTCGCGCATCCCTTCTCGCCGGGCTGGAGCACGTCATCGGCCCACAGCAGGCGTTGTGGCTCACGGCCGTCTTCTTCGGCCTCGGCCACTACTTCGGCGTGCCCTACGGCGTGATCGGCGTGGTGATGGCGAGCTTCCTCGGTTGGGTGATGGGTAAGGCGATGTTGGAAACGCGCGGTTTCTTCTGGGCCTGGCTGATCCATTTCTTGCAGGACGTGCTCATCTTCTCGTTTATGGCGATCGGCTCGATCACGCCGGGCGGGTAACAATGAAACTCATTTTAGTTGAAGGTATCCCTGGTTCGGGGAAAACGACCACCGCGCGTTTTGTCTGTGACTGGCTGGAGGCGCACGGCCGACGTCCGGCGTTGTTTCTGGAAGGCGATTGGCAGCATCCGGCGGATTTCGAATCGGTCGCTTGCCTGGATGAACGTGCGTATGCCGCATTGCTGGACCGATTCCCCGGACAGGCCGCTTTTCTCGCCGAACACGCCCGGCGCGAGGACGATGTGTGGTTTTTCAGTTATCGCAAACTGCATCACGAGCACGGCGAGCGGATGCCGGACGCGTTATGCGAGACCCTGGCGCGCTTCGAAATCTACGATCTGCCCGCCGAAAAACACCAACGGCTGTTGTTGCAACGCTGGCGGAATTTCGCTGCGCGCGCGGTCAGCGAGGAATTCGTCTACGTTTTTGAGTGTTGCTTTCTACAAAACCCATTGACGACCTTGCTGGCGCGTCACGACTTGCCCGTCGAAACGGTCTATCAGCACGTTCTGACTTTGGCCGAGATTGTGCGTCCGCTCCAGCCCAAGCTGATCTACCTCGCTCAGACCGACGTGCGCGCCACGCTCGAAACGATCCGCCAGCAGCGCCCGCAGGAATGGGCCGATTTCGTCACCTGGTATTTGACCGGGCAGGCGTACGGCAAAGCTCACGGACTCAGCGGCTTCGACGGCGTCGCCGATTTCTACACCATGCGCCAGGCGCTCGAATTGGAGTTCTTGCACGCGCTGCCGGTGACTTCCATCGTCTTGCCGGATAGCGATGATTGGGGTGCGCGCTGCCGGCGTCTGACGGCCTGGCTGGAAGAAGATTGAGTCTACCACACCTGCATCGGGTCGGTCAACTCGTCCGATGGCGACTCCTCGGCTTGCGGGGCCGGTTCCGGCTCCGTCGCCGGGGCTGGCGGCGTCTTAGGCTGTGCCTGGCCCATCCGGTCGAGTAGTTCGCGTATCTTGACGTTGAGTTGCTCCAGCGCGGAAAGCAGTTGCGGGCGCATGGTCTCCACGGTTTGCTTGCCGGCTGTGGCTGCTGAGGCCACGGCTTTTTCGGCTTCCTGGCGGAATTTCTGGCCCTCCGGAGAATGGGCCGCGTCGTCCACCGCCCCGGCGATAGCCCCGGCCATTTTCTCCAATCCCTCGCGCATCTGCTGCATAAATCCTTGCGTTGTTTCATCCTTCGACGCTGCCGTAAAAGCCGCCGCGATGTTTTCCCCCAGACGCGCGAAGTGCTGGCCGACTTCGGCCCAGGGGTCCTGCGCCTGCGTTTGCTCCTCAGCCTGCTCGTAAAACTTACGTTCTTCTTCACCCATGTCGCTATCCTATTCGTCGTTAGCGTTTATCTGTCTGATAGGATTTATACGATTCACAGGACGAAAAAGTTTCTCCCCGAATATCGCAAGTGCACTTTTTTGAGTATAATAGGCTGGCAGTGGTCTCCTTAGAACCTATCCGAAAATTCGCCGTTGACGCACCAGAAACGCTTGCAAACACAGTTTTTGGATAGAGTCTTAGTCTATGCAAGAACCGTCAGAAGCCAAATGCGACGACATCATTCTCAAAAACGAGACTTTTTGCACGGTTTAACCGTATTGTGCTATGAATTATGCTAAGGGAGGGAAAAATGTCGGACAGAATTTTGATCGTCTACGCAACCTGGACGGGGGCCACGCGCGGCGTGGCCGAAGCGATGGCAGACACGCTGCGCGCGCAAGGCGCAGACGTGACCGTGATGCGCGCCAAAGCGGCGCGTGACATCAGCGGTTATCATGCTGTGTTCGTCGGTGTGTCGATTCACGCCGGGCAACTGGCAGGTGAGAGCAAGCGCTTCATTCAACGGCATCGTCAGGCATTGTCGAAGCTGCCGGTGGCCTATTTCATCGTTTGTCTGGCCGCGTCCGAGGATACGGAGGAGAACCGCCAATCGATTCAAGGCTATATCGACAAACTGCGCCAGATTGCGCCGGAGGTCACGCCGGTGGACGTGGGCGTCTTTGCCGGTGCAGTATTGAACGACACTCCGGAATTCAAACGCCTCTTTCCGCTGCTCAAAATCCCGATCGGCGGGATGGCGAGCAGCACCCCGGATCACCGCGATTGGGACGCCATCCGCGCCTGGGCGGATGCGCTGTACGACGAACTGGGATAACTGCATTCCGCAAGCACATCGAGGCGCAAATTTAACGCGGGTGTCTCGCCCGCGTTATACGCACTGTTCACACAAGGAAGGTGAAATGTCAGCCTATAGTCAAGAGACAATCTCTGCGAAAACTGAAGCAAATTGGAAAAGCTTTTACTACGTCGGAGGCGCGGCACCGCTCGTAACGCTCGTTTTTTATCTGAGTGAGTTACTCTTCATCTCTTGGGACAACTATCCCACTTCAATGGAGGCGTGGTTCGCGCTCTTTCAAGGCAGCAAGCTCTTGGGTCTCTTCTACCTCAATGCGCTAGATATCATCTCCGTGGCGCTGTTGGGCGTGATGTTCCTGGCGCTTTACGTGGTTCTCAGGAAGACCCACCCTGCATTTATGGTTAGGGTGTGTATCCCAAATTGTGAGTCTACGCCACCAGGGGTAGCGAATGGTAGTAGCCGGTGTCGGCTATCTCATTGTTGGTCCATACAAGGATCGGTGTTTCCTGA
>Ga0209614_1002041_pt1 | contig 13912 bp, 10 predicted proteins | sample BlaSprsedimmetaG_FD_185484 | JGI IMG/M metagenome (GOLD analysis project Ga0209614, IMG submission 185484) | Hot spring sediment bacterial and archeal communities from California, USA to study Microbial Dark Matter (Phase II) - Blank Spring... ... | reverse complement strand
GTCGGTGACGTCCTGAGTACTTCCTGGCGTGAGATCAGAGAGCCAGTCAGGGAGGTCGTTTTCGTTCTCGGTTTCCTCAGCGAAAGCGGGGGCTTCGGGTGCGTCCTCCTCCTCCGGCGCGAGGCTGGAGAGCCAGTCGGGGAGGTCGTCTGCGTCCTCGGCTTCTGTGGCGAAGGCGGGCGCTTCGGGTGCGTCCTCCTCCTCCGGCGCGAGGCTGGAGAGCCAGTCGGGGAGGTCGTCTTCATCCTCGGCTTCTGTGGCGAAGGCGGGCGCTTCGGGTGCGTCCTCCTCCTCCGGCGCGAGGCTGGAGAGCCAGTCAGGGAGGTCGTCCTCATCCTCGGCTTCTGTGGCGAAGGCGGGCGCTTCGGGTGCGTCCTCCTCCTCCGGTGCAAGGCCGGAGAGCCAGTCGGGGAGGTCGTCTTCATCTTCGGCTTCTGTGACGAAGGCGGGCGCTTCGGGTGCGTCCTCCTCCTCCGGCGCGAGGCTGGAGAGCCAGTCAGGGAGGTCGTCAGCAACGTCCCTAGATGGCGTGGTTGCTGTTTCTTCATCATCATTGAGCAGACCCTGGAGCCAGTCAGGGACATCTTCGGCCAGTGGGGCCACATCTTCTCCGGCGGCTGGCGCGCGGGTGGGGAGGGAGATGCCGCGCACGCTGGGCGCTGCTGCTTCCGGCGGCGCTTCTTCTTCCGGCTCCGGAGGGATGACGCCTTCCAAAGGCACTAAGCGAGCGTGGCAACGGTCGCAAAAGACATTTCCGACTTTGTTCTGGGTTCCGCACATGGGGCAGCGAATTTGGGTCCGCTGCAATAGTGAACCGCAATCATTGCAGAAGCGGCTGCCATCTCGGTTGAGTGTGCCACACTTTGAACAACGGATCATAAGGCCCTCGATTTAGTCATCACTGTGGGGGTGGCTGGTCATGAAAATGATGCGCAGGCTGGTGAAGATCGTCCCCAAAGCTACGCCCAAGACCAGCCCTCTCATACCGGCCAGCGCCGGAACGAACTGGATCCAGTTGGCGATATCTTCTAAAATGCCCATGTAGGGCACAGCGCCGAGCAAGGTCAAGATGACGACGGTCAGGAAGAGGAAGCTGCCGAAAGTGCGCCGCTTGCGCAACATGCGCATCCCGGCCATGATGAGGGTGATCGCGGTGAGGGCGAGGAGGGCGGTCTGGCCGGGGATAATGACCGCGCTCACGAATTGTCGCGTCCATTCGCCGCCTGCGCCCTGCCATAGCACCAGAGCGAAGCTGATGATTGCCGAGGCGATGACCAGCAGGCTGGTGATCGCGCCCTTGCGGAAACGTCCCAGGCGCGCCAGGTGAATGCGCAGCAGTTGCAGGAATGCCAGAATAACGGCGAACACCGCTACAATTTTGGCCCATTCGATGATAAAGAAGCGGATGGTGTTGAGCGGGGAGAAGGGGATGAACGTCCCCAGGAGCACCAGCAGCCCCGCGAGCACTGCGAAGAAGGTCGGCAGAATACGTTTGAACATGCCTAGCCCCCCACGATTCCTAGAATGGAGAGGATGCCGATGAGCACGATGCTGCCCATGATGAGCCAACGCAGCAGGTCTTGACCGCCTAGGCTGGCCTGATAGGTGGACTGTTGAGAGATTTCAGCGCCAGCAGCGAAGAATTCTTCGCCCATAAGGAGCTGTTTGGGCTTGAGCGCCGGGTAGAGCGCGCCCAGTCCCGATGCCAGGGGGGTCCCGCCCATCGTGTAGATGCCACGACGGGCGGCGGCTTCGGTGATCAGCGAGACTTCCTCATCGAAAGCGCCGAGGATGATGTTGGCTCCGATGCCGACATCGTAGAGATAGGTGGCGGTCATGGCGGCGTAGGTGGTGGGGTCGGCGGCGATGTACTGAACGAGGCTGCGGCGGTAGCGGCGCAGGTTGCCCAGACGGGCGTAAGAGCGGCGCATCCCATCATCGGCCAGGAGATAGAGCGTGGGATCGCCGGTGGTGATGATGGGCGGCGTATCGTAGGCGGCGGCCAGATCGGAGAGCGCGCTCAGCGCCTCCAGTGCGGCCACCGAGGTCATAGCATTCTCCCCAATCAGCGACGCATTGCCCAGGGCAATGTGGATGACGGAGCCTTCTTCGGCGGAGCGCCCCACCTCTTCTGAAAGTCCGGTGAACACAGGAAAGGCGCGCCAGGCAGGTTGTCGGTTGCGGTAACGCAGCCCATAGACGACCAGCGCCACCGCTCCGATCAGCGTAATTGCTAGCGCGATCAAGTTGGCTAACATTGCTGCGACTCTCCTTTGTTTAAGCGTTGTTCTAGCTGTTGCAGCATATCGGGTTGCTCCAGGAGCTCCGCCCACGATGTAAGTGCTTCACCTCCGACCAGCGGAGAGAGCATCCATAAGAATTGACTTCCCAAAAAGCCCCAAACGCGCAGCAAGCTCAAGAGCAGCGGGGTAAATTCTCCGAGGCCCTGGCGATCTAGAATTGTTGCCCATCGTTGTAGCGTTGCTTCCGGCCCTTGCTGCACTTCGCCATTTCCTTTTTTTGAGGCTGCGGAGGGATAACTTGAGTCCCTCTAAATTGTTAGATGTTCACTCTTGGTTCTGGTGGATATGATACATTGTGGCTATACGCTGTTTAACCACAATATATATCCCGTCTTTCTTGCACGACCACTCTTTTTCAAGGCAGCCAATCCCGTGGCTTTTTAAGTATAGCATGGTTTATAAGTAGTGTAAAGCGAAAATGCGAGGGCGCAACGCCTTGTTTTTAGTTTGAGAATCGGTTGTGAATGGGTGCTTTTAAGGGGGCAAGGATGGGTGGCAGGAGCAAGGAGAACGGGCCTCTCACACGCTCTGCCCCGGCCTTTCGAGCTAATTTGTGCCTTGCCAAAATCCGTGAGTATGGTATAATTTCCCTCGCACGCGGGCATAGTTCAGCGGTAGAATGTCTCCTTGCCAAGGAGAAGGTCATGGGTTCGAATCCCATTGCCCGCTCAAGTTAGACCTTGGCGACGTAGCCAAGTGGTAAGGCAGGGCTCTGCAAAAGCCTTATTCGTCGGTTCGATTCCGACCGTCGCCTCTCTCAACAAGTGCTAGCTACGGGCATCATTTACCGATGCCCGTTTCTCTTAAGAGCATGACACGGGGCGGTGGCGGAATAGGCAGACGCCGGGGACTTAAAATCCTCTACTCGAGAGAGTGTGTGGGTTCGACCCCCACCCGCCCTATATAGACAGCGATCCGGCATAACCGCCGGATCGCTTTTTGGTTGCAAAAAGCCGGTTGTGGCATATATCCGACCGGCTCTGTAAAACAGGGTGATTACGGATAGAGGCGCTTGAGCATCCGGGGGAAGGGGATGGTCTCCCGCAGGTGATCAATGCCACAGATCCAGGTGACGGTGCGCTCCACGCCCAGGCCAAAGCCGCTGTGGGGGACGCTGCCGTAGCGGCGCAGCTGCAAGTACCAGGTGAAAGCCTCCTCAGGCAGGTTGTCCCGCCGCAGGTGCTCCAACAGCAGCTCCGGATCGGAGATGCGCTCGCTGCCGCCGATGATCTCCCCGTACCCCTCCGGTGCGAGCAGGTCTACGCTCTTGCAGACCTCCGGGCGTCCGGGCCACGGCTCCATATAGAAGGCTTTGGCCTGTGTAGGATAGCCGTAGACGAAGACCGGCTTGTCGAAGAGCTGCGTCAAATGGGTCTCGTGCGGTGAGCCGAAGTCGCTGCCCCACTCGATGGCGAGCTGCTGTTGCACCTCAGGATCGTCGCTCTCGGCGCGGAGCTGCGCTAGCCGCTCGATGGCCTCATCGTAGGAGATGCGCGGGAACGGCGGCGTGACTTGCCGCAGGCGCTCCACATCGCGGCCCAGATAGGCCAGCTCCACGGCGTTCTTTTCCAACACCGTCTGCACGATGTAGGAGACGAACTGCTCCTCAATTTCCATCAGCTGCTCCAGATCGCAGAAGGCGATCTCCGGCTCGACCATCCAGAACTCGGTGAGGTGGCGCCGCGTCTTCGACTTCTCCGCGCGGAAGGTTGGCCCGAAGCAGTAGACCTTCTTGAAGGCGAAGATGTTGGCCTCGTTGTAGAGCTGCCCGGTCTGCGCTAAATAGGTCGGCTCGCCGAAGTAATCCACCTCAAAGAGGGTGGTCGTGCCCTCGCCTGCTGCGGGGGTGAGGATGGGGGTGTCGAGGTTGATGTACCCGTGATCGTCCAGCCAATCGCGGATGGCGCGGATGACGGTGGCGCGCACGCGCAGCACGGCCCACTGCGAGGGCGAGCGCAGCCAGAAGTGCCGGTTATCGAGCAGGAAATCAACCCCGTGCTCTTTGAGCGCGATGGGGTAATCCTCCTCGGCCTGCTGGATGATCTCGAAGCCGGTCACGCCGAGCTCGTAGCCGCCGGGGAGGCCCGGCGCGCGCGCATCGGCGCGGATCACACCGGTAATGCGCACCGACGATTCCTGCGTCACATGGGTGGCCTGCTCGAAGATCTCTGCCGCGACCTCCTTTTGGAAGAGGACGCATTGCACAAAGCCATAGCCATCCCGCACCAGGAGGAAGATCAGCCGCCCCTTGTGCGTGCGATTGTAAACCCAGCCCTCCACAGTGACTTCTTTACCGACGAATTCTGCTATTTGATCCACACGAATCACAGGCGTCATTTTTTCCTCCTTTCGCTAGTTTTTGTTCAAGCGACGGTTTCTTGAGGTTGCCGCCGCTGCCAGAGCCGGCTTGCAACAAATGCGACCACGGCTGATACACACAGGATGATCACCAACGTCTCGTACTGGCTCACGAAATCTGTGACGCGATGCCAGTTCTGCCCCAATATCCGCCCGGCATAGGCGAGCATGAAGCTCCACAGCGCCGTGCCCAGTGAGGTGTAGAGAATGAAGCGCGGAATGTTCATGCTCGCCAGCCCTGCCGGCACTGAAATCAGGCTGCGCACGATGGGAACCATCCGCCCAAAGAAGATGACGTACTCGCCGTGCCGATTGAACCACTCCAGCGCCCGGTCCAGATCTTCTTCCGAAAGCAGGAACCACTTGCCGAACTTGCGCATGAGAACGCGCACACGCGCCTCGTCGAACCACTTTCCCAGTCCATAAAAGAAGAGCGCCCCAGCGACCGAGCCAATCGCGCCCACTATCGTCACGCCGAGCATCGTGAAGCGTCCTTCTAACGTAAGGCTACCCGCCAGGGGGAGCACCAACTCCGAGGGGATTGGGGGGAAAATGTTCTCTAAAAACATGACCAATCCCAATCCAGGATACCCCATGCTGCTGATGATGGACAACGCCCATTGGTTGATCGCTTCTAAAATTTCTGCTAACCCCATATTTCCACTCCGTTTATAGGTTAAATCTCTTTTGTTTGACGTGCCGATTATACCACACTTCCCAATTCCCGATTAAATCGGGCAATTTTGTGAGAAAATCGCCTGGAAAACCCTTGAAAAAGCCCTCCGAATGTGTTATCATTGGCCCATGTGACTGCTTAGCAGTCGCTGTATTGATATGGAGTACAGTTGAGAACTTATGTATCCAGATAGTGAAATCTTGTTCCCGCCACGCTGCATCCCTCAGCTACGTGAACTGCGTGGCCCTAAGTGGCAACGCATCGTCGAGCGTGCGACGTTCCTTCCTCACAACCATCCAGAAGTCTTAGCTTTTGGCCATCTGATGATTAAATTAGGCTCCTGCTTGACCTGTGACCTGGATAGCTATCGCGCCTCTTTGGGTTGCTGCACCTGCGCTCGCCGGACGATCAGCGGCTTCAAGGGAGATGATGAGGAACTCATCAGTCGCTACGAGGACGCCCTCGCTGAAGTCAACAAATATCTAAGTCGCTCGGATTTGCCATACTCCGTCGAAGTGATGCTGCGGGAGTCAACGGACTCCTGAAGCCCGGCCTGCCCATGCGACGCTGCCGTTGGTTGGCGCTGGTCGGGATATTGCTGGCCTTCGCCGGTCTGTTGCTGTGGATCGGCGACTCGCGCGCGCGCCTCTTCGCGCTGACCGGCGAGGAGGCCCTTCCCTCCCAAATGCGTGGTCTGATGCAATGGGCGCTCCAGTGGACGCGCCCGCTGCCCTACACCGCTTCCCATGCCGTTACCACGCGCTACGCTGACCTGCCCCCTTTCGGCGTGAATACCTTCCTGGAACAGGAGGTCGAACCCGCCAAACGCGAGCTGGCCGTTCAGATGATCGCCGATGCCGGCTTCTCCTGGATCCGCCAGTCCTTTCCCTGGTACGATATCGAGATTCATGGCCGGGGCGACTTCGAGGATCGGCGCTGGGAGCCGCACCGCTCCGCCTGGGAGAAGTACGATCATATCGTCGCGCTGACCGAACAATACGGCCTCCAGATCATCGCACGGCTGGAAGCCCCCCCGGCCTGGACCCGCGCTACCGGCACTGAGTTTGGCGCATTTGCCCCCCCCGACGATTTGGCCGACTTCGGTAATTACGTCCACGCCGTCGCCAGCCGCTATCGCGGACGCATCCGCTTCTACCAGATCTGGAACGAGCCGAACATCTACCCGGAGTGGGGCAATCAGCCGGTGGACCCGGTCGCCTACACGGAGATGCTCTGCCTGGCCTACCAGCGCATCCGCGAGGCCGACCCCGACGCGGTCATCATCACCGGGGCGCTGGCCCCCACCGCCGAGCTCGGCACCTGGAATCCCGCCTACGAGGGCAACAATCTCATGGACACAGTCTTCCTGCAGCGGATGTACGACGCCGGCGCAGGAGCCTGTTTCGACATCCTCGCGGTCAACGCCTACATGCTACACTCCGGCCCCACCGATCAGCGCCTCGCGCCCAATCTCATCAACTTTGCCCGGCCCCTCTGGGTGCGGGATGTGATGGTCGCCAACGGGGATGCCGCCAAGCCCATCTGGATCAGCGAGATGAACAGCAACGCCGTCCCGGAGGGGCTGCCCGACACCTATGGCCGCGTCACGCTGGAGCAGCAGGCGCGCTACGCGGTGCTGGCCTACAAGCGCATCCAGCGCGAGTGGCCCTGGGCCGGGGTGACGACGGTCTGGTTCTTCAAGCGCGCTACCGACGCCGAGATTGACCAGCCGATGTACTACTTCCGCATGGTCGAGCCGGATTTTACGCCGATGCCCCTCTACGAGGCGCTGTCCGCTTATCTGAACGACCTCACGCCCACGCTCTATCCCGGTGTGCATCCCGCGCACGCCTGGCAACTCACTTACTCTGGCGACTGGCAGGCGCCCGGCGCGGCGGATTATTACCGCCGGGGCGCGCCCGGTGCGGCGCTGACCATCCACTGGGAGGGACGGCGTTTGACCCTCACGCCCGGCCCCGGTGTGGGCGTTTGCCGCATCAGCGGTGATGATGGCGGCCCCGCGCGCGAGATCGCGCTCTCCGGCGAGCCGGTCGTTCTGGAGCGGCATCTCTGGCGCGGCACGCATACCCTCACTCTCATCGCCGTCTCCGGCGATTGCTCCGTAGCAAGCCTCACCATAGACTGAACCCCGCGCGCCGTTTCGCCCTTTGCCCTCTTTGGAGTATAATACCCTGTGGCAGCGTCTCACGCCGCCCACACAACATAACCGGTTCTCCTCAACTGGCCCGCTCCGTGACCCGGCTGGCGCGTTGGGATAATCGAAGAAGGTAGCAAGGCTGACGTCTATGGAAGAAAAGAACAAAAACATCCAGACCATCAATATCGAACGCGAGATGCGCACGGCCTATCTCGATTACGCCATGAGCGTGATCGTGGCGCGCGCGCTCCCCGATGCGCGCGACGGCCTCAAGCCCGTTCAGCGCCGCATCCTCTACGCGATGTACGACATGGGCATCCGCCCCAACTCCGCGCACAAAAAATCGGCCCGCATCGTCGGCGAGGTGCTGGGTAAGTACCATCCCCACGGCGACTCCGCCGTCTACGAGGCGATGGCGCGCCTGGCGCAGGACTTCTCCGTCCGTTACATGCTCGTGGATGGGCAGGGCAACTTCGGCTCCATTGATGGCGACTCGCCCGCGGCGATGCGCTACACCGAGGCCCGGCTGGCGCACATCGCCATGGAGCTGCTCACCGACATCGAAAAGGACACCGTAGATTGGGTCGAGAACTTCGATGGCTCCTTGCGGGAGCCGCAAGTGCTGCCCGCGCGCCTCCCCAACCTGCTCGTCAACGGCGCTTCCGGTATCGCCGTGGGCATGGCGACGAACATCCCGCCGCACAACCTGGGCGAAGTTACCGATGCCCTCATCTATCTGCTGGATAACTGGCAGCGCCAGGACGAAGTCGGCGTGGATGAGCTCATGGAGCACATCCAGGGGCCGGATTTCCCCACCGGCGGCCTGATCCTGGGGCGCGAGGCCATCATCCAGGCTTACGCTACCGGGCGCGGGAAGCTCACCGTGCGCGCCGTCGCCAACATCGAAGAGATGCGCGGCAGTCGCCACCGCATCGTCATCACCGAGATCCCCTATCAGCTCAACAAATCCGGCCTGCTGGAACGGATCGCCATGCTGGTGCGCACAGGCAAACTTGATGAGATCAGCGACTTGCGCGACGAATCCGACAAGCGTGGGATGAGCATCATCGTCGAGCTCAAGCGCGGGGCGCAGCCGCAGAAGGCGCTCAATCGGCTCTACAAACAGACGCCCCTGCAATCCACCTTCGGCGTGCAACTGCTGGCGCTGGTGGATGGCGTTCCCCGGCTGCTGCCACTTAAACGGATGTTGCTGCTCTTCCTGGAGCACCGGATTGACGTGATCGTGCGGCGCGCACAATATGAACTGGCGAAGGCCCAGGCGCGCGCCCACATCGTCGAGGGGCTGCTCAAGGCACTTGACCACCTCGATGCAGTCATCAAGACCATTCGCGAGTCCCCGGATGTGGATACCGCGCGCACGCGCTTGATTCAGCACTTCGATCTCACCGAGATCCAGGCCCAGGCCATTCTCGATATGCAGCTGCGCCGCCTCACCGGACTGGAGCGCCAGAAGCTGTTGGATGAGTACGAGGCGCTGCTCCGCGAGATCAACGCGCTGGAGGAGCTCCTCACTTCGCCGGTCAAGCAGCGGGGCGTCATCCGCGAGGACCTGCTGGCGGTGCGCGAGAAGTACGCCGACCCGCGCCGCACCCACATCCTCCCCTTTGCCGATGGCGACTTTAACGAGGAGGACTTCGTCCACGAGGAACGCGTCCTCATCCCCATCACCCAGCGGGGCTACATCAAGCGCGTGCCCTCGCGCGTCTATCGCGCCCAGGGGCGCGGCGGGCGTGGCGTCATCGGCATGTCCACCCACGATGAGGACGAGATCGTCTATATGCTCTCTGCCCGCACGCTCGACAATCTCCTCTTCTTCACCGATAAGGGCAAAGTCTACCAGGAGAAGGTCTATCAGATCCCCGAGGCCGACCGCACGGCGAAAGGCTCGCTCATCGCTGGCATCTTGCAATTGGAGGCGGACGAGCACGTCACTGCCGTCTTGAGCGTCCCCGATTTCGAGGATGGGCGCTATTTGATGATGGTCACGCGGCAGGGATGGACCAAGCGCGTCATCCTCAGCGAATTCAAGGATGTGCGCCCCAGCGGCCTCATCGCCATCCGTCTGGAGGATGATGACGAGCTGGGTTGGGTCTGCCTGACGCAGGGCCAGGATGATGTCATCCTGGTGACGGAGCAGGGGCAGGGCATTCGCTTCAGCGAAGATGATGTCCGCCCGATGGGCCGCACCGCGCGGGGCGTCACTGCGATGCGGCTGGATGAGGGCGACGTGATCGCCAGCGCGGAAGTAGTTGAGCCGGGGGCCGATCTCTTCATCGCCACCGTCAAGGGGTATGGCCGCCGCACCGCGCTGGACGAGTTCCGCAGCCAGGGGCGGGCGGGCAAGGGCGTCCGCGCCTACAAGGTGAGCCGCACCACCGGCCATATCATCGCCGCCCGCGTCGTGAACGAAGAGGATGAGATCACCATGATTTCGGAGGGTGGGATCGTGCTGCGCACGCGCGTCAAGGCGATTCCGCAGATGGGGCGCTATAGCCGGGGCGTCCGCATGATTGATCTCAAAGAAGGCGACCGGGTGGCCTCGTTGGCCCGCCTGGTTGAAGAGAGGGAAGATGGTAACGGCGACGCTGCGCTCTATGCCGCGTCGCAGGAGACAAGTGAGGTGTAGCTATGCCCAGGCCCCCCCATGCTGGCCCTAGTCAATTATTGGCGTTGCTGCCTGATGCTGATGCGCAGACGTTAGCCGAGACGTTGGTGGCTTTCGCCAACGCCGACGGCGGCACGCTCTACGTCGGGATGGATGAGCGCGGCCATCCCACCGAGGCGCTCTTCGCCGAGGAATTCGAGGAGCTGGTACGTCAGGCGGAGGCGCTCTGTCGCCCGCCGCTGCCCGTCGAATGGCAGCAGCTCGACATCGCCGGTTCCTTCGTCTTCCTGGGGCGCGTGCCACGCAGCCCGGAGCTGCACACGTTGGCGGATGGGCGGGTGCTCGTGCGCCTGGGGACGCGCAACCAGCCGCTCAATGGCGAGCAGGTGCGGCAGCTGGCGACCACACGCTCCGCTGGCGAGTACGAGCTCGAGCCGGTGCCCGGCGCTACCCGCGATGATTTCGATGCGCAAACCCTGGCGCAGTTCGTGGAGAAGTGGGAAGCGCGCCAGGGCCGCCCCCTGACGCGCGCCTTGGACGATCTGCTGGCAGAGATGGGCTACCTCACCGCCGAGGGACACCCCACCGTCGCGGGGTTGTTGCTCCTGGGCAAGAAGCCGCAGACCTTTATCCCTCGCAGCGGCCTGGTCTTTGTGCGTTTCAAGGGGGCCGAAGCGCGTGGCGGGGCCGGGGATCGCCCCGGCTATGGGCGGCGCGTCGAAATTGATGGCCCGCTGCCCGGCATCATCGAGCGCATCTGGGAGATCCTCCAGGAGGAGATTCAGATCGGCGCGGTGGTGCAGGGGCTAGAGCGCGAGGACAAGTGGGAGTACCCGCCCTCGGCCATCCGCGAGGCGCTCGTCAACGCGCTGGCGCACCGCGATTATCGGCTGCGCGGGCGCGCGGTTGAGGTGCGCATGTTCACCGACCGGATGGAGATCTCCAGCCCCGGCGGATTGCCGGGTTTCGTCACCCTCGACAACATCGTGGACGAGCACTTCTCGCGCAACCCGCGCATCGTGACCGGGCTGTTCCAGTGGGGCTTCATCGAGGAGCTGGGGCTGGGCGTTGACCTGATGATCGAGGAGATGGTCGCTGCCGGGCATCCGCCGCCCGACTTCCGTGAGACGCCCTTCTCCTTCACGGTCGTCTTCAAGAACGTCCGGGAGCGCCCGCCGCTGCCGCGCGGTGCCGGGCACCTGACGATGAACGAACGGCAGACCAAGGCGCTGGTCTACATCCAGGCGCACGGACGCATCACCAACCGCGAGTATCAGCAGCTCTGCCCCGATGTCAGCGCGGAGACGTTGCGCCTCGATCTGGTGGATCTCATCAAGCAAGATGTGCTGCTCAAGGTCGGCGCCAAGCGCGGCACCTACTACATCTTGAAGTAGCCATGTTGCCCTATCACTTGCGCCGTCAGGAAAAGGCCCTCACCACGCGCGAGGCGCTGTTGGAGATCATTCATAGCCAGCGTTATCTGACGCTCGCGCTCTGCAAGGAAGGGCAGCCCTACCTGGTGACGGTCAACTACGGCTTCGACCCGGCCACCGAGTGCTTCTACTTCCACTGCGCGGGCGAGGGGAAGAAGCTGGACTATCTGCGGGCCAATCCGCGCGTGTGGGGGCAGATCCTCGCCGATGACGGCTATCTGCCCGGCGAGTGCGATCATGCCTTCCGCAGTGTGCATTTCGAGGGGCGCGCGGCGCTGCTCACCGACCGGGAGGCCAAGCGGCAGGCGCTCCGTCTGATGATTGACCAGCTGGAGCCAGACCGGAGCCGGTCAAGGCGCGCCTCACCACAAAGGATAGCCGTATTGACGGCGTGACCATCGTCTGCATCCACGTCGAGAAATTCACCGGCAAACAAAGCCCGCAGCCCTGACGGTAGCGCGGACTGTCTCCGCGCTACTTCCGCTACATAAGTGATTTTGAGATTTGCTGATTTACCATTGAGTCAGCATGTTCCTTCGGCGCACCACCGAGGGTGAAAATATAGGACAGGTTGGCAACCTGTCCTACGTAGCGTAAACTGACAGTTCGCGCCCGCGAAGTAGACGCTTCGCGTTACGGCTATTTTCTCAGGGGGGTGAGATGAAACGCTTGATGAAGCGCGTCAAAGTGTGGGGCGTTTCAGCCCTGGCCTTTTGCGTGAGCGCCGCCTGTACCTTCTTCGGAATTGATTTCGGCCCGCCCACGCCGACGTGCTACATACCGCCGGAGCCAACGCCCACCCCGGAGATGGTCACCTGTTATGAGCCGGTCGTTCCGGTTTTTAAGGCCACGCCGAAGCCCGCGATGCCGGGCGATACGCCCAAGGGCGCTCCGTTGATCTTGTGCTATGTGATGCCCGCGCCGACATTGACGCCAACCCCGACCCCGGAGCCGGAAGGCCGCGATGTGTTGCGCGGGCGCTTGTTGGCGGAGGGCCGTTTCCCGGAGTCGGTGGCCCAGGAGCTCTAGCGGATGGCGTGGCGCGAGAAGTTGGCGCGCTGGCAACGGCAGCTCTTGGCCGAGCGCGCCCGTTTGACGGGGCGTTGGTCTCCTACGACCGGCCCTCACTTCATCCTGGAACTCACTTCTACGTGTAACCAGGACTGTCACTATTGTTACAATGTCTGGAAGCAAAAGCCGGCGCTGGCCGAAACGGTGCTGGATGCGGCAGGCTGGTGCGCGCTCATCGCCAAATTGCAAGCGGAGACCGGCTGCACCCGCCTCACTTTCTCCGGCGGCGAGCCGTTAACCCACCCCGGCTTCGGCGAGATCCTGGCGTTCTGCCACGCGCGAGGGCTGGAGAGCATCCTCATCACCAATGGGGGGCTGTTGGATGCCGATGCGGTGGCCTTTTGTCTGGCGCATGGCGTGCGGATGTTCGAGTTGACGCTGTTGGCGGCGGAACCCGCCACCCACGATGCGCTCACGCGCGCGCCGGGGAGCTGGGAGCGGGCGCTATCGGCGATGTTGTGCTTGCAGCAGGCGGAGGCCGCGTGGTGCGGGGTCTTTGTCGCCACGCGGCGGAACGTCCAGCAGGTGCGCGAGACGTTGGAGCTGTTGATCGCACTGGATGCCAGCGCACTGATGTTCAATCGCTGCAATCCTGGCGGCGCGGCGCAGCTGGCGCTCATGCCGACGGTGGCGCAGGTGCGCGAGGCGCTCGCGGTGGTGAACGAGCTCGCGGCGCGGTATGGGGTCTTCGCCACGGCCTCGATCCCCATCATGCCTTGCCTCATCGAAACCGGACCATATCGCCACGTCCACTTCGGCTTTTGCAGCGCCGGGCGCGAAAACGCCTATCCCACGCTGGGGCCGGATGGGCGCGTGCGGCCCTGCAACCACAGCGCGACGGTGCTGGGCTGGTTCATTGCTGCGGGCAGCTTCGTGATGGGGCGGCGGATGGTGCAGGGCCTCGTCCTGCGGGCCGAGGGTAGTTCCGAGCCGAGCTCCATTGAGGCGGTGGAGATCGCGCACTGTGGGTGGCGGCGCTGCTCGCCGGACTGGGGGCGGGGGTGCTCTTCCTCTGGCGTCAGCCCTGGCAGCCCTTGCTCGTGGGCGTGGTGACAGTGCCGGTGTTGTGGGGGATGTTTGGTGTTGCGCTGATTTCGATCCGGACACGTTGAGCGCGCGGCCCGCTACGTGTGGGCGTTGACGTGTAAATCTTAAAATCAGCGAAATCTGCGTCCAATAGTAACTACTCAGTCTATATAACCACTGCAGGTGGGAGTTTATTGCAAAAACACACTGCATATAGTGGTATAAATTTGATCGCAGGCCCATCTCGCTTAAATTTAAGGC
>Ga0209614_1002040_pt1 | contig 13935 bp, 17 predicted proteins | sample BlaSprsedimmetaG_FD_185484 | JGI IMG/M metagenome (GOLD analysis project Ga0209614, IMG submission 185484) | Hot spring sediment bacterial and archeal communities from California, USA to study Microbial Dark Matter (Phase II) - Blank Spring... ... | reverse complement strand
GTGATGGGGCGCTTGATGTCGGAACTGAAAGGGCGGGCCGACGGTCGCGTGGTGAATGAAGTCGTCCGGGAACTGTTGCTCGGTTGAAAATCCGTTGGTGTTGATGGGATATATTGGGTCAGAAGGGAGCGTCGTGTGCTCCCTTCTGTTGGTCATGTCTGTTGCTCATGAAACATGAATGCAAGTGGGATGAGGGGGGGATAGGCTGAAGACGAACGGTGACCGTCATTGGTTGAGATGGTTGCGACTGTCGCTGTTGGGCCTGGTTCTGGCAGCGATGACTGGGGCCGTGATGTCGCTTCCATTGTGGCCTAGTGAAAGGGTGGTCTTGGAAGAAGGGGACGTAGCATTGCAAGACATTCACGCCCCAGAGGCCATCCGTTTCGAGAGCGAGGTCTCACGTATTCGCGAGCAGGAACGGGCTGCCAACGCCGTGAGACCGGTCTATACCTTGCCTAATCCCGAATTGGCACGCCAGCAGTTGGGGCGTGTGCGGGAGGTCCTGGATTATCTGGGCTCTGTGTGGGCCGATCCTTTAGCCTCGGCGGCGCAGAAACGTGGATGGATGTTGGCGGTCGAGGAATTATCCGATTTGTCGACCGAGGAATTGACGCAGATTCTGGCGCTGTCGGATGAGAGCTGGGATCGCGTGCGATTCGAGACACAAGCCGTGATCGATCAGGCGATGCGCCAGGAGATTCGCGAGGGATATCTGTCAGAAGCATTGGAGGATGTGCCTTCTCGAGTCAGCCTGGACCTGACGGGCGAGGAGACGGCTGTGACCATTATGCTGGCCCGTCAGTTCCTCGTTCCCAACGCTTTCCTGGACGCCGATGCTACAGAACAGGCTAAGATCCGGGCTCGTGAAGATGTGGGGCAGGTCATACGTGACTTCGAAGCCGGTGAAATTATCGTTCGACAGGGAGCGCGGGTCTCGGCATTGGATATCGAGGCGTTGGATCAGTTCGGCCTGAGACAACCCCAGATCCAATGGTTCGACGTGACCAGCGCGGGACTGTTGGCCCTTTCGATGACGTTGATCATGGGGCTATTCCTGGCCCGGTTCCAGCCCGAGGTATTGTGGTCTGGGCAACAGAGTTTTATTCTCACGTTGATGACGTCGTTGTCAGTTTTGGTTGCTGGATTGATGACGCCAGGGGGCGATTTATTGCGTTATTTGGCGCCAGCGCCCACGTTGCCCCTACTGGCAGCGGCGGCTCTGGGTGCTCCTGTTGGCATGATTACGTCGCTCTTTCTCGGCGGGACCGTGGGGGTGGTGGCTCGAAATTCCCTGGAGATGGCGATTTACGTCACGGCCAGCGGCTTGATCTCTGTCCTTACCCTGGAGCGCGTCAAAAGCATCGGTGCGCTTTTTCGCTCTGGGATGTTCGTGGCCTTGGTCAATGTCGTCGTGATATTGGTCTTCAACCTCGCCAAGTTGGAAAGCCAGCCGCTAGAATTGCTGATGATGGTATCGGCGGGAGTGGCGAATGGAGGAATTTCGGCCAGTTTGGCTTTGGGTGGGCTGTTTTTGATCGGCCCTCTGTTCGATATCACTACGACGATGCGCTTGATGGAGTTGAGTCGACCGGATCGACCGCTGTTGCAGCGCTTGTTACGCGAGGCGCCGGCCACGTACCATCACAGCTTGATGGTGGCCAATCTGGCCGAGCAGGCGGCTGAGCGGATCGGCGCTGATGCATTGTTGACCCGGGTGGGTGCTTATTATCACGACGTAGGCAAAATTGTTCGTCCCTACTTTTTTACCGAAAATCAAGCGGAGGGCGTCAATCCGCACGACCGCTTGGATCCGGAGATGAGCGCCCAAATCTTGATCGGGCACGTCGAGGATGGCCTGGAATTGGCTAAACGGTATCATCTGCCGTATCGCGTGCGGGCTTTCATCCCGGAGCATCACGGGACGAATTGGGTGAGCTTTCTCTACAACAAGGCGTTGGAACTGTCGAACGATCCTTCGACGGTCGACCCGGATGATTTTCGACATCACGGTCCCAGGCCCCAGAGCAAAGAGACGGCGCTCGTTATGTTGGCCGATGGCTGTGAGGCGGCCGTCCGTTCGGCCCGTCCTGGCAGCCGTGAAGAGGTCGCGGAGATAGTCAATCGCATCATCGACTTGCGAGTCCAGGATGGACAGCTTAGTGAGAGTGGATTGACCTTGCGCGACCTGGAGATCATCCGCGAGACATTTATCTCGTCCCTAAAGGGCGTCTTTCATCCACGGATCAAGTATCCTACGAAGGAGAAAGAAAAGCAGTGATTGCTCAACAGCGAGAAAGTCGATATCCATATTTGATAGCAATACAGATTGCCGAGCCATTTCAGGCCGACGTGGACGCCGACCTGCTGCGTCGTGCAGCGCGTGTGACCCTGGATTGGCAGGGGATTGAGGCGTCTTGCGAACTGTCTCTGGTGGTGACCGACGACGTGACCTTGCATGATTTGAATCGACGGTACCGGCACGTCGATGCGCCGACGGACGTTTTGGCCTTTGCCGAGGAAAGTCAGGAGGACTTTGTCCCTGCGCCCGAGGGCCCACGCTATCTGGGGGATGTGATTATCTCTTTCCCTCAGGCCCGCCAGCAAGCGACGGAAGCCGAGCATACTCTCCAAGCCGAGTTGCAATTGTTGACCGTCCACGGAGTGCTACATTTGCTCGGTTACGACGACATGGCTCTGGCGCAACGAAAGGAAATGTGGGCTGCCCAGGCGGATATTTTGGGTAGGTTGGGGGGAGACGTCAATCTCCCGGACTAGGATTCAAAGGCTTGAGTGCGAAGCGGCCTCGCCAGGTTAGCTATGAAGCACAGTCGCAATATCTTTGATAGTTTTCGATTTGCCTTTGCAGGTCTGGGTTACGTCTTGCGTACCCAGCGCAATATGCGCATTCATATCATTATCGCGGTTGCTGTGATTGGGCTAGGGTTAGGATTCGATTTATCGCTGACGCAGTGGGCCACGCTCATTTTAGCCATCGGCTTTGTGTTGGTAGGGGAGATGTTGAACACCGTGGTCGAAAAGTTGGTGGATTTGGTATCCCCAGAATTTCATCCCCTGGCGAAGGTCGTCAAGGACGTCACGGCAGGGGTGGTTCTGCTTACGGCAATCGTTTCCGTCGTCGTGGGGATGTTGATTCTTGGCCCACCCTTGTGCTCAAGGGTGGGGTGGTAGTTGGATATAGAACGTTGGATGGAGGTAAGCTGGATCGCATGAAGAAACAATCTGTATATCTCACCCCGGAGGGTGTGGAAGAACTGCGTGAAGAGTTGGACGATCTGACAAACGTTAAACGACCTGCCTTGGCGGAACGCCTGAACAAGGCTATTCAACAAGGCGATCTGTCGGAGAACGCGGATTACATCATGGCCAAGGAGGAACAAGGGTTTCTGGAAGGGCGTATTCAACAGATTGAGATGATGTTACGTCATGCCGTGTTGATCGAGGAAAATGTCTCTGGCGATCAGGTGGGCCTGGGCAGTCGCGTGACAGTTCTCGAACAAGGTCAAGAGGAAGAGGAGACTTTTCGCATTGTGGGCCCTGCCGAAGCGGATCCGGTCAAGGGAAATGTGTCTAACGAGTCACCGCTGGGGCAGGCTTTGATGGGGAGCCGGGTGGGAGATACGGTCACCGTGGAAGCGCCGGCCGGCGAAATACTCTTTCGAATTACGGGTATACAGTGATTTGGTGGGATGCCGTTGCTAGAGATCCGTCAGCTTCAAAAGACCTATCCTGACGGTTGGAAATTGCACCGCGTGAGCTTCACCGTCGAGGATGGCGAGCGTCTCTGTCTGCTTGGTCCGTCTGGATGTGGGAAAACGACGCTCTTGAGACTCATAGCCGGTCTGGAATTGCCCGATGATGGGCGTGTGTTGGTCGATGGTCGGGACGTGACGATGAGGCCCCCGAGTCAACGAGGTTTTGGGTTGATGTTCCAGGAGTACGCCTTGTTTCCGCACAAGGACGTGTTTGGCAACGTCGCTTTTGGCTTGCGGATGCAGGGGATGGCGCGTGAAGCCACATCGCAGCGTGTAATCGAGACGTTGGCTTTGGTGGGGCTGGCGGGTTTTGAACACCGAGACGTATCGCAACTTTCAGGTGGAGAACGACAGCGTGTGGCCCTGGCCCGGAGCCTGGCACCTCAACCCCGCCTGCTGATGCTCGACGAACCATTGGGCGCGCTGGATCGGACGTTGCGCGAGCGATTGATGGAGGAACTCCCCAATATCCTGCAGCGGGCGAACGTGACGACCATTACGGTCACCCACGACCAAGAGGAGGCGTTTGCCCTGGCTGACCGGGTTGTGTTGATGCGCGACGGGCGCGTGATTCAGATGGGAACGCCGCAAGATGTCTATACTCGTCCCTCATCCGTGTGGGTAGCCGAGTTTCTGGGCTTGACCAATCTGCTCGACGTCCGCTCCGTTGAAAAAGGGTGGGCCGATACACCGTTGGGTAAGTTGAGGGTTGGCAACGATGCTAAGAAACCGGGGCTGTCTTCAACCGAGCGGTTGTTGTTACTTCGGCCCGATGCAGCCCGGCTGGATGTGCCTGACCATGGCCACAACCTTGTAACCGGGGAAGTGATGACTCGATCTTTTCGCGGTGAGCGATATCGGATCAAGATGCTTCACGCCAGTGGTATCGAATTGACGCTCGATTTCCTGGCTGGCGTCAATTTACCCGGGCCGGGCGAGTCGCTGACGGTTTTTCTGGATCCGGAGATGTTGGTGCTTCTTCCAGTGCTTGGGGATCGCGCGGACGGCCGTCCTGACTGACCGGGTGGTGTCAAGGAGAGGGTTAGATCATCGCTTGGGGACGAATAGAGGATTGGATTTCGCGCAGAAGTTGGTTGGTGTCGATATCCTTGAGGATATAGCCAGCGGCGCCCAGTTGTTGAGCGATTCTTTTTTCCTCGGTATCTGGGTAGGAGGTGAGCACGATAACGCTGGCGGCGGGACATTCTTCAGTGAGCCGGCGTAGCGCTTCTATCCCTTGTCTGTCGGCGCGCTTGGTTTCCAGTAGGATGATGTCGGGTGAGAGACGGACAGCGTCTCGTAACCCTGTTCGCCAGCACCCCGTGCATCCCACGAGGTGTACGTCATCCTTGGTATACAATCGATCGGCCAACGCTTCACGCACAGCGTCGTGGTCGTCAATAATGAGTAGTTTTTTGGGCGTCATATTCTCCTGATCTATATGAGCCAGAACCAATGTAGAGACTCTGGTTCTTTAGGATTTCGCACGGTCGCGGTGAGAGATTAGCCACGAATCCTTCGACTACGCTCAGGAAAGGTTTGCACGAATCAACACGAAAAACCCAAAGATTAGCGACCATTCGTGTCAGCCTGTCCTGAGTGTAGTCGAAGGATTCGTGGCGAGAAATTGACCGCTCGTCAAGCTAACCATGCGAACTAGCAGAGAGCCGAGACTCTCAAAAATACGTCGCCAGGGTCACCGGTCCCTCAGAAATCAAGTCGTATTCTAGTGGCCGCCAGCATCACAACGAATGAGTGCCTATCCAGTGAAATTCTTGTTTTTTGTGCAAGAATTTTGCATACGAGAAGCTCTTTATTGGTTCCGGCTTGGAAGCGTAGCGGCTTCGTCCGGGATAGAGATTAAACGAATGAAGCACACGAGGCTAACGTTTTATTCGTCATTGTGTAGTAATCTTAAGTATAATCTAACTGGGGCTGGATGTTAGTGTCATCCTTCCCCGATTTTCTCTGACGTTTGTACCAAACAGCTATGGTAGATGATTTTGATGATTAGAGCAGTTGCTTTATTTTCAGGTGGACTAGATAGCTTGCTGGCGGTGAAGATCTTGCAAGCACAAGGGATCGAGATCGCCGCTTTGCACTTTCGAACCGGTTTCTCTTATGCAGAGCGCAGACGCAATCTTGGGCAAGGTGGCAGAGACTCGCTGACCAGCGTGGAATCTCTGGCGGCTTCAATAGACGTCCGCCTGGAAATGATACCTGTTGCTGAGGCGTATATCCCGGTCGTGATCGATCCGCGTTACGGATATGGATCGGGGATGAACCCATGCGTGGATTGCCGTATCTTTCTGTTGCGACAGGCCAAGGCATGGATGGAAGCTCACGATTATCACTTCGTCTTTACCGGAGAGGTCGTGGGACAGCGGCCCAAAAGCCAGATGCCTCCGACGTTGAAAACCGTCGAGCGGGAGAGCGGTTTGAGCGGGTATCTACTCCGTCCACTCTCAGCTCAGCTTTTGCCCCCAACGATCCCAGAGCAGAAGGGATGGGTGGATCGGGAACGACTTTATGACATCAGTGGGCGTGGGCGCAAGTGTCAGATCGCTCTGGCGAAGCAATTTGGGATTGCCGAGTATCAGCAACCGTCGGGCGGATGTTGTTATTTGATCGATCGTACCTATGCCCGGCGCTTGGAAGATTTCCTGGCTGTGGAGGGGCGCGATGCCTTGACGCCCGACCTCGCGCAACTTCTGGCGATTGGTCGACATGTGCGTTTGCCCTCTGGGCAAAAGCTCGTCGTTGGCCGCCGCGAGAGCGAAAACGTGTACCTGGCAGATAGCAGCGTGGCCGACGTTTGTCTCAGGACGGTCGATCATCCTGGCCCGACGACGTTGCTGCTGGGAACGCCGACGTCTGAGGCAATCACGTCGGCAGCGCAGGTCACGGCGGGTTATTCGGATGCTAGGGATGAAGCGCAAGTTCGTGTCGAGGTGAAGAAATCGGAGGGTGCAGTCGAGGAATTGATGGTCAAGCCGATGAAGCGGGAGATGATCAAGAAGATGATGGTGTGAGCCGAGACGATCACGATCATGCTTTTCCCTTTGGCCAGATGTGCAGTATCTCGAGTTCCGGTTGCTCGGAGATGGCATGCAGGAGTGTTTCCTGGTCGATCTGTTCAATGCGGAGCGTGATATTGGTCCGGTCTTGCTGCTCGGTTGGGCAGGCGATGACCGATGAGATATTGCCGTTAACCTGTGCGATGCGGTGAGTCAATTCGGCCAGTTGACCGGGTGTGTTGGGCACTTGAACAGTCAGTCGGATGGATTCGCTTTGTGCGCCTAATGCCGAGGTTAATTGGCTGAATATATCGGTTTCGGTGATGATACCTACGACGCGTTCGTTCTCCACGACGGGCACACAGCCGATTTTGTGCGCGATCATCAAACTGGCCGCTTCTTCTAGCGGGCAATCGGGTGAGATCGTGATGACATTGCAATTCATCAATTGGGCGATACGGTGTTGCCGCTTGAGAACGCCGGGGGACTTGGCCTGAGATAGGAACACGTCCAGGTCATTTTGTGTGACGATGCCGATCAGTTTGCAGCGCTCGTCGGTGACTGGCAGGCGACGAAAGCCCCCAAATTCAAGTAATTCTCGAGCGATCAATGGATCGCTCTCGGGCCGGACGGTAATTGGAGAAGGAGTCATACAATCTTTTACGAGCATCACATAACCTAACCCGGACAGAGCCGGAATCAAAAGAGAGCCACCGACACCCCAATACTTGCTCAACGTGCAAGAACCTTTTTTAGGCCTTGTGTAAATCTGCCCCGGTATGGCTCGTAACGTATCCGTTGCTATTATACTCATCTTATTTCGATTGAGCAACTGATAAACTGATAATGAGTCTATGGGTTCTTTGGGATTTCGCATGGTAGCGGCGAAGGATTCGTGGCGAAAAGTTGACCACTTGCTAAGCCAACCAGGCGAACTAGCAGAGAGCCAGTCTATTGAATTTGCTCTCCGTGAAGTGATGGAGTATAATCTTCATGTCGCCTCGTGTATCAAGTCACCATAAGTGAACGAGAAGGGAGTTGTTCGTTGACGCCTGTTCATACCATTTTGTTGGTGGAGGGGAGGAAGCCAGCCTCAGATTATTTAGCCTCTATTTTCGATGCTAAGGCTAGATTTGAGATCGTTACGGCATGCACACGTAAGGAATCATTGCTTCAGATCCAGGAAAAAATACCAGAGGTTATTGTACTGGATTGTGCCTCCATTCGTTTCAGCGCCCGGCGCTTCTGTGACACCCTGCATGAGAATGGGTGTGATATCCCTGTTTTGATTTTATTGCCTCAAGGGGAAGAGCTTGATTCCTGCCAGAATGTTTGGGCTTGCATGAATTACCCTTTTACCGATAAGAAGTTAGTGAACAGGATAGAGCGGCTGTTGTCCGTTCCTGATGATGATTTGCTTGAGATAGGGGAATTGACCCTTAACTTGGAGCGGCAGTCCATATCTCGTGGTAACACAGAGATCCATCTTACGCCCAAACAGGCCAAGCTTTTAGAGATTTTTATGCGGCATCCTGGCGAAATTTTGAGCCGAGCTTATTTGATGAAGCAGGTGTGGAATACAGATTATATGGGAGATACGCGCACACTCGATGTTCACATTCATTGGGTACGCAAGGCGATTGAGGAAGATTACAAATCGCCGGTTTATCTTCGTACAATCCGCCGCGTTGGCTATTGCTTCGACGTTCCTGATCGAGAGACGTCTTGATCCTCTTTTTTTCGCTCGCAAAACCTTATAGAGCCGGCCTCCCAAGTCGTCTCCACGAATGTGGAGATGATGTGTCTTGAACGAGCGTTCGATGTGCCCTCTTGGCATCTCTGAGGGGGCATATACAAAACTTTAGTTTTGGATATCAGCGGTGCGTTTCAACGCGCCGCTTGATGTGAGGCAGTTTGGCAATCGTACATTCCGGTTTGCTGAAATCATACTTTATGGTACAATCTAGTTCGTTTTACTACACACGCTTCTTGACCTGAGAAATTGTGCCAGGCTGCTTGCCTGGTTCTTCGAGGGGAGGACAGAAGCGGAGGACATAACATAAATTCAAGGAGGTATTTCAGTGTCTGTTGTTTCTATGAAAGCACTTCTGGAGACAGGCGTGCACTTTGGTCATCGTACCCGGCGTTGGAATCCGAAGATGAAACCCTACATCTTCACAGAACGCAAGGGGGTGCACATTATTGATTTGCAGCAGACGGTAGTTGCAATCAATAAGTATTATGCGTTGGTGCGAGATACGGTCTCGGCCGGCGGCGTCGTGTTGTTTGTCGGTACAAAGCGACAGGCTCTAGAGACCATCGCTTACGAGGCCGAACGTTGTGGGATGCCCTACGTCAATCGACGTTGGCTGGGTGGTACGTTGACCAACTGGCAGACGATTCGTCAGCGTATCGACTACCTGCTCAACCTGGAAGCGCGTCGCGATCGGGGCGATTTTGAGCGCTTGACGAAGAAAGAAGCGCTAGGTTTAGAGCGCCAAATCGACAAGCTCAATATGCGTCTGGGGGGAATTAGGGAGATGCGTGATACCCCTGATATGCTCTACATCGTAGATGTAAACCGGGAAGAGACCGCAGTACTTGAGGCGAATAAACTGGGTATTCCGATTTTAGCTGTCGTGGATACCAATTGCAATCCCGACTTGATCGATTACATTATCCCGTCCAACGACGACGCGATTCGAGCGATTAAATTGATTACCTCTAAGATAGCTGATGCCGTTTTGGAGGGTTTAGCTCAACGCAAGGCGTATGAAGAAGAAGAGTTGCCAGAGGACGAAGTTGCCATCGAGGATGAGAAGTACCTGAGCGCTGCGACGTTGGCCCGCTTGAAGGAACTGACGTTCGAGGAAACTGAAGAGCCTGAGGAGCCTGAAGAGCCTGAGGGGGAAACACTTGAGGAAGAAGAGCCAGTTGATGTAGCAGAAGTAGAGGATGTATCTGAAGCGGCTGTGGATGCTGGTGACGTCGAAACTGAAGCGGATGAGGAAATGTCTGAAGCGGCTCAGGAGGAAGTGACGGAATAGCACGTGCTCAATAATACGGTAGGCCCTCTTTCACGAGGGCGTACCGTACCAACGAAATTGAATGGAGGACTAAAGCGTGGAAATCACGACTGCAATGGTTAAGCAACTTCGCGAGGCAACAAGCGCGGGTATTTTGGATTGCCGCAAGGCCTTGGTAAATTGCGAGGGAGATTTTGAACAAGCAACTCAGCTCTTGCGCGAAAAAGGTCTGGCAGCGGTCGCCGAGCGCTCTGACCGTCAGGTTGCTGAGGGAGTTTTGGAGGCTTACGTACATCCGGGGAGCCCGGTGGCCGTGTTGTTGGAGTTAAATTGCGAGACTGATTTTGTGGCTAGCACGGACGATTTCAAGGGTCTGGCCCACGATTTGGCGCTTCACATCGCGTTTGCTGCACCTCGTTACAAGACGCGAGAAGAAGTGCCGGGGGAAGTGGTGGAAGAGGCGCGAGTGAACTATCGTGCCCAGGCTTTGGAAGCAGGCAAACCTGAACACATCGTGGATCGTATGGTCGAAGGGCGTCTCGAAAAGTTCTATGCGGATATTTGTTTGATGGAACAGCCCTTTGTCAAAGACGAGGATAAATCTGTCCTGGAAATCATCGACGACGTTCGGGCCAAACTGGGAGAGAAAATCGTTTTACGACGCTTCGTACGCTACGAACTGGGCGAAGAAATAGTGAATGGCGAGCAGGCTGCAGAGGCTTAGCGAGAGACAGATGGCTGTAGCCAAGTATAAGCGAGTGTTGCTCAAGCTGGGGGGGGAATCGCTCGCCGGACCTGGCGGGTTTGGGATTAGCCCTCACATGGCGGAAGAGATCGCTGCCAAAGTAACCGTGATGCGCGATATGGAGATCGAAGTCGTCATTGTCCTGGGCGCCGGGAACATATGGCGTGGCCGCGATGGTTTAGCGCATGGAATGGATCGCGCGACGGCCGATCATATGGGCATGTTGGCGACGGTGATGAACGCTTTGGCCTTGGCCGATGCCCTGGAGCGGGCTGGGATTACGACCCGCGTGCAGACGGCCATTGAGATGCGGGCGATTGCAGAGCCTTATATTCGCCTCCGGACAATCCGGCACCTCGAAAAAGGGCGTGTGGTGATCATTGGGGGAGGCACGGGAAATCCCTACTTCACCACAGATACGGCCGCAGCCCTTCGCGCGATGGAGGTGGACGCCGATCTGCTCATCAAGGCCACGAAGGTCGACGGCGTCTATTCTGAGGATCCCCACGAAAATCCCGACGCCAAGCGTTTTGACCGCATGAGTTATATGCAGGCCCTGGAGATGCGCGTGGGCGTGATGGATGCTACAGCGATTTCGTTATGCATGGAGAATGACTTGCCGATCACCGTGTTGAATCTATGGCAGCCTCATAGCTTAGAACGGGCTGTCGTTGGAGAATCTATTGGTACGCTAATTTCTGGATAGCAGTGGAGAAGAAAATGATCAAAGACCTACTTCGTGAAGCGGAAAGTCGAATGCGTAAGGCCTCCGATGTGCTGGAGTCTGATTTGCGGGCAATCCGTACTGGTCGGGCTTCACCAGCGTTGTTGGAGCGAGTAATGGTGGATTATTACGGCAGCTCGACACCGCTCAACCAGTTGGCCGTTATCTCTGCTCCAGAACTTCAATTGCTCACCGTGCGCCCCTATGATCCTGGCTCGTTGGAAAACATTGAACGGGCTATTCTCAAGTCTGAGTTGGGGCTCACCCCCTCTAACGATGGACGCATCATTCGTCTCCCTATTCCGCGTCTAACCGAAGAGCGACGGCACGAACTGGCCAAGATAGTTCGCCAACGGATCGAAGAGGGGAAGGTCGCCCTACGAAATATCCGCCGTGAGACGTTGGACGATTTACGTGATCTCGAGAAGGAAGGGTTGATTTCTGAAGACGATTTCTATAGCGGTAAGGACGATCTGCAAGATCTGACCGACCGATATACAGAGCGGATGGAGGAAATTAGCAAACGTAAACAGAAGGAAGTTCTAGAAAGCTAGACACTTACAGGATTTAAATGGCTCAGGATCGGGAAGAACATGGTCAATATCCGCCGCTGGATCGGGTTCCGCAGCACGTGGGCATCATTATGGATGGCAACGGTCGGTGGGCTCGCGAGCGAGGGTTGCCCCGGGCGGCGGGGCATCGAGCTGGGACGGAGAATCTGCGTGTTGTGTTGCGGGCTGCTGTCGAGTTTGGTGTGCCAGTTCTGACTATCTATGCCTTTTCCACCGAAAATTGGGGGCGGCCGGAGGGTGAGGTCAGCGCCTTGTTGGCTATTCTGGAACGTGTTTTGGATCGAGAGTTGGCCGAATTACATGCAGAAGGTGTGCAGTTGCGTCACGTCGGTCACCTGGAGCGTATTCCTTCTCGTCTCCAGGAAAAGGTCCTGTATGCCGTCGACTTGACCCAGGATAACGATCAGTTGATCCTTAACGTGGCCTTTGATTATGGTGGGCGGACCGAGTTGGTTGATGCGGTTCGCCGCATTATCAAGGATGGCATTCCGGCGGATCAGGTTGATGAAGATACCATCAGCCGGTACGTCTATACGGCCGGATTACCTGATCCTGATTTGATTATTCGCACGAGTGGAGAGATGCGAGTTAGCAATTTCCTCATTTGGCAGGGAGCATACGCTGAACTTTACGTGACCTCTACCTATTGGCCGGATTTTGACAAACAGGCGTTCTACGAAGCGTTGGGAGATTACGGTCAGCGTGACCGTCGTTTTGGCCTGGTGTCAAGATAAAATTGCGCTTGCGTGAAATCCGGTCGGTGCTGGACGAAGGTTCCGTTGTGTTTTGGACAGCATTCCTTCTTGAAGACTGAAATCACCTCGATTCTATAGAGCCTAACCTGGACGAGCGAACCAATAAAGGATGTCAATGGCAAATTCTTGCTCGCTGTGCAAGGATTCTATTGGTTAGGGCCTAACCAATGACGTCCCTGTACGTTGAGCAAGAGCCGCTTTGCTTAGGCCTGTCAAAAGTCACTTCTATTGCACAGTAACTACGACTCAGGTTACCCTCTTGCAGGTTGCGATTGAATATACTCGCCCTAACCTGGACAAGCCAGAACCGATAAAGGATGCCGATGGCAGCAGCGAAGCGGCTCTTGCTCGCTGTGCAAGGCTATCATTGGTTAGGCTCTATTGATAGCTGATAGAGACTCGCTTTGACGTCAAAAACATGCCCAAACCTGCGGGAGAGTGAGCGCTTGCCTTGCTACATACACGTATACTTACAACCATAATTCTAACACCCATCATCATTTATTGTATTTATCTGGGCAGTTGGCCTTTTCTTGCCCTGGTCATGCTGTTTTTAACGGTGGCTGAATTGGAATTTTGCCACCTGATGTTTCGTGATGGGTTTCGCCCGACACCGCTCTTTGGGGTTGCTATGGTGTGGCTTTGCTTGATAGATGCCAAGTTCCCTTCGCCTGCTTTATTGAGACCTGGAATTCTCCTGATTTTGCTCGGTTCTTTGACCTGGCAGTTGTGGCATCGCCAGGGCTCGCCGGTGGCAGACTGGGCCTTGACTGTGACCAGTAGCTTGTATATTGGTTTATGTGGCGCTTACTTGATTGATCTTAGAGATCATCTGGAGAGTGGTTTGTGGTGGACTTTGACCTCGGTGCTTGCCATCGTGTTGGCCGATTCTGGGGCGTATGTTTTCGGTCGGATGTGGGGTAAGCACAAGCTGGCGCCCACCTTGAGCCCGGGCAAGACGTGGGAAGGTTACCTGGCAGGAATTCTCGTTGCAGGAGTGGGAACGGCGTTGTTAGCACAAACATTCCAGGTTCAGTCTGGCATGATGCTTTCAGTCAACATGTGGCACGGTTTAGCACTGGGGATACTGATTGCTATACTGGCTCCCTTAGGCGATCTGGCTGTTTCGATGATAAAACGACAGGTGGGCGTAAAAGATAGCGGCAGGCTTTTTCCCGGTCACGGCGGAGCCCTAGATCGTATAGATAGCGTGCTTTGGACAGCAGTGATTGCTTATTACTACGTTCGCTTGTTTATCTTCTGACTTCCTATCCCGGACAGAGCCGGAATCAATAAGGAGCGCCTCGTATGCAAAATTCTTGC